>VFQO010000036.1_pt1 | contig 179212 bp, 160 predicted proteins | sample 3512331 | NCBI WGS metagenome assembly VFQO01 (sample SAMN10412371, study PRJNA504923) | tailings metagenome | isolation source: Replicate 3 from Balatoc abandoned mine | place: Philippines: Itogon, Benguet | collected 2017-08-28 | reverse complement strand
CCCGGAGTGGGGAATTTCAGTGAGCAGAACTGGGGAATTTCAGTGAGCGCCGTCACTGCCAATCGATACAGGTTGCTTCGACGAGCCCCCACCCTTCCTTGGCGGCGGCGGTGCCATCGCGCGGATGTAGGCACGTGGTAAACCGAGGCGCTTCTCAACGTCTCGCGTCGTAGGATCCGTCGGCAGACTCAGTTCAATGAGCCTCCGCATCAGGAGCGGATATTCGGGCTCGACTTCGACAGGCTCACTATGACGCCAACCACGGGCGCTCAGTTGAACGAACAAAGAACGCTGTCGACGTTCGTCGATGATGCCGAGCGCCGCGGCGCGCATGATCAGAGCCTGGATCGAAATGCCGAACCGCGCCTTGACCCGAGCGAGCTGGTTCAAGGTCACCATCGAGTGGAGTTCGGTTCGTGCTGCCGATTCCGAGATGAGGAGCGCGCCGGCGAATCGATTGGCTTCGCGCTCCGGGTTCGACGATGCCCGGTTCGAGTGGAGCACGACGTGGCCAATCTCGTGACTCAGCGTGAATCGGTCGCGGTCTGGTGAGGCGCCCGGGAAGTAGCCCACGATCGGGAAGCCAGCACCCGTGCCGTGCGAAATACCGAAATGACCTTCGAAGCCGTTGACTGGAGTTTCCTCGTCATTGGTGGGGTCGAGGATTACTGGGGCTACGACGATACCGAGCCGCTCGATAGCTCTCGTTAGATTCGGCACTGGACCGTTCGGACTAATCCCCATTAGCTCACGCGTCGCTTGGGCTGCAGCTTCGATTTCGGTGTCGGACAACAGATCGACATCGGCGGCGACGGAGGGCAGATCTCTCGTCCGAAGGCTAGCGGCGTCGGCGACGAGCTGGGTCACCCTCGAGGCTTCGCGGAAGTACTGCGAAGCCTTCTTCGTGTCCTTCGCCTTCGCCTTCTTGAGCTTGCGGAAGCTGAGCGTGCTGCTCTCGACCGGCGGGGCCATTACGTAGAAGAATTCCTCTGGGAAGTCCAAAGCTGACGCCAGCAGCTTCGCGTGCTGGTCAGTGAAGGGACGATTGCCGTTGGCGATGTCCGACAGGTAGCCCTGGCTCAAGCCCGTCGCCGCACCAATCTCCTGGAGACTGAACCCCAGGAGATCGCGCAGGGCGAGGACCCGCTCAGGACGAGGCGGCACGTCCATCGATAACACCTCGCTGGTACTTGCCCTTCGGATCGATGAGTCCGAGACCCTCGAGGTCGTCGTCATCGGCGGGCGTGAACTTGAGGTTGCTCAGGTCTGTCTGGTCACTGGCGAGCGGCATCCGCAAATCGACCCGTTCGCGTTGGCCGTACTTCCATGGGCCGAGGGTGTGGACTAGTTCAAGCTCGACCTCGCCGGTCTCGGCGTCGATGTTCCAGACGATGAGAAAATCGTGCTGCTGGACGAGTGCCTGCTGGCCGGTGAGGTTGGTGACCTGCGGGTTCGAGTACAGGACCTGGCGCGCCTTGTTGCGGCCTGCGGTTGGGATGCGCTTGTCAAAGGTCGTCGACAACAGACGCGTCGTCCAGAGCTCGCGCGTCAGGTGCAGCTCCTTCTTCCGCGAGCCCCTGTTGAGCTGCCAGTCTCCGATGTCAGAGGTCTTGAGCAGGCTGTGAGAGCAGCCCACGATGTTGTGGATGTACAACGAGCGGTACTGGCGCGGGTCCATGCCGCCGTGCTTCATCATGTCGTTGGCGAGGCTGAGCGAACGGGGCATGACGTCGTGAAGCGCGAACCCCAGTGGGGCGAAGTCTTGAGCGATCTGCTCGGCTGCGATGATATCCACAGCTGCGATATTATCGCAATGAATGTTACATGTGCAACTCTTTGCCCCGCGTGTTGAAGCGGGTTGGCGGGGAGCTGCTCGTCCAACCTTGGGCCGCAGCGATGCTGGCTAGGTCGATTGCGCCGACCTAGAAGCACCGGCAAGGTCCGAGTCAGCGTTCGACACGACTACAAGCGCCGAGATTCCGATAAGCCATCACGGCGCGACGCCGCGTAGACGAAGCTCTTTGGTGATGGTCTTGGCGCTGAAGTTGAGTCGAAGCGCGATCTTTCGTAACGACACTCCCATCTCATATAGTCCGACTGCCTTGTCGATATCCGCTTCAGTCATCCCGTGCGGGCGCGTAGGAACTCCGGCTCGCTTGCGAACGTTCTGGACGGTCCACTCGGTGATGCCGAAGTAGCGGGCGATGTCGACGGGGCGATCGCCGGCTCTGTAGCGAGCGAGGATCTCGGCGCTTTTCGCCGTGTTGAGCTTGGAGAATGTCTTGGTTGCGGCAACAGAGGTGCGTTCCACATGCTCGGATGCTGCCTGCTCACAGAGGTCGCGGATCTTCTTCGCCTCTGTTCCCCTATTCGAGTACCGTCCCAGCAGGCGCACCAATTTCTCAAACTTCGCGGCGAACGCCGTGGGGCTTGAGAAATTCGCTTCCCCTTGATGCGGATTCGAGCGCCGGGGGTCCCCGCCGCGCCGGTTCCGACGAGCCGCCCCACGGGAGGCTTCGGCTCATGTGACCGGCGGCTTGGCGGCCGTGCAGGTGGGGCGTCGAGTCCCTCCAGGGGCACCATAGAACGCTTACTCGAAACAAGAGCCGAACCCATCGGTTCGAGCAGGTGTTCTACGGTTCCACTGCCATTCGCGTCCGCGCAGTTTCAGCGGTTTGCGGGGCAAGTTGTGAACGCGGTCGGGCCGGAGATTTCGTCTCAAGCATTCGTCTGCGACGGACTCTGTTGCGGCATGGCCATCTACGGACCTGGTGACATTGAATATGTCATTCAAGACATATTGTGAACGGAGTTGCACATGGCGAACGCATCGACGCTCCTCCGCGCTGCACGGAAGAGCCGGCAACTCACGCAAGAACAACTGGCCGGTCGCACGGGTGTCGATCAAGCCTCCGTTTCTCGCTCAGAACGTGGGCGTGACGCTGACTACAAGACCGTCGATCGGTTGCTCGCCGGCGCCGGTCATCGCCTGTACTCCGCTCCGACTCGCCGTGACGACGCAGCGACCGTAGCCGCCGACATCCGGCACTGCCTTGGTGACGGCGATAAGGATCGCGCTCTGCGTGCCCTCATTCAACTGAACGACAACCTCCTTGCGGAGCGCGGTCTCGTTCGCGGCATCCTCGGCCTCGCCGAACCCGAGACGACCAGGGACCCGGTCTGGGATGCAGCACTTGCGGCCGTAGTCGCCTGGCGCCTCAAGGACGAGCAACTCCCGACGCCAGCTTGGGTAGATGCGCCGAATCGATTTGTCCACAAGCCACGGGGCTTGGACATAGACGCTGCGGACCCCGTTCCCCCGATCTCGGAGGTGCCCGCCGAGTTCGCTAAGCGCGGCGTGCTCGTCTGGCGAGACACGTTCGCGAGCGTGTGAGCGTGGCGACGGCGCTCGAGCGAGATGACATCATCGCCGCCCTATGTGAGCTGATCGTCGAACTAGGAAGCGCGGGTGAGATCGCAGGAATCAGACTTGTAGGCGGCGCCGCGCTCGCGCTGCGTTACTTTGACCGCGCCATGATTGGGACGCGTCATGGCTGAACTTCGGAGTTACGCGGGCGGACGCGATTCCCACACTCGGTCGCGTCATCGAGTGGGACACAATCTACGATCGCGACGGGATCCTCATCCAGGTCGCATCGAAGGAGTCACGATTGGCCATGAAGTTGAGGGCCAACCGTCCTGGTCGCGATACGCGCGACATCCGTCTCCTTCTCGGAGCCTGCGGCATGAACGACACTCGAAGAGGCCGAGGCCCTCCATGAGGACTTCTACCCCGGTGACAGCCTCACCGATCGAGCACTTCAGATGGTCACCGCAATCCTTGCGGACGGACCAATTGATGCGCCAGAGCCCCCGCCGCCTCCCGTTATCTGAGAGCCGCTACTCGCGCCCGGACGTAGTCAAAGAGCGGTCCAAGCGGTCCAAGCCCTTAACGCGCCAGTCGCCGACGCCCAGCACGCGCGGCGAAGTCGTCGAGCGCATGCAGCACCGGATCGGCAAGCCAGATCCGGTTCCGGCGCCGCGAGTTCGCCGCCTTCAGCACTCCTCGCTCGTATGTTGCTCGCTCTCGAGCGAAGGCCATCGGAGCGACTCCGGCGCCTCCGCTTCGTTGTCGACCATCGCGTTGCTCTTCGAAGTGTTGTCACCAAGAGCTTGTATTTGCGTTTACCAGCGTGCCCGCAAATAAGGCGTTACAGGCGACGAAGTTCCCTTCCGTCCAGGAGATCCGCCTCTACGGTCGGCCAGGATGTACCCATGACCCGCGCCGACACCGCCTGGTACGGTCGCCTCGACCGGCAAACGATTCTGGATGCCGCACTGCGCATCGCTGCCCGCCCCGGGATGACTGAGGTGCGGTTCCGCGACCTTGGTCAAGAACTCGGCGCCGACCCCACCGCCGTCTACCGGCATTTCCGCAGCAAGGCGCAACTCATGAGCGCCGTCATCGACCGACTCATGGACGACATCACCCGCAGCCTGCCCACCGATTCCGGCTGGCGCAGCCTGCTGCACGCCATGGCCGAGCGCGCGCTGGAAACGTTCATCGCGCATCCGGCGATCGGCGCTCATCTGACCGACTCCCGCCCGGTCGGGCCCGGAGAGCTGTCGCTCATCGAGATCAGCATGCGTGCCTTCGAGGACGCAGGCCTCGACGGCGACGCGCTCGTCGAGTACTACGCCGCCTTCAGCGGGATGCTGCTGTCGTTCGTCGCGATGTCGTGTCGCGAGTTGGTGACCGCCCGCGACGGGTCGGCGACTGGGATCGAAAGCATGCCATGGCTGCCAGCCGATGTCGCGGTATCGCCCGAGCGGTTCCCGATGCTCGACCGGTACGCGAACCGTCTCATGTCGATGGACTACCGGTCGACCTACTTCGCGGGCGTCGACGTGCTCATCGCCGCGGTCGAAGGGCTCGCGCGCTCGTCTCGAGGCTGACGAGCGCCGTCGACTCAGCCCTTGAAGGCATCCTTCACGTCTTCGCCGACCTTCTTCAGTTTCGCCGACCCCTGATCGGCTTGACCTTCGGCGACCTTGCTGTCGTCGCCGGTGGCCTTGCCGTAACCCTCTTTGGCCTTGCCGCCCAGGTCTTCAGCAGCGTTCCTGATCTTGTCGTCTGCACCCATGAGTGTCTCCTTCGCTAGGTCTTTCACGCTACGTTTCAGCGGCGAAGCCCGAAAGGGGGTGGTGCTGAGGGACGAAACGGCGTACCGAGTGCTACCTCACGAGACACACGCCCTGCAGCAACTCTTGAAGGACGAGCCCTGCTGTCACGATGAGCGTTCTCTCGGAGCGCAAGCGTGACAGTCGCCTCCTTCGTCGGCTGACCGCCAACCTCGAACGCGTGCTCGAGGAGCTCAGAATCGATTGTCACCCCCACACGATGAGACAAGTACCTACTGCCGGTCGTCCCACTCGTCGTAGAACTGCTGCGGGGGCGGCTGGTCGTCCGCGACCACTCGCTGATGCATGGGCGCGAGCGCAGACATCCGCTCGCGCATCGTCACGATGGCGGCGATGTTGTCGGGCTCCTGCAGCTGCGATCGAGTCGACACGGCGGTCATCATCGTGGACTGGGTGAGCAGCAGTTCGGTCGACTCCTCGTTGCCGTCCGGTCCCAGCACGCGGATGACAAGCGTGTCGGCCGACGAGTGCTGGGCGAGCGCAGCCGCATACTCGAGCAGCGTGTCCGCCACCTCGTCGCCGACCAGGAACTTCGCCTGGCCGTAGTACAGCTGCTTCATACTCCCGACGCTATCCATCGAGCTGGGCCCCGGATAGCGGCTTGACCGCGCGACGCCGGGTACATAGCCCTGCGCTACTCCTGTCTACACCGCGCGGTCAAGCGCTACCACCGGATCGGCGGTCGGCGTGAACTGAAGGAAGCACGCCACCCCTTTCCTCAGGAGCGCACCATGCAACGGACGGTTCCCGGTATCGGTCTGTTGATCGTCGGCGGCTCGGGTCTCGCGGCCTGCCTGCTCTCCGCGTCGATGATGGGGCCGGGTGCATCCGTCGGCCCGTTCGCCGCCCTCGCGCTGCTGGTCTCGCTCACGGCGTCCGCGTTCGGCACGGCGCTGTGCCTGTCCGACCGCATGGATGAGGAGCGGACACGTGAGACCGGCGGGATGCCTCCGCCGTGGCATCCCGATCGCTTGAGCTAGCGTCGGGACGCCCACGACGAGCGCTACTCCTTGTGCAGAACGTCCTGCACCTTGCCGGCCATCTTCTCCATCGTGTTCGGCAATTCGGTCGTGCCGTAGAAGCGGGAGTCAGGATGCGTCGGCGGCGGCATCGGCACGGTACCCTGTGGCCCGTCCCGGTAACTGAACTCGCTCTTGCCGTCGGGGGTGGGACCGCTGGCCCAGCTACCGTCTTTCGCGTGCGCGCCGTCGGAGAAGTTCATGTACTGGTACGCGACCTCGTTGGTCTGGTCCGCTTCGGGGAAGTTGCTGGGAACCGGCATCTTCTCGAGTCCTTCGGCCTGCAGCTCGGCGATCGCCGCCATCCACTGGTTCTGGTGCATGGTGTCCCTGGCGATGAGGAAGCCGAGAAGGTCGCGCACGCCCTTGTCGTCCGTCATGTGGTACAGCCGCGCGGCCTGCACGCGGCCCTGCATCTCCGCGTTCGCGTTGGCCGTGAAGTCTGCGAACATGTTGCCGCTGGCCGTGATGTACGAGCCCTGCCACGGGTTGCCGTTGCTGTCGACGGCTCGAGCACCCGCCCCGGCGACGATGGCATGCTGCACGTCCATGCCGCCGATCACCGCCGCTACTGCGGGGTCCTCCTGCAGTGAGCCGCCCGCCACGCCGAGGGGAGCCTTCTCGAGCAATTGCGCGATCATCGTGGCGAGCATCTCGACATGACCGAGTTCCTCAGCCCCGATACCGAACAGCAGGTCGCGATACTTACCCGGGATGTGGGCGTTCCAGGCCTGGAAGCCGTACTGCAGCGCGACCGTGATCTCGCCGTACTGGCCGCCGAGCACCTCCTGCAGCTTGCGGGCGTAGACCGCGTCCGGCTTGTCCGGCTTGCTCTTGAATTGCAGTTCCTGGCGGTGAAAGAACATTGTGCGGCCTCCGAGTCGGCGTCGTGATGGGTGGTCTCGCCACCGTAAGCAGGCCCCGCGAGCGAATGTGATGTCTTGCGTGGACGCCCGACCCGCAGCAGAATGCGCGCCTCAAGTCAAGTCCTCCTGATCAGCCGGGCAAGCCTGATGCGATGGAGGCATGAGCGCGCGGGTGTGGATTCTGGTGGTGGGCGTCGGGGCCGTGGCGGTTGGCGTATGCCGCGCCGTGATGACGCGACGCGGCCCGGTGGCCAACACCCGCGCGGATCGCTGGCAGACCGTGACGATCGGTGCGCCGGAGCAGACCGTGCTGCCCGCGCAGTTGCCCGGTCCGCTGACGGCGATCTCCGAGTGGGCAGACATCAAAGCGGTACCGGCGCCCGGCGGTCGCGGCACCGAACTCTCGGCGCGGCCGAAGGACGGCGCGAACGCTCCCGACAAGCCCCGGCCGGCGATCAGGATCGCGTTGCGCCGCACCAAGCAGCTGCTCGAGGTCGGCGAGGTGATCGAGTTGCATCCGAAGCCGGGTGGTCGCCGACCGCCGACGCCCGGGGGTCTGCTCGTCGACGCTGCGGCGACCCGCGCTGAGGGGGAGGGGATCTTGTGAGGGCACTGTGCTGGACCGGCGTCAACAAGCTCGAGGTGCAGACGGTTCCCGACCCCGCCATCCTGAACACACACGACGCCACCGTCAAAGTCACGACGTCGGTGTCGTGCGGGTCCGACCTGCACCTGCTCGGCGGCTACGTTCCGGCGATGCGGGCCGGCGACATCATGGGCCACGAGTTCATGGGCGAGATCGTTGAGGTCGGGTCGGGTGTCACCAAGCACCGCATCGGCGATCGCGTCGTGGTGTGCTCGTTCATGAGCTGCGGCAAATGCTGGTACTGCATCAACGGGCTCACCTCGCTGTGCGACAACAGCAACCCCCAGCCCGGGCTCGGCGAGCTCTTCTTCGGCGCATCGACCGGTGGATGCTTCGGCTACAGCCAGATCACCGGCGGCTTCGCCGGGGCTCACGCCCAGTTCGTGCGGGTGCCGTTCGCCGACAACACGGCGTTCGCGGTGCCGGAAGCGCTCACCGACATCCAAGCCGTCTTCGCATCGGATGCCGCACCCACCGCCTGGATGGGCGCTGAGCTGGGCGGTGTGCAGCCCGGTCAGGTGGTCGCAGTGTGGGGAGCGGGCGGTGTCGGGCAGCTGGCCGCGCGCTCGGCCATGCTGCTCGGTGCCGAGAAGGTGGTCGTGATCGACCGCATCCCGGAGCGCCTGCAGCAGGTGCGCGACCACATCGGGGCCGACACGATCGACTACTCGGAGGGCGACGTGCTGGCGCGTATTCGCGAGTACAGCGGCGGACGCGGGCCCGATGTGGCGATCGAGGCGGTCGGTATGGAGGCGCATAGCTACCGGGCGGACTTCTGGTACGACAACGTGAAGTCGAAGCTCAAGCTGGAGACCGACCGGCCGACGGCGGTGCGCGAGGCGATCTTCTCCGCGCGCAAGGGCGGGAGTCTGTTCATCCTCGGCGTGTTCGGGGGAGTGGTGGACAAGTTTCCGCTCGGCGCGATGATGAACAAGGGGCTGACCGTGCGGGCGGCGCAGATGCACGGGCACCGGTGGATCCCGATGCTGCTGGAGCGGATCGCGTCGGGCGAACTGCCGACCGCGCACCTCGCGACGCACGAGATGTCACTCGAGCAGGCGCCGAGCGGGTACGAGATGTTCAAGCACAAGAAAGACGGGTGCGTGCGGGTGGTGTTCCACCCCTGACTCAGGTCAACCCCTGTCAGCGGTTGCGCGCGGTTCGTACCGTGGGCCTATGCCACCGCTGCCGACGACCATGCGCGTGATCGAGCGCGCGGTGTACCGCGGACCGCACCGCTTCAGCAACACCCCGATGGTGCGCGTGCAGCTCGATCTCAGGCCGCTGCGAGACCTGCCGAGCGACCGGCTGCACGGGTTCAACGACCGCCTGCTCGATGCGGTGCCGACGCTGATCCACCACGGCTGCAGCGGGCGCCGCCCGGGTGGCTTCGTGCGCCGGCTGCGAGACGGAACCTGGATCGGGCATGTCACCGAGCACGTCGCCCTCGAGCTGCAGCACCTCGCCGGACACCGCGCCACCCGAGGCAAGACCCGCGCTGTGCCGGGTCACCCCGGCGTGTACAACGTGATGTTCGCCTACGTCGAGCGCGAGGTGGGATTGGCCGCGGCCCGTATGGCGCTCGAACTGGTCTGCCGGCTGCTGCCGCGCGGCTTGAACTCGGTGGCCGGGCTCGACTTGCTCGGGTCGTCCCTGGCGCGCGATCTACGTGACGGGGTGGTGTCGGGGTTCACCGCGCTGAGCGCGATAGTGCGCCGCACGGCACTCGGGCCGACGACGCAGTCCCTCGTCGACGCCGCGCGGGCCCGAGACATCCCGGTCGAGAGGCTGAACGAGCGGAGCCTCGGCCGCATCAGCGCACAGGTCTTCGACGAGGTGATCTTCCGCGAGCGGCCCGACGGGCGCGGCCGTGCCGCCGGCGGTGTGGTCAGTTTGCTGACCGAAGGGGCTCGGGCAGCGGGCATGGCACCCAACAGGATCCGACGCATCCTGGACGAGCGCCAGGCGATGGATGCCGCGCTGCGCAGCGCCGGACCCCGCGACCTCGTCGTGCTCACGCCCACCGACGTGGAGGCAGTGTGGCAGCAGGCGATCAGCTTCCGGCTGGCGCGCACCCGGGTGCGAGCGTGATGGGCGGCGACATCTTCGCCATCGGGGGGCACGAGGCCAAGGAGGGCGACCGCCAGATACTCGAAGCCGTCGTCGCCAGCATGCCCCGCGGCAAGCTCGTCGTCGTCACGGTCGCCTCCGAACAGCCCGACGAGATGTACGGCGGGTACGAGGCCGTGTTCGCCGACCTCGGCGTCGAAGAACTGGTCCGTCTCGACGTGCACGATGGCGAGAACGTTCTCGACGGTGCCGGGGGTGTGTTCTTCACCGGCGGTGACCAGCTCAAGATCACCGACCGGCTTCACGACACCCCGGTCGAGCACGCGATATGGGATGCCTGGACCAGCGGCGCCGTCATCGCCGGCACCTCCGCCGGGGCATCCGCCATGAGCGAGACCATGCTCGTGCGCGGCCCGGTCGAGGAGTCCGCGCGGGTCGGGGATGCGCGGCTCGCGCCCGGGCTCGGCTACCTGCCGAGGGTCATCATCGACCAGCACTTCGCCGAGCGCGGCCGCATCGGCCGCCTGCTCGGCGCCACCGCGGCAAACCCGAGACTGCTCGGACTCGGCATCGACGAGAACACCGCGGTGTGCGCACGCGGCGAGGAACTGATCGTGCTGGGTGTGGGCGCGGTGACCGTCATCGACGCGGCGGGAGTCACCCGCACGAACGTGGCTGAGAGCAGCGACGATCCACTCTCCATGTTCGACGTCAGCCTGCACCTGCTGTCGGCAAGCGACCGGTTCGACCTCGTCGCCCGCCGCCCGCTGCCGAAGGAGACCGGATGACCGGCTTGGCCATCGCGAACGGTCGGTTGGTGCCGCGGCCCGGCGACGAGCTGCAATCGGGCACGGTCGTGATTCGCGACGGGGTCATCGAGTCGGTCGGCTCTGACCGACCACCGAGCGACCTCGAGATCATCGACGCCGACGGCCGCTGGGTGACAGCCGGCCTGGTCGACGCGCACGTGCACATCGGCATCCACGAAGAGGCGAAGGGGGTCGCCGGCACCGACACCAACGAGACGACACGCCCGAACACCGCAGGCGTGCGCGCGATCGATGCCATCGACATCCACGACATCGGATTCGACCACGCCATCTCGGGCGGCGTCACCACCGTGATCGTCAAGCCGGGCAGCGGCAACCCGATCGGCGGGCTCGCCGTGCCCATGAAGACCTGGGGCCACCACCGTCGACCAGCTCTGGCCCGGGCGCGACGTGAGCGTCAAGTCGGCGCTCGGTGAGAACCCGAAGACCGCGCACGACGGCGGCCTGCCGAAAACGCGCATGGGCATCGCGTCCGTGATCCGTCAGACGTTTCGCGGGATTCGGACGAGCGATGAAGCGCTGGGTGATCGAGCACGGACTGCTGCTCGTGAACGCGGCGCTCTTCCTGATCTTTCTCGTCGGCACGGCTCTGACCGGGTGGCAGGTCGCGAACAACGAGTTGACCGAACACGGCGATGCCCCCGAGACGCTCGCGGCGTACCTCAGCAGCGGTCAGTTCGCCGGGGCGGTGTTCGAGAACTGGGAGTCCGAGTTTCTGCAGATGGGCGCCTACATCGTGCTGACGGTCTTCCTGTTTCAGAAGGGCTCATCCGAGACGAAACGCATCGGCACAGCCGCGCCTGAGGACGAGGATTCGCGCCAGCACCGCGACGATCCGAGGGCGCCGGGCCCGGTGCACCGGGGCGGCCTCGCGCTCAAGCTCTACGAGAGCTCGCTGCTCATCCTGTTCGCGGCGCTGTTCGTCGCTTCGGTGGTCGCGCACGCGATCGGTGGTGCCACCGCGTACAGCGAAGACCAGGCGTTGCACGGCCAGCCAGGGGTCGACGCCATCCAGTACCTCGGCACGTCGCAGTTCTGGTACGAGTCGTTCCAGAACTGGCAGAGCGAGTTTCTGGCGGTCGCGGTGCTGGTCGGCTCCGCGGTGTACCTGCGCCAGCGCGGGTCACCCGAGTCGAAGAGGGTTGCCGCGCCGCACGACGAGCCGGGTTAGATCACGCCAGCGACAGCAGCATCGTGTCCGAGCCGCCGCTGCGCCCGACCACCTCGAAGCCGACGCGCTCGTAAAGGTTGCGAGCCCGATTGCCGTCCTCGACGCTGAGGCTGATAGCGGCGATCCGCACGGTGCGAGCTTCGGCGATGAGGTGATCGAGCAGCGCACTGCCAAAGCCACGACCCTGAAACGGTTCGAACGTCGTGATCGACAGCTCCGGGAAGTCGGCGCTCACGAATCCGTAGCCGGGATCGTGCTCGGGGAGAAACACAAGCCATGCAACCGCTTGTACGTCTCGGCCTTCGTGCATCGCGAACCCGAGATCCCGCTCGCCGGGAAATCCGTCGAAGTAGTGGGACAGCTCCTTCGAGGCGTCGACGTCGGCGAGAGTGAAGCGCTGGCCGCTCCAGTTCATGTTGGCCAGAGTGGCCTCCCTGAGCAGGGGCCGGTCATCAGTGGCCAGGGCTCGGATGGGCACGGGATCCTCACCGTTTCGGTGTGCTGATCGCCGTGCCGGATCGGAGTCGGCTCACGTTCCACTCGACCCTCTCGGGCATGCCCTTCGAGGCGAGATTCGGCGGAGTGGTTGCTCCCACCGCCGCTTCGATGGCGGCGAGCGTCTCGTCGACTACGGTCGGGATCCGTTGTCTGGGTAGCACACCCCACGACAGCGCTTCAGCCGTAAGGGCCTCCGCCGAAATCTTGCGATGATCGAAGATCCCGTTGACGGACAGTGCGAGATTCCAGTCGATACGCTCATTTTGAAAAAGGTTCGGCACGGCGTCGTAGAGCTCGGTGAGCTGGGTCCCATCGGCGAGATGCAACAGGGCGACGTTCTTCGCGTGCGCATCGTTGTCCCCGATCGCGACGTGATAGACGAGTTGGCGCAGCCAGTCCTCCGTTGCGCGTCCCCCGCCTGGAATCGAACCCAGCAGTTCGCCGATGAGGCGCGCTGAGGGTCGACCCTTTCTCGATGGCAGCCTGTGGTCTTGAAACTTTGCGTTGCCATCGCGCCAGTCAAGACCGAGCGCCTGCGCGAGGTCCTCCTGATGATGAAGCACGACCCGGCCATCGACGACTTGGCGATCAAAGCGTTCGATCGCCAGGTAGTTCATGGTGCCAGTCGTGTGCATTGCGCTTTGGAATCGAGACAGACCCGCGTGACGTGCCAATTCGTGGCTGTAGAACTCGTTGAAGATCGCCTCAGGACGCGACTGAAGTTGAGGTTTGAGGATGTGGGTCGAATGCGCCCTGCCATGCGGCTCAAGCCACGCCTCGTCGAATCGCGCGACAAGGAGTTTGGGCTGGAACCCAGGCAGCATCGAGCGACTGTCATCCCGACCACCCAGATCATGCTCAGCGATCGCTTGTTGCAGTCGAGACGCCAGGGTGCGCTCTGAAAACTCGTCATAGTCGGGGTGGTAGCTGGTCGCTTCATCGGGCTTGCGGAGTGTGACCGCACCGGCGATAGAGCCGCCGAACTCCCTCAGAATTCCGTAGAGGTCATCGGGGTCGACGCCCCGTTTGGCAGCGAGCGCCGTCCGCTGGTTTCCCTCGGGTGCGTACCCGCCGAGAAAGTTCGAGGCGAGCTCCGCATCTGGCGCTCGCCCCGGGATGACTCCAAACGACTCGGTGAGTGTCGGAGCTTCACCTCGGTACGCGTGGTCCCAGTCGATCGCAACCCGGTGCTGAGCGCGAGCGTCCCTGCGCACGGCACCAATCCGACGGTCGTGCAGGTAGAGGTCAAGCGACTCCATCGCTCGTCTCGCCATCGTCCGGTTGGTACGTCAGCGTCATGGTGATACCCAGTTCGTTGAGTGTCCGGAAGAGTCGAGTGGTGTAGAGATTGCCCGTGCCCTTCTCGAGATCGATCAGATAGTCGCGCGAGAAGGCGAGCTGCTCGGCCAAGTCTTCTTGGCGAATAGCGCGGCTTTCGCGTACGGCTTTGATGACGGGGCCGATGTCACGGAACTTTCGCACCTGTATCGACGGCATGAACGCGTCCTTATGTGTCGGGTAACCCTACTTTACATCCTGTGGGTATATACCCACACTACTTGAAGTGGGGATAAACCCACAAGCAGTAGGTTCGCTGAATCGGATGGCCGCCATCCGACGCCCTCAACGAGCGCCCGGGCTCGAAGCGGGTCAACTCGCTCGCCACGACTGGATCCTCGGATTGCAGAAGGTTCTCGAGCAGGGCGGTGGCGGGCGCGTACCCGCGAAGGTGGTCGATGGCGACCGAGGTGTCGAGCAGCTTCACCGCAATCCGAGCTGATTCAAGCGTTCATCGAGGTCGCCGCGCACGTCATCCACGTGATCCGCTCCGGTAGCCGACCGGTTGCGCCATGTGCCGGCAGAGGCGCGCAATGCCGCGAGTCGTGTCTGCGTCGACTGGTCCCCGTACTGGGTGCGGATAGCTCTGCGGATGAGTTCTGACCGCGACGCGCCGGTTCGCTCGGCGGCGAGGCCGAGCAGGTCGGTCTCCTCGTCGCTCAGGTAGATCTGGGTGCGTTGCACGCAGTCAGCGTACTTCGAGTGATGTATACCCCGATGCGCTTCAATCTCGATCCAGAACCTGGTCGTGCTCGCCGTCGGCATCGAGCTCGCGCTGATCAGCGACCACCCCGAAGATGCGGTTGGGATGCCCTCGGTACAGGCCGCGATGACGGTAGGCGCGCGTCCTGAAGCTCGTCGGACCCGCAGGTGAGAAGCGTCAGCTTCCACCTTTGATCAAGGGCTGACAACTTCGATTTCTCCGGAGCCGCGTGCGACCAGTGTGCTTTCTATGACATAATCACGAGGATCGCTCGTGTCACCCTCCAGTCGGGCGAAGGCTCGTTCGGCAGCGAGGCGTCCGATCTGGTAAGGGTCTTGAGCGAGAACGGTGATGCCCGGTTCGATCATGTCGGCGAGTGAGATGTCATCGAAGCCGACGATGGCAACGGAGTGCTGCAACCCCAACTCCCGGAGTGCTCGCACCGCCCCGATGGTCACCAGATTCTGCGATGTAAACAACGCTGTGGGCACGTTCTCGCCGGTGAGGAGCCCTAGAACGGCAGCTTGAGCGGCCTGCTCACTGTGCAAATTCTCGACGACAGCGGCGGCGGATTCGATCCCGTGGCGAGCTAGTTCAGCAGCGAATCCGTCCCTCCGCTGCTGAGCTGTCCACAGTTGTTCGAGGTCACCGAGGTACGCGATCGCATGGTGTCCTCGCTCAATCAGGTGAGCGGCGCCGCGACCGGCGGCCGCGAAGTTGTCTGTGACGACAACATCTGCGGCGATGCCGATGGGTTTGCGGTCCACGAAGACCAGTACGGTGCCGCGCTCCTGCTCTCGAACCAGGTGGCTTTGATTGCGCCGCATCGTGGTCAGAATCAATGCGTCGACGCGGCGGTGAAGCATCTGACTCACGATGCGCTCCTCGCGACCGGCGTCATCGTCAAGGCTCGAGGCGAAGACAGCGGTGTCCCGCTCGGCAGCTACGTCCTCAACTCCTCGATTGAGCGCAGCAGAGAACGGATTCGCGACGCTGCCCACGATGAGGCCGATGGTGCGCGTTTTCCGGTCGGTACGTTTGAGGTTACCTGCGTAGATGTCTGGTCGATAGTCGAGCGCTTGAGCAGCTTCGCGCACTTTCTGCACGGTGGCAGCTGACACGTTGGCTTCGCCGTTGATGACGCGTGAGACCGTTTTCAAGCCCACGCCAGCGAGTGCCGCCACTTCGCGCATCGTCGAATGCGGGCGCGAAACGGATCTCGGCGCAAGTTGCGACATCGGTGTCACCGTGCTTTCGACTTGCTCAATTTATTCCTTGACTACCTTGGCATCACTCGGCTATACCTATCAATGACACCGTTGTCAGATGGGGTTGAACACACCACAAAGGAGATTCAATGCAGAATCGCAGCAGCAAACTTATGCGCAGCATTGCGGTAGGGGCCTTCGCCGCACTCGCGCTCGCGGGATGTGCCGCCGGCGCCAGCGGCACCGCTGCGCCGTCCGGCGAGGTCGGTGTCGCACTGATCGTCAAGACCACGTCCAACCCGTTCTTCATCGCCATGCAGGAAGGAGCGGCGGAGGCTGCTCAAACCGCAGGCGTAAACCTCACTCTCGCGGCGGGCAGAGCGGATGGCGACGAGGACACTCAAATCAAGGCGATCGAAGATGCAGTTGCCCGCGGCGACCAGGGAATTCTGATCACTCCGAACGGTCCTGGGGTTAACGACGCCATTACGAAGGCTAGGGATGCCGGCGTATATGTCATCGCACTGGACACGCCCCCAGACCCTGCCGACACCGTCGACATCACTTTCGCTACCGACAACTTCCTGGCCGGTCAACTCATCGGCCAATGGACAGCGGCGCAACTGAATGGTGAGAAGGCGACGATCGCACTCCTCGACTTGTTCGCCGACAGGATCGTGTCAGTCGACTACAACCGCAATCAGGGCTTCCTCGACGGAATGGGCATCGACACCGTCGACCCTCAGAAGAACGGCGACGAAGCGCCGACTGGCTCATATTCAGGCGGAGCAGGCGGCCAGTACGAGATTGTTGGCAACGAGGCGACGAACGGCGCCGAGGACGGCGGTTTGGCCGCACTCGAAACGTTGCTGGCGAAGAACCCGAACATCAACGTCGTGTACACGATCAACGAGCCGGCTGCGTACGGCGCGTACCAGGCACTACAGGCTGTCGGTAAGGAGAATGGGGTTCTGATCGTTTCGGTCGACGGCGGCTGTGCCGGAGTCAACCAAGTGGCGGAAGGCATCATCGGCGCGACGAGCCAGCAGTACCCGGTGAAGATGGCCAGCCTCGGCATCCAAGCGATCGTCGATCTGGTGAAGAACGGCACAACGCCGGCCGTCAGCCCAGGGCTCGACTTCTTCAACACCGGAGTCACCCTTGTTACGGACACTCCCGCTGACGGAGTCGACAGCATCGACACAAGCGAGGCCAGCTCGATCTGCTGGGGCTGATCGCTTAGCCCCGCGCTTCAGGCCGGGTTCACCACAGGGCAGCGAGGGCGGCGACACTCTTCGTGACGCCGCCCTCGCCGCTACCCGCAAACAGTAGGGATCATTGACAATGTCGTTACAACCACCCGTTCGCTCAGACCGTTCGAAGACCGACACCGCAAGCATCGGTCTGAGTTCGGAGTTTCGCAATCGCACCACCCCGCTCTCACGATTGAGGTCGGTGCTTCACCGCTACCCGGCACTCAGTCCCGCGGTGGTCCTCGTCGTAGCCGTGCTTGTTTTCGGGCTTGTCAACGACAGATTCGTGCTACCAGGCAATTTGTCGCTCATCTTGCAGCAGGTTGCTGTGGTCGGCACCGTCGCGCTGGCGCAGACTCTGATTATCCTGACGGCCGGCATCGACCTGTCCGTCGGAGCAGCGATGATCCTCGCGTCGATGGTCACGGCGCAAATCGCCGCGACGAACGGTGTGCCAGGCCCCCTCGCTCTGCTGGTCGGACTCATCGTCGGGCTAGGAACCGGTGCTTTGAACGGAGCTCTCGTCACCCGGCTGAAGTTGCCGCCGTTCATCGTGACGCTCGGCACGCTGAACGTCTTCGTCGCACTGACTCTGCTGTATTCCGGTGGGGCCACCGTGCGAGGCGCGGAGATGCCCGACCTGCTCACGCTGACAGGCAGCCCGATCGCGATCGGAGAGGTGCGTATCACCGTGGGTGTGCTGCTCATGCTCGCGCTGTACGTGCTCCTCGCCTTCATTCTCGGCAAGACGGCATGGGGGCGACACGTGTACGCGGTGGGCGATGACAAGGAAGCAGCCCGCCTTGCGGGTATCAGCACGAACAAGGTGCTCTTCAGCGTCTACCTCGCGGCCGGAGCGATCCTGGCGGTAGGCGCGTGGATTCAGATCGGGCGCACGAACGCTGCAAGCCCCAACGCCGGGGTGGACCTCAATCTGGATTCCATCACCGCCGTCGTGATCGGAGGTACCAGTCTCTTCGGTGGGCGCGGAACTGTATGGGGCACGCTTCTCGGCGCGCTGATCGTCGGAGTCTTCCGCAGTGGACTGTCGCTAGCGGGGCTCGACGTGCTGTACCAGACGCTTGCAGTAGGCGTCCTCATCATCGTCGCGGTCTCGGTAGACCAGTGGATACGAAAGGCGCGGAGCTAACGATGACTTTCGCAACCGACTCCGTTTCCGGCTCGACCCCGGCAGCATCACGCAAGCCGATCCTCGAAGCTCGCGACCTCGTCAAGACCTATGGCCGAGTAGTCGGACTCGACGGGGTCAGTGTTCAGCTGTTCCCCGGCGAGATCCTCGCGATCATCGGCGACAACGGTGCGGGCAAGTCCACCCTGGTCAAATGCCTCACGGGCGCCGAACTGCCAGACTCAGGCGAGATCCTCCTCGAAGGCGCGCCAGTGCACTTCAAACGCCCGCAGGATGCCCGCGTACACGGCATCGAGACGGTGTACCAGAATCTCGCAGTTTCGCCGGCGCTCGACGTCGCCAGCAACCTCTACCTTGGACGTGAGCGGCGCAAGCCAGGCATTCTCGGGTCGTTGTTCCGCGCGCTCGACACCGCTGGAATGCGCGAGAGCGCGCGTGCCGAGCTGAGCAACCTCGGTATCTCGACACTGCAAGACGTGACGGTCGCCGTCGAGAACCTGTCAGGCGGTCAACGGCAGGCGGTGGCGGTCGCGCGCGCGGCCGCCTTTGGCTCGAAGGTTGTCGTGCTCGACGAGCCCACGGCGGCTCTCGGGGTGCGCGAGTCGAACCAGGTGCTCGAGTTGATCATGCGGCTGAATGACACCGGCATCCCGGTGATCCTGATCAGTCACAACATGCCGCATGTGTTTGAAGTAGCAGATCGCATCCACATCCAGCGTCTCGGCAAGTGTGCGGCGACGGTCACTCCTGGCAGTCACAGCATGACCGAGGCAGTCGCGATCATGACCGGGGCGGCGACGAAGTGATCGACCTCGCGCTTCCGGCCGCCACGTCGACGTGGTTGCTCCTGGCCGAGTTCACTGCGATAGCCGGCTCGCAGGAACGGGTTGCCGAGTTGGTCGTCAGTTTGACGCAGGATGTGCTCGGGGAGCCGGGTTGCTTGCGATTCGAGTCATTCACGCGCCGGGACGACCCCAGTAGCTGGATGGTGTTCGAGGAGTATCTCGACGAGGCTGCATTCAACGATCATCTCGGTCGCACGCACAGTGTGGAATTCAACTCCGCGGTGGCCGAGCACATCGAGGGCGGCACCTCCGTGCTGACCGTCCTGATGAAGCCAGTGCCGCGTCTCGCCACGCTGTAGACCGGGTGTCGGGCCGTCCTTTGCGGGTGCGGTCCGGCACCCTCAGCCCCGCGCCCACTCCAGCAGCCGCTCGACCGGCCAGGTCGTGACGACGCGCTCGGCCGGGACGCCCGCCGCGCTCGCACGAGCCGCCCCGTACTGCAGGAAGTCGAGGTGGCCGGGCGCGTGCGCGTCGGAGTCGATGCTGAACAGACATCCCTCGGCCAGTGCGATCGCGATCAGGTCCTCCGGCGGATCCTGGCGTTCGGGGCGGGAGTTGATCTCGACCGCCACGTTGTGCTCGGCACAGGCCGCGAAGACCGCGCGCGCGTCGAACTCCGATGGTGGGCGCTGCCGCGAGCCCTGCACCATCCGACCGGTCACGTGCCCGAGCACGTTGGTGCGCGGAGTCCGGATCGCGCCGAGCATGCGCCGCGTCATCACCGTTTTCTCTGCGCGCAGTTTGGAGTGCACGCTGGCGACCACCACGTCCAAGCGGTCGAGCAGTTCGGGCTGCTGGTCGAGCGTGCCGTCTTCGAGGATGTCCACCTCGATGCCGCTGAGCAGCCGCACACCGTCGGTGCGCGCGTCGATGTCGGCGACGAGGTCGAGTTGGCGCTCCAGCCGGTCGGCGGTCAGCCCGTTCGCGACCTTCAGGTTGGGGGAGTGATCGGTCAGGGCGAGGTACTCGCGGCCCAGCATCCGCGCGGTCTGCGCCATCAGCTCGATCAAGGTCGTGCCGTCGGACCACTCGCTGTGGGTGTGCAGGTCGCCGCGCAGCGCCTCGGCCAGCTTCGTCGGGGGCGCGAGCGGCTCGCTTCGATCGCGGAGGTCCGCGAGGTAGCTCGGCACTCCACCGGCGACCGCCCCTCGGATCACCTCGAGCGTGCGATCCCCGATCCCCCTGGTCGATGCGAGCCGCCCGTCGCCCAGCCGCGCGGCAAGCTCAGCCGCGTCCAACTCGGCGATCGCTGCCGCCGCGCGACGGAACGCCTGCACCTTGAACCGCGGTGCCAGCCCCCGCTCGAGCAGGAAGGCGATCTCGTTGAGGGCGTCGACGGCATCCATTCGTCTCATTGTGCTCGGTACGCTGCCTGCATGACGCGGTATCCGATCGGTTCGGTGGCGGTGCTCGGCTCGTTGAACCTCGACCTGGTGGTGACGGTCGCCGAGTTTCCGCGGCCGGGTGAGACGATCTCGGGCGGCTCGTTCGCGACCGTGCCCGGAGGCAAGGGCCTGAATCAAGCGGTTGCCGCGGCGAGAGCTGGCGCGGACGTGAGGATGCTCGGCACCGTCGGGGCGGACGCGTTCGGCGCGCAGCTCCGCGCCCTGGTGCTCGCCGACGGGATCGACGCGGTCCACCTGCTCGAGACGCCGGGTGCGACCGGGACCGCGCACATCCAGGTCACCGACGCCGGCGAGAACAGCATCGTGGTCGTGCCCGGCGCGAACGGCGCGACGACCGAGCTACCGGTTGCCTGGGGTGCGGCAGTCTCCGACGCCGCGTACCTGGTGCTGCAGGGCGAGGTGCCGATGGCGCTGAACCTCGCGGCCATCGCCACCGGTGGGGTGACCGTGCTGACGCCGGCCCCGATCGCCGCGTTCGGCGGGGTCGTGCCCGACGGGGTCGACGTGTTGATCGGCAACAAGCTCGAGATCGCGGCGCTGACGGGACTTCAGCGCGTGCCGCAGGTGATCGAGACCCTCGGTGGCGACGGGGTGCGGTGGTTCGGTCGCGAGGAGGGGCGGATGCCGGCGCGTTCGGTCGAGGTCGTGGACACGACCGCGGCGGGAGACACGTTCGTCGGGGCGGTGGTCGCCCGGCTGGCGGCGGGGGCCGCGCTGCCCGACGCCATCGCGTGGGCGGTGGTCGCGGCATCCATCACCGTCTCGCGGGCCGGGGCGACCTCGTCGGTCCCGACCGCCGCCGAGGTCGACGCTCAGCTGCCGTAGCGGGCGAGGTCTTCGGCATCGCGCGCGTGAGTCACCGCGCGACGGACGGTGTCCAGCGCCTCGACCGGGTCGGTCGCGACCTGTGCCAGTGCCAGCTGCCGCTCCGCTTCGGCGAGCCGCGTGCGCGCCGTGACGCTCGCGCCTCCGATCACCGACCGGGCGACCGCAAGCTGGCTGTTGGCAAAAACGAGCGTGCTCTCGTACGCGGCGCGGGCGTGGGCCAGCCGCGAGGCCTGGTTGCGGGCGCTCGCGAGCGCCAGGTCGAGCTGCTCCGCGGCCGTGTTGAGCGTGTCGAGCGCGGCGGCCGGGTTCCGCGATCCGTCTGCAGCGAGGGATGCCTCGACCCCCGCCATCGCGTCGAGAATCGCGCGCTGCGTGTCGGGGTCGGGCGCCGCCTCCCGCTGCGCGCGGGCCTCGACGAGATCGTCCCGCAGGGCGTCGCGCCTCAGCGCGAGCGCCTCCGCCGCCGCCCCCAGTTCGGCCTCGGCAGCATCCACGGCGGACAGCAGCGCGTCGGCGCGGTGCGCTGCGGCACTGGCGCGCTCCAGCGTCACCGAGACCGAGCTCACCCCGGACGGCGAGAGTGCGGGCTCGACGGCGTCGGCCGCGGAACGTGCTTCGGCGAGGGCGGTGGCTGAGGCATCCGGGTTTCCCTCGATCGCGGCGACCACAGGTGCGTCGTACCGCGCACGCAGGTCGGCCACCCGCTGCCGCGCGTCGGCAACGCGTCGCTCGCTGGCATCGATGCGGGCCCGAAGCTCGGCGAGCGTGGACGCTGCATCGACCTCACTGGCCCGAAGCCGGGCGAACGCGGCATTGTGCTCGTCGAGGGTGCGCTGCGCCTGCTCGCACAGCGCGATGATCTGGTTGGTCCACTCGCGTCGCTGCCGGTCGGAGTCCTGGTCGGCGTCGTCGAGCAGCTGACGCAGCCGGAACGCCTCGGACACCTTGGCCCGGGCGCTCGACACCGCGTTCTGATATGAGAGCGCCTGTTCGGGCCCGAACTGGGCGATCGCGAACCCGAGCTCCTGGTCGGCGTCGCGCACCGCGTCGTCGACGCGCACCAGCAGGCTGCCGGCCCGGGTGGAGAGCTCGTCGATGCCGGCCGGGCCAAGGATGCGACCGCCCGTGCGGCCCCGCCGCCGGAACAGCAGCACGAAGCCGCCGATCACGAGCGCCGTCACGACCACGACGACGGTGCCGATGGCGACAACGCCCCAGCGGACCAGGTCGGCGCCATCCATGGCCCAAGTCTATGAAACCCCGGCCGGATGTCCCGGGTGCGGGCGAGTACGCGACCTACAGTTGCACTGTGTGGCGTGCCGATAAGCAGTCCGACGACTACACGGTCGAGCCGGACGAGGATGACCTGGGGGAGTCCCCCGTCCCCGCGCACGCGCAGGTGACCGCCCCGCACGACCTCACGCTGCTAGCACCGGCCAACGTCGCAGATCCCGCGTGGGCGCTGTGGCGGGACGAGCTTGCAGGACTGGGCGGGATGTCCCCGCTCGTGCACTTCGTGGACACACCACGCACGCGCATCGAGTTGTCCACGACGCATCCGGGTGGCCTTGCGCAGTTCATCACCGGACGCCCGACGCTGCTGTCGAACCTCATCCGTGACGACGTCGCGCTGCGCAGCGCGCGCATCGCCGCGGCCGCCGTGGCCCAGAAGGGTCTCGAGCTGACCACCGCGCGCGGCATCGACGCCGTGCACCTGGGCATCGGCATCGCGCAGTGGCGCAACGGAGTCGCCGAGTATCGAGCGCCGGTGCTGCTTCGTCCGCTCGCGATCCGACGGCACGGCCGCGACTTCGAGCTGAAGCTGCGCGGTGTCGCGGCACTGAACCCCGGGTTCGCCGCAGCGCTGCGCGAGCAGTTCGGCATCGACCTCGACGCGCGCGCGTTCGTCGCGCTCACCGACGATGACGGCGCGTTCAAGCCGAACGCCGTGATCGACCGGCTGCGCGGACTGACCAGCCACCTTGAGTCGTTCAGGGTGAGCCCGCGGCTGGTGGTGTCGTCGTTCGCCGAGGTCGCCCCAGCGATGGTGGCCGATGCCGCGAACCTGGCGCATCCGATCCTCGACGCGGTGGCGGGCAACACCGCCGCCAAGTGGGAACTCGACGAAGCCTACGCTCCCGTGCAGCCGGTGCCGTCGGACGAGCGCACCCCGCAGACCGACTCGCTGCTGCTCGACGCCGACGCCGAGCAGGAGAACGTGATCGCCCAGATCACCGCAGGCAACTCGCTCGTCGTGCGTACCCTCCCGGGCACGGGCGGCACGCAGACCATCGTCAACGCGATCGGCACCCTGGTCACGCAAAACAAGCGCGTGCTCGTCGTGTCCGCCCGCCGCGCGTCGCTGCAGGGCATCGCCGACCGGCTGCAAGACATCGGGCTGACCGGGCTGGCGGTTGCGCCGCGCACCCTGCGTCGCGACATCATCCGCTCGATCTCGCGCAGTGAGAAAGCCCGCCAGCCCAACGTCGGCGAGGTGGATGACGCACTGCTGCGCCTGCGCAAGGTGCTGCGCGACTACCGCCATGCGCTGACCCGCGAAGACCCGACGCTCGGCGTCTCGGTGCTCGACTGCGTGACGGAGCTGAGCCGACTCGCCCTGCTGCCGATCCCGCCGGCGACAACGGCGCGCCTGTCGCGCCAGTCCGTCGAGCGACTGGCCAACGACCGCAGCCGCGCTGCCGAGCTCATGGTCGCCGCCGCCGAGCTGGGCGAGTTCAAGTACGGCCCGGGCGACTCGCCCTGGTACGGGGCGCAATTCGCCAACGGCGACGAAGCGCTGCGGGCGCACGAGCTGGCCAAGCGGGTGGCGCGCGACCTGCCAGACCTGGTGGATGTCGCGAACCGGGTGATCGGCGCCACGCACATGCGCCCGTTCCAGACGATCGCGGAGCTCGGCGTGTACCTGCGCCTGCTGGTCGACCTGCGCGACAGCCTCGACCGGTTCCTGCCGATGGTGTTCGACCGCTCGATCACCGAGTTGATCGCGGCAACCGCTCCGCGCAAGGACTTCCCCGACATGACCCGCGGCAACCGCCGCCGGCTCAAGAAGCTGGCGCTGGAGTATGTGCGGCCCGGGGTGCGGGTCGCCGACCTGCATGGCGCGCTGGTGCGCATCCAGCAGCAGCGCATCCTCTGGCACCGGTTCGTCGCCGAGGGCGCGACGCCCGAGGTGCCCGTCGGTCTCGGCGAGGTCGAGCACCGCTACTTCCAGGTTGCGCAGGATCTCGCGGCCCTCGACGAGCCGCTCGGGTTGCACGAGCGTGAGCGCCAGCTCGGCAACCAGCCGGTGCCGCTGCTCATCGACCGCATCGCGGGCCTCGCCGCGGAGTCCGACGTGCTGCACAACCTGCAGGAGCGCACCGCACTCACTTCCACGCTGCGCGAGCTCGAACTCGACCCGCTGATCGAGGACCTCGCCCGGCGTCACGCCCCCGAGTCCGTCGTCGCCGCCGAGCTCGAGCAGTCGTGGTGGACTTCGGCGCTGGAGTCGCTGCTCGCCGCCGACCGCGCGCTGCTCGGTGCGAACACCGGCGTGCTCGACCGGCTCGAAGCCGACTTCCGGCTCGTCGACGAGGCGCACGCCGCGGGCAACGCGCAACTGCTCACGTGGCAGCTGGCCGAGAACTGGAAGATCGGGCTGGTGGACTGGCCCGACGAGGCCGGTGCCCTCAAGCGCGCCCTCACCCGGGAGAGCATCAGCGCCTACGACCTGCAGGTCGCCGCCCCGCACCTGTCGCGCACCGTCGCGCCGGTCTGGCTGGCCTCGCCGTACGAGGTGCCCGGCATCGTCGAGTCGATGCCGTTCGACACGGTGGTGCTGGTGGATGCCGGTGCCACCACGATCGCCGAGAACGCCGGTGCCATCCGTCGTGCCAAGCAGGTCGTCGCGTTCGGCGACCCGGTGACGCAGACGCCCGCACCGTTCACGCTCGCCGTCACCGAGCCGGCGCCGAGTGACAGCGAGCCCGACGACCTGCACGCCGATTCCGCGCTCGCGCGACTCGCGGCGGTGCTGCCCACGCTCACCCTCACGCGCAGCTACCGACCCGGTGGCGAGGACCTCGCCGAACTCGTCAACCGCCGCTTCTACGGCGGCAAGATCCAGTCCTTGCCGTGGGCGGGCACCTTCCTGGGTCACGGCAGCCTGGCCGTCGACTACGTCGCAGACGGGTCCGGGATGCCTGACCCCGACTCCGGCGCGGTCGAGAGCCCGGCGGCTGAGGTCGAGCGTGCGCTCGACCTCGTGATCGATCATGCGGCGCGCCGCCCGCAGGAGTCGCTCATGGTGATCACCGCCAGCGAGAAGCACGCCGTGCAGGTCATGCAGGCGGTGCTCGAGGCGGCATCGGGCAACCCTGAGCTGGCCGACTTCGTGATCCGCGACTCGCCGGAACCGTTCGCCGTCACCACGATCGAGGCCGCGGTCGCCCAGAGCCGCGACCGCGTGATCTTCTCGGTCGGCTACGGCCGCACCCCGCACGGCCGCGTGCTCTCGGACTTCGGAGCGCTCGGCCTTCCCGGCGGGGAGCGACTGCTCGCCGTCGCGATGACCCGTGCGCGGCGGTCGATGGTGATCGTGACCTCGTTCCAGCCGTCTGACCTCGACGACGGACGCATGCAGCACGGCGCCGTCGCGCTGTCGGAGATCCTCACCGAGGTCGACGTCCGTTCATCGCAGGAACCGGTGCCCGACGACGGCGAACCGATGCTCGTCGACCTGGCGCGACGGCTCGAGTTGCGCGGCCTGCGCGTTGCGCTCGGGCACCGCGGAAAGCTTGGGCTCGTAGCATCCCGTGGCGGTATCTGCGTGAGCATCGAGACGGATGCCGTGCTGCACCGGGGCAGTCTGCGCGAGTCCCTGAGGTTGCGGCCCGAGCTCCTGCGCAGGCTCGGCTGGCACTACGTGCGCATCCACGCGTTCGAGCTGTTCAGCGACCCCGACGCCGTCGCGACCAGGGTCGCGCTGATGCTCGGCGTTCAGCCGCAGGCCGTGACCGAGCCGATCTCGGTCGTCCCGACGCCGGCCGGTGGCTGAGTCAGTTCCGCCTTCCAACGGTCGCGGCCCGGATGCGCCGCTTCACGCTGACGCTGCGGCGCAGGCGCCCGCCGAGCCCGCGCACCGCTCAGACGGCCGCCGCCGCGGCCGTCGCGTGCGCACCGCCCCGCCGCCGGGCTCCGACTCGACCCCGTCGCCTGAGCCCGCGCGGCACGCCGAAACCGAGAATGACGAGCGCCTTCGCAGCGACAAGCCACCGCACTACTAGCAGAAGAGCCCCGCTTCAGGACGGGTCGGCGTGCCTCGGGTGCGACTCGGTGCGCGCGAGCAGGTCGCGGATTTCGGTGAGCAGCTCGGTCTCAGTCGGCGGTGCGTCGGAGACCTGCTCCTGCTGCTTGCGGAACGCGACCCGCTTGAGCGCGTTGATCGGCACCACGAGTCCGAAGTACACGACGAGGGCGACGAGCACGAAGTTGATCAGCGCCCCGATCACCGCCCCGAAGAAGATCGTCGCCGTGCCGCCGGATGTCGTCGGCAGGTACACCGGCAGCGCCTCGTTCAGCGTCTCGGCATTGAACAGCGCCCCGATCGCCGGGTTGATGACGCTGTTCACCACGGCGTTCACGATCGCCGTGAACGCAGCGCCGATCACCACCGCGACCGCGAGGTCGATCACGTTGCCGCGGAGGATGAACTCCCGGAAGCCCTTCACGAGACGCTGCTACCAGAAGAGGAGCCGCTGCCGACGGTTGGCGCGGAACTCGTGCTGGCCGCGGCGGCGGGTGCCGACGACGAAGACGAGTCCGATGAAGAAGACGAGGACGAAGCGGAGGCAGCAGCCCGCGAATCCGTCCGGTAGAACCCCGACCCGTTGAACGTGACGCCGACGGTGTTGAACAGCTTGCGCAGGGCACCGCCGCAGGTCGGGCAGACGGTGAGCGAGGCATCCGTGAACGCCTGCTGGATGTCGAAGGCAGTGCCGCACTGCGTGCAGCGGTAGGAGTATGTGGGCAAGACGAATACCTCGAGTGATCAGAACGCGACGATGCCAGACGGAGTCACGACCCCGTTCACGCGCTGGTCGTGGCGCTCGCTGGGAACGTGGTCCACGAGTTCGGAGTCGAAGATCACAGCATAGACGGGCGGACATGACTGCATCGATCCGAGGGTCTTGTCGAAGTAGCCGCGGCCCCACCCGAGTCGCATCCCTGTGCGATCGACGGATGCCGCGGGCACCACGATCAGGTCGACCGAGTTGATCGCGATCGGGCCGAGCACCTCGCCGGTGGGCATGGGCATCCCGAACTCGTCCGTGCCTATTCCGGCGCCGCTCTCGTCGCCGCCGTCGTACTCGGCCCAGTCGAGCAGCCCGTCGATGCGCGAGATCGGCAGCAGCACCCGGATCCCGGTGTCGCACGCCCAGTCGAGAAACTCCCGGGTGGCTGGTTCCTCGGGCAGCGAGAGGTACGCGGCAATCGAACGCGCGCCGAGGTCGCTGGTCAGGTCGATGAGGTGCTGAGTGATCGAGGCATCCGCTGTCTCACGCTCTTTGGTCGTGGTGATGCGGCGGCGCTCTTTCAGCTCGGCGCGCAGGGCCCGCTTCTGCAGCGCGACCTCGTCCGGCATGCCGCCAGTCTAGACACGGCTCCTGGTCGCGCGGGTGTGCCCGATAGCCTGACGGTATGTCGTTTCAGATCACGAAGGCCGTCGTTCCCGCCGCCGGACTCGGTACGCGCTTCCTCCCCGCGACGAAGGCGATGCCCAAAGAGATGCTGCCGGTGGTCGACAAGCCCGCGATCCAGTACGTCGTCGAGGAGGCGGTCGCGGCCGGGCTCACCGACGTGCTCATGATCACCGGACGCAACAAGAACGCCCTCGAGAACCACTTCGACCGCATGACCGAGCTCGAGGCGACCCTCGTCGAGAAGCGCGACACCGAGAAACTCGCCAAGGTGGAGTTCAGCAACGACCTCGCCGACATGCACTACGTGCGGCAGGGCGACCCGCGGGGGCTCGGGCACGCGGTGCTGCGAGCCAAGATGCACGTCGGCGATCAGCCGTTCGCGGTGCTGCTCGGCGACGATCTCATCGACGCCCGCGACGTGCTGCTCGCGCGCATGATCGAGGAGCAATATGCGCGGGATGCCTCGGTCATCGCGCTGCTCGAGGTCGACCCAGCCTCGGCGCACCTGTACGGCATCGCGACGGTCGAGGAAACCGGCGACGACGACGTGGTGCGCATCACCGGACTCGTGGAGAAGCCTGCCCCGGGCACGGCGCCGTCGAACTACGCGATCATCGGGCGCTACGTGCTCAAGCCCGAGGTCTTCGACGTGCTCGAGCGCACCGAGCCCGGCAAGGGCGACGAGATCCAGCTGACCGACGCGCTACAGGCGATGGCCACCGAGAACATCGCGGGCGGCGTGTACGGCGTCGTGTTCCGCGGGCGCCGCTACGACACCGGTGACCGGCTCGACTACATCAAGGCGATCGTGCAGCTCGCCGTCGAGCGCGAAGACCTCGGGATCGAACTGCGCCCGTGGCTCAAGCAGTTCGCGAGCAACCTGGACTGACCGATGCCCTCGACCATCCCCACCCTGAGCGAGGGGCGCACGACCATCCGGCCCATCCGGGTGCGCGATGCCAGGGCGCTGGAGCGCGAGCTCTCGCAGAATCGCGGCTGGCTGCGGCAGTGGGAGGCGACCAACCCGCACGGGCCGATGAACTTCGACGTGCGGGGCAGCATCCGCAGTCTGCAGCAGAACGCGCGCGCCGGGCTCGGGCTGCCGTTCGTCATCGAGCTCGACGGGCGATTGGCCGGGCAGCTCAACGTCTCGAACATGGCCTACGGATCGCTCTCGACCGCGACCATCGGGTACTGGGTCTCCGAGCGGTTCGCCGGCAACAACGCCACGCCGACCGCGGTCGCGCTCGCCACCGACCACTGCTTCTTCACGATCGGACTGCACCGCATGGAGATCTGCATCCGCCCCGAGAACGAGCCGTCGCTGCGCGTGGTCGAGAAGCTGGGGTTCCGTTACGAGGGGCTGCGTCGTCGCTACATCCATATCAATGGGGATTGGCGCGACCATTTCTGTTTCGCGCTCACCGTCGATGAGTTGCCGCAGGGGGTGCTGCGGCGCTGGCTCGACGGCAAAGCGCCGGAATCGGATGCCTCGGTGCCCGCCGCCGACCGCGCCCGAGCCGCGAAGCAGCTGCTGTGATCGGCGCGGCTCCACGGCTGCGACCGCTGCCGCTCGTACCGTAGTGGCATGGAGCTCACGGGCGTCGGCGGCGGCATCATGCTCGCGATCGCCGCGGTGCTGTGGCTGGCCTACCTGCTGCCGAGCTGGCTCAAGCGCCGCGAGTATCTCGCGACCGAGCGCAACGCGGTGCGGCTGCAGCAGACGATCCGCGTGCTCGCCGAGACCGCGCAGGTGCCCGAGGTGGTGCGGGCCGCGCGATCGGCCCCGTTTCCGGTGGCGGTCGGGCGGCCCGCGACTCCCGCTCCGCGAGTGGACCTGCGCGTGCTGACCGCTCGACGCATTCGTCGCACCCGCGCGCTGACCACGCTGCTGCTCGCCTCGGCGCTGCTGCTGGGCGGCGTGCAGGTCTCGCTCATCGTGAGCACCGGCGCGGTCGCGGGTTCGTGGCTCGTGGTGGGGGTGTCGGCGCTCGCGTCGCTCAGCGCGCTCGCCGTGCTGGGGCGGCTGGCCGAGCGTTCCCGCGCCAGTCGCGAGGGAGGGGTCGCTCGGGTCGCGCGCCGCACCTCGCTTGGCGCTCGGCCGCCGGTCGCGCAGCCGGTTGCGGATCGCTCGTGGGTGCCCGTCGACGTGCCGAAGCCCCTGTACCTCTCGAAGCCCGTCGCCCCCGCGCTGCCCGAGGTCGATCTCGTGCGAGCCGCGGCGTTGGCTGAGGCGGCTCGCCGTGCTGCCGAGGAGGAGGCCGTCGCGCTTCGGCCCGCTGCAACCGGCACGAGTCGGTTCGCGCGGATGGGATTCGTGGATGACGCGGCTCCCGCTGTCCCGGATCTCGACGCAGCCCTCGCCCGCCGCCGCGCCGCCGGCTGACCCCGTGCGCCGTTTCATCATTCAGGAGTTCGTGGTGCGGTTGCTGACTGAAGTGGATGTTGCGGTCCCTCCAGCCCCAATGACCTCACCAGTCACACCAACTCCTGAATTATGAAGCGCGCAGGGCGGGGATATCCCGTCTGATAGTGTTGACGGCGCATTAGGGCCCTTGGCGCAGTTGGTAGCGCGCCTCGTTCGCATCGAGGAGGTCAGGGGTTCAAATCCCCTAGGGTCCACCCCACGCACAAGGCTCGAACCCTTGCCAACGGAAACGTCGGTCGAGGTTCGGGCCTTGTTCACGTCTGCGGCCCAGGTCAGCGCGTTGGCGTTGACCTGCGGATCGAGGAGCATCTCGAAGGGCCGGTTGTGCTCGACGCGCAGCTCGTTGTCCTCGTCGATGAAGACCTTGGTGAAGAACGCCTGATTGCACAGCCGCCGGTTGGTGTCGTCGCACCTGCGGTAAATGTCGGCGCAGTCGCCCAGCAGGCCGAGCGCGTCGTCGAGGTGGGCGCGGGCGTCGGCGTAGTCGCCGAAGTGGGCGCCGATGCGGCGGGTCACTTGGTCGAGTTCGGCGAGGATGCGGTCCTGCTCGCGCTTGAGCACGGCGAGCGGGATCGCGTCGGCGTAGTGCGCCTGCATGAGCCGGTCCTGCTCGCCTTCGAGCCGGTCGCGGTTGTTGGTGAGGCGCGCCAGTTCCTCGGTTTCGGCGGCCATGAGCCGATCGAACTCGTGGTGGAGCATGCCTGAGAGGGCGTCTTGCTGGGCGGGCGTGATCTGGACGCGGGTGTAGTAGTCCTCGATGAGCTTCTCGACGTCCTCGATGAGCATCGCCTGGCGCGTGCAGTCGGTGCGCTTGGAGTGCCGACCGGAGCACACGAAGTAGCAATACACGTTCCCGTGACGGTTCTTCGCGTTGGACACGATGAGCCGGGAGCCGCACTGGCCGCAGTGGATGGTGCCTTTGAGGTAGTGGCCGTGGACTTGGGTTGCCTCGACGGCGCACTGGTGCGCGGTGAGCACGGACTGGACCTGGTACCAGACCTCGGCTGGCACGAGTGCCGGGTGGTTGCCCTTGTACCGGGTGCCCCGGTAGATGACATCACCCTTGTAGTACGGGTTGGTCAGGAGCCGATGGATGGTGGATACCGCCAGACGCTTCGCCGGCCTCTTCGGCGTCGGCAGGCTGAGCAGCCCCCGCGAGGTGAGTTCGTCGTGCAGTTGGCTGACGCTCCAGTTGCCCGACGCGTACGCCTTGAACGCCCACTCGATCATCGGTGCCCGCTCAGGATCGAGCTCGATGGTGCGGACTTCGCGCCCGAGCTCATCGCGCTTGCGGACGTTCAGATACCCGATGGGCGCGCGCCCGTTCGTGCCGCCGCCGATGGCCTTCTGGGTCATACCCTTGGCGACCTCGGTGGCGAGGTTCCGGGAGTAGAACTCGGCGATCGTGGACATGATGCCGTGCAGGAGCATCCCGGAGGGAGTCTCGTCGATGTTCTCCGACGCGGACACGAGCATCACCCCGCACTGTTGGAGGGCGAGGTGGATGCTCACGTCGTCGGCACGGTTCCTGGCGAGCCGGTCGACCTTGTGAACGATGCAGTACGCGACCTTGTTGGCCTTGACGTACTGGATCATCCGCATCAGCTCGGGCCGGTCGGACGACTTGGCCGAGGCTCCCGCGTCGACGAACTCCTCGACGATGCCGGCGCCGAGCTGCTCGGCCTTGCGCCGGGTCGCTTCGCGTTGGGCCGGGATCGAGAAGCCCTCGTCCGTGCCGCCCTTCTCGGCCTGCTCGCGGGTCGAGACCCGCAGGTACGACACGGCGGCGGCCATTGTCTCGGGCGGGCCGATGAGGCTGGCAGCCGGATCGTCGGCAATGGTGGTCATCGGGGGCTCACTCTCACGCGGTTCGACCCTCGCGCTCCCAACTGTTCGTGGGAGGGGTGTTGATCGTGAGAGCAGCCGGTGAAGGCTGTAGGGCGAGACCCGATGGTCTCGGTGCGTGTTGCCCGCCGAGCGGCGAGGTTTAGGCCACAACACCCCGCATCGCGAGGCTTGCACGGTTCATTCTACCGGGCGGCTTCAGAGGCGGCCAGGTCATCCGTCGCCGCCCGGTAGGTGTCGGGTACCCGCGTGGCCGCGCGGGCCGCGCGACTCTCGCCGGTCTCCTGCAACGTCAGCCGGATGAGAACCTCGGCGAGCTTGTGCAAGTCGGCGCGTTCGCGGTGGACGGCTCGGACGGAGAACGAACGCTCCTCGTACGGGCGACGGTCGGTCTTCTTGGCATAGCGGCTCATCTGTCTATGGACCCTCGTGGTCAGCCAGGCTCGCGTAGAACTCGTCTTCGGCCTCCTGGCGCTTGCGGACTTGGGCGATGACGAACTCGACGAACTCGGTGTCGCGGTCGGTGAAGGTGAAGTCCTGGATCGTGGGTGCCGGGTCCTCACCGGGCCACGCAGCTTGTCGGGTCGGGCGGTCACGATCACCACGAGTGCCGCAGGCGGTGACCCAGTAGCGAAGGCGCTCTCGTGCGTCGGCGAAGTCGCGGTGCCAGCCGAGTGGCGCGGATGCGTTCTGCTCGGGGTCGTAGGCCGCGAGCCAGTGCAGGTGCAGCGCCGACAGCTCCCAGACCATCTCCGGGTGGTGGTGCCAGAACGGCGGCACCACCGCGACGGTGAGGCCGTAGGTGCGTCGCAGCCAGTCAACCCACCGGTTCAGCGCGAGCCATTCCCGCTCCAGCTCGTGCGCCGTCAGCAGGTTCCAGTTCACGGGGTGAGGCGGCTCGGGCATGTCCGCGTTGGTGACGCGGGGCGGCCCGTCGAAGACGTCCGGCTCATCCATCTCATGCTGATCGTTCATGGTGCTGTGGCTCCCGAACTCACATGCTGACCGGGGCGTGCGCCGCGGTCGCTGCTCGCTGCGTCGGGTCGTACGCCGCTGCGTCCCGGCCGACTCCATTGCGCGGCGTGCGGTCCACCTCGTAGCGGGTTCGCGCGGCGTCATGGCCGATCTTCTTGGCGACGAACTCCTCGCCCTCGATCGCCTGACCGTTGCGCTCGTAGTTGACCGGCCGCGTGTAGCCCTCGGCGACGAAGTTGTCGCCCTGGGCGAAGTTCGCGTGCGCGTGCTCAGCAGAACGCCCGAACATCACCATGTGGTGGTAGGTCGTCTCGGTCTGCGTGAACGATCCATCGTCCTCGCGGCGGAAGTGCTCCTTGCCGATACGGGCGAAGAACCTGGCGTCTCCCTTGGCCGTCTCGGTGAGCAACGGCTCCGAGGCGATGAAGCCCGACAGCGATTCCTGCGTGTGAATGGCCATGATGGCCTCCTCCTGACTCGGGCGACCAACTGCGTGTGGGTCGCTCTGTCAGGCAGGTGCACCCCGATTCCCAAGCGCCGTCAGGCGTAGGGACGGTGGCGCAGCAGTGCTTCGAGTTCGTCGCGGTCGCCGCGGAGTTGTGCGGCGTCGGGGCGGGTCGGCCAGGCACGTAGGTCGGTGACGATGGGCGGCGCGGAGCGGAGCATCGTGATGCCGGTGCCGAATGGCAGGGTGCGGATGCGGTCTGGCGGCAGGATCGGTACGCGGCGGATCGAGCGCTGATTCGAGCGGGTGCCGTGGTCGCCGAGGGTCACGCTGTCGGTGTACTCGTCGCGCTCTCCGATGAGCGTGGAGAGGTCTTGGAGGTCGCGGCTGTTGGACGCGCCGCCGAGGATGATCTTGACGATGCTGGCGTCCCAGATCGCGCCGGCCTGATGTTCGCTCCACCGATCACGAGCCTGGGCGAGGGACTGCAAGACCGGCATGGTCGTGATCCCGGTGCCACCGCCTTCGGCCATGAGCGTCGGCAGTGACGGCAGCGGGGCGAGGTTCCCGATCTCATCGAGCGCGAGCAGCAGCGGCGGGTCAAGCCGCGCTCCGGGTGAGCGGGCTGCGAGCCGTCGGGCGGTCTCAATGAGGTCTTCGACGAACGCCGCGACCAGCGACGCGGAGGCTCCTGCCCCGGCACCGGTGGCGAGCAGGTAGAGGGTGCCTTGCTCGGTGAGGAAGGTTTCGGGGTCGAAGTGTTCGTGCGGGCCGGGGGTGACGGCATCGAGCACGCGCGGGTCGGCCAGTGCGGCGAGGGCGAGGGAGACGCCTTGCCAGATGCTGTCGCGGGTCTTGGGGTCGGCGTCGATCATCGCGGCCAGGGAGTCGTCCCAGCCCATCGCGGCTTTTGGGTGCGAGTTGAGGATGGCGACGGCCTCCGATGCCGCACTGGGGTCGAGGGTCCATCTGAACAGCTCGGCGGGCTGGCGGCCGTCGAGCGCGGCGGCGTGTAGCAGGCTTTGGAGTGCGGTGCGGGTCTTGCCTTCCCAGAATCCACCGGACTCGACTCCGCCGGCGGATAGTCCTGTGGCGGCGGCGAGTCCGTTGGCGCGGATCATCGCGGTCAGCGGATCGTCGCAGCCGCGAATGGGTGACCAGCGCAGTCCTGCGGGGATGCCTTCGGCGAGGTGTTGGGGGTCGAACACGGCGACGGGTCCGCCCTTTCTGCGTCGGGCGCGGAGGGTGGCGGTGAGGTTGTCGGGCCTCGTGCTGGTGGTGACGACTGCGCCGGGTGCGTCGAGGATCGCGTTGATGACGACGTGCAGGCCCTTGCCGGAGCGGGGTGGGCCGATCAGCAGGATCGAGTCTTCGACCGATGCCCAGACCTTCGTGCCACGGCTGGCACCGAGGAGGTAGCCGACATCCTGTGGTGCTGGCGATTCGAGGGAGGGCCGCAGTGTGGCCGCGCGGTGAAGCAGCGCTTTCGCGGATGCGGCGGTCTTGACTTCGTGGCTGGTCGCGATCCCGGCGAGTCGGTGTGGGTCGGTCTCGGTCTTCCGCGTGTGTCGGCGCAGCATGATCCATACCCAGACGATCCCGGCGGCGAGTCCGCTGAGCAGTGCCGTGCTGATGAGCCAGTAGGCGACTGGGTTGAGCCCGTCGGCACCGAGCGCGGTCGCTGGGTCGCCGGGGTTGAACAGCACGGCGAGCCCCGCCGCCGCTCCGGCGTCTGGCTGCGGTGTGCCGGTGAGGAACGCGGCGACGCTGCCAGCGGCGCGGAGGACGAGAGCGATCCCGAACATGCCGATCAGGCCAATGAGGGCGGCGTTGGTGAGTTCGTCGCCCATGCCCCCGGCTTGCCGCTGGTTCATGTCAGCCGCCGCAATGCGAGCGTGCCCGAGATACGCCCGAACAGGATCACCTCGTGTGTGCCGTCGGGCAGGTCGTCGAGGTCGATGAGCGTCCGGGCTTCGCCGGTTCCGGTGGCGTCGGTGTGGGAGACGATCGTCGCGACGGCGACATCCTCGCCGGGCACGAACCCGCCGGCGGTGACCTCCGCCAAGCGCGGCACCCGTCGGGCGTGGCGACTCCGACGAGTTTCCGGCACAGGGGTCTCGGGCGGGACCACGGCGCGTCGGGGCTTGCGGGTGCGCAGGATGTCGGTGAACACGCTGCCGTCGTTCTCGCGCACCTCGACCCGGACTGCGATGGTGCGGTCCTTGGTGATGGAATCCATGAGCGGCCCGAACATCGCCCGCGTCCACGCGATTCCGTCCGGCGACGCGAATGCTGTTCCATCGACCGTCGCGGCGAGGGTGCCGTCTTCGGCGACGGAGACGAGGACGTGCGGCAGCTCGACAGGTCCGGTCGTTTCGTCGTCGGACGGGCCTGATCGGCGCGGGCCAGTGAGGTTCATCGGTGACCTCCGGCTGCGCGGCTGCTGGTGTCGAACAGGGCGAGTTCGTCGGGGTGGAGCTGGTGCTGGCAGACGAAGCTCCTGGCCTTGATCCGCCACAGGCCCTGGCCGACCCCGAGGTTCGGCAAGAGCTGCTGCTCCGTCCCGGTCAGACCGAGTGCCCTTGCGGTCGGCCCGAGCTGGTCGGACTCCTGCCGGTACACGATCCGTGTCTCGGCGTTCGCGAGCAGTGAGTTGGCCAGGGAGCGCATGGCGGAGCCCTGGTCGCCCACGTTGTCGAGGTCGGTGAGCTTGTGGAAGATCAGCATGTTGGCGATCCCGTAGTGCCTGGCGAGTCGCCAGTGCGCATCCATCCGTCGCAGCAGAGCCGGGTGGGACATGAGCCGCCAGGCCTCGTCGTAGATCACCCACCGCTGCCCACCGTTCGGGTCGAGCAGCGCGGACTCCATCCACGCAGACGAGCACGTCATCAACACCGAGATCAGGGTCGAGTTCTCGGTGACCCGTGAGAGGTCGAGCGAGATCATCGGCAACGACGGATCGAACGCGACCGTCGAAGGCCCGTCAAACAGACCGGCCAGGTCGCCTGCCACGAGACGACGCAACGCGTGGCCGACGAGCCGGCCGTCCTCGGCCAGCCTGCCGTCGGCATCCGCGCTCGGGGCGAGGATGCGGTCAACGACCATCGGCAGGATCGGCACATCGTTCTCCCGCACCGTCTGCGTCAGGGCGATGTCGATCGCGGTGTGCTCCAACGGCGACAACCCGCGCGCGAGCACGGTCTCCGCGAGCGCGCCGATCAGGTCACGCCGCCGGGCCGCGACAGTGGACGCCCACTGCTCATCCGACAGCCCGCTGGGCCGGTGGCCTTCGTCGAGTGGGTTCAGGCGAGTGTTGAGACCATGCCCGAGGACGATCGCGCGTCCGCCAACGGCATTGGCGACGGCGGTGTGTTCGCCCTTCGGGTCGCCGGGCACGTACACGCGCCGCCCGAACGGCAGCGACCGCGTGTAGAGCGACTTGGCCAGCGATGACTTGCCGGAACCGACGATCCCGGCCAGCACCACGTTGGGTGCGGTGATGATCCCGCGTGCGTAGAGCACCCACGGGTCGTAGACGAAACTCCCGCCCGAGTAGAGGTCTTGACCGACGAATACGCCGTCGGCACCGAGACCGCCCTCGGCGACGAACGGGTACGCGCCCGCCAGCGTCGCCGACGTGTCCTGATGCCGCGTCAGATGGAACCGGCCCGGAGTGCGCAGTCGCGCAGCGCCGGACTCGCCTGCTTTCGGCAGGTAGACCGTCGCGCGGCGCTCGGCACGCTCCTCCTCGGCCTTTGCCTTCGCGGCGGCGAGCGCGGTCCTTCGCTGCTCGGCGTGGAGTCGGGCCTCGGCCTTGCGGCGCTGCTTGCGGAGCTTCCGCCGCTCCTTCGACGGTGCCACCAGGACAGCGGTGTGCAGCCGCGCGCGATCCTCGGTCACCGCACCAGCCCCCGCGCCTGCTTGACAGCCGCGATCTTGGCCGGCTCGAACCACGACCCATCCCGCTTCGGGATCGGCAGGTCGGCCCGCGTCGGAGCGCCCGGCGACGAGTACGACACCAGCAGCTCCGGCCCAGCCTGCGCCCGAGCGGACTCGACCTGGTCGGCATCCCGGGGCTCGGCCTCCGGCTCTGTGTAGCGGCGCAGCAGCGAGACATAGCCGACGTGCGGGTTGACGACCAGCGCGTAGTCACCCGAAAGCGCCACCCGGTCGTTCGTTCCCTCGCCGGGCTCGTCGTACACGTACCCGTTCTCCAGCGCGGCCTGCGTGGTCTCATCGCCGTAGTCCCACTGCGCGAGGTAATCCACCGCATCGACATGCCCCAGCTCGCCGAGGATGCGCAACGGCCGGTCGGCCTCCTCGCCCTGGAGGAACACCACGTTGACCCACCGCGACGGCGCGGCCTCCTCGACTGCGGGCTCGGGGTGCCAGGCGATCCGTCCAGCCGCGATGAACCCTTCCGCGAGCCGGTCGTAGGCCCGGTCGACGAGCTTCGCGGCCTGACGCAGTTCTTCCGCGGTGGCAAGGGCGTCTCGCGCTCCTGCTTCGTGGTTGCCAGCGTCGTTGAAGGCGTGCGCGGCCTTGCGCTCATGAACGTCGGCGATCTGGTCGAGCACCTGCCGCAGCGAGCGCATCCCCGAGGACAGATCACCGATCACCCCATACATCTCGGCGGGCTGATCGAAACCCCGGCTTGCGTGGGCCAACCCGCGCAAGGCTTCGGAGGCCTCAGCGGCGTCGGCAGTCGAATCGAAGAACGTGGGCATCATGGACCTCCTGGCACGTCGTGTGTCTTGGAGGTGCGCAGGACTCCCACCCGGCTGTCGGCGGTCACGAATACTCTTGAGGTCAGAAGCTGACAGAGGAGGAGCGGCAAGGTGGCTGATGAGATCGAGTTGATCCATGACGGCGAGGGGCTGGCTGTCATCGGCAACCCATCGGCCGTCGAGCGCTTCCTTGACTCAGTGGGGCTGTTGTCGTTCTCCCGTGAGCTTCGTCTCGACAGGCTCGGATCAGTGCTCGACACGGGGTCGAAGGTGGCGGAAGCGGCCTCCAACATCGCTGAGAACGCTGGCCGGTACGTGAGACTCACCAAGGAGTCGGCCGAGCAGGTCAAGGAGTTCGGCCTGATGCCTACGAAGACCAGAGGCATCAGCCACGCGATGCTGGGCGACCCCGGCTCGATCAGCAAGTGGATTCAGATTGAGGATGGTCCGGCATCTCTTCTCATGAACCCCGCGATCCTCTCCGGCGCCGCCGGAGTAATGGCTCAGCTTGCTCGGCAGCAAGAGGCACAGGAGTTGAAGCAGCTCCTCGTCACCATCGACGGAAAGCTCGACGACGTACGCCGTAGGCAAAGAGACGAAGTCCTCGCCAAGATGGATCGAGTCAGCTTCGTCATCGACGAAGCGATGGCGATACGCGAACACGGCGGGGATCGCGAAACCGCTTGGGACAAGATCAAGACCGAGGTGGGCACAATCGCCGAGGTCCAAGCAGACGCACTACGTGCCTTGGAAGCCCTCGCCGACAAGGCCAACGACCAGTCGGGCGTGGGTGCACTCGCAAGGGCGACCCAGGACATTGAGGCAGAAGTCGGCGTCTGGCTCGCTGTGCTTGCGCGCTGCTTCCAGTTGCAGAACGAGTACGCGGTGCTGGAATTGGATCATGTCTTCGACACAGCGCCGGCTTCGCTGGATGGACATCGGATTGGTCTCGATGCTGCGCTCCAGCAGCGGCGCGGCAAGATCGTCCTGAAGACAGGGCACCTCATGACTCGCCTCGATCAGGCTGGCGGTGTCGCGCGCGAGAATGTCGTGCTGCATGCCCGCGCCGCACGCAAGGTAATCAACTCGATCAACACCGTCAGCGACTCCATTGATGACTTCCATACGCCATTCGCGATCGAGTCCGACCGGGAAGCGCTGACCAGCACTCGTTGGAGAGACGCAGTACGCGATCCGCAGCAGTTGCGAAACGCCGCAGCAGAGGCTGGGCCGAAGGTTGCTGTGGGTGTCCTGGGCATCGGGACCCTCGTCGTCGGGGCGGTCCTCAAGAACGGTGACTCGAAGGGATCATCTGGCGGAGAGGCCTGAATGACTGAAGTCACACCCTCCGGCAGAGCGGTAGCGCGGCGGCGGTGAACGCTGCGGCTTGCTGGCCGACGAGGAGCCGGGTTTCGCAGGATGCCTGGATCGCGGCTTGCTCGATCGCGGCGACGGCTGCGTCGAGTTCTTCGATGGTGGGTGCGGAGACGGCGATGAGGCCGGTGTAGCGGAGGATGCCGTGGCCGGCGGTGAGGTCGGCTTCTTGTTGGAGCACGTCGTGGTACTCGGCGGTCTGGGAGGCGTCCTCGATCTGTCCGATCTTCGCGCGCTGGGCCTGGTCGGAGATGTGCTCGACCTTCTTCTTGCGGATGTCGCGAGCAGCGGCATCGGATCGCATCGGGGTGCAGATCAGCGAGAACGACCGCTGGATGCCGGTGGACAGCAACACGGGCGACAGGAACCCCGGATACACCAGCGACCGCGGCCACTCGCTGACCCAGAGCACGGCATGGTGGGCGGAGTCGGTGCGCAGCTTGCCCCAGGTCTCGGTGACCGCGACCGGCCCTGCGGTCGCGAGGGACTGGCCGAGTCTGCCGTGGCGTTCCAGGGTGGCGGCGATGGCTGGGTCGTAGGCGGAGCGCAGCATCACGGCGATCTGCCCTGGCGTGAGCCATCCCGAGGGCGAGAGGTCGGCGGAGCGGAGTGCGGCGACGAGGGTGTTCATCTCTTGCCGCAGCACGGCGGCAGCCCCGCGTATCCCGCCTCCGGCGGTTCTGATCTGCCGCGCTGCCGTCTTCATGTCCAGTGACAGAGAGAGCGTGGTGGCGTGGCGTTCGCCGGCGGGTCCGGCGCGGTCGATGAGTTCGGCATAGGTGTCGGCCGCCCATGACCCGTCCGGGGTGCCGTGGGTGGCCCACCATTCGGCCAGTCCGGTGCCAGAGTCCGGCAGCGTGCGCTCCAAGACCTGAAGCGTGGCGATCCGCCCGGAGCGGCAGACGGTGGCCAGCACGCGGCCCCAGGAGCTGACGCGGCGTTCCTGTTCGCCGGGATCGAGCAGCACGAACGCGGGATGGGTGACCTCGCACACCACGGTCAACGTGGCCGCGTGGGGGTCGTGGATCATCCCGGCGCCGGTGTCGGGGTCGGTGTACTCGCGCAGTCGCGCCATGTCGCCGGGCAGGGCGAGGGCGCCGACGGGGCGCGGGACGACGATCCTGCGTCGGTACAGCAGTTGTCCGCCGGTGGTGCGCCACAGCCACCAGCAGGCGATGGGCAGCCACTCTACGATCGGTCGGCCTGCGATGGGTGTCCAGGTCAGCGCGGCGGCGAGTACCCAGATGGGGGCGCTGTAGGCGAGCAGCATGCCGCCGCCGGCGTAGAACGCGCCGATGAGCGTGGCTCCGCCGATGGCGAGCGTGATGAGTTGGGTCAGTGACAGGCCGAGGAGAACGCCGCGGCGGGTGAGGCGGGAGAACTTCACCGGCACGAGTTCGCCCGCGGTGGGGCGGTCGTGGTTCGTGCTGCTCATCGTCTACTCCTTCGGTGGGCGTGGCGCGGGCGGCGGGGGCTGCTTCGGCGGCGGTGACGGGTCGGTGCTCGGCGGTCGTGGTGCCGGGCTCGACGGCGGTGCCGCAGGCGAGGCTGCGGGCGGTGGCGGTGTCTGAGCTGCGGCGTCGGCGGCGTGCTCGCCCTGGGCTCCCAGCGCGGTTCCGGCCTTCGGCCCGGCGGTCGCTGCACCCTTGGCGACACTCGCCCCGACCACCACACCCGCCGCGACGGGACCGGCCGCCGCTGCGCCACCCCCGCCTGCTGCTGCAGCTCCACCACCGGCTGCACCTCCGCCGCCCGCAGCGGGTGCCGGTGCCGGAGTCTTCGGCGGTGGCGGTGCGCTACTTCCTCCACCGGAGCCTCCGCCCGCGTTCCCGCCGCCGCTGGTTCCGTCGAGCACCTTCTTCGGCTCGCCGCCGCCTTGCGGCTTGCTCGGGACGGGGATCGGACGGTTGAGTGCGCTCTTGGCATCCTGCTCGGAGCCGATCGCGTGGTACATGTCGAACCCGACGAACGCGATGAACTTGTAGGTGAGATACGGCGCGAACGCGGCCATCGCCATCAGCACGATCCCCGCGATGGGATCACTGACCGAGGCGAGGTCGGCGTCGATCGGTGCGGAGACCTGGGTGATCGCGACGAGGAACATCACGACGAGCACGAGCTTGGAGCAGATCAGCGCGACGACGAACATCGCCCACTTCCCGATCCACCCCCGCGAGGCGTCCCACGAGGCACCAGAGAAGGCGAGCGGCGCGAACACGACCGCCACCAGAAGGAGTGCCTTCCTGACGAGGAGGGACAGCCACACGATCGCAGCGGCGGTGATAGCGAGGCCGGCCATGAAGATCGTGATGATCGCGCCGACGCCGGGAGCGGCGATATTGATACCGACCAGCCCTGCGGCGAGAAGGGCGATCTTGTCGCCCATCGACTCGGTCGTCTCCCCGGCGGCCTGCACGATCCCGATGCACAGCTGGTCGACGACTTCCAGCAGCAGTGCCGTAAGCGTGATGACCACGAACGATCCGAGGACGGACTTCGCCAGGCCAAGGGCGGCGCGGGTGAGGGCGGTGGGGTCGCGGCGGATCAGGCCGGTGATGAGTTGGAGGCAGAAGAAGATCAGCATCACGAAGACTGCGATGCCGAACAGCAGGTTGTAGACGGCGATGTAGCCGGGCTTGGTGACATCCACCAGCGTCGTGGTGTCGAAGACCGACCAGACGGCCTCGAACAGCCACCCCGCGGCGGCACCCATCGCCTGGGCGAGCCAGTCGAACGGGGCCGCGACCAGAGAGGCGGCTCCTTCGCCGACGGCATCGCAGACCGAGGAGATCACGGGAACGTCGCACACGCCCATCACGAACACCAGCTCTCGACGACTATGGGGCGGGTCAGACGGACTGGCCGACGTTCCAGAAGAAGTTGATGAGCGTCACGCTCGCGCCGCAGATCACCGCCGCGCCGCAGGAGACGAGGACACCGATCTTCCCGCGTGAGGCGAGGTGCGGGTTGGAGGAGTTCGCGCCGAAGCCCCACACGATTGCGGACACGATCAGCGCGAGCACGCTGAGGATCAGGCCGATGGTCATCACCGCGCCGACGATGGTGCGCAGTTGGTTGATTCCCGGCAGGCCGTTGGTGTTGGGGTCGATGTTGATGTCCATCGGCACCAGCAGCGGCGCGGACATGACGTTGGCGAGCAGATCGAACACGGTAGGTCTCCTTGACGACGGGCGGCCCGCCCACGAACTCGCCGACGGGGTACACGCGACAGGTGCACCCCGTGACCCCTCGAAGTGGAGACGACGATGCCCACGCCGGTGAGGACGTGGGCATCAATGGGCTCCGAGGTGTTCGGCGTCAGAGTTGTTGGCCGAGGTTGAGGAGCCAGTTCATCCAGGCGACGCCGCCTCCGGCGAGGACGGCGGCGCCGACGGAGACGAGCACACCGATTCGGCCTTTGCTGGCGGTGGCGTAGTTGCCGTGAGCTGTTGCGATGGCCCACACGATTGCCGAGACGATCAGCATGAGGACGGCGACGATCAGGACGAACGTCAGGAGCGCACCGACCACGGCGCGGAGGTCGCCGATGCCGCCGAGTCCGTCGAAGTCGGGGAAGACACCCATCGTCGATCACCCTACCGGCAGGGTCGGATGATCGAAGTGCCCGAATACGGGGTAAGTGAGTGGCAGGTGCATGTCACTCAGGTGCGTCGGGGCTGCCCACGATCACCGGACGGTCGGCAGCAGGAATTGGGGGGGCGGTCGTTCGGCGGTAGGTAGAACCCTGATGTCCTGGGTGGGGGTCTGGTGGGTGGGGGTCTCGGTCGGGCGTCGGCGCGTCAGCGTGGTGATCACGGCGACCCAAGGACAGCTGTGATGCCGGCGGTGAAGACTGACGGATGAGTATGACGTCAGCGAAACCGGTCAGCACTCCAGCAGCAAAGAGGGTTGGCCCGGGCGCCAGCAGGCGATCACCACGATTGCGGCTTCGGCTCTCTCCAGAGAAGCCGCCACGGTCCGTGGACTGGTGGTGCTGCTTGTTCACCACGCCGGGTCCGCACGGGGCGTCATACCGCGCAGCAGGAAAGTTTGGAGACGTCGGTGGTGAATGATTGGGCGGCGATCTTAATGCCTTCGGCCATCGTCAGATACGGCGCCCAGCTCCGGGAGACCTGTTCGAGTGTCATCTCGCCTTCGAGGATGTAGACACCGGCCGCGGCGAGTTCACCGGCGTCCTTGGCGACCGCAGTGAGTCCGAGGATGCGACCGGTGTCGGCGTTGACGACGATCTTGATCAAGCCGCGGGTGTCCCGGTTGACCAGCGCGCGGGGCACGTATGTCAGGGTCAGGACCCGGCAGTCGCAGCGGATCCCCGCAGCGAGGACGTCTGCTTCGGTCATGCCCACCGCTGCAAGGGCGGGACTCGTGAACGTCACTCGTGGCAGGCGGGCGTAGTCGACAGTGCGGTCGGTGCTGGTGAACGCATTGTCGACGATCATCGCCCCGTGTTGCGCGGCGACATAGACGAACTCGTGGTGCCCGGTCACGTCCCCGGCAGCCCAGACCCGCCGGTTCGTCGACTGGAGCTGGTCGCTAACCACGACTTCTCCGGCCTCGCCGGTCTTGACCCCGACGGCATTGAGGTTGAGTCCCTCGGTGACCGGGCGACGGCCGGTGGCCACCAACACCCGGTCGGCTCGGAACTCCTGCTCGGTGCCGGAGACGTTCGCCGTCGCGACGACCCCGCCGCTGGCCATGTCGTGGACCACGGAGATGACCTCGGCGGGTCGAACAACGTGGATGCCTTCGTCAGCGAACACGTCCTCCAGGGCCCAGGAGGCTTCGGGTTCCTCTTTCGACGCCAGCCGGGAGCGGACCAGCATGGTGACCCTGGCGCCGAGTCGGGCGAACAACTGTGCTTGTTCCATCGCCACGTAGCCGCCACCGAGCACGAGCAGGGAGTCGGGGACCTCGGTGAGTACCATCGCGGTGGTCGAGGTCAGATAGTCCACGGTGGCCAGGCCGGGGATTGGTGCCGCCCAGGGGGCTGATCCCGTCGCGATCAGGTAATGATCGGCCCTGATCGCCTCGACTTTGCCGTCACCGGTGACGGTGTGCAGCAACGGGCCGTCCGGGGTCCCGGCGAACGAGGCGTCGGCGTGCAGGACCCGCCACCCATACGCGTCGGCCAGGTCCTCGTACTTCTCACCGCGCAATGACTCCACCAGTGACTGAGTGGCACCGACCAGGCCCGGCATGTCCACGGGGCCGGCCGCGGCCGCGATCCCGGGAAACCGCGCGGCATCGGACGCTATATGCAGCGCCTCGGCGGCTGCGAGCAGGCTCTTCGAGGGAATGCAACCAGTGTTCACACAGGTGCCCCCAAACGTTGACCGCTCGATCATCACCACCGACTTGCCCAGCCCGGTGGCCCGGATCGCTGCCGCGAAGGCCGCGCCGCCTGATCCGATGATCGCCAGATCGACCTTCGAGCCCATGATGTGTTCCTCCCAGACGTCGGTTCTCGCCTCCGACCATCATTCTCAACCTTCCACTACACTGGAAGGTCAAGCGAGAGCGGAGGAAGACGTCATGCGTATCGGGGAACTGGCCCAAGCGGCGGGTACCACTGCCAAGACGCTGCGATTCTACGAAGACCAGGGACTTCTGCTGCCTGCAGCGCGAACCGCCTCGGGCTACCGCCATTATGGCCCGGAGACTCTCGCCCGGCTCGACTTCATCCATCGCGGCCAAGCCGCAGGACTGACTCTTGCGCAGATCCGACAGATCCTCCAGATCCGCGACAGCGGGACGGCCCCATGTGACCACGTCCGGGAACTGCTGGATATGCGCCTGGCCGAAGTCGATGAGCAGATTGCCGAACTCGGCCGACTGCGTGCGACCATCGCCCAGCTACGGACGGCAGCTGAGAACGTTGAGCCCGAGACGTGTCAGGCCGGCGCGGTCTGCGCCTACCTTTAACGATCTCAGGCGCCACTCGCCTGTGGGGTCCTGTCACCTCGGAGCGGTCGCGTAGCTGTTCCAGGCGGGCACCGGCGAGCCAGGCCCATCGGGTGGCGGCGTCCGATGTCGACACCGATGACGTTGGCGAAGACGGCTGGCGGGGTGGTCGAGGCCAGGTGCAGCAAGGCGGTGTTGCGGCTGGCCCGGATGGTCATCCCGAGCCGGCTCATCCGGCCATGAGCGAGAGCGGCTGGAAGTGCACCGCGTAGCTCAGAGTCGGTGCCCTCGGCAGCGGTGTCGGTGGCGTGTAGGGGCGAAGGCGTGCAGCGTTCTCGTCTCGTGGGCGCCAACCGGACCGAACCGACCCACAGGCTGGCCCGCGCGCACTCCTGTTGCGGGACTGTGAGCTTGACACGCTTGGTTATCTCAGCCGGTTACCCGCGGCTCGATCGAGTTCGGTGTCTTGCGGGTGGGTGCGTCCGACGCTGCCGATGGCCTCGAATAGCAGGGAGGGTCGGCCGCCGAGGGAGTTGATGAAGATCGTGGTGACGGACAGCGCCATCGCGACCATCGCCCACACCGGGTAGACCAGCCCCGTGGTGGCGGCGATGATCCCGGTGCCGTTGAACAAGAACGCCAGGGCGACGTTCTGCCGGGTGCGGCGGTAGCTGGAGCGGCTCGTCTCCCGCGCAGTCAGGATCGCGCGCAGGTCGTCGCGGACGATGACGACGTCGGCGGACTCCACGGCGATGTCGGTGCCGCCGCCCATGGCGATGCCGACGTCGGCCTGCATGAGCGCGGGGGCGTCGTTGATGCCGTCCCCGACCATGGCCACCCGGGTACCACCGGCCTGCAACTCGCGCACGAGGTCAGCCTTGTCCTCAGGCAGTACCCCGGCCCGGACGTCCTCGATGCCGACCTGCGCGGCGACGTGGGCGGCGGCGCGGGCATTGTCGCCGGTAGCCAGCACCGGAGTGATGCCTGCTGCTCGCAGCTGCTCGACGGCCCGGACCGCCTCGGAGCGAAGCTCGTCACCGAGGCCGATGACCCCGAGCAGCTCCCTGTCGGCAGCGACGGCCACCACGGTCCGCCCAGTGCTCTCTAGCCGCGTCACGGTGGCTGCGAGGGGGGTCAGATCAATGCTGTGGTCCGTCAGGAAACGAGGCCGGCCGACCAACACGGCGCGCCCCTCGACGGTGGCGGTGACACCGAAGCCGGTGACCGAGGTGAAGTCCTGGGCCGTCGGCAGGGTCAGACCGCGAGTGGTGGCGGCGGTGACGATGGCCCGGGCCAGCGGATGTTCGGACGGGTTCTCGGCTGCCGCGGCGGTAGTGAGCAGGTCCGCCTCGTCGGTGCGGGCCTCGATTTCGCGGACGGCGGGTCTGCCCTCGGTGAGGGTGCCGGTCTTGTCCAGCACGATGGTGCGGACCTGGCCGAATGTCTGGAACGCCTCCCCGGTACGCATGATGATGCCCTGATCGGCGGCCTCACCGGCGGCGCGCACGATGGCCAGCGGGGCGGCGATCCCCATCGCGCACGGGTAGCCCATGACCAGTACGCCGATGCCAGCGAACACCGCTCGGCGCACCTCCGGCTCCCCGGCTAGTGCCCAGGACCCGGCCAGCCAGCCGGCCAGTGCGAGGGCGGCCAAGATCAGCACGGCCGGGGTGTAGACGCGCAGCACCCGGTCCACCAGGTGGAGGATGCCGGGCTTGAGCGCCCGGGCGTCCTCGACATGCCTGGCCACCTGGGCCAAGAAGCTGTCCGTCCCGACCCGGGTGGCCTCCACCAGCAGGGTGCCGGCGCCGTTGATGGACCCACCGATCACCTCTTCGCCGGCCGATCGTTCGGCCGGGACAGGTTCGCCGGTAACCAGGGACAGGTCGAGGGTGGAGTAGCCGTCAACCACCCGGCCGTCGACCGGAACTCGGTCTCCCGGACGGATGCGTACCAGGTCACCGACCGCGACGTCGGCAACGGGCACGTCCTCCTCGGTCCCGGCGCGGATCAGGCGTGCGGTGTCCGGCTGGAGATCCAGCAGCTTGCGCACGGCTTGGCTGGAGCGGGTCTTGACCAGCAGTGAGAGCCACTCGGAGAAGATGTGGTAGTTCGCCACCAGCACGGTCACGGCGAAGAACGGCGCGGTCGGGTAGTCCGAGAAGACCCCGGTCAGGCCGATGATCCCGCCGGCGATGCCGGCGAAGGCGCCGATCTCCAGCAGCACGTGCTGGTTGAGGATACCCCGCCTTCCGGCCTGGTAGGCCATCCGCAGGATGTGCGGGGCGACGGCGAACACCACCGTCAGGGCCAGGGCGCCGGTCACCCAACCGGCCGCCGTCTCCCCAATCCACCCCGCCTGCCGGCCCGCATAGGCCAGCGCGGCCGGGGCGAGCATCGCCACCGCCCCGAACCCGGCGCGGACCCGGCCGGCCGGCCGCAAGATCGCGTAGGAGACCGGCACCATCAGCGCCACGACCGAGGCGGGTACCAGCACCGACCAGATGCCGGAGACCTCCAGGATCAGGGCGATGGTGGTCAGGCTAGCCACGATCGCGGCCAGCAGGCGCTTGCCTTCGCGGACGAGGTCGGCTTCCTCGTCCTCGAACGGGCGCAGCTTGCGCGGGTCGTACAAGTCATAGCCGATGTCGCGCAGCGTGCCGAGGATGTCCTCGGGTCCGATGAGGTCCGGGTCGTAGTCGACCAGGGCCTGTTCATGGGTGAGGCTGACCGCGACCTTGTCCACGCCGGGCTGGCGGCCCAGCGCCTTCTCGATCGTTCCGGTGCACAGGGAGCAATGCAGGCCCGCGATCCGAGCCCGGATGCGGGCGTGCCCGGCCAGATGGCTCGGCTCCTCCGCCCACAGCTGGCCTGCCTGTTCCGTCTGCGTCACAGTCCTTGTCCCCGTTCCTTGGTCGTCTGCCGCAACGTCTCTTAACCGATGACCGGGTAACCGGCCGTGGCGAGCCGCTCGGCGATCTGTTCGGTACTGGTCTGTGACTCGTCGTAACGCACCGTCACTTGGTTGGTGGCGGAGTCCGCGGCGACGTCGCTCACCCCGCCAAGACGGGTCAACGCCTTGCCGATAGCGCTCTCACAGCCGCCGCAGTGAATGTCTTCGACACGGAACGTATGAGTGGACATGGCACACCTCCTCGTTGGGTTGCTACCAAGCGTAAACGTTCCACTCGACTGGAAGGTCAAGCGAGTTCTGTCCCGCGACGGCCACGAGGTCGCCCCGGCCGTCCCTGCCCCACAGGGGATCGCCCGGCCTGCTCGGCCGTGGCCGGTTTGTGTCGAACGTGTTCGATCAGCCGGCAGGTCCCGCCGGCCTCCGGCAGGCGGTCGGCTTCGGCCACCAGTTCGGTGAGCTGTCGACGAAGGTCTCCCAACTCCCGGATGCGCCGGTCGATGGTGTCCACCTGGGCGTCGAGCACTCCACGGACGTAGGAGCATGGGGCCATGCCTCGTTCGCGGAAGGTGAGGATCTCTTTGACCTCGTCCAGGGCGATGCCCAGACGCTGGGCTGTGCGGATGAACGTCAGCCGGTCGGCGTATGTCTCGTCATAGTCCCGGTAGCCCGACGATGTGCGAGCCGGTTCGGGCAGCAGCCCGATGGACTCGTAGTAGCGGATCGTCTTCGGATTCACGTCACCGAGCCGAGCCAACTCCCCGATCTTCATGCTCCCATGTTACAGCCAGGTGGAAGGTTTGGGTGAGATGACCGCCACCCAGTAGCGCGTCGGCGTCGAGCTTGACGAACCTGTTCTCTCGCCGTGCGCGGCCGATCAGGCCGTGGCCGAACGCCAGCGCGCCGACGATTCATCAGAGTCCCGATGCGGCCGAAGTTTTCGAAGTACGTTCCCGGTGTATCACTGCCTGTTGACCTGGACCGGCAGAACTCCGAATGCCTGAAATCCATGCCTGTGAAGCGCGGAGCGCCGAAAGCGTGGCCGAGCCGCGTTGCCGGCGGCTCGCAATGCTGCGCGGTCGGCAGCCCCGGGCGATCTGAGTCAGCTGCGTGTGGTCGCGTAGGTGTTCCAGATTGCCCCGGACAGTTCGGTCCACCGGGTCGCGGTGCCGAGGCTTACGCCGATGAGGTGCGCGAAGACGGCTGGCGGGGTGGTCGAGGCGAGGTGCAGCATGGCGGTGTTCCGACTGGCCCGGGTGGTGATACCGAGCCGGTTCATCCGGGCCATGAGCGAGGGTGGCTGGAGGTGGGTACCGGCGTTCTTGCCGCTAAACAGCCACCTCGGGTCGGCCAGGGCGCTTGCGGTGCCGAACTGCTTGGTTTCGGGCAGCGCGGTGATCAGCGCGTCCAAGGGCGGAAGGGCCCTACCCCCGGTTCTTGGACACGGGGTGTGATTACGCGGCGATCGGCAGCGTAGCGGCCCGGCGGGCCTCGTAGGCGGTCGGGGACAGGTAGCCGCACCAGGAGTGGCGGCGGCGGGTGTTGTAGCGGGTCAGCCAGCGGAAGACCTGCCGGCGGCAGGTTGGCTCGTCGGGCCAGCAGGCGTCGTCTTGCAGGACCTCGCGCTTGAGGGTGGCGTTGAACGACTCGGCCATCGCGTTGTCGGCCGAGGACCCGACGGCGCCCATCGACTGGGTCACGCCGAGCCTCGCGCAGACCCTGGCGTAGTCCTTCGAGCAGTAGACCGACCCGTGGTCGGAGTGGAACAGCGCCCCGGCCAGGGTGCCGCGGGTCGCGGCGGCGGCCTTGAGCGCGTCTTCGACGAGCTCGGTGCGCATGTGGTCGGCGACTGCCCACCCGACGAGCCGGCGGGAGTGGCAGTCGATGACCGTGGCGAGGTAGAGGTTCGTGCCGTCGGCGATCGGCAGGTAGGTGATGTCGCCGACGTAGCGCCGGTTCGGTGCCGGCGCGGTGAAGTCCCGCTTGAGCAGGTCGGGGTGCTTGCGGCCCGACGGCTCGGGGATCGTGGTCCGCACTCGACGCTTCTTGACGTAGCCCGCGATACCCGCCGCGCGCATCACCCGGGCGACGCGCTTGTGGTTGACCTGCTCACCGGCGGGCGCGTCGTCGTTGAGCTCGGCCGTGACCCGCGGCGCGCCGAGCGTGCTGTCCGCGGCGTGGACCTTGCGGATCCGTGCCTCGAGCCGAGCGTCCGCCGCGGCGCGCTCGGCCCGCGCCGGCGCGCCAGCCTTCCACGCGTAGTAGGACGAGCGCTCGACCTGCACGAGCTCGCACAGTCGCTTCACCGGGTAGGTGGCGGAGTTGTCGGCGACGAACTGGAAGCGACTCACCAGCGCGTCTCCCCGGCGAAATACTTCGCCGCCTGCTGCAAGATCGCCCGCTCGGTGGACAGCTTGGTCGTCTCGACCTCGAGCTCGCGGACCCGGGCCTCGAGCCGGGCGATCCGCTCCTGCGGCGACTCGCCGACAGGCGCCGTCGAGCTCGCCGCAGCGCTCTTGGACCGCAACGGGCTGGGCGTCGCCGACCCGTCGACGGCCGTCTTGGCGCCCGTGCCGTAGACCTCGAGCCAGTGGCGCAGCGTGCCGCGCACGATGCCCAGGTCCGCGGCGATCCCGCGCACCGTGGCGCCCGGAGTGGACTCGTACAAGTCGACGGCCTGACGACGGAACTCCTCGGAGTAGCTCTTCCTGGCCATGAACTGGATCATCTCGCTTCCCCAGCGCGTTGCTGGATTCAGCGTGTCCAAGAACCGGGGTCAGGCCCCGAAGGAGCAGCAGGGGTTCGCGGCCCAGGGTCAGATAGGTGTCGCCGGCGGCGGCGCGGATGTCCGCGGTGGTGAGGGTGACGATCTTGGTGATGGGTTGGGCGTAGAGCAGGACAAGGCAGGCCGCGGCGCGGTCCTCGATGCTCGCACTGTCGGCATCGTGCAGGAGCCGTCGGGCTAGGTCGAGTTGCTGGCAGGGGTCGATGTCGTGCCGCGGGTCCTTGCCGGGGACGGGTTCGGGCAGTCGGGTGCGGGGCAGGTATCCGCCGCGTTTGAGCCATCGGATGAAGCCCAGGCGTCTGCTGCGGTCGACGGTGATCCAGGCATCGAGGCAGCTCTGGGGGCAGTTGTCCAGGTCGTGGTGGTGGGCGGTGAGGTGGTCTATGAAGGCTTTGGCGGTCTGGATGTCGCGGCGGCACCGGTCGGCGGTGGCTGTGGAGATTTCGCCGTGGCGGTTGGTCTTGGCGCGGCCGACGACGTGCCAGCGGGCGTACCGGGTGAGCACGCCGCGCAGCTCGGGATCGTCCACGCCGGCGACGGCGTGGGCAGCGTAGCGGTGCAGGCGTGCGGCGTTCTCGTCCCGCGGCGGCAGCGCGTCGGCGGCGACGAGCATGGCGCGCAGGTAGGTCACAGAGAACGTCTGCGGCCGGGCATCGAGTGCGTCGTGGGTCAGGCCGAGCTGGCCTTGGGCGATCTCGGCCAGCAGGTGCAGGCTGGCGAGGTCGTGCCAGTTGGTCAACAGCGATCGTGGGCGGCTGGTGGCGGTGAGAGCGTCGCGCACGGGCAGGAGCTCGGGCCGGATCAGCCCGTTGGGGCCGGTCAGCGCGGCGTCGATCTGCGCGGTGGCTTGGCAGGCGAAGCATCGTGGCCGGCCGTTGTTCGTGGTCCGGCGGCCGAGGGCTTGCTGGCCGCAGATGGAGCAGTCGATGACCGGTGCCTGATAGCAGGTCGGGCAGACATCCGGGCTGGTCGCGGTGGCCTTGAGCGCGATGCGTTTGAGCCGGCCGCAGATGCCGCAGGGCCGTCGCGGGTTCCGGTAGCAGCGGGTGCAGAGATTCCGTGACGCTTCGCCCTTGCCGCCGGCTCTCGCGGCGAGCGGCCCGATGGCTCCGCACTCCTCGCAGCCGTCGTCGCCGGTGCGGGTGCGGGCGTAGCAGGTCACGCAGAGTGCCCCGCCGTCTGGAGTGCGGGCATTGATCCGGCGCTGTCGTCCGCAGCCGGTGCAGGTCTGCTGCGGTGCGCGGCTGGCGCGGCAGGCTCGGCACTCGCCCCGGTCCAGGCTGTGGTTCCAGCGCAGGTTCTTCTCCCGTCCGCAGCGGAAGCAGGCGCCGCGGACGATCGTGCTGGCCACCAGTCGGTCAGTCCTCGGCCGGCTTGATCACCGCGCGGGTCGGGCGGTTCTTGGTGCCGGCCTTCGGCGCCTTGGCCGTGCCGGTGGTGCCGGTCTTGCGTCCGCGCCGGGAGCTGGAAGCGACGTAGGGCTCGATGAGGTCGTTGGGGGTGGCGCCGAAGAGGTCACACAGGGCCGCGAGGAGTTGCATGTTTAACCGCTCCGGGGTGCCGGTGACGATCCGGTAGACCTGCGTGGAGGTCATCACCACGCCCCGGTCGGCCAGCAGCGGCACGAGGCTGGTGGTGGACTGCATGCCGTGCTCGTTCATCACCTTGCGCAGGTGCCAGTGGTAAGCGACGGTCTTGGTCATCGGCTTGAGCCTTCCTGGATCGCGGTTGGCGGGGTGAACGCGGCGTCGAGGGCGCGGCGCAGGGTGCGGTTGCGGTAGTCGCCGGAGACCCCGGTGTAGAGGGCGGTGGTCGAGCCCCAGCGGTGGCCGACCTGCTGCTGGACGAACAGCGGATCGAAGCCGTCCTCGATCAGATGGGTCACATACGAGTGCCGCAAGCAGTGCGGGTGTAGCACCGGGTCCAGGCCGAGGTCGTCGCGCCAGTCGGCGAACCGGTCGTCGATATGGTCCAGGCGGATGCGGCTCTGCCGCTCGGTCGGCCACAGGACGGACTCGTCGGCGGTGCCGAAGCGGGGCCGGACCTCGGTGACGTACTCCTCGATCACCGGTCGGGTCCAGTCGAACACCGCCAGCACTGCCCGGCGTCGCGGTTGGGAGCCGCGCATCGCCTTGCCCCAGCGGACGTTGCAGACCCCGAACCGGCCGAACTCCGGGCCTTTCGGGTTGCGGGTGAAGTCGTGCAGGTCGAGCATCGCCGCCTCACGGCGGCGCAGGCCGAAGGCGTAGATGATCTTGAACAGTGTCGCATCGCGGAACAGCGTCTGCCAGCCCTTGCGGCCCGACGAGCGTGCCCGGTCCACCAGATCGTCGGCGTAGTCGAAGAACGCCTGCAACTCCAGCCTGTTCAGGGGTCGCACTGCCGGTCGCGCCTCGTGATCGCTGGTGTGGATGACGGTGTTCCACTCGTGGCAGACCTGCACCGGGTGGGTGCCGAACAGCTCCTCGCACCGATCCGCCCACCCGTAGCGGTGGTCGGTCAGGTAGTCGCAGAACAGCGCCACCGAGTTCTGGTACGCCCGCACCGTAGAGGTCGACAACGGCCGCGCGCCCGAGACCAACGAGGTCGTCCACTCCTCGACATCGGCTGGGGACCACTCCCACGGCGGCGTGCCGCAGAAGTCACCGAACCGCCGCACCTGCGAGGCCCTCGTCTTGATCGTCTGCGTCGTCAGCATCCGGGAGGTCTGCTGGGCCGTCCAGCCGGTCAGCATCTCATCGAATAACTGCTCCGCCGGGCGCAGCAGCGTCACCTTGCCAGCCGGTACCGAGGCCCCGGAGCCAAGCCCCTGGCCGTCCATGAACACCATGCGATCACCTTACATTAGATGTAAGAATCATGCATCGTATGTAAGGTCGGTGGTGAAATACCTGGTCAGAGGCGGCCGTGGGTGCTACGTTCGAGGAGTCCGCGATCCCGGTGGTGGGTGTGAGTCCGCCGTACATTTAACGTAAGAATCATACATTAGGTGTAACTTCCGAGATTATGCCTTGACGGTGACGTGGAGGTGGTCGTAGTGGCCTCCGGTGATGGAGGCGGGGTCGTGCATGCCGCCGCCGTTGTAGGGTCGCCAGCCCTGGGCGTCGCGGGCGACGGACCAGATTTGGCCTTGCCAGATGAGGTACTCGATGCCGAGCACGTCGGCGTTGTCCTTCATCCAGTTGGTGACCTTCCAGCCGGCGTCGAGCTGGGGCGGGGCGGGGCGCTGGCCGATGCGGTTGCCGAATGTGATGTCGCACGCCCTGCCGAGGGGATGCTCGGATTTGGTGCCGGGGCGCGCTGAGTAGCAGCCCCAGCCGGTGTCGGGGAACGCGGCGAGGGTCTGCTGGTAGAGGTGGAGCATGCGGGCGGTGATCTTGCCCGAGCTCGTGGGATCGTCGACGAGCCGGTCGGGGTCTCCATCGACACCGGTGGGCGTGCCCGCAGTGGTGGTGTTGCAGGCGGCGGGTGATCCGCTGGTCGCCGCCGGCAGGTTCGCGGCCCCGTGCTCATTGAGCCAGGCCGCGGCGTCGATGGCCTCGCCGTTCGTGCCGCCGGGCCGGACCTCGAAGTGCAGATGCGCCCCGGTGCTCATGCCCGAGGAGCCGACATCGCCGATGTGCTGCCCGGCGCTCACGCGGTCGCCGGGACGGACATGGATGCCGCTCTGCCACATGTGCGCGTACGCGGTCGCGACGGTCTTGCCGTCGATGGTGTGCTCGATGACGATGAGGCCGCCGTACCCGCCGGACAACTCCGCGACGCTGACGGTGCCGTCAGCGGCGGCGAGGATCGGGGTGCCGTCGGGCGCTGCGAAGTCGGTGCCGGTGTGCATCTTCCGTTCGCCAGTGATCGGGTGCACGCGCATCCCGAACGGCGAGGTCAGCACCCAGGTGCCCTCGGGCAGCGGGAACACCACCCGCGACGACGAGACCGCCGGGCCACCCACGCCACCAGCGGCACTGCCGACGTTGGTGAGGGCGGCCAGGATGCTGTCAGCGATGGGCGCGTAGTTGCGGTATCGGTCAGGGTAGGCGGACACCTCGACGGCTTGGGCGGCTTCGCCGGGGTCCATCTGTTGCCAGCCGGGGATGTCGAGCAGGCCGCGCGGTGAGGGGTAGTTCGGTCCGGTCGGCCCGCCGAAGAACGCGCGCGCCTGATACTGCGGGTCCATCAACTCGGCGACCGTGCCCCACCCGGATTGCGGGCGCATCTGGAACAGGCCGAGTGAGTCGTGGTCGCCGCCGTTGCCGTCGTTCGGGTAGTTGGCCGACTCGGGGTAGGTGCCGGTGTTGGTGAGCATCCGCAGCGTGGACTCGGTGAGCGCTGCCATCAGCGCGATCTTGATTCCCGGCCGGCCCACGTCGGTGATGCCGTTGCCGACCGTGATGATCGTTGCCGCGTGCGTGAGCTGCTGACGATTCAGGGTGAAGGTCTCGCCGTTCGCGGTGGTCACGGTGAGCGCGTCCGGGATCGGGCCAAGATTCACGGTCCCGGCGGGGATGGCGCAGTAGGCGGCAGCGGGGTTCATCAGCACCCCGACCCCGAGGAGCGCTGCGGCAGGGGCGAAGAACAGCAGCGCCAGGGCTGCGATGGCGGCTTTGCGGAACACGACGTCAACCCCTTCAGCGCAGCGGGTTGTCGAGCTGCGACAGCCGCAACAGGTGGCACGTCGGATAGGTCGGGGCGCAGACGACGAACACGGTGAACGCGACCGGATGCTCACTGATGACCGGCTGGCCATTCCAGACCCCGGCTCGGCGGCGGGTGCCCTCGATCGTGACGGCCGTCGTTCCTGCCGCGAGCTGCCCCGGCTGAGCCTGCGCGACGGCGTCGGCCCAGGCGTCGGGGACGTACGCGCTGTCGATGGTGAGGTGCTGGCGGGTGGCGTACTGCCGCAGCTCGATCCAGGCGTCGCGGGTCGGCAGGTAGACGGCCACGTCGGAGGCCAGCCCGGCTTGCTCGTCCCCGCTGGGGTCACCGACTGCGAGGATCGCCGAGGTGTAGTCCAGCGGCCACAGCCCCGACGCCGTGTCCCACGCAAACAGCGTGGACGCGACGCCCTGAGCGAAAGTCGCAGGATCGGCCGAACGTGGAACTGCTGGAACCCGCGGCGGCGTGGGCGTGCTCGGTGCCACGGTCGGCGGTGCTGTGGTGACTGGGCCGGGCTCCGGGTCGGGATCGGGGCTGGTCTTGCTTCGGGGGCCGGTGAGGAGTCCGTAGACGCCGACGCTGGCGAGGAGTAGCAGGACGATGCCGACAGCGATGAGGGCGACGAGTCGGCGGCGGTGGCGGGGATCGGTGGGTGCAGGGCTCATGCCGAGCAGGTGCGCACCATGCACCGGGTGTTGTCGTCAGAGTGCGCGGAGGCGTGGCCGCTCCGTCATGCCTTCGCGGGCGGCTCGGAGTGCGTCGGCGAATCGGAGGGTGCCGTCGGTGGTGGCGAGGAAGTTCTCGAACTGCTCGTCGGTCAGCTCACGCGCGAGTGTGTCGGCGTCATAGTGGGTCCACCAGTTCGTCAGTTCGCCCCAGGTCTGGACGAACGCGCGCAGGGGGTAGCGGACGGGTTGCCCGTCACCGCTGACGAGCGGCAACGGCTTGGGTGGGGTGCGCTTGCCCTTCTTGATCGACTTCGCGTGGGCCACGGCGGCTTCGGCGCGGGCGTGCATCTCGGCCTCGCGCCGCTCCCGTGCGGTGGTGTCGGCATCGCGGATCGCTTGATAGATCGGGTGCACCGGATCGCCGGCCTCGATCCGCTCCAGCCCTGCAGCGGCCTCCGCACGCAACGTCTCGGGCTGAGTGGGGTTGTTGGCGATGTCTTCGAGGTAGCCGATCTTGTCGAGTGTCTTGTACGACGCGCCACCGGGAATCATCGCTGCGGCTTGCTCGTCGGCTCGCCCGCGCGGGGTGTCTGACGGTGCGGGAAATTTTCCCGCACCGTCGTTTCCGGGCTGGTTCTCGCTGCTGAACTGCGTGGCGGACTTCCGTCGGGCGGCGTCTTCGGCCATGACCTGCTTGAGTTCGCGGTAGAGGCCGGCGGCTTCGAGCTGGGTGTAGGGCTTGTGGAGCATGTTGTCGTCCTGCTCGGCGAGGAGCTGCCCGAGCCGGTCGGATAGGCCGCTGCGAACCCAGACGTTAACGGTTCGCCAGCCGAGCTTCTTGATCGCGGCCAGGCGTCGTGCTCCGCACACGAGCACGCCGTCGATGGTGATCGTGAGCGGTTGCAGCAGGCCGTCGCGTCCGATGGACGCGGCGAGTGCGTCGATGTCGCCGAGGTCGGCGCGGTGCCGGGTGCCGACGAGGATCGACTCGACGGTGCGGTCGAGCTGGATGCTGCCGATCTGGGGCTCGGTCACGACGATTCACCGCCTCCACTACTCGGAGCGGCCAGAGCGAGCGCGAGGATCAGATCGTCGTCGCGGAGCAGCAGGTCGAGGGTCTCGCCCAGCAGGAGCCGGAGCAGGATGCCGCGACCGCTGCTGGTTGCGACGTAGGCCGGGTGGGGGTTCCCGAGTAGCGCTCTCAGCAGGGCGGCCCAGGAGCGGCGCGGGAGGTCGAGGAGTGCCCGCGCGTGCCGGTCGCGGCGAAGCGTCTCGTAGGCGGACTGGCGGGTGCCGGCCTTCATCAACGCTCCACAGATGTGCTCGACCGCGGCCCGTGCGGTGTCGGTCGGCCAGTCGAGCAGGCACAGCATCGCGATTGCGTCCTCGGCCGCCGACCCGGCGGACATGCACGCCTGCGCCGACCCGAGACTGTCGCGCGGCTCCGGTTCGAGGTCACTGGGACGCAGGTCGGTGGTGTGGAACGCGGGGTGGTAGTCGGCCAGTGCGGTATCGCGTTCGGAGAATCGTTCGGGGTCGTGGAACGCCGAGACGTGCGCGCGGCGGGCCTGGTGCACCGAGCAGAGCAGCCCTTGGGCGCGTTCCTCGTAGACGCAGGTGATCCGCACGGCGTGGGTGATGATCGCCCACGGGTCGTTGGCCTCGCGGGTCGAGCGGTTCTGCATCGCGTCGAACGCCGCCGTCACTGCTTCCCAGGTGTCGAGCTTGTGCTTCCTCGCCAGAGCGCGGTACTTGTCGGCGGCGAACTCCATCAGGTCGCGGGCTACCGGGTCGTGAACCCAGGCGTCCTCGCCGCCCTCGGCGAGGCGGTTGAGCAGGGCGCGTAGGCCCTCGCCGGTGGTGAAGTCCTCAGCCCCGTCGGCCATCGGAGCGGTGTTCGTGCTGGTGCGGGTTGGTGTGGTCATGGTGTCGGCACCTCCTGGCAGGCAGGTGCGCACTCGCTCCCACGAGCGCGTCTCGCATGCCGATGCCTTCGCAGCCATGACCTGTCACCACCGTCAACTCATCGAGACCCCAGGGCGGGACATCTGCGACGCCGGTGCGGTGCTGCGTCCGAACGCCGAGATCGGCGGCAACCGCCGGGCACGATCCCCGAGACGACGAAAGCCTGCCCCAATCGGGGTGCGCGTGCGGCGTGCTAGCTCGGCCTGAAAGTCGAGGCCACGACCGGCCGCGTGCGCCGAGTGCCGGGCGATCAGGTCGGTGGGGCGCACCCACTCCACGCCCCGCCCGCGAACGATCGCGTGCTGCTTGTCGTCGCGGGCGACCTGCGCGGCCCGCACCGCTTCCGGCGTACTCGTCACCTCGACGGGCTCGGGGCGCTCCCGCGTCTCCTCGGACAGCAGCCGTGCCGGATCGGGCCTCGCGGGATCGTTGCGCTGCGGGTTGTCGGTGGTGTTCATGGGGTCGTCTCCTCCCGCTCGTCTGCGGTATCGGTGGTGTCAGTGAGGTGCGCGACGGTGAACCAGCGGCCCACGGTGGAGGGATGCACCCCGAGTTCGCGGGCGATCCGCTTGTTCGACCAGCCCGCCTCGCGCAGCTCCCACCCCAGAGCCCGCCGATCCGCCACACCGTCCTCGCGACGGGTGATCTCCGTCTCGCCAGGTGGCAGCGCAGGCATCGACTCCGCCGTGTTCGTCGAGAACGAGTCGGCGGCGGCAACTGCGGTGTCTGTGTCAGTGGTGCGGGTGAGGATCACGGTCAGGTGCGTGATGGCCAGCAGCACGACGGGCGGCACCGCGGCGACCGAGGCCGCGAGCATCCGTGGCACGTCGGCGTCTGCGGCGACGACGGCGTGAATGGCGTTCGCTGTCACCGACACGAGCGCGCCGCCGACCAGCAGCGCCCACGGGTACCAGGCCGAGCGTTGCCCGGCGAGGGCGACGACGGCGACCGTGGCGACGACGATGATGCCGTCCACGATCAGCGGCCACGCCCACGCCTGCCCCGCCCCGATCCCGGAGCGAGCGGCGAGGTCGGCCAACGAAGTGAACGACAGCCAGAACGCCCCGGCGGCGATGAACACCGTCCCGGCGACCGCCGTCATCGCGGCCCAGCGCCGCCCGTCCGATTCACGCCTCACAGCCCAGCCCTCCCCAAGGCTGCGGACGGCGGGCTCGCCGTGCGCCCGAACCATCGCCCCGCGCTCTGGGCTCGGCCGCCGGGCGTGGCGTCGGGCGCGGGCTGGGTGGCTCGGTAGGCGGAGCGCACGGTCGTGGTGATCTCGCGGTCGCCCAGACCCGCCGACTGTGCCGCAGCACCCAGCGCATCGAGCGCGTCGGCGGGCGAGATGCCGTTCTCGGCGAGTCGGCACGCGGCCCAGAACAGGCCCCGGTTCCGCTCGCCCTCACCCCGCCCGGCGACCCACGCCGCCAACCGCTCAGCATCCACCTCCATCGAGCCGCTGCTGGGACGTGGTGGGGCGACGGTGCGCGGGTCGAGGAAGTCCCGCAGGCGGGCCGCATCCACCGCGCCGACCGAGTGCGCGGCGATGTCCGCGACCTCGTAGAGCTTCACATTGCCGTCGATGATTCGCCGGGACGGAGGGGCAATGATGTAGCCGCCGTCGCCCCGGAAATCGACACCCGCAGCGGCTGCCTGCCACGAACGCTGCTCGCTGCCTGGTGTCGCCGGGAAGTACACGTGCGCGCCACCGGTGGGTGTGCGTACGAGCAGACCCGCGCCATCGACGAGTCCTGCGTCGGTGGCGCGCTTGTACGCCGCCCGGCCATCGTGGGTGCCGTGGACATCGACATCGACGACAACCACGCCCGATGCCGCGCCCGTCGGGATGCCGATGTTCGCGTCCGGTGTGCGCGACCACCAGGCGGCGATCCGTTCCGGGTCGTTGCTCGCGTCGAGGAACCCACGGCGGGTCAGCGGACGCTTCCCCTCGACGAGGCACGGGAACACAGGCACGCCAGCCGCCGCGAGGCTCCGCGCAGCGAAGGTCAGGCTTGGTGAGCGATCCACGCGAATGAGGGCCGCAAGGACGTCGAATGGCTCGGGCATCACAGCCCCCGCCCTGCCAGCGTCGGCACCGACGCAACACGTGGACGATCAGCCTCCGCCGCAGGCGTGCGGGAGGTGCGCGGACTGGGGGTGTCGCGGTCGAGGCCGGGCGGGGTGCCGTCGCCGACCTGGAGCGTGTCGAGCTGGTCGAGGATCGCCAGCGCGATCTTCCGCACTCGCTCGCCGGTGGCCTGCACGACGTGGACGGGCTCTTGGCCGTCCACGCGGGCGGCCCAGGTCGAGACGTACGGGATCGTGTACCCGGCGGTGTCCATGCCGTGCGCGGCACCGATCATCAGCGCGACGGACTCGGCTTCGACCTCGCGGATGCCGCGATGCTGCCGGGCTTCCTCGTCGTCGGGATCGTGCATCACCACGTGCGCCAGTTCGTGCGCGAGGGTCTTGACCTGCGCGGCAGGGTCCATGTTCTCCCGCACCGCGACCGTGCGCGCCTCATAGTCGGTCATGCCGTTCGCGCCGGAGATCATCCCCTCGTGCGGCACCCGCAGCACCTCGAACCCCGCGCCGCGAATCTGCCCAGCCAACCCCTCCCACAGACCGGCAGGTGCTTCACCTTCCAACAGCGTCGGAGCGGGCGGCACCGGCAACGGTTCACCGTCGGTCTGCGAGGCATCCCACACGTAGGCCGGGCGCGCTCCGACCATCCGCGAGCGCACGACCTCGTTGACCTTGTGCTTCTCCCTCGGCCCGAGCCGCCGCCACGAGTTCGGATCGGCAGGATTGGACGAGGCGAACCGGCCCGTCACGGGCGCGAAGATCATGTAGCCGGGCTGGCCCTGCATCACCTGGCGCCCGAGCCCCTGCCACTGCCGGTACCCGGCAACCAGAGTCGGGAAGGGCTCGGGTACGTGGCCGGCCTCGAACGCCGCCTCGTGCTGCACCCAGATCAGCATCGTGTTGTTGAACGACCGCGACCGGAACCGTGCCGCGAAGGCCAGCGCCTGCCGCCAGTCGTCACCCGAGACCAGCGACTCGACCGCGCCGGTCAGCTTCTCGTGCAGCTCGTCGAGCTTCGCCTCTCGCGCCGCGCGGGCGTCCTCGTTCGATGCCATGCTCCGGCCTCCTCTTCGGCGGGCCGCGCCAAGATTGCGCGCGGCGGTACACCTGGCAGGTAGGCGCGAACACCCGCGCCCGGACCGTGAGCTGGACATCGTTCACCTCCCTGAGGCAGCCCGAGCCGAGACCGGGACGCAGCATTGAGCATGCTCAAAATGTCCCGGAGTCCAGTTCTAACACCGACCGTTGAGCATGCGCAAGCCTTGATTTGTGCATGCTCAACGAGTACGGTTGAGCATGCACAACCACCCTCCGGGGTGGATCACATGGATGCCTTGCCCGTCGCGAAGGGAAGGGGGTCACCGTCATGACCGAAGACGAGAGCCAGGCTGCGGCCGAAGACCTCGCAAAGCGTCTGCGGCTCCTGATGGATGTCGCCGTCGCCGAGTCCGGCACGGAACCGACCTACTCGCAGATCGCCGACTACCTCCACGAACGAGGCACGAACCTGTCGCGGTCGCGCTGGACGTACATGGTCAACGGCCACCGCTACGTCCAAGACCCCGCCGTCTTCGAGGGGCTGGCCGCGTTCTTCGACGTGGACGCCGCGTTCCTGCTCGGTGAGAACGGTGCCGCTACCCCCGAGAAGGTCTCAGCGCAGCTCGATCTGGTTCGGTCCATGCGTGCAGCGAAGGTGAAGTCCTACGCAGCGCGCACCCTCGGCGACATCTCGCCGAAAGCACTCAATGCCATCACCAAGTTCCTGGACGAGGAAATGACACACATGCCCGAGCACTGACCGGCACCGCACGACACGGAGCCGACGCCGGTCTCTGCTCCCCACAGACAAGGGGCAAACCGTGAATATCGAACAGACCGTATCGGCGGCCGTCGCGGGCCTTCATCTCGGCAACACTTTCACCTTCGACAACCTCCGCCACACCGTCCAAGACCGGCGGCACCGGCGGCTCCGCATCGTCGAACTCGCAGACCTCGACGCCCACGACGGCCTTTGCGCGGCATTGCTCTCCACCGACACCGAAGACTTCGTGCTCCACGCCCGCAGCGACTCCGCACTGCACCGCCAGCAGTTCGTGCTCCACGAGCTTGCCCACATGATCCTCGGGCACTGCGACGGCGACGACTGCGCCGTCGAGGAAGCACTGCTGCCCAACATCCCGCCGTACACCCGCGCACGCCTGCTCACTCGGCAAGACCTCGACAGCGAAACCGAGATCGCCGCAGAGTCCCTCGCCGACCGGCTCGCCGCCGGCATCCGAGGATCGGTGTTCGCCGAATCGGCCTACTCGGAGGTCTTCGGATGATCCAGACGCTCGTCGCGACGCTCATGTGGGCGCTCGTGGCGAGCCTGCTCATCTTCCGCCGCAAACGCACCGACCGAAGCATCACCTACGCCGCCCTCACCATCGCCATCGCGATGACACTGAACGTCGATGGCATCTACACGGTCGTCGATCCGCTCCTCGGCGGCACGAACATCGCGACGCTGATCGCCGACGCACTCCTGATGACCGGGCTCTTCTTCCTCGGGCGCGGCGTCATGAAGTCCGGCGAGTACCGGCCCAGGCTCGTCCGCGCCGCCGTCAGCGCACCCGTCCTGCTCATCGCGCTGCTCGCGATCACCGCATCGTTCCTGTTCATCGACCGCGGCACCACCACAACACGATTCATGAGCGACCTCGGCGCACAGCCAGCAACAGCGGTCTACTCGATCATCAACTTCAGCTACGGAGCACTCGTCATCGCAACGATGCTCGTCCTCGCCACACGGCAGTATCGCCACAGCACCGGCATCCAGCGCCTCCCCGCCGCACTGCTCAGCCTCGGATCGACGTTCGGCGTTGCCCTCTGCCTCGCCGTGATCGTCATGGACGTCGCTCACGCCGTCGGCCACCTCGACCTCATGCACGCCATCCAGGCCGCGTACGACCCGCTCTCGGTGCTGACTTTCGTGTTCCTCTGCGCCGGGTTTGCGGTCCAGCCTGCCGTCCGCCGGGCACAGCACCACGCACGGCGTCGGCACACGATTTCCTTCGCAGCGCAGTTGGAGCCGCTCTGGCTCCGAGCGACGCTCGCGCGGCCCGGGCTGAGCCAGGCCGACCCCCTCGCCGCCAACAGCGAAGACCCCGAAGGACACCTCCACCGCGTGATCGTCGAAATCCGCGACGCGATGATCGACCCCCGCATCACCTTCAACATCAACGCCGACGACCGCGACTTACTCGAACGCGCCGAGCACCACCTCGTCGGAGAAGACACCGCCGTCGCAACGACGCTGCCCGTTCCCAACGTTGAGGAGCGCGGATCGTGATCGGCCGTGTCGCGCTCGGTGCTGGGGTCGCGGCGGCAGCGGCTGCCGGGGTCGGGTGGGCCATCGCGAGACGGCTCACCGCACCCGTCGGCCCACGCACGTTCGACCTGACCGTCCGAGGTATCGAGCACGACGAGGACGACGAGGACGACGACCTGATCGTGCTCGACCGAACCGAGCAGACCACCGCCGACGGCATCTACAACCTCTGGTTTGAGCACGGCGGCTGGGCGCAACTCTCCACCGAGGTCGTCGATCGCGGACCCACCCGCGTCGCCCGCAGGATCACGGGCACCACATCGGGTTTCACTCCAAAGGCCGGCGACCGGACCTCCTGGAGCGGCATCTACTACGCCACCCCAGCCGACGCCGGACTCCACGCCCGCGACATCACCATCTCGACCCCCGCAGGACCATGCCCGGCCTGGCGCATCGACGGCAACCCTTCGACCTGGGCCATCCATATCCACGGCCTCGGCAGCCCCCGCGCCGGCACCCTGCGCGGCGTCCTCGCCGCAACCGGACTCGGCTACACCTCCCTCGTCGTCAGCTACCGCAACACCAAGGAAGGGCCACGAGCCGGCACCGGCCGCTCAACCCTCGGCGATACGGAGATGGCCGACGTTGACGAAGCCATCGGATACGCCGTCCGACGCGGTGCCCTCCAGATCGTGATCTTCGGCTGGTCGATGGGTGCGGCCATCGCCCTCCAGCTCGCCGACCGCCCGCGACACGATGGACTGATCGCCGCGCTCGTCCTCGACTCACCAGTCCTCAACTGGACCGAAGTCATCAAGGCCAACTGCGTCCGCAGCGGACTGCCCGCAGCAGCCGGCCACCTCGCGATCCCATGGCTCACCGTCACCCCGCTGGCGCGTGCAGTCGGGATGCCGGGCCGCATCCCGCTTCCCTCCTTCGACTGGACCGCACGAGCCGCAGACCTCACCACGCCGACCCTGATCCTCCATGGCACGCGCGATAACTCCGTGCTGATCCGGCTCTCACAAGCACTCCGAGACGCACGCCCCGACCTCGTCGAGCTGGAGACCTTCGGCGCCGACCACACCCTCTGCTGGAACACCGACCCCGACCGGTGGCATGAGTCAGTGACCAGCTGGCTCTCGGCCCGGCGCGACCCACCTTGACCCACCACGCCCGCAAAAACCCAACTCAAACGGCACCTCTCCGGTAGGCTTGCCACTGCTGGCCTGACTGGCCAAGGAGCGAGGGAGGACCAACGTGGCTGAGCCTTGGCTGTCTGCCGACGACATCGCCGCCCACCTTGGGATCACCAAAGACACCGTCTACACCTGGATCGCCGAGAAGGCCATGCCCGCGCACAAGGTCGGGCGCCTCTGGAAGTTCCAGGCCAGCGAAGTGGATGACTGGGTGCGAAACGGCCACGCTGCATCGGAGGGCGACAAGTGACGCGCGAGGTAGCGAATCGTGCGAGCTCGACTGCTTGCAGCTGGTTTGAGAAGGAAGACATATGAGCGACTTGAGTTTGATCCCGCTGCGTACTGCCTGTGTGCCACGAGAGGACGTGCTGCAGGGCGGTCTCGCCGACAACCACTTCGCAGCTCAACTCGACAAGGTTGTACGTGACGCCGAGCACTACCCGGTGTACGGCGACGCCGAGGCCTTCTTCGCTCAGACCTACCCGACCTCCGGGTTGAAGACCCTTCTCACCAAGACCTTCGGTCGTATTAGTGGGGCGAAAGGCGTGGCAGGAGAGAACGGGGTCTTGCGGCCCACCACCTCCTTTGGTGGCGGCAAGACCCACGGCCTCACAGCGGTCTACCACCTGGCCGGTGGGGCGCGACCTGCCAACATCGCAGAGTTCATCGACCCAAGCCTGCTTCCGGACGGCGCCGTTCAGGTTGCCGCGCTCGTCGGCGACGCTCTCGACCCCACCGCCGGGGTCGACACCGATGGCCACCGCACCTACACGCTCTGGGGCGAGATGGCGGCACAGATCGGTGACGACGCCTTCTCTGTGATGGCTGCCAATGACACCGAGCGCACGGCACCGGGAACAGGCACCATCAAGGCGGCCTTCGGCGGCAAGCCAACGATCGTCATCGTGGACGAGATCGCCAAGTACCTGCGAGCGGTGTCCTCCTCGGGCAGCGAGGACGTGCGTCGCATGGCGCGCGCGATCCCGGTGTTCCTGGGGAACCTGTTCGAGGTCGCGTCTGACCCGACCAATCGTGTCTCAGTCATCATCACCCTGGCGGCCACCACCAACGCATTCGGTGCAGAGACCACCGAGATCAGCGACCTCACCGGCGACGAGAAGGAACGGGCCGACGCGGCGAACGCCGCCTCGGTCAAGGCAGCGGAAGAGACCGGCGACGTACTAACACGCGCCGTGCAACCATCCGCGGTGATCCGCCCTGCCGACGACAACGAGATCGGCGAAATCCTCAAGAAGCGCATCTTTGCCTCAGTCGATCAAGATGCTGCGACCGCCGCTGGTGACGCCTATAGAGACCTGTACGAGACACTCGGCAAGACCGAGCAGTTGGCGGGCGGCGCCGAACACCCTGCGACCTACGGCAAGCTGGTCACCAAGACGTACCCGTTCCACCCCGAGCTCGTCCGTGTCCTGGACAAGCGCCTGGGCAACATCACACAGTTCCAGCGAGCAAGAGGCGCGTTGAAATTGCTGGCTGAGGTCGTGGCACACATCTACGCGACGAACGATGACACCGCGATCATCAACGTTGGTGACATCGACTACGACAACGACCCGGTGCTGAACCACCTCACCGATGGTCTCGGACGGTCCGAGTACGCATCTGTGGCTGAGGGAGACTTCGCAGGCAAACAGTCGCACTCCGCCGCAGTGGACGCTGATGTCTTCCCCGGCAAACCCGCCTACACCACCCGCGTCGCACGCACCGTGTTCACACATTCGCTTGAAATGGTGGCGACCGCAGGAGCTGGCCGCAACGACTGGATCGTCGGCACGCTCCGCCCAGGCGAAGACACCGCCATCTTCGAGAAGGCACTCACGGAATCCGAGAAGGTCTTCTGGCATCTATCTTTCGATGGCGGGCGATGGCGCTTCAACATCGAACCGAACGTCAACGCCATCATCGAGACCGAGAAGCGCAACGTCGCCAATACCGCCGTAGCGGCGATGGTCGACACACTCATCCGCAACGCCTTCGCCAACGATGGTGGCGCCAAAGCCGTGCACTTCCCGTCTGGCCCTGCCGAGGTCCACGACGAAGCAGGCCTGAGAGTGGTCGTGCTTGACTACAACGTCGTGGCCGTCACGCAGAAGAGCGCAGAGCAGCCACCTTCCGCAGTCGTTGAGATGCTGGACAAGGTCGGCTCCGTCGGCAGCCCGCGGACTTACCGCAACGCCGTGGTGTTCGCAGTCCCCGACGAAGAGCAAATCGAAGTGCTGAAAGATCGAGCACGAGCTTTGATCGCATCCAACAACCTCGCCACCGACGCCGCTCGACTCGCACAGTTCAGCGACGAAGTTCGCAAGAAGGTAGAGGTCTACAACAAGGAAGCCACGCTCAACGCCCGTATCGCGGTAACCCGCTGCTACAAGCACATCTACTTTCCCTCTGGCGACAAAGCGACCGGGTACCTCCGCCACCGTGAGCTTCCGGCCCAGGCACAAGGGGACACAAAGAATGCGACTTCGGCGGTGTTGAGCTTGCTCGAAGACGAAGACAAGATTCGGAGCAGTCCATTCACGGCCTCGTACCTTCGGTCGAAGACCTGGCACGCTGCAAGCTCCGCGACCACACGCTCGATCGCCGACTACTTCTGGACTGACCACACGATCCAGATCGTCCGCAACCCGAACCTGATTCGTGAAGCGATCGTCAACGGGGTGAAGAACGAGAACTGGGTCTACTACGACGCGGGCACGGGGAAGACTTACACAGCGAGCACGATGGCCGGGTTCTCACCCGAGATGAAGCCTGACGCCGAGGTGATGACTGCTTCCGAAGCACAGTCACGAGGCCTGCTCGTTCGCAAGCCGACCCAGACCGACCTGCGTGCTGTAATTACCAACGATGACCTCACCGGAGCTGAGATACGCTCCCGCCTCGAAGCCCAGTGCGGCGGTGAGCCCACCAAGACCGACGTCCTCGAGCTGCTCGCCACTGCGGTACAAGCCAGCGACTACAAGTGGTTCGTTGTCCTCGACGCAGAGCCAGCACCGGGCGTCCGGGCGCTGTCTCCATCCGTGATTAAGGACAAGGGGCTCGACGGCCTGCGTATCCTCAGCAGGGAAACTGCCGACGCGCAAGAGATCGACGTGCCGACCCGCACTCCGAACTCGAAGACCTTCAATGCAGCCGGCCCAGGCGGTGCGGCAATGCAGAGCCTCCTCGATCAGATTTCTGACTTCACGGTCCCGACGGTAAGCACGATGACCCTGAAGGTCACCGCCGACGAGGCCTCAGGTACCAGCGACGTTGACCTCGCCGTGGCAGCGCTCGGAATGCTGCAAAAGCAGCACATCACGGTTCGTGCAACGATCCGCGCCGAATTCAAGGGCGTCAACGGCGGTGTCCAGTTCCAGGGCACCGCAGATCGTCAAGACTTCCAGTCCGCGTACAACCACGTGAAGAAGGCCATCAGCGGAGCGACTAAGGTAGCGGGCGAGGTCACCCTCGTCTTCCGTTTCGCCCCCGCTCTGGACATCACCGACGCTCAGTTCGGCCAGATTCACACGGTTGTTAAGAACCTGGGCATGAAGAGCACCACCATGACGGCCGAGGTGACCAAGTGAGCGCGGTCAAGCGGTTCCGCCCCGCATCCCATCTCGCACTGGTCGAAGGGGTTCGAGGGTTCCGGCTCGTCGTGACGCCGGGCCGAGGTGAAGCCTTCGGAGTGACGCTTGAAGAAAGTTATGGGGAGAACGGCAGCTCAATCACGGCACCGGTGAGCGCGGTCACACCCGTTCAAGCTGGACGCGTTGTTGATGCGCTGTTCGTAGCGGTTCGCAAAGCGGGACACCAGCCGAGCGTGCTGGCTTTCAGACGCAAAGCGCCCATTCGCCTCGGCGAAGCCGAGGGGGTGCGCCTGGCGCTTGTTCTGCTCACGACACAGCCCATTGCCAAGCATGAGCGGGTTCGAGCTCTCGTCGCCGGAATCAACGCCATGAGCGTCGAGGAGACCTACTACTGGTACTCCAAGTGCATGGGACTCGATGGCCACCGCGCCCGCAAGGCGCTCCGAACCCTCCTCGCCGACTAAGGACACGATGTGACAACTTCAAGACCACGGGTCCTCATCGAGGATTGGCTACCCGTCGCAGAACTCGGAATCGAGTCGCGACGCGAGCGGGCAGCCGCGAATGCTGTACCCCCGCTCAACTCTCTCCACGTTTGGTGGGCGCGAAGGCCCGTGGTGGCTAGTGCAGCCGTCGTTCTGGCGGGGTTGCTTCCCGCTTGGGACGAGAGCCTTCCAGATGCGTTTCCAGGTGTCCCAGAATTCGCAACCGAAGTTGACTACAGAGCTTGGCTTCTGCGGATCGTCGGAATTTGGGGCGACCCAGTGGCCGCCCGCCGTTTGCTCGATGCCGCTAACGCAGCCGGTGTCAAGCTGACGGGAAACGGATACGGGTACAAGCAGGCGTACAAGAATCCGATTCCCCGCCGTGATATTGACCTGCTTCACCGCATCCTCATCGACACATGGGGCCACCTACCAAACGTGCTTGATCCGACCGCGGGTGGCGGGTCGATTCCGTGGGCGGCAGCACGATACGGCTTGCCCACAATCGCCAACGATCTCAACCCCATCGCTGCATCAGTACTCCGCGCCGGCGTCGAGGTGTCGGCAGAGTATGGCCAGTCGATCATTCCGGAGATCAAGCGTTGGGGCAAGATTCTGGCGGACCGAATGAAGGAACGCCTAGAACAGTTCTACCCGATTGTTGACGGTGACCAGGTAGTCGCATACATCTGGGCTAATGCCGTAGCCTGTCCTCGAACCGGACGCATGGTCCCGCTTATGGGTGATAAGTGGCTTCGGAAGACCGCTTCAAAGGAGGTCGCTGTTCGGCTCATACTGGAGTCGAACGGGATCGGCCTGGACGTCCCGGAGTTCGAAATTGTCACCGGACGTGACGTAGATCGAGTGGATGCATCCCGGGGATATGTCGGCGGAGGGCGTGGGGTGTCGCCCTACGACAATCTCGTGATTGACAGCGACTACATCAAGCAAGAAGCTCAAGAGGGGCGCATGCGCCAGATGCTGTACGCGGTCTCTGTGCGTAGACCGTCTGGGGAGAGGCTCTTCCGAGCACCGACTCAGAGTGATCGTGATGCCCTTGCGCGCGCGTCGGCCCAACTCATGGCGGATCGGGAGCTGCTATCGTCCAGTGGACTGCTGCCCACTAGCGAGGTCCCTCACGGTCTCAAAACGGCGGAGCCGCTTCGATTTGGAATGGGCACCTGGGATTCACTGTTTTCCGATCGCCAGGCACTCGCCCACGCGACTTTCGCCGAGGAGTTTACGAGACTGTCGGACGAGGTCCGTTCTGCGCTCAACGATGAGGCTGAGGTTGTTCTCCTCGAACTTGCGATGATGCACGGTAAGGCATTGAACTGGAACTCCCGTTTGGCGTCATGGGATGTTGGGAAACAGAAAGTTCGTAGTTCGTTCGATACGCACAACTTAGCGTTCAAATGGACCTTTGCTGAGTTCGATGCTGCTCGTTCGCTCTATCCCTGGTGTGTCGATCAGGTCGTGTATGCCTACGGCGGCATTGCGTCTCTCATGGACGAGAGTGGTGCACCAGACATGGAACACCACAGTCCTGTGGGACGGTCTGTTCAGGTCTTTCAAGGGAGTGCGGTAGACCTACCTCTGGAAACTGGGTCTGTGATTCAGGTCTGCATGGACCCGCCGTACTACGACAACGTGATGTACAGCGAGCTCTCCGACTTCTTCTATTCGTGGGAGCGTGGAACTCTTGGGCGCTTGATCCCCGACTATTTTACCGAGGAGCTTACTGACAAGGAGAATGAAGCCGTCGCTAATCCGGCTCGTTTTGCCGCGATGGGTCGGCGCAAGAAGGAACTTGCCGATCTGGACTACGAAACAAAGATGACGGCGATCTTTCAGGAGGCGTGGCGTGTCCTGCGCGGTGACGGCGTATTGTCCGTGATGTTCACCCATAAGCGTGTCGAAGCGTGGGACACCCTGGGCATGGGACTCCTGCAGGCGGGATTCACCATCGAGACGTCCTGGCCGGTCAACACTGAGGTCGAAGTCTCGCTACACCAAGCCAATATGAACTCGGCTTCTTCGACGATCATGCTTGTCTGCCGGAAGCGAGAGGCAAGAGAGGTCGACCGCAAGGTTTACCTGGACGATATCGAGCACGATATCCGCGAGGCTGCTCGGTCTGCTGCAGTTCGCTTTCAAGAGGATGGCATTGAAGGCGTCGACCTTCTTCTCTCGACCTACGGGCCGACGCTGTCAGTCATTTCGAAAAATTGGCCGGTCTACTCTTCGGTTCCTGACGAGACTGGGCACGACAAACTGCTTCGCCCGGAGGATGCGCTCGACCTCGCTCGTCAAGAGGTCGTGGGGCTGCGGCGATCCCGATTGGTTGGTCGGGCCGTGGTGGTGGATTCGGTCACAGACTTTGTGCTGCTCGCTTGGGATATTTTCGGTGCTCGCGAGTTCCCGTATGACACCGCTCGGCTTCTCGCATTGGCCGTTGGCGGGCTAGAAGTGGAAGCGCTAGCACGAGCCAAGATCATTTCTAAGTCAGGCGGAAAGGTTCGCCTCCTACCACCGAGCGAGCGGTTACGGCGCGACACCGATGGTGATCTTCCTGGTGTCAGACCTGAAGCGTCGTCGTTCGGGTACGTTATCGATGCCGTCGACACCGCGCTCTATATTGCGGAGGTGGACGGCCAACAGGCCGCCAAGCGATTCCTCGACCGGCATGGCTACACGGGTGACCAGGGGTTCATCTCGACTCTGCAGGGCCTGGCGAACGCGATCCCACGAACCAAGGTCAAGGGCACGTGGGTGGTCCCGGAGGCTGGGCTCATCGACACGCTCTGCACCCTGTACTTCGATGATGTCGTGTTGCCGGAGGCAGGGGAGATGGCCGCGCTGGCAGACCCCAACGAGAACACACTGTTCGACGTGGAGTGACATGAGCGCGGACGACGGCAAGGCTTTGCTACCTGGAGCACTGGCGCCATCGGTTGCGCCGGCGATGTCCAGTCTGTTTCCGTACGACCCCATCTCGTCGCCTGATTCGTTCCAGACGGTGGACCTCGAAGCAACCTACTCGCCGGACGACCGTCCGTTCGAGACGTTCTATCTACCGCTTTTGTCCCGAGCAGTGACCTACGACAGAGCCGTAGGCTACTGGTCAGCGTCCGAGCTTCAGTACGCAGCGCAGGGCACCGCCCATTTCCTCGCGAACGGCGGCAAGATGCGCCTGATCGTCGGTGCGCAGCTCGCGCAGCGAGACGTGGACGCCGTCATCGAAGGCAAGCCGCTCGACGACGTAGTGGCGGCGAGGCTGCTCGCTGACCCGGACCTTGCCGGGGCGCGGATCGTGCAGAGCGAGCATCTGAGCGTGCTTGCGTGGATGGTCGCCACGGACAGGCTTGAGATTCGTGTCGGTGTCCCACGGGGCGAGAACGGTGAGCTGCTCACGCATTTACAGTCGGGACGCTACTTCCACACCAAGTACGGCATCTTTGCGGATCGGTACGGGAACCGAGTCGCCTTCAACGGATCGAACAACTCATCAGTGACGGCCTGGGCGAGGAACCATGAGACGTTCGACGCCTACCCATCCTGGCATGTGCCGATCTGGGACTACCTGGGTGTCCACAAGGTGCTCGACTTCGAGAAGCACTGGACCGACAACGCTGATGCAGGATGGGCAGTCATAGACCTGCCGTCGGCAGTGCGGAAGCACCTCATCGAGCATGCCCCCGAGACCCCGCCGCTTCCACCCGGCATTGTCTTGCCACCCCTGGAGACGCCGACCTCGTCCGAAGACGACACCAAGGAGTTCGATGTCGAGGCAGCATGGGATGAGCTCGTCGCACTGCGCGATGCACCAACCGCATCGCCCTGGACGGGCGTCGGATCGGCATGGGCGCAGCCTCTCCCGCACCAAGCGGAGCTCATCAGCCGTGTCGTGAGCACCTACCCGCGCGGCTACCTGCTTGCCGACGAGGTTGGGCTCGGCAAGACCGTGGAAGCGGGCATGGTCCTCCGGGAACTCTTCACATCAGGCCGAGCGAAGAAGGCGCTGCTGCTCGTCCCCGCCTCTGTGATGAAGCAGTGGCAAGAGGAACTCCACGAGAAGATGAACCTCGATGTGGCCCGCTTCGACAAGGGTGCTTTCGTAGATCGTTACGATGCGCCAATCCCGGTCGATCCGAACGCGAACCCGTGGTCCGCGTTCCCCATCGTGCTCGCTTCGTCGCACCTTGCTCGCCGTCGCGACCGCCGGCGGCAGATACTCGACGCCGGTCCGTGGGACGTTGTCCTGGTTGACGAGGCTCATCACGCCCGGCGACGCGGCTCCAAGCCGACCGACACTCCGAACTCATTGCTGGCGCTACTTCAAGAGATGCGCGACAAGGAGATGTGGCGGGCGCTGTACCTCGCCACGGCAACGCCGATGCAGATGAACCCACATGAAGCCTGGGACTTGATCTCCCTGCTCGGGCTCAAGGGTCGGTGGGGCGTCAGCGCCGAGGACTTCATTCGGTACTTCAAGCTGCTGGCAATCGACCCGATGCACCGGCACTGGGACCTGTTGTGCGCGATGCTGGAGGACTACTTCGCCGACCCACAGGCCGAGCGGGACGCTGACCTCGAACAGGAGATCGACGACGCACTCGGCTGGACGGGCGCGTACGTAGTCACGGCTCTAGCAGGGAACCCGCCGAGCGCAGACCTGAAGGCCAAGTTCCCGAACGAGACCTCCGAGTGGATGGACAAGTGGCTCCGACGCCACACTCCGATGCGGGATCGTGTCTTCCGCAACACCCGAAAGACCATGCGCGAGTACCAGGCAGCGGGGATCATCCCTGACGATGTGGTCATCCCGTATCGCCACGTCAAAGATGAGTTCATCCCTCTACAACCGAACGAGCGACGCCTGTATGAGCGGATCGAGGAGTACATCCGCCGTCACTACAACGCTTACATGGCCGAGGCGGGCAATCAGGCGCTCGGGTTCATCATGACCGTCTATCGCCGCCGACTGACCTCGTCGTTCGAAGCGATCAAACGGTCTCTTCGCCGTCGACTGAGTGTGCTGGAGGACGGAAAGAACCTCGCTGAGCTTCTCACCGATGACGACAACGTAGATGTCGAAGGCTCGCTGTTCGAGCCGGAGGTGTTCGACACGAGGGCCGATCGGCTCCGCGACGAGATAGTCGAACTCAAGTCATTCCTCCAAGACCTGGACAGCATCACCGGTGAGGACAGCAAGGCCAGCAAACTCGTCGCCGACGTGACCGAGGCGCTGAACACGTACTCGTCGGTGGTTGTCTTCACGCAGTACGCCGACACGATGGACTACGTCCGTGACCGGCTGCTCACGGCGGGCTACCGCCGCCTCGGCTGCTACTCGGGTCGGGGTGGTGAGGTCTACAACGTCGAGTCTGGAAGCTGGACCGAGGTCACGAAGTCGGAGATCAAGACCAGGTTCCGCAGTGGTGAACTTGAAGTTCTCATTGGCACAGATTCCATGAGTGAAGGTCTGAACCTGCAAACGTCCGGGCGGCTTATCAACTACGACATGCCTTGGAACCTCATGCGTGTTGAGCAGCGGATCGGGCGCGTCGACCGCATCGGCGCGTCGTACAAGGACATCCGCATCAGCAACTACTTCTACGCTGACACCGTCGAGGAGCAGGTCTACAAGGGCATCGCCGAGGACTACGGTGACTTCACCGATATCGTGGGCGACGCGGCCCCAGTGCTCGCCAATATTGAGAAGGCCATCGAGCGTTTGGCGTTGACTGTCCACGCAACGACCACCGAGATCGACTCCGAAGTCGGACAGATTCGACAGCAGGTCGAGGACATCAAGAATGAGCCTGTCGGCAACGACGACATGGGCGAAGCCGGCGATGGCGGTCGGGTCAAGCAGCCGCCAACGCTGGAGGGCGGTACTTCTCTGCGAGACCTGGAACGTGTTCTCACGGCGAACGGCCTAACCAGTGATGCCTTCGAGCCCGACCCCTCCCGTCCTCGGGTGTATTGGCTCAAGCCTCCGGCGGAAGCACTCTCAGCTCTGTCCTTCCGAAAAGACGATGGGGTGCATGACATCGAGGAATACTTCGACCCGTCGCCGCTCGCCCCGCTGCCGGTGACATTCGACCGTGCTACCTGGGATGAGAGCGACGACGCTGACCTGGTCTTCCTCACCTACGGCACCCCCGAACTATCGGCGCTGCTGCCCGCCGCATCGCACGACGACTAGAGATCGCCCCACCGCCCCGAGAGTTTTAGCGTCCGCAGAGCAGCGACAGCGTGCAGCGGAAGCACTCCGTTGCCGAGCGCGGTGATCTGTTGATTCTGCGTCAGCTGGTCAGTATCGGTGACCCATCCAGTCGGCAGACTCATGAGCCACTCCACGAACGCGGGTGCTGGGCGGGGGCCGTCGGCGTCGTTCAGGAGGGCTGGCGCTGGCGCGGGGCGTCCGGTGATGTGTTTCCAGCGGGTGATGGCGTCGGCGTAGCGTCCCCAGCGCTGAACAGTCCGTCGATCAGGGACCACAGGGTCTCCGATTCGGCTCTCCTGGTCGGTGAGCCAGCCGGTCCGTGGAGCGCGAAGTCGATGATCTGGTGCGACAGTGCGATCGTCCCGCGTCGTGCTCGCACCTGGTCGAGGGTCTCCCCGCCGCGCGATGAGTCCGTTGCCAGCGGGGTGCGGAACAGTGCGCCGGGCGAGGGCGAAGATGCGGAAGCGTTGGTGAGGAGCGCCGACAAGGGAAGCCGGTAGGCCGATCCATCCTGCATCCAGCCGCAGGTCGGCCAGATCGCCGAGAACGGCGCCGAGAGCCCGTAGAGGTCGAGCTGCGTTGTCTCCCAGATGCCACGGGTCGGGTTCCATGCCGCGAAGGGTTGCGCCGTCGGGGGTTGCATCGCCGGGGTTGCGTCGGTCATGGTCGTCTCCTTGTGCGGGTGGCCGTATCGCGGGTGAGGACAGCAGCCCGCGGACGTTCTCGATGACGACCCATTCGGGTTGGAGCGCGTCGATGGCCGCGGCCATGTGTGCCCAGAGCCCCGAGCGCGTGCCGGGCGCGAGGCCGGCGCGCTTGCCGACCGTGGACACGTCCTGGCACGGGAACCCGCCGATGAGGATGTCCACGGGCTCGACTTGGCTCCAGTCGATGGTCGTGATGTCGCCGAGGTTCGGTGCGCCTGGCCAGTGGCCGGAGAAGACTCGGGCGACGGGCTTGTTGAGTTCGGAGAACCACACGGTCTTGGCGTTGAAGACGTGCTCGACGGCAAGGTCGAGGCCGCCGTAGCCGCTGAACAGCGACCCGATCCTGAGTTCTGAGTCGCCGCTGGCGTCGAGGTCGTGCATGAAGTGCTCTCCGGTGACGGTCGTTCCCGGCATCGCCTCGTCACGAAGCTGATGTCGAGCTGGTCACCTGTCAGGTGCACGACTCCGACACACGCGCTGCTCAACCGAGTCCCCGCTTGCCGCCGCCCGAGGTACTCCATCTCCGGCATCAGCTCCGACCGTCATCCGAGGTCACACGCGTCTTGCAGGTCGAGGTTGAGTCGGGCGCTACCGCCGTAGAAGTCACCGGGGGCGGGTGCTCACCTGCCCGGCAGGAGCGGAGGTGCGCATGACGGTTTCGATGCGTGTGATGTCGGCGGGTGACGGCTACAAGTACCTGCTCAAGACGGTCGTGGCCGCAGACGGCAACCGGCCGCTCTCGACGCCGCTCACCCGCTACTACATGGAAGAAGGCACCCCATCTGGTCGCTGGCTCGGCGCGGGCGTAGCTTCCCTCGGCAAGGGCGAGATTCAGTTGGGCGACCGAGTATCAGAAGACCAACTCCAGCTCCTGATGGGCACGGGCTGTGATCCGATCACCGGCGACAAGCTCGGCCTGGGTTTCCCGGCGTACAAGAGCCAGGAGCAGCGGATCGAGGCACGGATCGCTGCTCTTGACCAGACGCTGACACCTGGGGCCAAGGGCGAAGCGGTCGCGCAGGTCGTGGCCGAGGAAACTGCACGGAGCACACGGCGTGCGGTGGCGGGCTTCGACTTCACCTTCTCGATTCCGAAATCCGCATCGGTGCTGTGGGCCGTCGCCGACGCCGGGGTCCAGGCACTCATCGGAGAGGCGCATCATCGAGCGGTTGCGGAGGTGGTTGCGTTCATGGAACGTGAGGTCGCAGCCACCCGTACCGGCGCAACCGCCGGAGACGGCGCGGTTGCACAGGTCGATGTCACAGGGCTCATCGCCACCGCGTTCGACCACTTCGACTCCCGCGCCGGCGACCCCCACCTCCACACGCACGTCGTCATCAGCAACAAGGCCAAGACCGTCCTCGATGGGAAGTGGCGTTCGCTCGACGGCAGACCGATGCACGCCGCCGTTGTGGCGCTGTCCGAACTGCACGAAGCCGTGTTCGCCGACCACATGACGCGCACCTTCGGCGTCTCTTGGGAGGCACGCGAGATGGGTCGGGACCGGAATCCGGCATGGGCGATCATTGGCGTGCCGGAGGAACTGGTCGCCGAGTTCTCTACCCGTGCACATCACATCGACGCGGAGAAGAACCGGCTCATCGACGAGTACGTTGCCCAGCACGGACGCCAACCATCGAACGCGACGATCCTCAAACTGCGAGCCCAAGCCACACTCGCGACCCGCCCCGAGAAGCAGGTCCGATCCCTTGCCGATCTCACAGCGGAGTGGCGATCCCGCGCAACGAAGACTCTCGGCAGGGACGCGACGACGTGGGCGCGCGAGGTCGCCGACAACAACAAGCCGATCCTGCTGCGCGCCGACGACGTGCCGCTCGACGTGATCGGCGAGATTGGGCGTTCAGTCGTCGAAGTCGTCGGTGAGAAGCGCTCGACCTGGCGACGCTGGAATCTCATGGCCGAGGCATCCCGGCAGACGATGGGCTGGCGATTCGCCACCATGCAGGACCGAGAAGCCATCGTCGCGATGGTCGCCGACGCCGCCGAACTCATCTCGCTCCGCCTGACGCCGCCCGCGCTCGCCACCTCCCCGGTCGTGTTCCGTCGCCCCGACGGCAGCTCGGTGTTCCGGCCGAAGAGCTCGACGGTGTTCACCTCCGAGGCCCAGCTCGCGGCCGAGGACAGACTCCTCGAACGAGCCGCCAACCTCGGCGGGCCGACGGCGCCGCTGGTAACCGTTGAGAAGATCACGCGCAGCCCCAACGCGGATGGCCGGATGCTCGGCGACGACCAAGCCGACGCCTTGACCCGCATCGCGGTGTCAGGACGGATTCTCGACGTACTCGTCGGTCCCGCCGGGGCAGGCAAGACCACCGCCATGAACGCGCTCCGCCGCGCCTGGGAAGCCGAGCACGGCTCCGGGTCCGTCGTCGGGCTCGCGCCGTCAGCGGTTGCCGCCCAAGTCCTCGCCGACGATCTCGGGATCGAGACTGAGAACACGGCGAAGTGGTGGCAGAACCACCTCCTCCACGGCACCACCTTCGAGGCGAGCCAGCTCGTCATCATCGACGAAGCCTCCCTCGCCGGCACCCTGTCGCTGGACCGCATCACACACCTCGCCCAAGACGCGGGCGCGAAGGTATTGCTGGTCGGCGACTATGCCCAACTGCAATCCGTGGACGCCGGCGGAGCATTTGCGATGATCGCCAGAGACCGGGCCGACACCCCAGAACTGGTCGACGTTCACCGTTTCACCCATGCCTGGGAGAAGACCGCCTCACTCGAACTGCGCCACGGACGCGCGGCGGCTATCGACACTTACCTCGCCCACGAGCGCATCACGGAGGGCGACGGCGAGGCGATGACCGACACGGCCTACAACGCCTGGCGTGCCGACCGCGACGCGGGACTGGTGTCGGTGCTGATCGCCGAGACCCACGAAGACGTGACCGCGCTGAACGGTCGCGCCCGAGCCGACCTGATCCTCAACAAGACGCTGAACCCCGACCGCGAGGTCGAGCTGCGGGATGGCACCGCTGCTGGCGTGGGCGACACCGTCATCACGCGACTCAACAAGCGCGAACTACGCACCCTGGCCGGGCGAGACTGGGTGCGCAACGGCGACATCTGGACCGTCACCGCCGTCGGTGATGACGGGACCATCACTATCGCGCGCGACTATGGGACGGGCACCACCGTCCGCGACGACGGAGCCATCTCCGCTCGGAGGCAAGGACGGAGGTTCGGCGGCAGCATCGTCCTCCCGGCCTCGTACGTGGCCGAGCATGTCGATCTCGGCTACGCGGTCACGGCCTACCGCGCGCAAGGCATCACGACCGACACCGCGCATGTACTGGTCGAACCGACCTCGACGAGGGAGACCTTCTACGTTGCGATGACCCGAGGACGGCGCTCCAACCACGCCTACGTGACCCTCGACCGCGCCGACGACCACGTGCAGCCGCACCCCGGCGACGACCCACATGCCACCGCGCGAAGCGTCCTCTACGGCGTTCTCCAGCACAGCGGGGCCGAACTCTCCGCGCACGAGACCATCGTCACCGAGCAAGAGCAGTGGGGCTCGATCGCTCAACTCGCCGCCGAGTACGAGACCATCGCCGCCGCAGCCCAATACGACCGCTGGGCCACCCTCATCCGCAACTCCGGCCTCACCGACGAACAGGCCGAAAGCGCCATCGAGTCCGAGGCGTTCGGCCCGCTCGCGGCCGAACTCCGCCGCGCCGAAGCCAACCACCACAACCTCGATACGCTCTTGCCGCGCCTCGTCGCAGCGCGCGGATTCGGCGACGCCGACGACATCGCCGCCGTCCTCCACTACAGGGTCGAGCGGGCGACCGCCCGTCCCGCAGGCTCGGGCCGGACTCGCAAGTCAGCGCGACTGATCGCTGGCCTCATCCCACAGGCGCGTGGAGTGCTCGACGCGGAGATGCGAGCTGCTCTCGACGAGCGAGAGGAACTGATCGAGGCACGCGCCGACGCCACACTCGAAGCTGCGCTGACCGAAAGTGCACCGTGGACGAACGCTCTTGGAGCGCAGCCGAACGACCGGCGACGAGCCGCCGCCTGGCGCAAGTCCGCACGCGTGGTCGCCGCCTACCGAGACCGCTACCGCGTCACCGGCGACACGCCTATCGGCGCGCCACCCGAGTCGGCCGCCCAGAAGATCGACGTCGCGCGAGCCCGTGTCGCCCTCGACCAAGCCCGAGCCTTGAATGAGGCCAGATCAGAGCGGCCGGAACTCCGTCCCGGACGAGCCACGCGGATTGGCCGGTGGCTTTAGCGCGTGCCGACCCTCCAGCGATAGACCTGAGCGAATGCCTTGATGTCCTTTCCTTGGACGCCCTTGATCTGGGGCATGACTCCTGTGGTAGCGCCGACAAGTTCGGTTTCGAGGTAGGTGATCTCACGCTCAGTCAGCACCGGGACGTTGATCTCAAACGCCTCGCCTCCTGTGCGAACGAAGTCGAGGTCATCGAATCGACAGGCGTCGATCGTGCGGTCCAGGTTCGTACTGGTGATAATCCCTCCCCAGGTGAGCATCTTGGCGTCGTCGGCATAGTGGAAGTTGAAAAGTTGACGAAATGGCCGGCCGTGGGCGTCGCGGCTCACCGAGTGAGCGGTGGCTTGCAGCACACCCCGTTCCACCTGCGCGGGTCCCCAGCCATTCATGCTGCTGGCGTCTAGGTCATCGCCGATCAGGTCGCCAAGCTTCTCGCGAAGATTGTCGAGCCGGCTCGACAGGGGGAAGGTGGCTGCACCATTCACGGTGACAATCACGATGCTGCCAGGCACGCTTGACCGCACCACGTAGTCGAGGTCGCGCAGTATGTCCTTCGTCAGCATGTCCGTGTAGTCGAGCCAGGTGATCGCCGGTATGGTCCAGTCCACCTGGGGCAACTGGTCGCGCGCCTCGCCCATGAGAACGCGGATGCCCTTGTAAGGCTTGTTGAACTCAAGCCGATGCTGCATGTTCGTGTCGCGCTCGATGCTCGTCATTCGGGGAATCCCGAGCCCGCGATGGAACTCAATGAAGTCGATAAACTCCAAGCCGCCAAACCCAACGTACTGGTACTGGTCCAAGGCGGAGATGGCCGTGAGGCGACGGCATGCGTCAACGATCATTCTCCGTTGCGCGGCCTTCGCCGGGCGGAACTCGTACTGTCGGGCCATTAGTCGATCTCTTGGTCGTAGAAGTAGTCGAAGGTGAGACGGCCGACCTCGGAGCCGCTGGTCGCGCCGAGGGCGGTTGCCACCTCATCGAACCGATCTTTGTCGACGGAGTACTGGACGCGCTGGATCTTCGGTGTCGGTGGTGCCTTCGGCTTCGGTGGGGGTGCCGCCGGAGCGATCATCTGCGTTGACGCGGAGAGCGACGTGATCGGCTGATCCTGCGCTTCATCGAGCGCAACCAGAATCTCGGGCTTCTTCTCGTCGTCCTCCAGGCGGGAGCGCACTTGCTTCGCCCGGTTGATGACAGCTTGAACCGCAACGAGAGCTGTTTTCATCTCGGACTGGACGGCTCGGAACACGGGAGAGTCGCGATCAACAGCGGTCTTGGTGGTATTCCATGGCAGGAGACTGGCGTCGTCCGCTGACAGATAGACGAAGCCACGGAAAGAGCGATACTGCGGGTGATAGGCCGCAGCTGGGTTGCCCCACCCGGTGAGCGGAGACCGGTCGGCAACTAACAGCAGGCGGTCGTTGCAAAAGAGGTACCAGCCCGCGTCGCCGGGGTCTTGGAAGTTCTCTGCCTGTCCATCGTCTTCGGGGTCGGCGTCCTTGTCCCGCTTGGGCGGAGCCGCCGTGCCCGCAAAGAGCTTGACGTCCACGGTGCCGCCGGCTGGGCCGGGAACCTGGAACTCCCGGAACACCGGCTGCACCATGTCGGAGGCTTGGAGCGATGGCCGCGATGCAGTGAGAGGGTTCTCGCTGTTGAGGTGGAGTTGAAGGCCGCTTTGTATCGATTCCTGGTGACGCAGCCGCAACTCGGTCCGAAGTGCCTGAACGATGGCTGGGTCCTTGAGGTCGTCCTCGACGCTGGGGTGCAGCTTCGTCACGGCGATGGCCGTTCCAGCCTCCTCCTCAGCAGGGATCGTGACGCCTTCATCCACGCTCTCGAACTGGAAGGTCCATGCCTCTTGAGCCGCCCACTGTTCGACATCCACATTGAGGTGGAATCGTGAGCCGTCGTTGGCCCCGGTCTCGCCGCGGTGTGCTGATCGCACCTCGAAGGCTTGCCCGATCTTGAAGATCGCGCGCTTCATTCCAACGCCAAACTGTCCCACAGAGCGCTTGACGCCCGTGAAGTCCTTCGACCGACCGAATCGGAACGCGTAGTGACGAGCGATGTCCGCAGAGATACCGCCGGAGTTGTCGGTAATCGTGAACGTGCCGTCGCCGAACGCGATCCGGACCCATTGGCCAGCCAGGTTCCCATCCGGGTGGAGCCCTCTGGCGCCGTCCACGCTATTGTCGACCAGATCGACGATCGCGGGCAGCAGCTCGATGTCCTTGGTCAACATCTCGATGAAGAAGCGCTTCTCCGCGCCTGCGTCCACCGTCGTGTCAGAGGTCTGTGTCACCATGTACTCATGATGCCCGAAGTGTGCCCACCCTGGAGAGCCGACGAGCCCTCCGGTGCGCACGACGGGGACCTCGACGCCCATCCTTGTGGGTCGGCGCCGTCCTCTGGGCCTCCACGCACCCGCCCTGTCGCCGTAGACCTCTTCGCAGGTGCAGGTGGCATGACGCTCGGGTTCGAGCAGGCAGGCTACGACGTGGTAGCCGCCGTGGAGTACGACCCTGTTCATGCTGCCACCCACGCGTTCAACTTCCCGCAATGCGAGGTACTGTGCCGCGACGCCTCACTTGTATCTGCCGAGGACGTGCTTGCCGCAGCCGAGCGTGGGTACAAGCGACTTCACCCCGGCAAGGCCTGGCCAGGGCGTCTTGACGCTCTGATTGGCGGACCGCCCTGCCAGGGCTTCTCCACAGGTGGCAAGCGCGAGCAGGACGACGAACGAAACGATCTGCTCCTCCACTTCGTCCGCCTGGTCGAGGAGCTCCAACCTCGAACCTTCTGCCTAGAAAACGTCGCCGGGCTGTTGGAGGACAAGTTCTCAGACATCCGGGAGAGCGCGTTTCGCAGGCTCCGTGAGGCGGGATACGCCCTCTCCGGAACCGACAAGCCGGTCAACAGCCTCAACTTCGGCGTACCGCAGTCGCGCCGACGTGTGATCGTGCTAGGCGCGCTCGGTGACGCGGCACCGCGCCGCCCCCAGCCGGTGGAGGGCACGGTTTCGGTTGAACAGGCATTCGAGGGCTTGCCCTCGCCGTTTGGCTATGACGTGCTGCTGGCGTCCGATGAGGCAACGCTTCGGAGCGAGGACATCGAGCTGCGTACTGCTACCAAGAACATGTACGCACGTACCCTTGCTGGCCTCACTGCATCGCCGGGTGACAAGTCGCGGCCACGCCTCTGGGAGCCAACCGTGTTGACGGGCTCACGGCTCACGACGCACGCTGAGCAGACGATCGTACGGTTCGCCGCGACGGACGCGGGAACAGTGGAACCGAAGAGTCGACTGTATCGGCTTCCGTTGAAGGGCCCGTCACGTACGCTGCGAGCCGGTACAGGCTCCGAGAGGGGGTCCCACACGTCCCCTCGCCCGATCCACCCCACCGAGGATCGGGTCATCACGGTGCGCGAAGCGGCACGGCTGCACGGATATCCCGACTGGTTCCGCTTCCACACCACGAACTGGCACGGGCACCGCCAGGTTGGGAACAGCGTGCCACCTCCGCTTGCTCGTGCGGCAGGGCTCGCCTTGATGGCATCCCTCGGTCACTCTCCGGTGCTGCTTCGCGCGACAGTCTCGCTCGGTGACAGCTCCCTGCTCAGCCTGTCGAGGACCGAAGCGCAGTCCGTCTTCGATGCGACTGCCGACGAGATTCCAGCCGCGAGAACTCGGAAACCCGCTAGCCAGGACGATGAGGTTCAGACGCTTCCTGATGCGCGGACGGGTTAGTTGACGGCGCACTGTCGGCTCGGGATAGGTGCTCCAAGATCGAGTCCACGACCTCCTCGGGAGGAACGTGACTCCAGTACCGCAGCACGATCCAGCCCGCACTGCGCAGCTTCATCGTGGTGTCTTCGTCCCGGGTGGCATTTGCCTTGATCTTGGGAAGCCAGTACTCCTTGTTGGTCCTGGAGGCGACATAGTGTTCAGGGCACCCGTGCCAGTAGCAGCCATCGATAAACACGGCGATGCGGTGACGCGTGAATACGATGTCGGCGGTCCGCCGTAGCGAGGCGTCGGGGCGTAGGTTCACACGGAAGCGTCGACCTCGCGCGTGCAGAAGCCGTCGTACGGAGAGTTCGGGAGCCGTGTCCCGCGACCGGTTACCCCGCATGACGTTTGCCACGCGCTGGCTACTGGCGATCGGCGCCGCTCCCATGCTTCGAGGCTACCCGTACCCCGAGGCTCAGCAGCAGTTAGATGGTTTCGTGCCACCACGCCTCGCATGCGAGATACTCGCGGATGACGAGTCGCACCGAGAAGCCGTCGGCGTAGATCGTTGACGCATACCGGTAGCGCCCGGGCTGTACGTCCTCCCACCCACTCGCACTCGCTTCAGCGGTGCGAACGGCTCGCGTCAGTGCCCTTGACCCCACTTCGGGAAGCAGGCGTGTCCCCGAGCCACCACTCTCGAACTGAATGCGCTCATCTTCTGACATGCTCACCAGCGGTGTGATCGTGATCGAGTCGGGCTCTGGATAGTGCCGCTGGTGCTCAAACGCGGCGTGGCCGCGGGCGAGCTTCACGACAACATGGCGTACCCGCTCGCTTTCCATCTCCCAGGCGGTTCCGCCGTCGAAGCTCCTTCTAGCGTTGGCGAGACGCTCTCTCAGCGTGGCCGAGTCTCGGAGCATGCGAGCCACTCGCTCTCGCTCGAAGAGCTCTGTCTCGATTCCGCCACATACGACGCACTCAAGAAGGCAGGCCAAGTACTGCTCGTCCAGTGAGAAACCGTTGTTGCACCTGTGACAACACTCAACGACAGGAAGGTTCGGCGGGAATGGTCGATCCAGGAAGGCGCGGGACGGAACATGGTCACGTGAGCGCTGCCTGGAAACTGCCTCGTCGAGACTCCCTGCCGGGCCTTCTGCGCGAAGGCGGTCCAGGTCGATGGCGTCAACGAGCAGACAACCGCAATAGACACACCCAGTGTCGACGAGGCGCTCGTCGATGTGGATGTGGTTCGGGTCCATGACGCGAGCCTATTCGCGCGTCTGCAATCCTTCGCGGAAGCTCTTCGGGAACGCCGAAATCGCCGTGCTGGGCAACGCGTCAGCGTCACCTCTGGGTGCTACATCCCGCGCCGGGCGTCATAGCTGACGGGGTCGGATGGGACTCGCTGTGCGGACGAGTGCTGCAAGGAGTCGTTGCGCGGCCTGGTGCGGTCCGATTGGTGGAGCAGCTCGATCTGGTCGGCATGGGTAACGACGCGGGCGACCCCGTCCGAGATGAGCTGATGCGGGCCGACACTTGTTGCGCTGGTCACCGGGCCGGGAACAGCTCCGACGGTGCGGCCGAGTTCGTGCGCGCGCCGGGCGACGGCCATTGAACCGGATCGAGCACCGGCTTCAACGACGACGGTGGTCGCGGAGAGCGCGGCCATCAGCCGCGCCCGAGCAATGAAGCGATGGCGTGTCGGGACTGCACCTGGTGGCACCTCGCTGACCATGAGGCCGAGGTCTGCCACCCGCTCAAGCAGTTCACGGTGACCCATCGGGTAGGGGCGATCAACGCCGTTCGCCACGACCGCGATCGTGTCGCCGCCTGACGCGAGGGCCGCTCGATGAGCAGCACCTTCGATGCCGTACGCACCGCCGGCCACGATGATCCGCTCAGCGCTGGCGAGGTGGGAGGCAAGCTGCCCGGCCACATGGTCGCCGTAGGAGGTCGAGGCCCTCGCTCCGGTGATCGTGACCAAATCGCTGAGCGGTCGCGCGAGGAACGATGTCGTGCCACGAGTCCAGAGGACGTATGGCCGTCGGTCGCCAAGATCGTCGAGTGCGGATGGCCACTCCTTGTCACCGGGGATCAGCGTGCCGATACCGGCGCGCTCGGCTGCGACAACGCTCTGCTCAAGCGTCCGAGTATCTGAACGCTGGAACTGGGAACGCCACACGTGAGCGTCAACGGTACTGAGCCCCGGCACAGCGTTTTCACCCTCGGCGAGCTGAAACAGCTCAAGCGCACCGAGCTCGCCCAGTAGGCGGCCGGTCACGGCATCGTCCGGTTCGACGATCATCGACAGCGCCATCCGCGCCATGCGCTCGTCCTGGACTACCTGGCTCAAGATCGTCATCGTCGGGTCCTCTCACTCCTACAGAAGAGGTGCGCGCGGCGACGCGGAGCCGGAGGGTTCCGCGAACGCCAACCCCGGCGTACAGTGGATGGTGAGGCAGGTTCTCCTCATATTGCGGGTCCTCCGGGACGGCCTTCGGGCACTCACACACGTTCTGCCTCCTCGACGGAGTAACACGTGTGACGACAGGCCCGTCATGTTCCGCCTTATCTGGACGCTCAGCGTTCGCATCCGCGACTACCTGCACCGCTACATGCCGAGCAACCGACTGCTCGCTGCCATCCGCACACGTCGCGGGCTCAAGTGGGGGATGCCAGCGATGCTGGTCGCGCTTCCGTACATCCTGATTGCCAGCATCTGCTCTGGCTCGGCAGCCGACGGCGGCCCAGGCTGGCTCCACCTCATCGTGCTGTGGGCATGCTGGAACGCGCTCAAGTTCATCATCATGGGACCCGTGAGCGTCGCTCTGCTCATCCGTGCGCGCCTGCGCGAGGCTGCGGCCCGTCGTCACCAACGCCACGACTCGCGCGGCGAGGCGAGCCTGCGTGAGCCAGCCCTTCGTGTCTAGGCTCAACCGCCCACGGCAGTGGATGCCGTGATGCGAGAACCACAGCGCCCACCAGGCCGGATCACGACGCCGTGCGAAGCGAGCGCTCGCCGGACAGCCTGAGGCCCCGCCCCAACCTTCACGCCGACCTCTACCAGCGTCAACCCGCTGAGGTAGAGGTCGGCTGCTTCGTGGATGCGGGAGGGATCGAACCGTCCACGGCGGATCGTCACCTCCCGCCGGGTGAGGTGGGTGGCGACCGTGCGGCGGTTCACTCCGAACACGGAAGCCAGCTCCACGAGCGTCGCGCCCCTGCGGTACTGCGCCACCAGATCGTCGACCTGCTCGGGGCGCAGCAGGGTTTGAGCCATCCCAAGTGATCGCACCACTCGACCCCTGGAATCGGAAACGGTAGGCTCGGAGGAGCGCTGGTCGTGGTTGTAGAAGCCCCGTGACCTGCGCAAAGACAGAGTTTTCAGGTGTGGGCAGGGGTTCTCAAACTCTCTACGGAGGTCCACGTCACGCATCCGACCTGCAGGTCGTGCAGTGCGCGCCCGTCAGCCTAGCCGCTCAGGTAGCGTCACGGGGTTCTGACGCTCGTGGCAGTTGCGGTTCCACATCTTCCCATGGGCGCCCCTCGAGTGGCGCAGGGTCAGCTTCGCGAATTCGCTCACGAGGCCCGTGAGAATCGACGTCTCACGAGTGCACCCATAACCACGCGCGCAGTGCTGCCTCGTCGACGCTGAGTTCGGGCAGTGACGCCCACACGAAAGGCAGAACCGCCAGATCGTGGTCGTACGGATGTAACTCGAGGTAGACCGTGTCCGTGTTCTCGCGCTTGACCTGCGCCCAGTGAAGGCTGCCGCCGGGTCGCTTGATCCCCGCGAACTCGTGCACGTCGAGGCCGCTCATCAGGATGCCGAGGTGCGTCGCATCGCTCACGACGACGGATCGTGTGCGAGCCCACCTTCGGTACCAGACCACTGACCTATCAGGGTGCGACCTCGCGGCAAGCCACGCCTCGACCTGATCGGCAAAGCGACGCTCTTGTTCGATCGATGGTTCAACCATGTGCATCTCCATGTGACAAGGGTCGCAGCCACCACCGTCACGCTGACCCTACCCGTCCAGCGCCTCAACCAGCCGCGCCGCCGTCTGCTCATCGATCACGAGGTGCGTGATCACCCCCGCCCGCAGCGCTGCGAGCAGCGGGATCACCTTGGCGTCGCCCGCGACCGCGCACACCCGCCGCGGCACCCGCCGCAGCTCCGCCGGTGTCGGCCCGCTTGCACGTTCGTTCAGGGACAGGTCCTCGTACGTGCCGTCGGCGCGGAGGAACACCGTGCAGACATCGCCGACGACGCCCTCGGCGTCGAGTGTTGCGATGTCCTCGGGTTCGAGGTATCCGGCGGAGTAGACGTGGCTGGGCACTTCGCCGGCCAGCGCGCCGATCGAGAACAGGGCGATGTCGGCGCGGCGCTGCACGTCGAGCACGCGTGAGACCGAGCGCTCCCGCCACATCGCGCGCCGGGTTCGGGCGTAGTCGAAGAACGCCGGCACCGGGAAGAGTGTCACGTGCGCGTCGAACGCGTCACCGAAGCGCGAGATCAGGTTCGCGACGTACTCGACCCCGGAGGTGCGCGTGTTGGCGGCGCCGTTGAGTTGCACGATCGCGCTGCCGCGCGTGGGCTTGCTGCCGAGGTGCTTGGCGATCGCGTTGAGCGTGGTGCCCCACGCGACGCCGAGCACCATGTCGGAGTCGAACCAGCCTGTGACCATCCGAGCGGTCGCCATGGCCACGTGCTCGAGTCGCTCCTCGACGGTGGCCGAGTCCGACACCGGGATGACGTAGGTCTCGGCACCGAAGAGCTCGGTGATGCGCTGTCCGATTCCCGGTGCTCGAGTGGGGGTGGGGCGCAGCGTGATCTCGACCAGTCCGCTCGCTCGCGCCTGCTTGAGCAACCGCGAGACACTCGACCGCGACATGTGCAGGTGGCTGGCGATCGCCTCCATCTTGATGTCTTGCAGGTAGTACATGGTCGATGCGGTGATCATCGTCTCGTCGCGCTCCACTTTCCTATTTTGCACGTTCGTGCAGATTGCGTGCGCGATTTGCCAGCACGCCCCGCAAACGGCGTACGCTGCTGCACGTGTCCGACAGCCGCCTCACCCGACAAAGCCGCAACGCGGCTCTCGAGCGCTTGGCGAGCAGTGCGACCCAGGGCCAAGAGCTCGACGTACTCGTGATCGGTGGCGGCGTCACCGGTGCCGGTATCGCCCTCGACGCGGTGAGCCGCGGGCTGTCGACCGCGGTCGTCGAGGCGCAGGACTGGTCGTCGGGTACCTCGAGCCGTTCGAGCAAGCTCGTGCACGGCGGGCTGCGCTACCTGCAGATGCTCGACTTCAAGCTCGTGCTCGAGGCGCTGCGCGAGCGCGACCTGCTGCTCTCCCGCATCGCTCCGCATCTGGTGCGCCCGCTGCCGTTCCTGTACCCGCTGCGCCACCGCGTCTTCGAGCGCGCGTTCGTCGGTGCGGGCATCCTGCTCTACGACCTGCTGGCGAGTCTGCGGCGCGGCAAACGCGCGTTGCCGTTCCATCGGCACCTGACCCGTGGGGCCCTTCAGAAGACCTTCTCGGATCTCGCGGCAGACGCCGCCGTCGGCGCGATCGAGTACTGGGACGCCACCGTCGACGACGCCCGCTTCGTGATGACCGTGCTGCGCACCGCAGCAGCCCACGGCGCGCACGCCGCCTCGCGCACCCAGGTGGTCGCGCTGACGAAGAACGCTGAGGGCACGGTCGACGGCGCCGTGCTGGTCGATCTCGAGACCGGGCGGCGCATCCCGGTCAAGGCACGAACCGTCATCAGCTCCACCGGAGTGTGGACCGAGGAGTCGCAGGCGCTGGCCGACGACCACGGCGGGCTGCGCGTGCTGGCCTCCAAAGGCATCCATATTGTCGTTCCCCGCGACCGCATCAGTGGCGAGGCGGGGCTCATCCTGCAGACCGCTAAGAGCGTGCTGTTCGTCATCCCGTGGTCGCGCTACTGGGTGATCGGCACCACCGACACCCCCTGGACCGAAGACCTCGTCAACCCGACCGCCACCGCCGCCGACATCGACTACGTGATCGCGGAGGCCAACAAGGTGCTCGCCGATCCGATCAGCCGTCAGGATGTCGTCGGCACCTGGGCCGGCCTGCGACCGCTGCTGCAGCCGGGCACCAAGGCGGGCACCCAGTCCGCCAAGGTGTCGCGCGAGCACACCGTCGCCTCACCGGTGCCCGGACTGGTGTCGATCGCCGGCGGCAAGTTCACCACCTACCGCGTGATGGCGAAGGATGCCGTCGACTTCGCCCTCGGACGCCGGGCCAAGGCGACCCCGTCGGTGACCATCGACATCCCGCTGATCGGGGCTGCGGGTTCCGGCGAGGTCGCCCGAGAGTTCGCGTCGGTGATCGAGGGATTCGGCTGGGGCCCTGCTATGGTCGACCACCTGCTGCACCGGTACGGCGCGAACCTGCGAGACATCGTCGAGCTCTCGCTGCGCCAGCCCGACCTCGCGGTGCCGCTGCAGCACGCGCCAGCGTACCTGCGTGCCGAGGTGGTTTACGCGATGACCGATGAGGGGGCGCTGCACCTTGACGATGTGATGATGCACCGCACCCGGATGGTCTACGAGTACCGCGACGAGGCCATCGCCGCACTGCCCGAGGTCGCGGAGCTCGCCGCAGCGACCCTCGGGTGGGATGCCGAGCAGACCGAACGCGAGTTGCGCATCTACCGCGAACGCGCGGCCGCCGACGCCGAGGCGGGGCGCCAGCCCGACGACGCGAGTGCGGCCCGGGTGCGGGATGCCGCCCCAGACATCCTGCCCATGATCGACGTCTGAACCGACCCGAGTCCGAATCTCGATGGAGAGAACCATGTCCGACTACGTGCTGTCGATCGACCAAGGCACGACCAGTACGCGCGCGATCATCTTCGACCGTGGCGCGAACATCGTCTCCACCGGTCAGCTGGAACACAAGCAGATCTTCCCGCGCGCCGGCTGGGTCGAGCACGACCCTGTCGAGATCTGGAACAACGTGCGCGAGTCGGTCGGCGTTGCGCTCACGCGTGCGAACCTGACCTACCAGAACATCGCCGCGGTCGGCATCACCAACCAGCGTGAGACCACGGTCGTGTGGGACCGCAACACCGGCAGACCGGTGACCAACGCCATCGTCTGGCAGGACACCCGCACGCAGCGCATCGCCGACGAGCTGGGCGGATCGGCCGGTCCCGACCGGTACAAGTCGATCGTCGGGCTGCCGCTGGCGACCTACTTCGCGGGCCCGAAGGTGACGTGGATCCTGGACAACATCGACGGCGCCCGCGAGGCCGCCGACCGCGGCGACCTGCTGCTGGGCACGATGGACACCTGGCTGATGTGGAACCTCACCGGCGGAAGCGACGGCGGCATCCATGTCACGGATGTGACGAACGCCTCCCGCACCATGCTCATGGACCTCGACACCCTTGCCTGGCGCGAGGACATCGCCGCCGACCTGGGCATCCCGCTGTCGATGCTGCCCGAGATCCGCTCATCGTCCGAGGTGTACGGCCATGGCCGCGCCCACGGCATGCTGCCGGGGGTGCCGATCGCGGGCATCCTCGGCGACCAGCAGGCGGCGACGTTCGGGCAGGCCTGCTTCAGCGTCGGCATGGCCAAGAACACGTACGGCACCGGCAACTTCGTGCTGTTGAACACCGGCACCGAGCGGGTCGACAGCAAGAACGGGCTGCTGACCACGGTGTGCTACCAGATCGGCGAGTCCGCGCCGGTCTACGCGCTCGAGGGCTCGATCGCCGTCACCGGCTCGCTCGTGCAGTGGTTGCGCGACAACCTCGGCATGTTCGCGGATGCTCCCGATATCGAGAAGCTCGCCCGGGCCGTCGAGGACAACGGCGGGGCCTATTTCGTGCCCGCGTTCTCCGGACTGTTCGCGCCGTACTGGCGACCGGATGCCCGTGGCGCGCTGGTGGGACTCACCCGCTACGTCACCAAGAATCACATCGCGCGCGCCGCGCTCGAGGCCACCGCGTTCCAGACCCGCGAGGTGATGGACGCGATGAACGCCGACGCCGGCGTCGACCTGGCCGAGTTGCGCGTGGACGGCGGCATGGTCGCCAACGAGCTGCTCATGCAGTTCCAGGCCGATCAGCTCGGGGTCGATGTGATCCGCCCGAGAGTCATCGAGACCACCGCTCTCGGTGCCGCGTATGCCGCGGGCATCGCTGTCGGCTTCTGGGCCGGCGAACAAGACGTCATCGATAACTGGTCGGAGGATCGCCGCTGGACACCACAAATGTCCCGCATCGACCGCGACCGGCTCTACCGCAACTGGAAGAAGGCGGTGACGAAGACCATGGGCTGGGTCGACGGAGACGTCGAGACCTGATCGCCCGGGTTCACCTCACGGGCGCGACGGTCGTGCCCGGCTACACCCATGCATTCCCAACGAAGGAGTAGGAATTCCATGCAACCATCTCTGCACAAGCGCAACGGCTTCTGGCTGGCGCTCTCGCTCGTGCTCATGGTCGTCTCATCGATCGTGGCGTCCGCCGTGCAGACCGCCGGCTACACCGTGACGGTCAAGGACATGAGCTGGGAGACGGCATCCGGGCAGTCGATGAGCGCTCTGCTTTACAAGCCGAACGGTGTCTCTGCTGACAATCCCGCGCCCGCGATCGTCGTGTCGCATGGGTGGTGGAACAACAAGGAGATGCAGGCTGCCAACTACGTCGAGCTCGCTCGTCGCGGCTACGTCGTGCTCTCGATCGACATGTACGGGCACGGTGACTCCGACTACCTGGTCAACTCCGACATCACGCTGGGTGCCACCGGAATGTACGACGCCGTGAAGCTGGTGGCCGATCTGCCGTACGTGGATCGGGTCGGGGTTTCCGGGCACTCGAACGGTGCACGCGCGGCCAACTTCGCGGTAGCGCTCGACAACGCCGCCGAGGAGCAGCTGATCGACGCGGTGTTCCTGGTCGACTACGACCCGACGTACACGGATGCGGCGAACGACAATGCGTACTTCAACCTGTACGGCGACCGCGACACCGGCGTCGTCGCTGCGCAGTACGACGAGTTCTTCTTCCGCAGCTACAGCGCGGAGGGGGAACAGTTGACCCCGCCCCGCGAGTACATCGGCACGCCGAACGCGCAGTCGTTCTTGAACTATGGCGTCGACCCGGCCGAGCTCACTGACACCCGGGTGGCCGGCGAGTACTACACCGACGGTGAGGGTGGCGCGATCCGCGTCGTCTACACGCCAGCCGAGAGCCACCCGTGGGGCACCATCTCGGCAACCACCGTCGGCAGCCAGCTCGAGTTCTGGGATCAGGCATTTGGTGCGCCAACCCCGATGGATGCCGGTGCCCAGGTCTGGCAGGTCAAGGAACTGTTCACCGCCCTCGGCCTGGTCGGCTTCGCGATCTTCCTGCTCGCGTTCGCTCGGTCACTGCTGAACACCCGCGCCTTTGCCGGGCTGAAGCTGGAGAGCCCCCGCACGATCGCGGCGAACACCCGCACCGGGCTGGCCTGGTTCTGGGGCGCGATGGTGGTGTCGGCGCTTGTCTCCGCCGTGTCTTATGTGATCCTGAGCCAAACTCCCGCGGTGCAGGCGATCGCGTTCAACGTGATCCCGACGATCTTCACGCAGGGCGCGGTGTTCTTCATCGCGCTGTGGGCGGCGATCAACGGTGTGGCCGCCATCCTGATCATGGCGATCTCGTACCTGCTGTTCGGCCGCAAGGCCGGGCTCAACCTGCGTGAGCACGGGCTGCTTCCGGGCTGGAAGAAGTTCTTCCAGGGCATCGGCCTCGGCGCGGTGACCGTTGCGGTTGCGTACGGCATCGTGTTCTTCTTCACCTGGCTGCTGGTGACCGACTTCAGGTTCTGGGTCATCGCGGTGAAGGACTTCAACGCAGACAAGCTGTGGATCGGGTTGCTCTACCTGCCGTTCTTCCTGGTCTACTTCCTGGCGAACTCGGTGGCGATCAACGTGTTCAACCGGTTCACGCTGCGCGGCAAGGAGTGGCTGAACACGCTCGTGCTGGCACTGTTCAACGCTCTGGGGCCGATCGTGCTCGTGGTGGCGCAGTACGTGACGTTCTTCGTCTCGGGCGACGTCATCCCAGGCTTCGGGGGCATCTTCAGCATCTGGCTGTTCCCGGTGATCGTGATCCTCGCGGCGACAGCGGTGCTCGCGCGCAAGCTGTACCGCGTGACCGGCAACCCGTACATCGGCGGCTTCATCAGCGCGGCGGTCGTCACCCTCATCGCGGTGACGAACACGCTGACCGTCACGTACTGAGTTCGTGCGACGGAGGGCCTCGGCACATCGCGTGCCGGGGCCCCTCGTCGTTCAGGGCGCGAGCGACACGGGAATAGCGTTGGAGAAGCGTGAGTTGACCGATGCGAACACAGAGAGATGGGAGCCGCGATGGCTGATGAGAAGCAGGTCGACGTGCAGAGCACCGCTGTGAAGACCGCCGACGTGCAGTTCGGGCTCGACACCTTCGGCGACGTGACCGTCGGCCTGGACGACTCGCCGGTGAGTCAGGCGCAGACCATCCGCAACCTGATCGCCGAGGGCACCCTCGCCGATCAGCTCGGCCTGAACTTCTTCGGCGTCGGCGAGCACCATCGCGTCGACTTCGCGGTCTCGGCCCCGGAGGTGGTGCTGGCCGGACTGGCCACGGTGACCAAGAACATCCATCTCGGGTCTGCGGTGACGGTGCTCAGTTCGGATGACCCGATCCGGGTGTTCCAGCGGTTCGCCACCGTCGACGCGCTCTCGAGCGGTCGCGCCGAGGTCATTCTGGGGCGCGGGTCGTTCACCGAGTCGTTCCCGCTGTTCGGATTCGATCTGGGGCAGTACGAGCAGCTATTCGAGGAGAAGCTCGACCTGTTCACCCACCTGATCGCGGAGCAGCCGGTCACCTGGCAGGGCAACCTACGGCCCGCGCTGCACGAGCAGAACGTCTACCCGCGCACCGAGGGCGGGAGCATCCCGACCTGGATCGGCGTGGGCGGCAGCCCCGAGTCGGTGGTGCGGGCAGCGCGGTACGGGCTGCCCCTGGTGCTGGCGATCATCGGCGGCGACCCGAAGAGGTTCGCACCGTACGCCGAACTGTTCCACCGGGCGCTCGCCCAGCTCGAGAAGCCCGACCTGCCCATCGCCGTGCATTCACCCGGCTACGTCGCCGACACCGACGACCAGGCTGCCGAGCAGTACTGGCCGCACCACCGTGTCATGCGCGACCGGATCGGTGCCGAGCGCGGCTGGCCGCCGTCGAGCCCCGACGAGTACCGCAACGAGATCGCGCACGGCTCGCTCTACCTCGGATCGCCCGAGACCGTCGCCCGCAAGCTTGCTGCCACGATTCAAGCGCTGGGAATCCAGCGCTTCGACCTGAAGTACAGCGCGGGCACGCTGCCGCACGAGCGGATGATGCGCTCGATCGAGCTCTACGCGACCGAGGTCGTGCCGATGGTCAAGGACATTCTCAACCGGTAGCCGCTAGGCTGCGACCTTCTTCTTCTGCGCCCGCCGCACCAGCACGATCACCACGACGGTGACGATGCCGGCGAAGACCAGCCAGGGGAGCAGTACGCCGAGGGCCACCAGCAGTCCGGCGAAGAAGGCCACGAACGCGTTCCAGCCGGCGACCAGTCCGCTGACGAACGTGTCGGGCTCGTCGACCGGCGCGTCCGCAACCGAGACCAGCGACAGCGTGATCGTCGACATGTCGACCTGGTCGGCGAGGTAGCGCCGCTGGCTCTGCAACGACTCGAGCTCGGCCTGCCGGTCCGCGATCGCGGTCTCCAGCGTGATGAGCGCCTCGGTCTCGGTCGCGGTCGCCAGCAGCGCCAGCAGACGCTCGATGGATGTCGTCAGTGCGGTGATCCGCGCATCCAGGTCCTGCGTCTGCATGGTCACGTCTGACGCGTTCAGCGACACCTCCTGCACGTCACCGAGGTCGCGGAGCTCATCGAGCGTCTCGTTGAGCGCGTCCGCGGGGATGCGCAACGTGAGGGTGGCGCTTCCCTTGTCACCGCCGATCGGCGCGTACTCGGTGCGTCCGTCGATCCGCCCTCCGGCAGCCTCGGTGATGCGCACGGCGTCAGCCGCGGCATCCATCGGCTCGTCGACGGTGATGGTCACGTAGCCGGTGGTGATGACCTGACGGTCGATGGGCTCGGCAACGGCCTCGGATGCCCCGGCGGCCGAATCGGCGGCGTCGAAGGGGGCGGTGGCTTGACCTTCGGGTGCGCGCAGCTCGACGGCGTCGGTCATGCCGGCGGGGGCCGTGCAACCGACGAGGGCGAGCCCGGACAAGAGCAGTGCTGCTGTGATGGAGATGGTGCGCCTCATGGCGTTCACGCTAGTGATCCGGCGACGTGAGCACAGCCCAACGTTTGTCACAACTCGGGCGTCACTGCAACCCCCCTCGCGCCGACGAGCCAGCCGGGTAGCTTCGAGGTGCATTGCCGAACCTATGACAGAGGAGGACGACATGGGACTGCTGGACAACGCGAAGGATGCGGCCGAGGCGACCGGCGACAGAATCCGCGAGGGGTTCGAAGACGCCAAGGATCGTCTCGACGACAAGGCCGACGAGGTGCGGGCCGAGCGCGAGGTGAAGCAGGCGGAGGCCAACCGCGACGCCACCCACGCCAAGAACGAGTACAAGGAATCGCTGCGCGACAACTGACCGCCGTCTCCGGTAGGGGCCCCTCGGCGGGGCCTCTTCGTCGTTAACGCGCGCAGAGGGTGGACCAATGCAACACCGCACCGCGGCACGCTTGGGCGCGCCAGTCTCCGTCATCGGCCTCGGCACCTGGCAACTCGGCGCAGACTGGGGGCAGGTCAGCGAAGCGGATGCTACGGCTGTACTCCAGGCATCCGTCGAGTCCGGCGTCACCATTCTCGACACCGCCGACGTGTACGGCGATGGACGCAGCGAGTCCATCATCGGGGAGTTTCGCCAGGAACATCCCGGCATCTTCGTTGCCACCAAGGTCGGTCGCAGACTGCCGCAGGAGCCGGGCAACTACTCGCTGGAGAACTTCCGCGAGTGGACCGACCGCTCGCGCCGCAACCTGCGCATGGACACGCTCGATCTGGTGCAGCTGCACTGCCCGCCCACTGAGGTGTACCGGGACGACCGGGTCTTCGACGCGCTCGACACCCTCGTCGCCGAGGGCGCCATCGCCAGGTATGGCGTCAGTGTCGAGACCACCGAGCAGGCGCTGCTGGCGATCGCGCGACCGAATGTCGTGAGCGTGCAGATCATACTGAACGCGTTTCGGCTGAAGCCGCTCGATGAGGTGCTGCCGGCCGCAGAGGCCGCGGGGGTGGCGGTGATCGCGCGCGTGCCGCTGGCATCCGGACTGCTCAGCGGCAGGTACACCTCCCAGACGAGGTTCTCGCCGGACGATCACCGCACCTACAACCGGCACGGCGAGGCGTTCGACGTGGGAGAGACCTTCTCGGGCGTCGACTACGACACCGGTGTCGCGGCCGCTCAGGAGTTCGCGACCCTGGCCCAGCAGCTCGAGCTGAGCCCGGTGGTCGCAGCGCTCGCCTGGCTCGCGCAGCTGCCTGGCGTCACCACGGTGATCCCGGGCGCGCGCAACGTCGGACAGGCGCAGACCAACGCATCAGCCGGATCGGTGCCGCCGTTGCACCTCGGTACCGCCGTGCAGGAGCTCTACGACAGGTACTTCAGGGACGCTATCCACTCCCGCTGGTGATCAGCTCGGTCCGTGCGTTCCCGCATCCGCGCGGGGCTTTGTTGACCGCGCGCCCGTCATAACGCCCGCGCGCACAACAAGAGCCCGCGCCGTTCGACCGCGGCGTGCTGACGTGAACCCTGACGCGCGGGCGTCAGCTCGGCTGCACCGGCACCGGCTCGGTGTCGGCGATCGGGCTGGCGTCGCGCCCGCGCAGGTCCGGAATCGCGCGGTGGAACACGGCCGCGACCAGGGTGCCCAGCACGAGCAGCACGGTGGCGACCCAGAATCCGCCGTCGGCCCCGTTGACGTCGATCACGAAGCCAGCCGCCGCCGCTCCGGCCGCTGCGCCGATCAGCTGCCCGGTGCCCACCCACCCGTAGGCCTCGGCGGTGTCACTGAAGCGCACGCTCGATGAGACGATCGAGAACATCACGGTCAGCGCTGGCGCGATGCAGAACCCGGCGATGATCAGCGCTGCGGTGATCGACCAGAACTCCCAGGCCACGATGGACAGCGCCGACCCGACCGCGATCAGGGCGAGCCGACGCGCGAGCGACCACGGCGAGATCGGGGTGTGCCCGAGCGAGAACCCGCCGATGAGCGACGAGATCGACCAGATCGCGAGCACGATGCCCGCTTGGGCGCCCTCCTCGCCGAACGTTGCGACAACGCCGGTTTCGATGGCCGCGAACCCTCCGACCAGCAGGAAGCCGACCACGGTCGACAGCAGCACCACCGGCCGGACGAGCACCACCCCGAACCGGCGCTTGCTGCGCGGGATGCGCACCCGTGCGAGTGCAGGGGAGGAGATGAACCACGCGCCGCCGAACAGGAGGAAGGCCACCGACAGCAGCATGCCGAGCTCGGTCGAAAGCTGTGTGCCGACGAAGGTGACGAGCACGGGGCCGCCGATCCAGATCAGTTCCTGGGCCGAGGCATCCAGCGAGTACAGCGGTGTCAACTGGCTGGAGTTGACCATCTTGGGGTAGATGGTGCGCGCCGCCGGTTGCACCGGCGGAAAGCTCAGCCCGGCGAGCAGGCCGAGCACGATGAGCGTCGGCAGCGGCAGCGGCGCCAGCGCGAGGGCGACCAGCGTGACCGAGCAGATCAGCGTCGTCGCGATGAGCACCGGACGCATGCCGAGCACGCCCATGAGACGACTGGTCAGCGGGCCGGCGATGGCCTGCCCGACGCTGAGTCCGGCGAGCACGATGCCGGCCGCGCCGTAGGAGTCGAAGCGCTGCTCGACATGCAGGATGATCGCGAGCGACAGCATCCCGCCGGGGAACCGAGCGGCCAACTGCGAGAACAGGATGCGCGAGACGCCGGGGGTTCTCAGCAGGCTCGCGTAGCGCTTCATAACCGATTCAGCCTAGTGCGGGATGCCTCCGCTCATCCGCTCGCACGGCAACGTCGGCGGTGGCCCGTAGCCTGCCCGTATCCCTCCACATTCTGTGGAGAAGTCGGCGAACTTGTCCACAGGGTGGGGACGACACGCCACAAGATATGGGGTTCGCACGCTGTCGGTAGCACGATATATAGTGGTTATACCGGCGGGGGCCGGGCGGGATCTCGAGGCCTGACTACGGCCGATCGGCCCGGTCTGAAGGACGAAGAAGGAGCATCGGTGTCAATCACAGTCGTCAAGCGCAGCGGGCAGACGGAGCCGTACGACGCCAACAAGATCAACCTGGCGATCGAGGCGGCCAGCCGCGGGCTGGGCGAGAACATCACCTGGGTGACGCAGATCGCCTCCGAGCTCGAGTTGACCCTGTTCGACGGCATCACCACGCAACAGCTCGACGAGGCCGTCATCCAGGTGGCACTGCAGAACGTGAAGGATGACCCGGCCTTCGACATCGTCGCGGCCCGACTGCTGCTCAAGACGATCTACAAGGCGGTGCTGGGCGACTACGAGACGCCCGACCAGCTCAAGGCGCTGCACGCTGAGCACTTCGCCGCCTACGTGCGGCGCGGCGTGGAGGAGCTGCTGCTCGACGGCCGCTTCACCGCCGTCTACGACCTCGACCGGCTCGCCGCGGTGCTCGAGCCGTCGCGTGACGAGCTGCTCAAGTACATCGGCGTGGTCACCCTCAACAACCGCTACGGCATCAAGGCGCGCAACAACGAGCCGCTCGAGGTTCCGCAATACTTCTGGATGCGCATCGCCATGGGCCTGTCGCTGAACGAGGCCGATCCGACAAGCCACGCCATCGCCTTCTACGAGAAGATGTCCAAGCTGGAGTACCTCGCCGCCGGCTCCACGCTCGTGAACGCGGGCACCGCGTATCCGCAGCTCTCCAACTGCTTCGTCATGGAGATGCAAGACGACATCGAGCACATCGCCAAGTCGGTGCGCGACGTGATGTGGCTGACCAAGGGCACGGGCGGTATCGGCCTCTCGGTCACGAAGCTGCGCTCGCAGGGATCGCCGATCCGTTCGAACAACACGACGTCGACCGGCCCGATCCCGTTCATGCACACCATCGACTCGGTGCTGCGCGCGGTCAGCCGCGGTGGCAAGAAGTTCGGCGCCCTGTGCTTCTACATGGAGAACTGGCACCTCGACTTTCCCGAGTTCCTCGACCTGCGTCAGAACTCCGGCGACCCGTACCGCCGCACCCGCACCGCGAACACGGCCGTCTGGATCAGCGACGAGTTCATGAAGCGGGTGCGCAACGACGACGACTGGTACCTGTTCGACCCGCTGGAGGTCAGCGACCTCAACGAGCTGTACGGCAAGGCGTTCTCCGAGCGCTACGCCTTCTACGTCGCCGAGGCGAAAGCCGGACGCATCAATATGTTCAAACGCATCACCGCGCGCGAGCAGTTCAAGGCGATCCTGATCTCCCTCCAGACCACCAGCCACCCCTGGCTGACCTGGAAGGACACGATCAACAACCGCGCCCTGAACAACAACACCGGCACCATCCACCTCTCGAACCTGTGCACCGAGATCTGCCTGCCCCAGGATGCCGAGAACATCTCCGTCTGCAACCTCGCCTCGATCAACCTGTCGACCCACCTGATTGTCAACGAGCACGGTGTGCTCGGGTTCGACTGGAGCCTCGTCGAAGACAGCGCCCGCAGCGCGGTGCGCCAGCTCGACAACCTCATCGACATCACGGTCTCGAGCGTCGACGAAGCCGATCACGCGAACCAGCAGAACCGGGCCATCGGCCTCGGTGTGATGGGTTTCACCGACGTCGTCGAGCGGCTCGGGCTCTCGTACGAGTCGGAGGCGGCGTACGACCTGATGGACGAGATCATGGAGCACGTCTCGTACGCGGCGATCGACACCTCCGCTGACCTCGCCCGTGAGCGCGGGTCGTACAACAACTTCGAGGGCAGCCGCTGGTCGCAGGGTCTCGTCCCGTTCGACTCGATCGCGCTCACCGAGGCCGATCGCGGGATGCCGATCACGGTGAACCGCATGACTCGTCTCGACTGGGATGCTCTGCGTACGAAGGTCAAGGGGGGAATGCGGAACGCGACGCTGATGGCGATCGCGCCGACGGCATCCATCGGTCTCGTCGCCGGCACCACGCCCGGGCTCGACCCGCAGTTCTCGCAGATCTTCAGCCGCTCCACGAGCAACGGCAAGTTCCTCGAGGTCAACCGCAACCTGGTGGCCGACCTGCAGCGCCTCGGGATCTGGGACTCGACTCGCGAGGCGATCCTGCGGTCGCAGGGAGACATCCAGAGCATCGCGGCCATCCCGGACGCGATCAAGGAGGTGTACAAGACCAGCTTCCAGCTGTCGCCGTACGCTTTCATCGAGGTCGCGGCGCGCGCGCAGAAGTGGATCGACCAGGCCATCAGCCGCAACATGTATCTCGAGACGCGTGACCTCGGCGACATGATGGACATCTACTACGCGGCGTGGGAGCGGGGCGTGAAGACGACCTACTACCTGCACATGAAGCCGCGGCACACCGCCGAGCAGTCCACGGTGAAGGTCAACAAGGCCGAGCAGCTCGCTCCGGTGCCGACCGCAGTGTCCGCGGATGGCGCCGCACCCGCGGTCGCCGCTCCGGCGCGACGCGGCTTCGGCGGGCTCGCCCCGAAGGCGGGTGCGTGAACGTGGTTTCGACGAGCTCGACCACCGCGATCAGCGAGTACGAGATCCCGGTAGACCCGATGGACGAACTGCAGTGCGAGAGCTGCCAGTAGGTCTCGCAACCCGGGCCGTGCCGGTGCGACTCGGGCCGGTATGCCGGCCCGGATCCGTCGAACTGGCCCATCGTGACGAGAGAGCACGTGACAAGAGAGCGTAGGAAGAAGACATGGGAATCCTAGGAACCGGCCTGCAAGAGGGCCTGCTGCTCAAGCCGATCCGCTACCAGTGGGCGATGGACCTGTACGACCAGGCCGTCGCCAACACCTGGTTCCCCAACGAGATCCAGCTCGGTGAGGACATCGCGGACTTCAAGCGGATGACCGACGAAGAGCGTCATGCGGTCACCTTCCTCATGAGCTACTTCAACCCCAACGAGCTGCTCGTCAACAAGGCGCTCGCGTTCGGGGTCTACCCCTACGTGAACGCGGCGGAGGCATCCCTGTACCTGGCGAAGCAGATGTGGGAGGAAGCCAACCACTGCATGAGCTTCGAGTACGTGCTCGAGACCTTCCCCATCGACCGCGAGGCGGCGTACAACTCTCACGTCGACATCCCCTCGATGGCGCGCAAGGAGGAGTTCGAGGTCAAGTACATCCGGCGCATGACAGAGCAGACGCTCGACATCACCACGACCGAGGGCAAGCAGGACTTCATCCGCAACCTCGTCGCCTACAACGTGATCCTCGAGGGCGTCTGGTTCTACTCGGGCTTCATGGTGGCGCTGTCGTTCAGGCAGCGCAACCTGCTGCGCAACTTCGGTTCGCTCATGGACTGGGTGGTGCGCGACGAGTCGCTGCACCTCAAGTTCGGCATCAACCTCATCCTGACGGTGCTCGAGGAGAACCCCGACCTGCAGACCGAGGAGTTCGCCGCCGAGATCAAGCAGATGATCCTGGATGCCGTGGAGATGGAGGAGCAGTACAACCGCGACCTGCTGCCCAACGGCATCCTCGGCCTCAACGCCACATACATCAATCAGTACGTGAAGTACCTCGCCGACCGCCGCCTCGAGGAGCTCGGGTTCGAGCCGCACTACAACGTCACCAACCCGGCGAAATGGATGGCGGCCGCCAACGACACCCTCCAGCTGGTCAACTTCTTCGAGTCGACGAACACCTCGTACGAGTCCAACGCGTCGGCGACCAGCAAGACCAAGGTCGGGGTGGAGTAGGCCCACTTCCCCCGGTTTTGTGCTTGCCAGTGGGTTCTGTGCTCGCGATTGCCAGCACGAAACCCACTGGCAAGCACAAAACGGTCAAGGGGTTAGAGCGGCTCGACCCCGAACGCGCGCGCCAGCCTGTCGATCTTCTGCGCACGGCCGAGCCGCGGGAGGTCGCTGCCGTCACGGATGACGCGACCCCGAGCCTCGAAGTCGGCGAGGAAGTCGCGGGCCCACGCGACATCCGACCGGGTGGGGGAGATGACCTCGTTGATGATCGGCAGCTGCTCGATGTCGAGGCACAGTTTGCCCGTCATCCCGAGCGCGACCGCCATCTCACCCTTCTCGCGCAGCACGGGGTGGCTGGTGCCCACCGTCGGCCCGTCGATGGGGCCGGGCAGGTTGCCGACGCGACTCGCGACGACCAGCCGCGAGCGCGGGTAGGCCATGGCGAGGTCGTCTGAGCTGGTGCCGGTGTCGCGCCGGTAGTCACCCGATCCGAACGCCAGCCGGTAGGCTCCGCGGGCGCGCGCGATGTGGCCGGCATCTTCGATGCCCAGCGCCGACTCGATCAGCGCGATCACCGGGGTGCTGCCACCGAGCCGGTCGAAGGTCTCGGTGACGTGGGCCGGCGACTCCGCCTTCGCGAGCATGACGCCGCGCAGGCCGGGTAGCCCCTTCAGCCCGTCGACGTCGTCCGACCAGAAGTCGCTGGTGCGGTCGTTGATCCGCACCCAGCCGGTACCGGTGCCGGCGAGCCAGTCGACCACGTCGTCGCGCGCGCGATCCTTCAGACCGGGGTCGACGGCATCCTCGACGTCGAGGATGATCTGGTCGGCGCGGGAGCCCTCGGCGCGATCGAAGTCGTCGGGGCGGGTGGCCGCGACGAGCAGCCACGATCGTGAGATCTCGGGCGAAACGGTGTCGCGGGCATGCACGTAGGCCACGTTACCCTCCGTCGAGCACCCTGGTGATCCGTTGCACGCTCACCGGCTCGGCGGTGCCGAGGTGCTGCGCGAACAGGCTCAGGCGCAACTCCTCGAGCATCCAGCGGGCACGCTGCAGGTGAGGCGGCATCGCTGAATCCAGGGGAAGGATGCCTCCGGCGGCAAGGTAGCGCTGCGTTGCCGACTCGACCTCAGACATCCACACCCGGTCGCGCGGCGCGTTCTCGCTCAGCCGTGACACCCGGTGCACGATGCCCTGCAGGTACATCGGCAGGCGTGGGAGTCGCGCGAGCCCGTCGACCCCGACGAATCCCGGATGGATGAGCGCGTCCACCTGCGCTCGCGCGTCGCCGAGCGGTGTCAGCAACGACATACTGGTCGCGTCGCGGATGGCGCGGTCGGCTTCGCGGGCCGCAGACAGGATGCGTGCAACGAGGCCGACCGTCGCGAACAGGTCGTTCAGTATGGTTGCCGACACGGCATCCCGCGCCCGCTCGAACTCGGCGAGCGATCGGATGTCGCGGCCCCCCACCACTTCGTCGATGCAGGCCGCCATGCAGTCCTCGAACAGCGCGGCGTTCGAGCGGTACGGGGACTGCGCGAGCGCGAGCTTCTCGTTGGTGGTCAGGTGCTCCTGCACGTAGCCCAGCGGCGACGGGATCGACAGCAGCAGCAGCCGCCGCACCCCGCCCGGGTGGGCCGCCGCCTGGTCGGCCTCGGTACCCATCAGTCGGATCGCGACACTGCCGCCTTCGTCCACCAGTGCCGGGTATGCGCGGACCGTGCCGCCGGCGTGCGGCACGTCGCGCACGGTGTCGAGGGTGCCGAGATCCCAGGTCGTGATGCCGGTGCGCTCGACCGTGTCGGCTCGCCGCTCGACGACGCGCGCGACGGATTCCCGCACGGCCGGCTTGAGCCCGGCCTGCAGCGCGCTCAGGCTCGTGCCGCGCTGAACGATATCCCCGCCATCGTCCACGACCGCGAAGGTCATGCGCAGGTGCGCGGGCACCCGATCCCAGTCGAAGTCGGCGGGCGTCGTGCGGGTGTGGGTCTGGTTGGTGATCGCCTCGGCGAGGTACTCGGTGATACTCCCACCCGTGGGCTCGTCGGGCATCAGTCTGCGCGCCCAGTCGGCTGCGGGCACCACGTTCCTGCGGATCGTCTTCGGCAGCGACTTGAGCAGCGCGGTCACCAGTTCCTCCCGCAGACCCGGCACCTGCCACTCGAACCCGCTCGGCGTGAGCCCGGCCAGCAGGGGCAGTGGCACGTGCACGGTGACCCCGTCGTCGTCGGCTCCGGGCTCGAACCGGTAGCGGAGCGCGAGTGTCTGGTCGCCCTGAGTCCAGGTGTCCGGGTAGCCGCGGGCCGAGGCATCCTGGGTCTCATTCAGGTCGGTCTCGACCAGGTCGGACTCGCCCAGGGTGAGCAGGTCTGGGGTGGCGACGATCGCGGTGCGCCACCAGCGCTCGAAGTCGCGGGTGCTGGCGACGTCGGCGGGGATGCGCCGGTCGTAGAAGGCGACGATCGCCTCGTCGTCGAACAGGATGTCGCGGCGGCGCGTGCGCTCCTCGACGTCGGTGAGGCGCTGGCGCAGCTCGCGGTTGGCCCGGTCGAAGGCGGTGAGTTTGCTGGAGACGCGCGAGACATCCCAGTCGCCCTCGACGAGTGCGTTGCGGATGAAGAGGTCTCGCGCGTACGTCGCGTCGATGCGGGCGAACTGCACGCGGCGCCTCGCGATGATCGGTACGCCGTAGAGCGTGACGCGTTCGTAGGCGACGACGGCGCCCTGCTTGCGCTCCCAGTGCGGTTCGGAGTAGGTGCGCTTGACCAGGTGACCGGCGATCGGCTCAGCCCAGGCGGGGTCGATCGCGGCGTTCATCCGGGCGAACAGTCGGCTGGTCTCGACCAACTCGGCGCTCATCACCGCGGCGGGCTGCTTCTTGGCAAGGGTCGAGCCCGGGAAGATCGTGAATCGCGTGCCGCGAGCGCCTGCGTAGTCGCGCTTGGCGTTGTCGCGCAGCCCGAGCTGGCTCAGCAACCCGGCGAGCAGTGAACGGTGGATGGCGTCGGCGTTGGTGCTGCGGCCACCCGAGTGCAGCCCGAGGTCCTTCCCCGTGCGCGCGAGCTGACGAATGACGTCTTGCCACTCGCGCACCCGCAGGTAGTTGAGGTACTCGGCTTTCAGCTCGCGCCGGAACGCGTTGCCCGAGAGCTCGCGTTGCCGGTCCTCGAGGTGGTTCCAGAGGTTCAGCAGGGTGATGAAGTCGCTGGTGGGGTCGACGAATCGAGCGTGCTGCTGGTCGGCGTGGGTGCGCCGCTCGAGCGGGCGCTCCCGGGGATCCTGGATGCTCAGCCCCGCCACGATCGCGATCACCTCGCGCGTGACCCCGTGCTGCTTCGACTCGACCACCATGCGGGCCAGCCGCGGGTCGACCGGCAGTCGCGTGAGGTGGCGACCGATTCTCGTGATGCGCCCGCCCTCGATCGCGCCCAGTTCTTCGAGCAGCCCGAGCCCGTCCTTGACCCCGCGCGAGTCGGGCGGCGTCAGAAACGGGAACGCCTGGATGTCTCCGAGCCCCAGCGAGATCATCTGCAGGATGACCGCAGCCAGGTTGGTGCGCAGAATCTCCGGGTCGGTGTACTCGGACCGCGCGTCGAAATCGGCTTCGGAGTACAGCCGGATCGCGACGCCCTCGCTCGTGCGTCCCGCCCGGCCCGACCGCTGATTGGCGGATGCCTGGCTGATCGCCTCGATCGGCAGCCGCTGAATCTTGGCCCGCGTGCTGTAGCGGCTGATGCGAGCCATGCCGGCATCCACCACGTAACGGATGCCCGGCACCGTCAGGCTCGTCTCCGCCACGTTGGTGGCGAGCACCACCCGACGGGTGCCCGGGCGCCGACCGCTCGCGAACACGCGGTGTTGATCCGCGGAGCTGAGCCGTCCGTAGAGGGGCAGCACCTCGGTGCGGGGCCGGCTCTTCAGCACGTCCTGCGCGTCGCGGATCTCGTTCTCACCAGACAGGAACACCAGCACGTCGCCGTCGGGCTCGCGGTCGAGTTCGTCGAGGGCGTCGCGGATGCCTTGCAGCACGTCGCGATCCTCTTCAGTGTCCTCCTCTGTCACCAGCGGCCGGTAGCGGATCTCGACCGGGTAGGTGCGCCCCGACACCTCGATGATCGGCGCTAACTCACCTCGCTCATCCCTGAAGTGGCGCGAGAAGCTCTCAGGGTCGATCGTCGCGCTCGTGATCAGGACCTTCAGCTCGGGCCGACGTGCGGTGAGCTGCTTGAGGTATCCGAGCAGGAAGTCCACGGTGAGGCTGCGCTCGTGGGCCTCGTCGATGATGATCGCGTCGTAGTCCTTCAGGTCGCGGTCGCGCTGCAGCCGGTTCAGCAGGATGCCGTCGGTCATCACCCTGATCCGCGTCTGCGGACCCGCGGTGTCGGTGAACCGCACCTGGTAACCGACGAGCTCCGGGGTGCCGAGTTCCTCGGCGATGCGCTCGCTGATCGTGCGCGCGGCAATGCGTCGCGGCTGGGTGTGCGCGATCGAGGTGTATCCGAGCTCGAGCAGCATCTTCGGCAGCTGTGTGGTCTTGCCCGACCCCGTGGCGCCCGCGACGATCACGACCTGGTGCTCGCGGATGGCGCGCTGGATCTCCTCGCGCGCGCCGCTGACCGGCAGCTCGGCGGGGTAGACGATCGTCGGGGACGCCTCAGACATGAGCCCTCCAGCCTACGTGCTCGACAGTGCCGCCCTTGAGGGATAATCCCAAGCAGACCGTCGAGCCGGATGCCGCGGTCGGCGAGGAACAACCGCATGAAGCACCACGAGGTACGCACCTACCGCAGCGACGAGCACTTGCCACGCGAGGAGCAGCTCGCGTGGAAGCTCGCGGAGGTGGCGAGCGAGCGCATCGATCCGACGCCCGAGGTGGTCGACATGGTGATCAACCGGGTCATCGACAACGCCGCCGTGGCGACCGCCTCGCTGACGCGCGCGCCCGTCGTCGCGGCCCGCGCGCAGGCGCTGGCGCATCCGGTGTCCCGCGGGGGAGCGGGAAGCGGCGTGTTCGGCAGCACGGAACTCACCAGCCCGGAGTGGGCGGCCTGGGCCAACGGTGTCGCCGTGCGCGAGCTCGACTACCACGACACGTTCCTGGCTGCCGACTACTCCCACCCGGGTGACAACATCCCGTCGATCCTGGCTGTCGCGCAGCACGTCGGTTCCAGCGGCGGCGAGCTGCTGCGGGGCATCGTCACGGGGTACGAGATCCAGGTGGATCTGGTGAAAGCGATCTCGCTGCACCGGCACAAGATCGACCACGTCGCCCACCTCGGCCCGTCGGCTACGGCGGGCATCGGCACGCTGCTGGGGCTGAGCACCGAGACGATCTTCCAGGCGATCGGTCAGGCGCTGCACACGACGACGGCGACCCGCCAGTCCCGCAAGGGCGAGATCTCGACCTGGAAGGCGCATGCCCCGGCGTTCGCGGGCAAGATGGCCGTCGAGGCGGTGGACCGGGCGATGCGCGGGCAGACCAGCCCGACCCCGATCTACGAGGGCGAAGACGGCGTGATCGCCTGGCTGCTCGACGGCCCCGACGGGCGGTACAGCGTGCTGCTGCCCGAACGCGGTGAGCCGCGGCTGGCGATCCTCGACACCTATACGAAGGAGCACTCGGCCGAGTACCAGGCGCAGGCGTGGATCGACCTTGCGCGAAAGCTGGGTCAGGAACGCCCCGAGCTGCGCGACCCCGCGAACATCGTCAGCGCGGTGCTCCACACCAGTCATCACACGCACCATGTCATCGGCTCGGGCGCGAACGACCCCCAGAAGTACGACCCGGCCGCGAGCCGCGAGACGCTGGACCACTCGATCCCGTACATCTTCACCGTCGCACTGCAGGACGGCGCCTGGCACCACGTGGACTCGTACGCTCCGTCGCGAGCGGGTCGCCCCGACACCGTGGAGCTGTGGGGCAAGGTCACCACGCTCGAAGACGCCGAGTGGACGCGCCGATACCACAGCAACGACATCGCGGAGAAGGCGTTCGGCGGCCGGGTCGAGATCGAGCTGGTGGACGGATCGCGTGTCATCGACGAGATCGCCGTCGCCGACGCGCACCCGCTCGGGGCGCGCCCGTTCGGACGCGAGCAGTACGTGCAGAAGTTCCGCACGCTGGCCGGCGGTGTGCTCGCCGCCGACGAGATCGAACGGTTCCTCGACACGGTGCAGAGCCTGCCGTCGCTGACCGATCTGAGCGGCCTGAACGTAAACGGCGACGTCGCGACCGTGACTCCGAGAGGGATGTTTTGAGATCGGTGATCGATGCCGTCGAGATCCTCACGAGCACGGTCTCGACTGCACTCGACCACCGAAAGGACATCTGATGCTGTACTCGACCGTGACCCCGGCCGCCAAGCGCGCCGCGCTCCGCGAGCGACTGCGCGGCCGCGAGCTGCTGCAGTTCCCGGGAGCGTTCAATCCGCTGAGCGCGAAGCTCATCCAGGACAGAGGCTTCGACGGCGTCTACATCTCAGGCGCCGTGCTCGCCGCCGAGCTCGGCCTGCCCGACATCGGCCTGACGACGCTCACCGAGGTCGCAACCCGCGGCAACCAGATCTCGCGGATGACCGACCTGCCGACCCTCATCGACGCCGACACCGGGTTCGGCGAGCCGATGAACGTCGCCCGCACGGTGCACGAACTCGAGGATGCCGGCGTCGCCGGCCTGCACATCGAGGACCAGGTGAACCCGAAGCGGTGCGGACACCTCGACGGCAAAGCCGTCGTCGACGCGGACACGGCTCTCAAACGGATTCGTGCGGCGGTCGACGCGCGGCGCGATCCTGATCTTCTGATCACGGCGCGCACCGACATCCGCGCCATCGACGGTCTGCAGGCGGCCATCGACCGCGCCCGGGCGCTCGTCGATGCGGGAGCCGACGCGATCTTCCCCGAGGCGATGAAGGACCTGAGCGAGTTCGAGGCGGTCGCGAACGCCGTCGACGTGCCGGTGCTGGCGAACATGACCGAGTTCGGCAAGAGCGAGCTGTTCACTGCGCAACAGCTGGCGGATGCCGGCGTGCGCATCGTCATCCACCCGGTGTCCCTGCTGCGGCTCGCGATGGGCGCCGCCGAGCGCGGGCTTACGACGTTGAAAGCCGAGGGCTCCTTGCGATCGGAGGTCGGGTCGATGCAGACTCGGGCCAGGCTCTACGAGTTGCTCGACTACGAGGGCTACAACGCCTTCGATACGAGCGTGTACAACTTCACTCTGGAGGAATCATGACCGACACCGAGATCAGGAAGGGCCTCGCCGGTGTGGTCGCCGACGTCACCGCCATCTCGAAGGTCAACCCCGAAACCAATTCCCTGCTGTACCGCGGCTACCCCGTGCAGGAACTGTGCGCGAGCCGCACCTTCGAGGAGGTGGCGTGGCTGCTGTGGAAGGGCGAGCTGCCCACCGAGCGTGAGCTCGCCGAGTTCGAGACACTCGAGCGCTCACTGCGTCACCTCGACCCGACGATCAAGCGGGTGATCGATGAGCTACCGCTGACGACGCACCCGATGGATGTCGTGCGAACCGCCGTCAGCGTGCTCGGTTCGAGAGACGCAACGCTCACCGACACCGCGAGCTGGGTGGATGCCGCGCAGACGCAGGAACGCAGCATCCGGCTCTTTGCACAGCTGCCCGCGATCGTGGCCTACACCCAGCGGCGGCTCCGGGATGAGGAGCCGGTCGAACCCCGGGATGATCTCGGCTACTCCGCCAACTTCCTGTTCATGGTGTTCGGTGAGCTGCCCGAGGCGGTCGTCGTGGACGCGTTCGATGTGTCGATGATCCTGTACGCGGAGCACTCGTTCAACGCCTCCACCTTTACCGCCCGGGTGATCGCGAGCACGCTGTCAGACGTCTACTCGGCGGTGGCCGGCGCCATCGGCGCCCTGAAAGGGCCGCTGCACGGCGGTGCGAACGAGGCGGTGCAGCACACGTTCGAGGAGATCGGCAGCGCCGAGCGCGCGCAAGCCTGGCTCGAGGAGGCGCTGGCGAACAGGAAGAAGATCATGGGTTTCGGCCACCGGGTCTACAAGAACGGCGACTCCCGGGTGCCGACGATGCGCACAGCGCTCGAGACTCTCGTTGCGCACTACGAACGACCGGAGGTGCTCGACCTCTACGACGCACTCGAGAGCGCGATGGATGCCTCGAAGGGCATCAAGCCGAACCTCGACTACCCGTCGGGCCCGGCCTACGCCCTGATGGGCTTCGACACCGAACTGTTCACACCGCTGTTCGTCGCGTCCCGGATCACCGGCTGGACCGCGCACGTGATGGAGCAGCTCGCATCGAACTCGCTCATCCGCCCGCTGTCAAGCTACAGCGGTGTGCAACAGCGCTCGGTACCAGACGCGTAGATTGGACGGGTGACCGTACCCACCATCACTCTCAATGACGGCAACACCATCCCGCAGCTCGGCTTCGGGGTCTTCAAAGTAGAACCTCCCGAGACCGAGCGCATCGTCTCCGAAGCGCTCGAGGCCGGGTACCGCCACGTCGACACCGCTGCCGCGTATGGCAACGAGGAGGGCGTCGGGCGCGCTCTGGCGACGTCGGGCATCCCACGGGACGAGCTGTTCGTCACGACGAAGCTCTGGAACTCGGAGCACGGAACGCAGAGTGCGATCGACGCGATGGATGCCAGTCTGGAGCGACTCGGGCTCGAGAGCGTGAACCTGTACCTCATCCACTGGCCCCGCCCGGACATGGACCGCTACGTGGAGACCTGGCGTGCCCTGGAGCAGCTGAAGACCGACGGGAAGGCCGCGTCGATCGGGGTCTCGAACTTTCACGTCAATCACCTGGACCGCCTGTCCGACGAGACCGACACCGTGCCCGCGGTGAACCAGATCGAGTTGCACCCGGCGTTCTCGCAGACCGCTCTGCGCACCTACGCTCGCGGCAAGGGCATCGCGATCGAGTCGTGGGGTCCGCTCGGTCAGGGCAAGTACGACCTGTTCGGGAGGGAGGCCATTGCGATGGCCGCGGAGGCGCACGGCGTCACGCCGGCGCAGGTCGTGTTGCGGTGGCACCTGCAGAACGGCCTGATCGTGATCCCGAAGTCGAGTTCGGCACAGCGGATGGCTGAGAACATCGACGTCTTCGGCTTCGACCTGACCGATGTCGAGATGACCGCGATCGACGGTTTGGACGAGGGTCGTCGAGTCGGTGCCGACCCGGACACAGCGACGTTCTAGCTTGCCGCGCGGTTCGGTCGCGTCAGAGCGGGTAGAACGCATTCATGCGTGCGATGCCGCTACCTACACCGAGGTGCGCTACACCAACCGGTGTTAGACCAACACCGGCTCGGGTCGCGGCGCTTCCCTCAACAACCGATTCTTGCTCACCAACGGGATCGGCGTTCTTCCCGGGTCGACCGAGCCTGGCGGCACCAGCCAATACCGGGAGCCGTCGCGCGTGATCTCCCACCCGTTGTTGTGCATCAGCATGTGATGATGTCGGCACAGCAGAACTCCGTCGTCGACGTCGGTCGATCCGCGATCTCGATGCCAGTGCTTGATGTGGTGCGCTTCGCAGAACGAGGGCGGTCGATCACACCCGGGCATGAGGCATCCGCCGTCTCTCACCGCCAGTGCGACGCGCTGTCGCGGCGTGAAGAGCCGCTGGGTTCTGCCCACATCGAGCGGCCGGGTGGGGCCTGAGAACAGAACACCGACCAGCCCCGTGGCACAGGCGAGGCGCTCGACACTCGTGATCGAGATCGCCTCGGTGCCCGCCTCAAGCCGACCCTGCCCAACCCCGGAGTCGAGAGCTTCCGCATTCACGATGACCCGCACGGCCGGTCGGTGCTCGCCGAACAGCGTGCCGGAATCGGCATCGACCGCGAGCCGGATGATGTCAGCGAACGCGTCCGCCGCGAGTTGATCGTTCGTCCGAGGATCCGCGACGAGCGCCTCGGCGTGCTCACGCTCGGAGGCGCAGGTGAATCTGGGGCCACCCCGGCGGGGGCTGAGGATGGTGTCGATCGCGGCGAGCAGCAGCACACCTTCTTCTTGGTCGAGCGCGAACGAGCCGGTCACCATACCGGTCTCGCGCTGACGCGCTCGAAAGAACCGCAGATCGCGGCGCTCCTGCTCGCGTCGAGCCACCCCGGCCACGTCGAGCGCATCGCGGGCATCTCTGGCCTGGCGATACAGTTCCTCCGGTGTTTGACGCCCAGCAGAACCGGCGATGCGTCGCGCGGCATCGTCAAGGGAGGCGGCGCTCGTCGCGGCATCTGCTGAGCCGAGCCCGCGCCGGATCGCATCGGCGGCGTCGACACTGAGGTGACCGGTGTGCACACCGATTGCGAGCGGCGACTGGTCTGGAAGTGTTCCAAGGCGCACCAGCTTGACCGCCTCCGTCGCGGCTACGCCGGAAACCGATTGGATGAGCGCCTCCGGAGTGCGATGCCCGGCGGCTTGGGCCAACCCGCTGTAGCCCAGCTCTCGCGACGACCGACGGGCGATCTCGCCGGCTGCGAGCGTCGCGAATCGCGCCACCGCCCGAGAGTGCTCGCCGAGGGCAGACTGCACGTCGAGCAACGCCGCATCATCGAGACCCGCGATTGCGGGCGCCAGCGAGCCGCCGTCAGATTCGAGCAGCACGGTCGCTGCTCGAATCACATCGGCGGGGAAGTTCATGCCTCTATTGTCTCACATTCGAATATGTATTCGACAGAGACTGGACAATATCTGTGGAAACTTTTTTCGGGGTTCGGGTGAAATCGCCGGACCCGGGCGACTGGGAAACGAGCAACCTCGATAGACACCAGCGACTGAACGAGGAATCCCGCCCGGAAGGGTGGCGACTGGATAGCGCATTGCGCCACCAGCTGCACCGTCAGGCCATGCGCAATCGCGCATAGTCTGAAACGGTGCCGAACCGCCTCGCGGACGCGATCAGCCCCTACCTGCGAGCCCACGCAGACAACCCGGTGGACTGGTGGCCGTGGGGTGCGGAGCCGTTCGCGGTCGCCGCCGAGCGCGATGTGCCGGTGATGGTGTCGATCGGCTACGCCACCTGCCACTGGTGCCACGTGATGGCGCGCGAGAGCTTCAGCGATCCGGCCATCGCCGATATGCTCAACAACGACTTCGTCGCCATCAAGGTCGACCGCGAGGAGCACGCCGAGGTCGACGCCACCTACCTGTCTGCTGCGGCAGCGTTCACTCCGCAGCTCGGCTGGCCGCTGACGGTGTTCGTCTCGCCGGAGGGGCGCGCGTTCTACGCGGGCACGTACTTTCCGCCGCAGCCGGTGGGGCAGCATCCTTCGTTCGCTCAGGTGCTCGACGCCGTGCTCGACGCATGGCGCGAGCGTCGCGCCGAGGTCGAGGCGAACGGGGCGGCGATCGCGCAGGCGCTGAGCGCGAGAGCGAGAGCCGAGGCATCCCCGTTCCCCTCGAAGGAGGCGATGCTGGTCGTGCTCGAGGCGGTTGAAGACCTGGAGTTCGGCGGTTTCGGCCGCGCCCCGAAGTTCCCGGTCGCGCCGCTGCTGCGCACCCTGGTCGACACCCCGCTCGGGCAGCGCGCGCTCACCGCGACGCAGAGGCTGGGCGACGGCGGCTTCTTCCGCTACGCCACCCGCCGTGACTTCAGCGAGCCGCACTACGAGCGCATGCTCTACGACAACGCGCAACTGCTCGCCGCGTACGCCCAGGCCGGCAGCGCCGACGTCGCTGAGGGCATCGCCGACTTCCTCCTGACGACGCTGCGGCTGCCCACCGGCACCTTCGCATCCGCCCAGGACAGTGAGAGTGTGATCGACGGCGAGCGAGTCGAGGGCGGGTGGTTCCGATTGGATGCCTCGGCTCGCGCCCATGCAACCCCGCCGCCGATCGACGACAAGGTGCTCACCTCGTGGAACGGTCTCGCGATCGAAGCACTCGCTCTGGCCGGCACCCTGCAGCAGCGCCCGGACTGGATCGCAGCCGCGCGCACCGCCGCCGACTGGCTGCTCGAGCACCACGTACAGCCCGACCGGCTGGTGCGCGTGGCCGGCTCCGACGCGGTCGCCGCGCTCGAGGACTACGGCATGCTCGCGACCGGCCTGGTGCAGCTCGCCACGGCGACCGGAGAGGTGCGCTACGCCGTCGCGGCGCGCGAGCTCGTGGATGCCTGCCTCACGGGTGACCCGTTCGCACTGCCCGGCGGCGGCGACCCGGTGCTCGTCGCGCAGGGGCTCGCGAGCGACGCCGACCGCAGCGACAGCGCGCTGCCGTCCGGGTGGAGTGCGCTCGCCGACGCCGCGCAGCGGCTGCATTTCCTCGGCGGCGATTCTCGTTACGAAAGAGCCGCGAACGAAGCGATGGCGCAGGTGGCGGCGGATGCCTCTTGCCAACCCATCGCGTACGGCGCAGCCCTCGGGGTGATGTGGCGCCTGCGCGCACCGCTACGCCAGCTCGTGGTCGTGTCGGAGAGCGACGACGACCTGACCGGCCTCGCCCGACGGCACGGCGGCATCGTGCTGACCGCAGCCCAGGCAGCGGCGTTCGCTACCGAGGGTTTCGAGCTGTTCGAGGGTCGCCAGAGAGCCGCTGCCTACCTCTGCGAGGACTTCGTGTGCCGGCTGCCGGTGACCAGCGCCGAAGCACTCGAACGACTTCTTACAGAATGACGGTCTGGCCGCGCGGGGTGGCGACCAGCAGTCCGGTGCCCGAGAACGCGGCATCCACCTCGTCTGGTCCTTCGCTGAAGTGCTGCCAGTCCTCGGCGTGCAGCACCACGACCCGGGATGCGCCGAGCAGCTTCGCGGCGGCGAGCGCGTCGGCGGCGGGCAGGGTGAGCGGTGCATCGATCTCAGGAACCCGCGCGGCGCCCGCGAACAGCACCGCGATGTCGACGTCAGGAAAGCGCCCGGCGATCTGCTCGACCAGTGGCAGCGAGGCGTTGTCCCCGCTGACGTAGACAGTCGGCTCGCCGTCGGCCTCGAGCACGAATCCGGTGACCACCCCGACGAACCGCTCGCTCCCGGGCGGACCGTGCAGCGCCGGCACGGCGGTCACGGTGATCGGCCCGAGCTGCGCGCTCTCCCACGAGTCCAGACCGACGAGTCCGCCGCCGAAGAGTTCGTTCGCGGCATCCCGTGTGCTGAACGTCGTGACCCCGGTGGCGAGCAGTTCGAGCCCCTCGTAGTCGAGGTTGTCCTTGTGTCCGTGATGGCTGAGCAGCACCGCGTCGACGGCGCTGAGCGCAGTGCGCTGGATGCCTGGACCGGCGGTCTTCACGAGCGTCGTCGAGCCCGCCTCGGCGTAGGAGCGCGGTGGGTCGAAGGTCGGGTCGGTGACGATCTGGTGACCGGCATACTCGAGGATGGCGGTGGGGCCGCCGACGTAGGTGACGCTCGTCGTCGACATCCCTTAAGACTACGCGCCCGACGCGGTCACCGACCCACGGAAGCCGGTGAAGGCATCCACCTGGACCGGACGGAGCACGGCGAAGTGCCGCCGGTCGATGGTCGCGATCTTCGTGATGCCGATAGCCATGCCACTCGTGCTCGACACGCGATAATGGAGCATGTCCTTCACCGTCGAACGCCGCAGCAATCCGGCTGCCTGGGCCGCATTCTGGTTCGCACTGGCCGGCCTCGTGCTCATGCCCATCCCGTTGTTCATCGGACTGATCCTCGGCGGCGGCCTCTCGGTCGTCGCCGCGATCCTCGCCGTGATCGCCCTCTTCAAAGGGCTCGCGCGTAACGGTAAGGGCATCGCGCCCGTCGTGTTCGCCGCGATCTTCATCGCGCTCACCTGGGGCGGCATCTCGATCGGCGGCGGCATCATCTGGTAGGTCGGTCGATCTACCGGGGGGCGACGGACTGAGCTCAAGGTGTTTGCGCGACGATCGCTTCGATCTCCTCTTGGGTGAGCGGTGCCCAGGGCGCACTGTCCGGGTCCGCAGCGTAGGCTTCGGGGCTGTCGCCCTGCGTCCACCACTTGGCCTCGTATGGCACTCCCTCGAACAGGATCCTGGTCCCCTTCTCGTAGACGGTGGTCCCTTCCCATTCCGGATAGAGCCCGTAGGGGAGCGTGGTCAACTGGCGCGGCTTCTCGCCGGCGAGCACTGGGCCGATCAGCGTCCACGGCGTCTCCCAGGCATTCAGCACGGGATTGTCAGGAAGATCGCCGCGCGTCCACCACTTTGCTTCGTACACGTTGCGTTTCCACACGACTTTCGTTCCGGCAAGGTATGCCGATTTCTCCGACCAGATCGAGTACGGGCTGGTTTCGGGATCGTCGATGACCGTGTTCGGATCGACCGGCTCGGAGGTCGTGGTCTTGCCGGATGACCCCATGGCGTCGCCCGCGAACCCCGCGCCGAGCAGGTCGGCGAAGCGTACGTCGCCCTGGTCGATCCCACTGCAGGCATCGGACACTCTCGTGACATCAGGGTAGTTCGGGCCGCATGTGACATCGCGGTTCAGCGACCACATCGACATGCGCCCCATACCCTGTTCGACCGCGAACGCGTTGAGGATTCTCGCATCGCCGAGGGTGAACACCTCGTCGCGCTCGTCGTTCTGACCGATCATCGGGGTGGCGCCGAGCTTGCCCCAGATGGTGCCAGACGACAGGGGGATGTCCGCCAACCTGTAGATGGCGTCGAGCTGGCGCTGCGTCTCCTTGAGAGCGCGGATCGCGGTGTCGGCCATCGACTCGTCATTCAGGCGACTCTGTCCGAAGTTCATCGTCATCGCGTTCACGCCAGCAACATCGACGCCTGCATCGAGCATCTGCCGCACGAACGTGGTGCCGTCCTCAGTCATCCCGTTCGCGCTGACCGGAAGCGTCAGCCATACCGCGAGCGGCTTGCCGACGTCTCGACGCTGTTGCTGCACGCTCGCGATGGCGGCTGCGCGACGCTCGCCGGCCGCGGTGTCGCGCAGGTCGTCGCCCTCGATGTCGAGGTCGATCGTCGTGGTCTTGTAGCGGTCGATGACGCTCGTGTACGCGGCGGCGAGGTTTGCCACGTCGGTGCACACGCTCGCGAGCTCATCGTTGAGGAGCCCGCCGAAGGAGACGCCGAAGCCGCCCCCAGCTTGGTTGAGGCGAGCAAGGCGCCGATCCAGATCGAGGTCGTTCGCCGCTTCGTTCATCGTGTATGCCCCGCCCCAACTCGGAGTGCACGGGTCATTGGGGTCTGCAACGATGAATGACAGCATGACGTCCTGACCGATCGCGTCGGTCGGTGTTTCGAACTCGAACGTCGGGGTGGCTGTGACATCGACGTAGGCCGCGAACCATGGCTCGCCTCCCGTGGTGTTCTGAGCGGAGGCCCATGACTGAACGCCGAAGAACGCTCCAACGGCGAGCGCCACGACAAGCAATGTCGCGATCGCCACCCGCAGGGGAGAGAGACGTCGATCGCCGTGCACGGACTCGGTCATCGGGCAACCCTTCTCTTGGCGTCGATGGCGAGGATGTTGCGTCGGTGCGTGACGAGGTGCGGGTCACTACCGCCGTGGTACAGCACTGACTGCCAGTCGAGCGCACCCTGGACCGAGGGCGGCTGAACGGCTTTCCCCTGCTTGCGCGGAACGTACAGCCACTTGGTCAGTCCGAGCCAGATATCGACGATCGAACTCCAGATGCCCACGTAGGCAAGTGTCGCGGCGGTGGCGAGAATCGCATTGAAGGCTGCAAACGCGGCGTTGCCCCAGTTCTCGGCCTGGACATCACGCCAGAACGTGAACGCCGAGAACGCGATGATCAGGTACGGCGAGATCACGTAGAGCAGGGGCGCCGAGGTGCGGTTGCGCACCTTCGGAGTGCGTGCGAACGGGATCTTCTTGCTCGTGATCGCCTGCTGAATCGACTTGAAGACACCCGCGAGGTTGACAGGCAGCAGAATCAGGTTGAACCCGTAGACCCAGAGCAGGTCGCTCACGCGGTACCCGGTCGTGCGCAAGTCCGCGCCCATCGCGATGAAGTACGGCAGAGCGGCCAGCAGCACCAGCGGACTGAGCAGCCTGCTGTCGTACGGATAGGCGAGGAGGAACAGCAGGCCGAAGCTCGCCCAGGCGATCGACGCCATGTAGTTCACTCGCAACATGATTTCGGTGAGTCCGACGTGCTCGCCTCGCCGCCTGCGCTCGCGCAGCTGGGCCCAGAACTTGGGCAGGATCAGCAGCCCGCCGTTGGCCCAGCGCCGTCGCTGCACGATGAGCGATCCGAAGTCCGGCGGCGTGGCGCTGTAGCTCAGGCGCTCGGGATAGTTGACGAGGGTCCAGCCGTGCGTCCCCAGGTCGACGCTCGACTCGGTGTCTTCGATCACGGTCCGGTCCTGCACGAATCGCTTGACCGCGAAACCGCCGACGATCTCGGTTTCGACGATGTCGTCGAGCGCGCGCTTGCGAATGACGGCATTCGCGCCAACCCAGAAGGCGGCGTTGTAGTGCGACATGCCCTGATGCAGGATGTGCTGCAGGTCGGTGGTCGCCCCGGCGAGCCGCTCGATTCGAGTTGCAGCGCCGCGATACGACGAGTACGGAGTCTGGGTGACGGCGACCCGGTCGTTCTCGGGCTGCTCGAGGAAGTAGACCAACCTCAGGCAGTACTCACGCAGCAGCATCGAGTCCGCGTCGAGCGTGAGCACGTATTCGGAGTCGGGAATCACCAGGTCGGCCACCTCTGAACCCGCAGTCGCCCGCAGAATGGGCCCCTGCGGCGACCGTTCGAATCGGTATCGCCCGCCCATGAGACCAAGATAGGAGTTGAGGTTCATCGCCTTGTTCGCCTCGTGTGACAGTGAGGCGTACATCTTTCGCTCGAACGACCGCACCTCGGCACTGAACGTCCAGGCAAGTCGTCGATGCATCTGCAGCAATCGCTGCTCGTCGGGAAGAGCACCTTCGCTGAGCGCGGCGCCAAGGGCATCGGCGGTGACCTCGAGGTCGGCCGCCAACCCCATCAGCACCTCGTTGGCGAAGAAGACGTCGACGTGATCATCGGCGCTTTCGCTCGCGGCGAGGTCGGCGAGCCAACGCGCTCCCCACCGATATTGGGAGGCCAATTCCATAACCGACCACTCGCCGGTCTGGCCCGCGGCGACCTCGAACTCGGCGTGTGCCAGGGCGCTGCGAAACCGCGCTGCGGGTTCTGCGAGCCGCGTTTCGATCTCAGCGGCGAGCGCTCGGGTGCGTCCGAGCTTCGCTGCGACCGCAGGGCTGCTTGGCGCCGGCGGGTCGTCGAGCAGGAGCACGACACGCAACGACGGATACTCCTGCAAGGCGGCCGACCATAGCGTGGTACGTACCACCTCCGGCTCCTCCGCGTATGACGGCACGAGCACGGTCATCGACCCGTGGGCGTCTGCGAAATGCTGATCGAGCTCGGCGCGAGGCACCCTGACGTGGTCGCGGAAGCGCTGCAACGCGCCCTGTCGGGCGACCAGATACATCAGCGCCGAGAATGTGAGGAAGGTCACGACCACCAGGTACGAGATCGCCTCCATCGTGAACCGGAAACTCACCGGGCCGTTGTCGATGAACTGGCGAATGATCGTCGTGACCAGATACAGCAACCAGAACGCGATGGTGGCGACGATGGCGAGTCGACCGAGCGTGATGGCGCGGTCAGACGGACGAGGGTGAACGGAGGGGAGCGGGCGCACACGGCGCTCCGCACCCCACTGCCGACGCCGGGTACGCGCGGCAGAGACGAGCTCTGTCATGGGGGAGGGTGCTTTCGGGTAGCAGGGCAGCGCTGCGTTGGCGCCGTCGGGTCCTTGCACGAGAACACACCGTCGGGTTGTCGCTCTTGAACGCTAGTCGAGCCCGGCCCGGTTGTGGATGCCCCATCTCAGGGGGTGGACAGAATGGTCGTCCAGTCCTCCCCGCATGGACAGGGCAAGACGCGAGTGACGAGAGCTCCTCAGCGCACAGTCTTGCGCGCCGTGATGACCCCGGTGTCGAAGCCGAGCAGGTGCAGTCCGCCGTGGAATCGCGCGTGCTCGATTTTGATGCAGCGGTCCATGACGACCGTGAGGCCCTTCGATTCACCGTAGATCGCGGCATCCTGGTTCCAGATGCCGAGCTGCACCCACACCGTCTTCGCGCCGACCTTGAGCACCTCATCGATGACCGATGGGATGTCGCTGCCCTTGCGGAACACATCGACGATGTCGGGCACTTCGGGCAGGTCGGCAAGGGACTTGTGCGCCTTCTGGCCAAGGATCTCATCGGCGTTTGGGTTCACGAAGTACACCCGGTAGTCGCTGGACTGCAGAAGGTACGTGCCGACGAAGTAGCTCGAGCGCGTCGGGTTCGGAGACGCGCCGATAATCGCGATCGACTTCGCCTTGCGCAGGATGGCGAGACGCTCTCGAGCGCTCGGCCCGACCCAGGTGCGCTGCGACTTGAGCAGCTTCGCCAAGGGCGAGTCGGCGGGCACCTCGCAGGTGAGCCCGTTGGCGAGCTGCACGGTGTCGGTGGTCGCTGTGCTCATCTCGTGGCCTCCGTGAGTGCTTGGTCGAGATCGTCAACGATGTCTTCGGGGTCTTCTATTCCGACGCTGATGCGCACGACGCCGGGCAGCACACCCGCGTCGAGCAGTTGCTGTTCGCTGAGCTGGGCGTGCGTGGTGGATGCCGGGTGGATAACGAGCGTCTTGGCATCGCCGATGTTGGCGAGGTGGCTGGCGAGGTTGACCGACTCGATGAAGCGCTGACCGACATCCCGACCTCCCCTCACGACGAACGAAAACACCGAGCCGGGCCCCTTCGGCAGGTACTTTCTCGCCCGTTCGTGGTGAGGATGCTCCGGCAGACCAGCCCAGAACACCCGCTCGATGCGCGGGTCGGCGTCGAGCCACTCCGCGACGATCCGCGCGTTGTCGACGTGGGCCTGCATGCGGAACGGCAGGGTCTCGACGCCCTGCGCGAGCAACCAGGCGGAGTGCGGTGCCAGCACCGGGCCGATGTCGCGCAACTGCTCGGCGCGCAACCGGGTGAGGAACGCGTACTCGCCGAAGTTGCCGTGCCAGTTGAGCCCGCCGTACGAAGGAACCGGCTGGTCGAACAGGGGGAAGTGCTCGTTGGCCCAGTGGAAGCGGCCCGACTCGACGACGACCCCGCCGAGCGTCGTGCCCGCGCCGCCGAGGAACTTCGTCGCCGAGTGCGTGACGACGTCGGCGCCCCACTCGATCGGCCGGTTGAGGTACGGGGTGGCGACCGTCGAGTCGACGATCAACGGCAAACGGTGAGCGTGCGCGACATCGGCGAGGCCCTCGATGTCGGCGATCTCGCCGGACGGGTTGGCGATGGTCTCGGCGAACACGAGCTTGGTACGATCCGTGATCGCCGCGGCGTAGTCGGCGGGCTCGGCCGAGCGGACGAACGTGGTGTCGACGCCGAAACGGCGCAGCGTGACATCCAATTGGGTGATCGAGCCGCCGTACAGGTTGGCCGACGCGACCACGTGGTCGCCAGCGCCCACCAGCGAGGCGAGGGTGATGAACTGGGCGCCGAGCCCGCTCGCCGTGGCGACGGCGCCGAGCCCGCCCTCGAGGGAGGCGACCCGCTCCTCGAAACTGGCGACGGTCGGGTTCGCCAGCCGGGAGTAGATGTTGCCGTACTTCTGCAGGGCGAAGCGGGCGGCGGCATCCGCGGTGTCGTCGAACACGAACGCGCTGGTCTGGTAGATCGGCAGTGCGCGGGAGCCGGTCACCGCGTCCGGGATGTTGCCGGCGTGTATCGCCCGGGTGCGAAAACCGTACTCTCTGTCAGCCATCCGATCAGGGTACAGATTTGCCGGCCGGCGCCAACTCGTGTGACGTTTCGGGTCGATCGTCGTCGTCATCCTCGTCGGTGCTGCCGATCTTCAGGGCGATCGTGAGCCCGAACGCCAGCGCCGCGTATGCGACCAGCACGACGAGCCACCAGCCGATGTTCGCCATCTCCTGCACCTCCATCGCGGTCGGCAGCACGATGACGGCGAAAGCGAATCCGGCGACGACGAACAGCAGCACCCACAGCTTTCTGGCCCGCTGGAACAGCGTGCGGCCGTCGAGGAACCCGATCGGCAGCAGCGCCACGAGCACGGCGATGAGACCCTCTGCGGTGACGGCGACCAGCGTGTCCTGCAGCAGTGCGATACCGAAACCGGGCTCCGCGGCCGCGTTCCCCGCGAGCAAAGAGTAGCCGACCCACGCCAGAACAGCGGCGACGATGATGGCGCTCAGTTCGATGACCGTGGCGCGCACCTGCACCCGCTTGCTGGCCCGTTCGGCGAGTTCGAGCCCGACCACCAGCCCGATCAAGAAGCCGGGGGAGAACTCGAGCACCCGGGCGAGCACCACACCGACGATCGCGAAGACGAGGGCGACCGGCTGCATGGTGATCGTGCTGCCAACCGACCAGACCCGCCGCACGATCGCGCCGGTGACGATCGGGATGACGACGGTCAGCACGAACAGGGCGAGCGCGAGCGACAGCACCAGTCGCAGCGAGACGAGGTCGAACCCGAACGCCGGGTCGACGAAGCCGAAGGTGATGCTGGTGAGCACGATCAGGATGCCTGCGGCAACCAGTGGCGTACCGGTCACCCGGTTGAACCATGCGGCCGCCCGATCCCCGCCGGCTTGCACCGCGTCGAACGCACGACCGAATCGACCGGTGTTCGACTCGAGCGTCGAGTTCAGCACCTCGGTGGGCAGCGCGACGAGCAGCAGGATGAGCACCGCGAGCCCGCCGGCGACCGCCAGCGTCAACGGTGATCGGATGATGTCGCGGAGCGTCGGCAGCGCGTCCGTGATCGCGCTCGGCGCGGCGGCGTCGGTGCGCGGGACGGTCGTGCCCGCTGCGGGCTCGCCCTGATCGGCCAGGGTTTCCAGCACAGGGTCGGGGGACCCGGCACCGCGCTCTGGGAGCACGACCGTGACGGGCTGTCGCTGGGTGGAGGTCGTCCCGTCCGTCGCCGTCATGGTGACGACGAACTCGTGCGGCCCGGGCGCGGCGTTCTCGGGTACGGTCACGAGGAGGCTGAAGATCCCGTCGGGTCGGACCGACGTGGAACCGAGGTGCACCGGGCTGGAACGGAACTCGATATCGACGGCAGCGCCGAGCGGGCCGGTGCCGGACAGCAGTACCCGGTCGCCGGGTTCCACCTGGCTCCCACCGGCGCCGAAGCTGAACGTCCACGGCTGCGGTTGCGTCAGCGGCGACACCGTCGGTCCGCCCGTCGGGGTCGGTCCGGGGGTCACGCCTTGCGCGGGGGGCACCGGCGGTGGGGCGGGCTCAACGATCATCACGGGTGCGGCAGACACGGCGGTGGACAGTGCAGAGTATGCAGGCACTTCCGCGAACTCGGGGTCCCAGTTGGTGAGCCACTTCTGCGCAACCGAGAACGTGTGCAGCCCCGGCCCGGGAGCGCTGAACGTGCACGACCAGGTGCCGTCGTCGCTGACCGGGTTGTTCGCGGCGTCGCACATCAGCGGCGCTGCGTACTGGGTGCCATCCCAGATGCTGACGCCGTAGGTGGTGGCGGTTTCGCCGCTACCGGTCGCGTACTCGCCCTCACCCGGCGCAAGACCCTCACCCGAGACGGTGACCGTGCCGTCGTCGTTGATCTGAACAACGGGGTCGGTCGGAGCGACCGGTTCGAGGATGTAGTCGTACGGCAGAAACTGTGTGGTGCCGCCGAGCTTCTGCGCGATCCGTACCTGAGTGACGCCGGGACCGGGACCGGCGCCAGTGCTGCAGGGGAAGAAGTAGACGCCGCCGAACCCCTCGTCGACGCTGTCGCGGAACAGCGGGGGACTGCCAGCTGTCTCCCCGTCGATGCACGACTCCGCGAACGTTGCCGTCTCGGTTTCGGTCTCGAAGTCGAACCGCTGGATGCTCAAACCATCGTCGGAGGGCAGGTCGACTCCGTCGGTGGGCGGCACAACGGGAACCTCACCGAACACGCTGACGTAGATGAAGTCCGGGCTCACGAGCACGAACTCACGCGCGGTCGTCACAGGGACGATGGTGACTGAGCGCTGCACCGGCGGCACGCCGGGACTGGAGTCGTTGCCTGCCCGGTCGATCTGCTTCGCCCCGAAGTCGAACGTGTTGCCCACGCCGAGGGTCGCGGTCGAGGTGCAGGACCAGTTGCCCGAAGCGTCCGCGGTGATGACACCCTCGTCGCAGGCCGCGGGGGCACCGTCGCGGTAGACGACGATGGTCGAGAACGGCTCCGAGGTGCCGGTGATCACGGGGCGGGTCGAGGTCGTCGTAGTGGCCGGGCCGGTGATCACCGGATCGACTACGACGGTGTCGATCGTGAAGGTGCGGGTAGCGGAGGAGATGAACGAGCCGGGCGTGACATCAGCGAACCAGGTGTATGTGCCGTCGGCGAGACCGGTAGCCTGGCATTCGAATTCGCCTCCCACAATCGCGCTGCTGCAGTATGCAGCACCCCACTGGTCGTAGATGGTGGCGGTGCTGCCCGAGGCGGACTGGCCGGACAACGATGGATTCGGGGTGTTGATGAAGGCGCCGTCGCCGGGTGCGAGGAGTACGGGGACTGGGACGCGCTCGACGGTGATACGACTGGACTGGGCAGAGAACGCCCCGCCCTCGTTGCGCGCGATCGCATACAAATAGTTGTTCCCGAGCGACAGCGTGCCGAACGGCGCGTCGCAGTACCACACCGTCGCGCCGATGGTTCCGCTGGCTTGGCAGTACGGGGTGCCGACCCCCAGGGGGTCGGTCGACGCGTACACCTGGAGGTAATCGACATCCGCGTCCTTCGTGCCCTGAATCATGCCGGGCGCTGCCGAACTCGTCACCCAGGGTGTGAACGTCTGCTGCAGCGTGGGCGCTGGTGGCGGCACCACGGTGAGCGTCTGGGCGGTGCTCCCCGTTCCCGCGCTCCCATCGACCAGGGTGGCGACGGCACTCAGGTTCGGGTAGATGTCGGCGGGCAGCGGTGCGGTGACGGTGCACGACCAGTCGCCCGAGGCATCCACGTCTGCCGTGCAGTACTCGAAGCCGCCGTCGGTGACCGAGATGCGGCCCATGCTGGGGCCGGTTCCCGTGAAGGTCGGGGTGGCATCGGGGGTGACCGCGCCGTCGACGGGCGAGTCGATCGTCGTCGACTGAGTGCCGCCGAGCGTGTACGTCACCGGTGCACCCAGCGGCGTCCACTCCGAGTCGGGGAATCCGGTGAAGAACTGGGCGCGAGCCTCGAGCGTGACGTCGCCGTACGGCAACGCGGTTCCCGGAGACGGGCAGTAGAACGTCTGGCCGGGGGTGTCACACGTCTGGTACAGCACCCCGTTGGCGTAGATCTCCACGCGCAGACCATTCTGCGTCGTGGTGCCCTCGATGACGGGCGAGTCGTCGAATCCCGGGCCGGTCGGGGTGACGATGACCGGCGGATCGGTCGGCGTCGCGTTGGCGACAAGGGCGCCGCCGAACACGGACGCGGCAATCAGGAACATGGCGGCGACGGCGGCGGCAATGCGAGTACGGATCATCGATGACTCACGGGGGGAGGAGTGGACGGTGCGGGTGTAAACGAATGCTACCAGTACCGCGAATCCGGCTCAGGTCACGACGTCAGCGCCAGGTCGGCAGCCACCAGTGTGACGCGATGAACCAGTAGTCGGCTTGCAGTCCCGTCCACATCGGGAAGAAGTACACGCTGGTCAGCATCGCGACGCCGAGGAACACCGCCACGATCCTCAGCCCGTTCAACCGCCGCCACGACGGGTCTCGGGACGAACCCAGCAGCACCCCGATCGCCAGCGTCAACGCCAGGATGAGGAACGGCTCGAACGCGATCGTATAGAACTGGAAGACCGTGCGGTTCAGGTACAGCAGCCACGGCAGGTACCCGGCGGCGAGACCCATGAGCACGAGCCCGACGGTCCACTCGCGGCGGCGAATGAGTCGCACCAGCAGGTACACGCCGGCAGCGGTCGCCGCCCACCAGATGAACGGATTCGGCAGACCCGAGATGTTCTGGCCGCACATCTCGGCGAGGCATCCGTTCTCGCCCTGCTCGATCGAGCGGTAGTACATGCCGGTGGGGCGCACCATCAGCAGCCAGGTGAGCGGGTTCGCCTGGTAGCCGTGCGGGCGGTTCTCGCCGACATGATAGCCATAGACCTCGACCTGGAATCGCCACAGGCTCTGCAGCGCGTTCGGCACCCAGGCCAGGGGGCCGGTCCACGCGTTGCCTGCCTGGTCGGCGTACTGCCGGCCGTAGCCGTTGTCGGAGAGGAACCAGCCCGTCCAGCTCGCCAAGTAGACCGCCAGCGCGACCGGCACGGTCAGCAGGAACGACACCGGACCCTGCTTGAGCACCGTGCCGGTGAGCCAGAACGGGATGCCCGCGCGGCGTCGAGCGAGCGCGTCGACGACCAGCGTGTAGACAGCGAAGGCGGCCAGAAAGTAGAGGCCGTTCCACTTGACCGCGGTCGCGGCGCCGAACGCGGCGCCCGCGGCGAACAGCCACGGGCGGAACCAGAGCGCCGGGCCCCAGCTGCCGTTTCGGCGCGAGATCCACAGCGCCAGGCGGCCCGCACTCTGCCGCCGGTCGAGCAGGATCGCCCCGAACCCGAGCAGCACGAACAGCATGACGAAGTTGTCCAGCAGCGCCACCCGGCTCATCACGATCGCGCTGCCCTCGATCGCGAACAGGAGCCCGGCGATGCCCGCGAGCAGGTGCGATCCGGTCAGCCGCTTCGCGATCAGCATCAGCAGCACCACCGCGAGGATGCCCGCCAGTGCGACCGCGATCCGCCATCCCCACGGGTTGGGGCCGAGCGCGAGCATCCCGAGCCCGATCAGCCACTTGCCGAGCGGCGGATGCACGACGAACGACGGTGCGGTGAAGTATCCGTCGGTCTGGCCCGCGTTGAATTGCACGTCGGCCTCGGCCGGCCACCTGGCCTCGTAGCCGAGGTTCACGAGGGTCCAGGCATCCTTCGCGTAGAAGGTCTCGTCGAAGACGAGCTCGTCGGGCTGCCCGAGGTTGAACAACCGGGCGAACGCTGCGACGCCGACGATCGCACCATATGCAGACCATCGGATGCCTCGGCGCACGCCGTCCGGGCGCGACGACCACCAGCGGTCCAGACGTGACCCGGTCGGCTCGTGCACTTCGACCGTCACCAACTCGTCGAAGTCGCTGCGGGAGGACACGACTCGATGCTACGGCGGCTTCGTCCATGCCCGCGGCGCTCCGCCCCGGCCCTCGCGCTGTCTCTCCGTCCCGCCCGCCCGACGCCCCCGCACTACCGCCAGCCCGTCGCGCACCCGCAGTACCGCCAGCCCGTCGCGCATAACTCCTGCAGAATCGGCGACGTGCTCCTGGCTGGGGCTCTGGCACCCGCGGGTTCCCGCAGCAATTCGGCCCCGGATGTCGGGCACGGGCAAAACTGCAGGAGTTATGAACGAGGGCGCTCCGAGCAGGAGCCGCGAGCGAGGCGCCCTGGATGACTTGAGCCGGGGCCGGACCCGACTGGGAGGATGGGGACGTGATCATCCTCGCGGCGACCCCGATCGGCAACCTCGGCGATGCGTCGCCGCGGTTGGTCGAGGCGCTGGCCAACGCCGAGGTGATCGCGAGCGAGGACACCCGCACCACGATCCACCTGATGCGTGCCCTCGGGGTGCAGAACCGGTCGCGGCTGATCGCCCTGCACGAGCACAACGAGACTGCGAGAGCGGCTGAGCTGGTCGAACTCGCGCGCGATGCCGACCTGCTCGTGCTCAGCGACGCGGGGATGCCGGGCATCAGTGATCCGGGCTTCCCGCTGGTGGCTGCGGCCGCCGAGGCGGGCGTGACGGTGACGGTCATCCCCGGCCCGAGTGCGGTGCTGACCGCGCTCGCGGTGTCGGGGCTGCCGACGGACCGCTTCGTGTTCGAGGGGTTCCTGCCGCGCAAGGGCCGCCTGGCCGCACTGCGGACGCTCGCCCGCGAGCCGCGCACCCTGGTGTTCTTCGAGTCACCGCACCGGGTGGGTGCCGCGCTCGCCGACCTGGCGACCGCGTTCGGCGCCGACCGTCGGGTGGCGGTGTGCCGCGAGCTGACGAAGTTGCACGAGGAGGTGGTGCGGGGCTCCGCCTCGGAACTGGCACAGCGGTTCGCCGACGGTGCCCGGGGCGAGATCGTGCTCGTCGTCGAGGGGGCGTCGGCCGAGGCATCCGATCTGCCGTCAGCGGTGGCGCAGGTGCTCGATCTGGTCGGCGACGGCACACGATTGAAGGATGCCGCGGCCGAGGTCGCGAGCGCGACCGGCTTGAGCAAGCGCGAGCTCTACGAGGCCGCGCTGCAGTCACGCGCGCAGTAGCCGCGCGCTGTAGTCGGCAAACCGGCGATCGGCTGTCACCACCACGAGGTCTTCGACCTCGGCCTGCGCGAGGAGCAGCCGATCGAACGGGTCGCGGTGATGCCAGGGGAGCCGAGCGAGCGCAGCGGCGTGCGTCGAGAGAAGCGGCAGCTCGGCGAAGCCCTCGTCGATCGATACCTCGAGGATGCTCGCGGGTGCGTGGAGCTTTCCCAGCGAACGCTTGATCGCGATCTCGGCCAGTGAGACGGTCGACACGAGAATCTCGTTGCTTCCGTCTGCGATCGCCGAGCGCGCCTCAGCGCCCAGCTTCGTGTCGTCCGAGAGCCACCAGAGCAGAGCGTGAGTGTCGAGCAGGAGCCTCACGCGCCGTACCAGTCGCGGTCGTCTGATACGGAGAACTCGTCGAAGTCAGACGCGATGGTGATCTGACCGGCAAGAACGCCCGGTGTGCGGTCTTGCTGTCGCGGCAGCAGCGGAGCGAGTCGCGCGACGGGGCGACCGTTGCGCGCGATCACGATCTCTTCTCCCAGCTCGACCCGGTTGAGCAGCTGGGAGAGCTGCGTCTTCGCCTCGTACACGTTGATCATGCCCCCAGACTACCTGGTCTGGTCAAGTCTGATCAACACGACGCTGAAACACAACGGCGGCGCCGAATAGACTCGACCAATGGTCGCCGAGGGTTCGTTCACCGTCACGACGCCCATCTTCTACGTCAACGACGTGCCGCACATCGGTCACGCGTACACGGAGGTAGCCGCCGACGTGCTGGCGAGGTGGCATCGGCAGCGGGGCGAGGACTCGTTCTTGCTGACCGGCACGGACGAGCACGGGCAGAAGATCCTGCGCACGGCAGCCGCGAACAACACGACGCCGAAGGCCTGGGCCGACGAGCTGGTCGAGTCCGCCTGGAAGCCGCTGCTGGCCACGATCGACATTCGCAACGACGACTTCATCCGCACCACCGAGCCCCGGCACGAGGAGGGTGTGGCGCGGTTCATCCAGAAGCTGTACGACGACGGGCACATCTACTCCGGGCAGTACGAGGGCTACTACTGCGTCGGCTGCGAGGAGTACAAGCAGCTCGACGACCTGCTCGAGTCCACCGAGGACGAGTACGCGGGGCAACTGGTGTGCCGCATCCACAGCCGCCCGGTCGAGGTGTTGAAGGAGACGAACTACTTCTTCCGCATGAGCGCGTTCGAGAAGAAGCTGCTCGACCTCTACCGCACCCGCCCCGAGTTCGTTCAGCCCGCGAGCGTGCGCAACGAGATCGTGCAGTTCGTCAAGCAGGGCCTGGAAGACCTCTCGATCTCGCGCTCGACCTTCGACTGGGGCGTCACCGTGCCGTGGGACCCCAGCCACGTCGTCTACGTCTGGTTCGACGCGCTGCTCAACTACATCACCGCCACCGGCTGGGGGGTGGATGCCTCGGCCTTCGCCCGCCGCTGGCCCGCGGTGCACATCGTGGGTAAAGACATCGCGAGGTTCCACGCGGTGATCTGGCCGGCGATGCTGATGGCCGCCGGCATCGAGGTGCCGCGCACGGTGTTCGGGCACGGTTGGCTGCTGGTCGGCGGCGAGAAGATGTCGAAGTCGAAGCTGACCGGCATCGCGCCGTCGCAGATCACCGACACCTTCGGGTCGGATGCGTTCCGCTACTACTTTCTCTCCGCGATCGCGTTCGGTCAGGACGGCTCGTTCAGCTGGGAGGACCTGCACGCCCGGTACCACGCCGAGCTCGCCAACGGCCTCGGCAACCTCGCGTCCCGCGTGCTCGCGATGGTGACCCGCTACTTCGACGGCGCGGTGCCTGCAGCCGCAAGAGAGGACAGGATCGCGTCGCTCGAGCGCCGAGTCACCGCGGAAGCCGACGACGCCATCGACCGCTTCGCCATCCACGAAGCGCTCGCCGCCGTCTTCCAGCTCGTCGACGCGCTCAACCTCTACATCACCGAGACCGAGCCGTGGGCGCTCGCGAAAGACCCGGCACAGCGGCAACGGCTCGAGCAGGTGCTCGCGACCGCAGTGCACGGGGTCGGCACGCTCGCGGTACTGCTGAACCCGGTGGTGCCGAACGCCGCGGCGCGCCTGTGGGAGGCGCTCGGCGGCGATGGCAACCTGGATGACGTGGATATCGCGGCGGCGTATCGCTGGACCGGCAGCTCCCGAGTGGTGACGCTCGACCCGCCGCTCTTCCCGCGCATCGAGACGGACGACGCGGCGTGAGTCCTGCGGACTCGAACTTCCTCCGGTCTCGGGATACGGAGGGCCGTAAGGACCTCGAATACCCGCCGCTGCCCGAGGCGCTGACGGTCGGCGTGTACGACAACCACGCGCACCTCGAGTTCGCCGACGGCGCCAACCCGCTCGACTACCGCGAGCACCTCGACCGGGCCTCCAGCGTCGGGGTGCGCGGCGTGGTGCAGGTCGGGACGGACCTCGAGACGTCTCGCTGGGCGGCCGAGATCGCGGGGCGAGAGCCGCGGATGCTCGCGGCCGTGGCACTGCACCCGAACGAGGCGCCTGGGCTGGAGGCATCCGGTTTGCTGCAGGAGCACCTCGCCGGCATCGACGAGCTCGCCGCGCAACCGCGCGTGCGTGCCATCGGCGAGACCGGGCTCGACTTCTACCGCACCGGCGACGACGGCCGGGCGGCCCAGTTCGCGTCGTTCGAGGCGCACATCGAGATCGCGAAGCGGCACGACCTGGCGCTGCAGATTCACGATCGCGACGCGCACCAGGCCGTGATCGACACGCTGCGGCGGGTGGGCGCGCCGGAGCGCACGGTGTTCCATTGCTTCTCCGGCGACGCCGAACTCGCCCGCATCGTCGCCGACGCCGGGTGGTACCTCTCCTTCGCCGGAGTCGTCAGCTTCAAGAACGCGACCGGGTTGCGCGAGGCGCTGGAGGTCATCCCGCGGTCGCGGATCCTGATCGAGACGGATGCTCCGTTCCTCACGCCGCACCCATTCCGCGGTCGTCCGAACTCGCCGTACCTGCTGCCGTGGACGCTGCGCGCCATGGCGGCGCACCTCGAGACCGACCCGTCGATGCTGGCCGCGCAGATCACCTCGAACACGGAGGAGGTCTACGGCACGTGGGACTCGGACGCGGTGGCGACGGAGCAGACCGGGCCGTTCGCGGATCTGGCGTGAGCGCTCCGGGCGGATTGCTCGGCCCCGCTTCGGCAGGTCGCTCGTGAGCGACTTGCTGGGACCAGCGCAGGTGCGTGACCTCGCCGACCTGCTCGGGGTGAGCCCGACGAAGAAGCTCGGGCAGAACTTCGTGGTGGACGCCAACACGGTTCGGCGGATCGTGAAGTCCGCAGAGGTCCGTCCCGGCGAGGCCGTGGTGGAGGTCGGCCCCGGGCTGGGATCGCTGACGCTCGGGTTGCTTCAGGCCGGGGCATCCGTCGTCGCTGTCGAGATCGACGACCGGCTGGCCGCGCAGCTGCCGCTCACGGTCGGTCAGCTACAGCCGTCGGCCGAGCTGACCGTGCTCACCGCGGACGCGCTGCGCATCGAGTCGCTGCCCGACGAGCCGGTCGCGCTGGTGGCGAACCTGCCGTACAACGTGTCGGTGCCGGTCGTGCTGCACTTTCTGGAGCGCTTCCCGTCGATCCAGCGCGGGCTGGTCATGGTGCAGTCCGAGGTGGGGGAGCGGCTGGCCGCCGCGCCGGGCTCGAGAATCTACGGCGGACCGAGCGTGAAGGCGGCGTGGTACGGCGACTTCACCCTGGCGGGCAAGGTGTCGCGGCAGGTGTTCTGGCCGGTGCCGAACGTGGACTCGGTGCTGGTGCGGTTCCAGCGGCACGCCGAGCCGGGCACCCCGGACGAGCGGCGGGCCACCTTCGCGCTCGTCGACGCCGCGTTCGGGCAGCGTCGCAAGATGCTGCGACAATCGCTGTCGGCCGTGCTCGACGAGCCGGTGGCGCGACTCGAGGCGGCGGGGGTCGCGCCAACGGCTCGCGGCGAGGAGCTCTCGGTCGGGGATTTTCTGCGTATCGCGCGCGCGTGAACGGGCGCCGGCGTTGCCCGGGGCACCGGTTCTGCTCCGCATCCGGCGACTTCTCTGGACGGCGCTCGGTGCCGGTGTGCTGTACAGCTTTCTGACGACCGGAGGCAAGGGCGCCTGCGCCAGCGGATATGGCGCGGACGGTACCTCGGTGGCCTCGTCCCGGCTGGTTGATCGAGATGGCCGAGGAGTCTCGGTATCCGAACCTCTGGGAGGCGGTGCGCACAACCTGGAACCGGGACCCGTCTGAGTACACGACCCCCGCCTACCAGCTCGTGGAGCACGCGAACTACATCCTGATGAATCAGTTCCGCGACGAGCTCGGGCTGTCGGTGGACCCTCTTGAGGATCGCGGCTGGATGATCAGCGAAGGCGCCGTGCGCGGCGCATCCGTCATGGTGGACGGCTCGGTGACGCCGGCGATCGAGATCGACACCGACCCGTTCGTCTTCGCGATCGGGTTCGCGCTCTCGGTTGACGTCAACGTGACAGTAGTTCTTCCGCGAGCGGAGCTTCCGTTCGTTCACCTCGCGCTCGCGCGGCATGCTTCAAGATGAGTGTTAGCAACCGCAACCCACGTTGGTCGGGCCGCGGGAGCGCAGCATCCGAAGGGAGGTAGCGAGGTGAGCCAAGCTCGACTAAAGGCCGACGTATTCGACCGGCGGGTGTTCTTCCGCGACATCAAGCCGTACGAGATGCCCGCCTCATTGCAAGACCTGCGCGGACCGCCCGGCGGAGCGCTCGTACTTCCACACTCGGTCTACTGGGGACCGAAGCGCACTGTGAGCCTCGATACTCCTAGCGGCGTGCACAAGGCGTATCAGGCGGTGATTCGAGAGGGGACCGCGGAGGATCAGGCGTTGGTTCTCAACCGCGACGTACTTCAGCGCGAGTGGGCCGAGCTCACACTGCCCGACCGAGTGCGCGTGATGTGGGAAAGTCGCTTCCCACAGCTGGCGCTGCCGGTGTCGCGTGAATGAGCTAGAGCTGCAGCGCACCGTCACGCGGATTGCATTGGCGGCTTCGAGGTCAAGCGGCTTCGCACTGGCAGGGAGTGGTGCGATTCGCGAGCACGGGTTGATCAATCGCGCAACTCAGGACGTCGACCTGTTCACGTCCAACACGGACGAAGGCGCTTTCGGTGCGGCGGTTGATCGAGTTGTTGACGCTCTCGGTGCCGCCGGGTACGTCGTCGGGGTCGGCCGACGAACAGGCCAGTTCACGCGCATTCATGTATGCAACCAAGACGGACAACAGGTCGAGATCGACATGGGGATGGATTGGCGCGAGGTGGAGCCGGTCATTCTTGATGTCGGGCCCGTGCTGAGCATGCAGGACGCGATCGGCAATAAAGTCTCTGCGCTCTACAGTCGCGCTGAAGCCCGAGACTACTTCGATGTCGACGCCATCCGCGCGTCTGGCCACTACACCGATGGGCAACTGATCGTGGCAGCCGCCGAACGCGATTCCGGGTTCGACCCACGCATGTTCGCGAGCCAGCTGCAGCGGGTCCGCCGACTCACCGTCGACGATCTCGAGGAGTACGGCGTTGACGAGAGGCAACTTGCTGCGATCAAGGAGCTAGCTGGGCCACTCGGCTGAGCGAATCCGTCTGACGAGGTGGTCCATGATGTTGGGCGACGAGGCTACGACCTTCGGCGGGTCGGCGGAGATGCCCATTGCTTGCAACTCCTCGCCTCGGTCGAGCACCTTCGCGAGTTCGGAGGACATGCCCTTATTGAAGTAACCGACGCGCTGACCGTCCTGATGGATCGCTACAGCGTTCGCGTCGTATGGGTTGTCCGGTTCTCGCACGAGTTCGACCGGACCTACGCGTAGTGTGCCCACCGCGTAGGTGTCCCCACGGACCCGGCAAGTCCAAACTCCGAGCCCCCGCAGCTTTCGCGTCCCGACGTTGACGAGCTTTCCGGTGGAGTCCTCGGCCAGCCACCATGCCCCGCCGTGTTCGGTGAAATGAAGCGGCGGCAATCCCGCCGCGTCAGCCACCAGCAGTTCGTCCGCGAGCGTGCCCGAGAGATACGGCGATACGTACTCTTCCGGCGGGATGCTCGACGGTTCCTCTATCGTCACCCGAGCCTTGAACGTCGTCGCAGTGGACTCAGCAGGACGTTTCCTCAGCCACTCCCTGAGCCCCATGACGAGTACCATACGGGGAACCCCGGCGACTTACAGCCAAGCGCACGAAAGGGGACTTGCCGACGGAGCTGACGCGCGCAAGCCACCCCACCCCGCTCAGCTAGGTTGGACGCATGACCTCGCTGCCCGTCGCCGACGTGGTGCACGCGCGGGCTCCCGGCAAGATCAACGTGTTTCTGAAGGTCGGCGCCCTGCTCGAGGACGGCTATCACGACGTCGCCAGCGCCTACCAGGCGGTGTCGTTGTATGAGGATGTGCGCGCCTCGCCGGCGCCGGACTTCTCAGTGAGCGTGAGCGGCACCGTCGACCTCTCGTCGGTGCCGACCGACGGCTCGAACATCGCGATCAGGGCCGCGCGGCTGCTGGCCCGGCGCACCGGTTTCCGCGGCGGGGCGCGGCTGAGCATCGACAAGCACGTGCCGGTGGCGGGCGGCATGGGGGGCGGATCCGCGGATGCCGCGGCCACCCTTCTGGCGTGCGACACACTCTGGGGCACCGGGCTGCCGCGCGAGGACATGCTCGAACTCGCCGGGGAGCTCGGCGCCGATGTGCCGTTCGCCTTCACCGGGGGTACGGCGATCGGCACGGGTCGCGGCGACCAGTTGAGCCCGGCGCTCGCGAAGGGCCAGTTCCAGTGGGTGCTCGGGGTCGCCGACTACGGCCTGTCGACGCCCGAGGTGTACGCCGAGCTCGACCGGCACCGCGACCGCCACGCGCAAGACATCTTCCCCTCGCCTGAGACCCCGACCGTCGACGCGAACGTGCTGCAGGCGTTGCGCGCGGGCGACCCGCACATGCTGGCCGAGGTGCTCTCGAACGACCTGCAGGCGCCGGCGCTGCACCTGCGTCCGGCGCTGGCGGGCATCTTGCAGCTCGGTGAGGAGAACGGCGCCCTGGCCGGGCTGGTCTCGGGCTCCGGCCCGACGATCGCGTTCCTCGCCGCCGACCTCGACGCCGCGCTCGAACTGCAGATCGCGCTGAGCGCGGCGCGGCTGACCGTCGTGCGGGCAACCGGGCCCGTGCACGGCGCCCGCGTGATCGCGGACTGAGTCAGCCGCTCAAGATCGAGCAGCGCTCGCTGAGCGACCCTGGTCGAGTGCCCACGCGAGCCAGCAGCGCCCTGGTCCACTCAACGGGCGGTCCACGCTCGCGCAACCGGTCGACTTGGCCCCGGTCATGAAGCGGTCGGCGCAAGCTGCATCAGGAAGTTCTCTGCTTCTCGGGAGACAATGGCGCCGAACTGCTGATCTTGCTTCTCCGCTATCCGGGCCGGAGCATCAGAAGGAGAGGCAGGCGTAGTCTCCCTGATGGAGGTGCCGTGCACGGAACCCGCACCAGCGCGCTGCTGCTCACGCCCTCCGGGTGCAACGGCGAGAGCCTTGACCGACCGATCCACAGCCCGACCGTTCGGGCGCGGCAGACGAGGGCTCTGCTGCGCGTCGCGGGCACCTTCCACGCGGCGTCGTTGACCGTCGACGAGAGCCCGCGCACACTCGACTTCGGCCGTTGGTCGATCGAGCTGGTGAGTGCAGCCGTCGGCTGGGCGCTCGCCGACACCGAGGCGGTGGCCCGGTGAACCCGCGGCGCCGTCTGATCTGGGCAGCGCTCGTCGGTGTCCTCGCCGCCGCGGTGACCCTGGCTGTCGCGGAGGTGCTGTCGCTGTTCGTCGGCGCCGGCAGCAGCCCGCTGTTCGCGGTCGGCTCGTTCGTGATCGACATCGCGCCGTCCTGGGTGAAGGATGCCGCGATCGCCCTGTTCTACACCAACGACAAAGTCGCCCTGCTCGTCGGCCTCGCGCTCGTGGTGCTCGTCCTGGCCGCCGTCGTCGGCGTGCTCGAGTTGCGCAAGCCGCCGTGGGGCGCCGTGCTCCTGGTCGCCATCGGCATCCCGGTTGCGGTCGTCACGCTCACCCGCGCCGGCTCGTCGCCGACCTGGGTGCTGCCCACTGCCGTCGGGGTGCTGTTCGGGTTCCGGATGCTGCGCTCGGTAATCCGTCGTCTGCGCGACTGGTCGGACGAGGCCTCGAGCGTCAGCCGCCGAGACTTCGTGAGGCTCGTCGGCATCGCCGGTGCCGCTTCACTCGTCGCCGGCGTCGTCGCCCGCTCCATGAACGTCGCCACGAACGCCGTCAACACGGTGCGGGCGGGCATCGAGCTACCCAGGGCGACCACCGTCTCGGCCGACATTCCCGCCGGAGCCTCGCTCGACATCCCGGGTATCACTGCGCTCGTCACCCCGAACGACAGTTTCTACCGCATCGACACGGCGCTGCAGGTGCCGGTGCTCAGCGCCGACGACTGGCGTCTGCGGGTGACCGGCATGGTCGAGCGCGAGGTCGAGCTCAGCTTCGCGGAGTTGCTCGCCAAGCCGCTCACCGAGGCCACGGTCACCCTGATGTGCGTGTCGAACGAGGTCGGCGGTGAGCTCGTCGGCAACGCGACCTGGCTGGGCTGGCCGGTGCGCGAGCTGCTGCAGCAGGCCGGTCCGCTGCCCGGGGCCGACATGGTGCTGTCGCGCAGTTCGGACGGGTTCACCGCCGGCACCCCGCTCGACGTGCTGCTCGAGCGGGACCGCGACAGCCTGCTCGCCGTCGGCATGAACGGCGAGCCGCTGCCCATCGAGCACGGATTCCCGGTGCGCCTCGTCGTTCCCGGGCTCTACGGCTACGTCTCCGCGACGAAGTGGGTCGTCGAGCTGAAGGTCACCACGTTCGCCGCCGACATGGGCTACTGGACTCCGCGCGGCTGGGACGCCCTCGGCCCGGTCAAGACCGCCTCGCGCATCGACGTGCCGCGGTCGGGCGCCTCGGTGTCGGCGGGGCGGGTCGCCGTCGCCGGTGTCGCCTGGGCGCAGCACCGCGGCATCCGAGGTGTCGAGGTGCGCGTCGATGACGGACCCTGGCAGCTAGCGACCCTCGCCGACGCGATCTCCATCGACACCTGGGTGCAGTGGGTCTACGAATGGGATGCCTCGGCCGGCGCTCACACGATCGCAGTGCGCGCCACCGACGCCGACGACGAAACCCAGCGCGAGCAGCGCCGCCCACCCGCGCCCAACGGGGCGGAGGGGTGGCACACGGTCACGGTGACGGTGGCGTGACCCCCGCTGTGCTCGACGCCCCTCTCCATCCCGGGCCGCTTCGGTCACATCGGGCCGGCACGTCGGCCCAGGTTGCGCCGAATCGGCCCGAGTCGGCGCCTCGCCGAGCGCGAGCAACCGCAGCCTGGCAATTCTCTGCGAACTGACCGATCGGACAGTGCTTCCTGACCGTTCGGTCAGTATGGTGAGACCGTGTCCACCGCAGCCGATCTCCGCGCCATCGCGCTGCACGAGTTCGCCTCTGCGGGGTACACCGCGACATCCCTGCAGCGCATCGCCGAGCTGGCCGGCGTCTCCAAGTCGAACGTGCTCTACCACTTCGCATCGAAGGAAGCGCTGCTCGAGGCCACCATCGGACCGGCCAACGACCGGTTCACCGACATGCTCGAACCGCTTCGGGCGACCGGACTGCGGGATGACGCGCGCGAGGCGTTCCTCGAGGGGTTCGTCGACTTCCTGCTCGACCACCGGCTCGAGGTGCACCTGTTCATCAACCAGGGGCCGTCGCTGGTGGATGTCCCGGTCATCGACCGCGCGAACGCCCTGATCGCGACGCTCTCGGAGTTCTTCAAGGCGAACACCCAGGGCCGCGAGTCGCTGCGCTTCGGCATCGCGCTCGGCGGAGCCGCTTACATCCTCGCCAACCCGTTCACGCCAGAGCTGATCGCCGCCTTCGACAGAGATGAGCTCAGGGTCGAGCTCGTCGCGATTCTGCGCGACCTGCTCGACCCCGTCCGTTCCCGCTGACCGAAGAAGCGCCATGGCAACTCTGCTCTACCGGCTCGGCCGGTTCTCGTTCCGCCGACCGTGGCTGATGATCGGCGGCTGGGTGCTGCTGCTGGCGCTGTTCCTCGGCGGCGGGTTCGCGCTCGGCGGCAAGACGCAGGAGTCGTTCTCGATTCCCGGCACCGAGTCGCAGCTCGCGCTCGACCGCCTGAAGGCCGTGTTCCCGTCGGTCGCCGGCGCGACCGTGCAGGTGGTGATCGTCGGCGACGAGATCACCGAGGATGCCACCGGCCCGATGATCGCCGACCTGGTGGGCGAGCTTGAGGCCATCGACGGCGTCGACACCGTCGTCTCGCCGTTCAGCGAGTACGCCGGCGAGGCGATCAGCGACGACGACTCGATGGCGATCGTGCGCGTGCAACTCCAGGGGCAGTCCAGCGAGGTCACCGACGAGACGCTCGACGCGCTGAAAGCGACGGCGGTCATCCCGGAGAACGCGGGGTACCGAGTCGAGTTCGGCGGTCAGGTGTTCCAGGACAACACGTTCGGCATCACCGTCAGCGAGATCTTCGGCGTCGTCTTCGCCGGCGTCGTGCTGTTCATCACCTTCGGCTCGCTGCTGGCAGCCGGGATGCCTCTGCTCGGCGCCCTCGTCGGCGTCGGTGTCGGCATCGGGGGCATTACCGCGTACACCGCCTTCGCGACCGTCTCGAGCACAGCTCCACTGCTCGCGTTGATGATCGGACTCGCGGTCGGCATCGACTACGCGCTGTTCATCCTGTCGCGGCACCGGCAGCAGTTGGCGCAGGGTGAGGACCCGGAGGAGTCCGCTGCGCTCTCCGTCGGCACCGCGGGCGGCGCCGTGGTGTTCGCGGGCGTCACCGTGATCATCGCGCTGCTCGGACTGCTCGTCGTGGGCATCCCGTTCCTGTCCGTGATGGGTGTCGGCGCCGCGTTCGCCGTGCTCGTCGCGATCTTCGTTGCACTGACCCTGCTGCCCGCGCTCATGGGGCTGGCGAAGGGGCGACTCGCTCCGAAGCCGGGTTCGCGCGCGGCACGCCGAGCCGTCGCGAAGAAGCCCACGCTCGGGCTGCGCTGGGTTCGCGGCGTCATGCGCCACCCGATCCTGGCCAGCCTCGGCGTGGTCGCCGTGCTCGGGACTGTGGCCATCCCGTCGCTGGCCCTCGACCTCAATGTGCCCGACGGCGGTCGCGAGCCATCGGGTTCGACGCAGCGCGAGGCCTACGACCTGGTGAGCGAGGGCTTCGGGCCCGGATACAACGGACCCCTGGTCATCGCCGTCGACATCACCCAGTCCACGACGTTCATGGACGATCTCGCGGCGATCGGCGATCGGCTCGGCGAGCTGGCGGATGTCGCGGCAGTGTCCCAGGGCATCCCCGACGAGACGCTCGACACCGCGATCATCCAGGTCACGCCGGCCAGCGCGCCGGACGCTCCCGAGACGAAGCAGCTCGTCGAGTCGATCCGCGACCTCGCGCCGGAGCTGGGCCGGCAGTTCGACATGCCGATCTCGGTGACCGGCACGACGGCGGTCGCCATCGACATCTCCACCAGGCTCACGGACGCCCTGGTGCCGTTCGGAGTGGTCGTCGTCGGACTCTCGATCGTGCTGCTCATGGTCGTGTTCCGCTCGGTACTCGTGCCGGTCAAGGCCGCTCTCGGGTTCCTGCTCTCGGTGGTGGCCTCGTTCGGCGTGGTCGTCGCGGTGTTCCAGTGGGGTTGGGGTGCGCAGCTGCTGCAACTCGACAGCACCGGCCCGATCCTGTCGTTCCTGCCGATCATCCTGATGGCCGTGCTGTTCGGTCTCGCGATGGACTACGAGGTCTTCTTGGTCTCCGGCATGCGCGAGGAGTTCGTGCGCACCGGCAACGCGCGTGCCGCCGTCGAGCGCGGGTTCGCCGGCGCCGCTCGTGTCGTGACCGCGGCCGCGCTGATCATGTTCTTCGTCTTCTTCGCGTTCGTGCCCGAGGGCTCCGGCATGATCAAGCCGATCGCGCTCGGCCTCGCTGTGGGCATCGCGTTCGACGCGTTCCTGGTGCGCATGACGCTGGTGCCCGCGCTGATGACGCTGTTCGGACGGTCGGCATGGTGGATGCCTCGCTGGCTCGACCGCCTCCTGCCGGACGTCGACATCGAGGGCGAACGCCTGCGCGAGCACACGCACGCGCTGGCCTGGGCCCGGGAGCAGGATGCCGCGGTGTCGGCCGAGTACCTCGTCGCCGGCACCGGCGACCACCGCATCGGACCGATCTCGTTCTCGGTGCCCGCGGGTGCGATCGTGATCGCCAGCGGCGACGCCGTGGACCGGCGGCTCGTCGCGGCCACGCTCTCGGGGCGGCTCGATCCGCTGTCCGGACACGCGCAGGTGGTGGGTCATCCGCTGCCGTCGGAGTCGTCGACGGTCCGCGGTCTGGTCGCGCTCGCCGACATCGGCGGCACCGAGCGCACCGAGACGACGGTGACCGTGGGGGAGTTGCTGACCGAGCGCATCCGCCTCACCCAGCCCTGGTACCGGGTGACGACGGGGCGCGGGGTGCGCCGCTGGCTGGAGCTGATCAACACCGCGCTCGCCGAGTCCGCCTGGCGTCAGCCGCAGACGGTGGCCGCGGCATCCACCCTGCTGCAACTGCCGCAACTCGAACGGGCCGTCGCCCTCGCCGCCGTCGCGCTCGCCGAGCGGACGCCCGTGGTCATGCTCGACCAACTCGACTCGTTCGCAGCGTCCGAGGACGAGCAGACCTTCGTCGCCGCCGTCCGACGCCTAGCCGCGAGCGATGTGACCGTGTTCGTCGGCACACCGCTCCCGGGGCGCGTCGCTCCCGACGGGGCCGGGCCGCAGCGGCACGAGCGCCGCGTCGTCCAGCTCGATCTTGCCTCGCTCACCACCCAAGGAGTCGCCCGATGAGCACCCCAACCCGCAGACTACGCCGTGTCGGCCTCGCCGCCGTCGCGCTCGTGCCGCTCGCGTTCACCGGACTGTTCGTCGCGGCACTCGGGCAGTCCGACACGGCGCTCGAGCGCATCCCGGCGGCGATCGTGAACGAGGACGAGCTGATCACCACGACCACGCCGCAGGGCGAGGAGCAGGTGGTGTTCGCCGGTCGCCAGCTCGTCACAGAGCTCACCGGCGCCGAGGGCTTCGACTGGACCATCACGAACGCCGATCAGGCGCAGGCCGCCCTCGACCGAGGCGAGGTGTACGCGGTGCTCACCATCCCGTCGAACTTCTCCGAGTCGATCCTGTCGCTGCAATCCGGTGATCCGCGGCGAGCCGAGATTGCCATCCGCACCGACGACGCTCGCGCCTACCTCACCGGCTCGGTCGCGCAGGTGGTCGGCCAGTCGATGACCGACGCCTTCGGTCGGGCGGTCACTGAGCAGGTCATCGGCGGCCTGTTCGCCAGCCTCGGCCAGGTCGGCACGTCTCTCGGCACCGCCGCCGACGGCGCCTCGAGCCTCGCGGGCGGAGCGCGCTCGCTCTCTGGCGGCATCGCCGAATACACGGCCGGTGTCGACGGACTGGCCGACGGGCTCTGGACGATCAGCAACGAGACCGAGTCGCTCGGCGCGCTGGCGTCGGGCATCGCCGAGTACACCGGCGGTGTCTCGCAGGTCTCGGCGGGTTTGAGCGCCTTCCCGGTCGACGCCGTGGCGCCCGCCGCCCAGCCGCAGTTCCAGGCGCTGGTGCAGGGGCTCGCCGCAGCAGCAGCGGGCGGTCCCGCACTCGCCGAGGGAGCATCCTCGCTCCCGCAGTTGCAGCAGGGCATCGAGCAGACCGCGATCGGCGCGTCACAGCTGGCGGATGCCTCGCCTCCCCTGATCGCCGGCGCCGACCAACTCGCCGCCGGCGCCGACGAGCTCGCCACCGGGTTGCGCGACGGCGCCGAGCAGATCCCGGCCGAGGAAGCCGCCACGGACGCAGGCGCTGTCGCCGCCGACCCGGTCGGGCTCGACGTGACCACCGCGAACGCGGTCACCGAGGTCGGTCAGGGCATCGCGACGTTCTTCATCCCGCTCGGGCTCTGGGTCGGAGCGCTCGCGGTGTTCCTGATGCTGCGGCCGCCAGGTCGCGGGGCGCTGGCGTCGACCGCGACGGACGGTCGGCTCGTGCTGTCGTCGCTGACGCGCGCGGGCACGGTCACCGGCATCCAGGCGCTGTTGCTCGTCGGGCTGCTGCATGGCGCGTTGGGCGTCGCGTGGACGACGCTGCCGCTCACGCTCGGCTTCGCGCTGGTCACGGCGCTGGGGTTCACGGCGTTCCACTTCCTGCTCACCGCAGGTTTCGGCCGCGGCGGGCTGGTGGTCTCGCTACTGCTGCTTGCGTTGCAGGTGACGTCGACCGGCGGCATCTACCCGGTGCAGCTGCTGTCGGAGCCGTTCCAGGTGCTCGGCAGGTTCCTGCCGCTCACGTATGCCGTCGAGGGCATGCAGGGGATCATCGCCGGCGGCGACACCGGCTCGGTGCTCGGCGCGGCCGCGGTGCTGGTGCTGTTCGGCGCGGCGAGCGTCGTGCTCGCGCTCGCTGTCGTGCGGCGCACACGGCGCGCAACGGCGCTCGGGATGCTGCCGGCGACCGCCTGAGTCACTGAGGCGTGACCGCGAACGGGATTCCCGCGGCGAGCAGGGCCATGTTGACGATCGCCAATGGGATGACGGTCACGTCAATTCGCCCGGTCTGCCAGACGGGCACGGTGTATCTGGCGAGGTTCACTGTTGCGAGCAGCCCTGTTGCCAAGAGCCAGGCTGGCGAGGCAATGACCGCGAGTATTGCTGTCAGAAGTACCGCGACGATGCCGACGGCGTGCGAAGCGGGACGTGTCGTTGTTGTCTTCATCGGTCAGTCCTTTCCGCACCGGGGGAGGCCGACCGCGCAACAACGCGTCCAATTGGATCGCGCAGGCCCTGGGTGATCTTCAGGGCATGATCCCGTTCCCAGTTGTCGTGCTCGACTCGGACCACGGCTCCGAGTTCATCGACCACGACCCGCCGACTGGCTCCACCAGCGTGATATCACCCAGACGCGGTCGCGATCCTACAAGAACGATCAAGCCGCGGTGGAGTCCACGAACAATAGTGTCGTCCACAAGCACGCGTTCTCCTGGCCCTACGACATCCGAGAAATGCTCGCCCCGCTTGGCGAGCTCTGGCCGCTGGTGGCGCTGCCACTGAATTTTCCACTCCCCACGAAAAAGCCAATCGGGTACGCTCACAATCCGTGAGGCACCACCTCGCCTCTCGCGCTCCGTTTTTAGTGTCCGGCGGCGACCTTGCGACGATCGCGGGCTGCTATGCGCTCCCACACCCGCGGAGCGTTCGACCACACGATCCGGGTAAGCAACCTCGAGTACTGAGAGATCGGCGTCGAGTATAGCTACACGTGCGATAAACCGTAGGGGCAGGTCATCCCCGACTCGAACGAGGGTCTCGGCAGCATGAGCCAGCCGGTTTCACAGTAAACGGAAGTCACCGCTGCGCGCTGATCACCTCGACGCCGGCGTCCGCGAGCGCCGCGGCGAGGTCGGCGGGCGGTACGGCATCCGTGATCAGGTAGTCGGCATTCTCGAGCGCTGCGACCTGAGCGAACAACTGCCGCCCGAACTTGGAAGAGTCGGCGAGGATCGCGGTGCGCTCGGCTCGCTGGATCATGTCGCTCATCATCGCCGCATCACCGAGGTTGCTCGTCGAGTACCCCGATGCAGCGACCGCCCCCACCGCGATGAGCGCGAGGTCGCAGCGAAGTTCCACAGCTGCCCCGCCCGCGCTCATCGTGAACGCGACCGGACCCGTGGTCGCCTGGGTGATGACTCGCACGGCACCGCCAAAGACGTAGAGGTCGCGGAATACCTTCTCCGAGATCTCGGCCGGGATGCGCAGGTTGTTGGTCGCGATGGTCAGGTCCCTATGGTTGCGCAACGCGCGGGCTACGGCGAGCGACGTCGTGCCGGCGTTCAGCATGATGACAGAGCCGTTCGAGACGAGGCCTGCGGCCAGTTTCGCGATGGCGTCCTTCTCGGCGATCTGCATGCTGAGACGCACATCGAGTCCGCGGTCGGTGCGGGGGCCGTCGACGCTGACTGCGCCGCCGTGGGTGCGCACGAGAACGCCGTCACGGTCGAGCTGGTCGAGGTCACGGCGCACGGTGTCGGTGGAAACGCCGAAGTGCTTCGACAGGTCGGCGACCGTCACCTGGCCAACCTCGGCGACATGCGCTGCAAGATCGGCTTTGCGCCCGGCGGGCAGCCGCCGTCCGTTGCCTCCCGGCGCTGCATTCACGAGTCTGCCCCCATGACTAGATCCAGCACTTTCTTGCGGTCGCTTTGCCGCAAGCTCAGTGTATCCCTGAGCTTCTCGACCGGAGCAGCGCTTGCGCCGCCGTGCAACCTCAGCATAATATCGCTTGAAGGTGCAAGAAAGCGCATAAGAATGCGTGAAACCGCAAGTCTCGAAGAGGAGAAACCATGACCACATTGGCCCGAGGACGCCGCAACGTCCTCATGATCGTCGGAGTTGTTACGACTGCTGTGACCGTTCTCGCCCTGGGCGGATGCGCAAGCGGCGGCGGCACTGACGCTGGCGGAAATGTCACCATCGAGTTCGCGCAGTGGTGGGCACCCGAACTCCCCGACGGTGCGTTCCAGGGATTGATCGACCAGTTTGAGGAAGAAAACCCTGGCATCACTGTCGAGCTGATCAGCGGACCCTACGCATCTACCAAGGAGCAGTTGTTCGCTGGCGCCGCGTCCGGAACGATGCCCGATGTCGTCGGTCTCGACGGTGCCTGGGTCAGCGATTTCGCGAATCAGGGAGCCATCGCCGATCTCACCGCGCTCATGGACGAGAACGGCATGGACGACAGCAAGCTCGCCAGCCAGATCCAGATCGAGGGTTCGACCTACATGATCCCGGTCGTCAACTTCGTCTACCCGCTCTTCGTGAACCTCGATCTTCTGGGACAGGCTGGCATCGCCGAGGTCCCCAGCACGCGCACCGAATTCACCGACGCCGCGAAGGCGATCACGGGGCTGGGTGCGGCGAGCGGCTGGGTGCTTCCGCTTTCGCTCGAAGCGCCCAACGGCATCCAGAATGATGTCATGTCCTGGAACTGGGCGTCCGGCGGATCGATGCTGACCGAGGATGGCCTGCCAGACCTCACCAACGAGGATGTCGTTGGCACCGTTGAGTTCGTGCAAGGCCTGTGGGATGACGGCGTCATCGCGCCTGGGTCCTTCACGATGAAAGAGCAGGACAAGGTCGAGGAGTTCACAAACGGGCGTGCGGGGATGATGATTAGCTCGCTCTCGCACATCAACTTGATCCAAGAAAGCAATCCCGAACTCAACTTCGACGTCGCGGCGATCCCGGCCGAAGACGGCTACGACGGTCCCCGTGGCATCCCGTACGCGTCGTGGGGTATCGGTGTCGCGAACGGCAGCGAGAACCAGGCCGAGGCACTCAAACTCGTCGAGTTCTTGATGAGCACCGACATCAACTCTGAACTCTCGACCATCGCCAACGCGTTCCCCGGAAACGTCGACTCGGCGCCCGAGTTTGGCGAGGGAAAGGCGCTGTTCGAGAAGGCGTTCAAGATCTACCAGAGCGGCTACCCGGCAAACGAGTTTACCGGCCTGCCCGTCGCTGAGGAGCTCATGCGCCAGTTCGACACCGAGTTCCAGAAGCTGCTCGAGGGCCAGACTACGGTCGAGGAGATGCTCAGCACGGTGCAGGAGTCCTGGTCCGCTGAGTTCTAGGCAGGTCTGATCTACGAAGTCTGCTCCACCGCGGGAGCCGCGCCAACACGCGCGGCGTGGCTCCCGCATCATCCATGAGGAGGTCCCGGCTGTGAGCACCATGCTCCCCCGCCGTCGATCGCGAGTCTCGCTGGCGCGTCGTGCAGAGCCCTACGCCTACGTTGCCCCAACGTCTGCACTGCTCATCGTGCTCATGCTCGTGCCGATCGTTATGGTGATCGGGTACTCGTTCCTCGACAACGTCATCCTTAACAAGAATCCCGAGGTCGTCGGATTCGACAACTATGTCGTCGTGCTGACCGATGAGGTCTTTCGCACCGCGATCGCCAACACCATCGTTTTCGTCACCGGTAGCGTCGTCGCGCACCTGGTGATCGGCCTCGCGTTCGCGCTAATGCTGAACTCGCCGCTGCTCGGGCACCGCGTTATCTCGCTGTTCCGCGGGATGTACGTCCTGCCCTGGTTGTTCACAGCCGCGATCGTCGCGGTGCTGTGGCGTTTGCTGCTCGCTCCGAATGGCGTGGCGAACTTCCTGCTCGGGTCGCTCGGGCTGAATACCGGCGACACCGAGTGGCTCTCCGATCCATCGCTCGCGCTTGGCACGGTCACGTTCATCAACATCTGGTCGGGATATCCGTTCTTCATGATCAGCATGCTGGCCGGCCTGCAGGGCATTTCAGCTGACCTGCACGAGGCAGCCCGCGTCGACGGTGCCGGTCCGATCCAGCGCTTCTGGCATGTCACTGTCCCGCAGCTTCGACCGATCATCATTTCGATGGCGCTGCTCGACTTCATCTGGACATCGCAGCAATTCGCGCTGATCTGGATGACGACGGGTGGCGGACCGATTGTCGCGACCGAGATGCTAAGCACCTACACGTATAAGCTCGCGTTCGCAAAATACGAGTTCGCCCTCGCATCCACGAGTGCCGTGCTCGTGCTGATGCTTTCGATGGTGCTCGCGATCTTCTACGTGCGTCACCAGCGGGCGAGGGAGTGACGCCATGGCCATCACCCGTCGAACGCGCGAGAACGTGCAGCGCAGCGTTCTCATTCTCGGACTCGTGGCTGGCGCGCTCTTCGCCGTCGGGCCTGTGATCTGGATGCTCTCGAGTTCGTTCAAGCCGAACACGCAGATCTTCGAGTACCCGCCGCGGCTGATCACCGAGGCGTTCTCGTTTGGCGCGTACGGCGCCATCTTCGCCGACCCGGAAAAGATCCGATTTTTCATCAACAGCTATGTCGTCTCGGGTGCCGTGACCCTCGCGACTCTGTTCGTCGCCATCCTCGCGTCCTATGCGTTCAGCCGCTTCGACTTCCCGTTCAAGAAGCCGCTCAATGTGATAATCGTGAGCGTGCAGGCGATCCCGCCAATCACCCTGCTCGTGCCCTACTTCGGCCTCGTGGTCGCGCTCGGACTGTTCAACACCTACCCGGGCCTCATCCTCACCTACATGGTGTTTACGCTGCCCTACGCGATCATCATGATGACCGGCTACTTCAACACCGTCCCGCGCGAACTCGACGAAGCAGTGCGGATGGATGGAGCCGGCTCATGGACCACCCTGTGGCGCATCCTGGTGCCGGTCTCCGTGCCCGGCATCGTCTCCGTCGGGGTCTACACCTTCATGATCGCCTGGAACGAATACCTGTTCGCGCTCACCCTCACGAAGACCACAGACATGCGCACCGTGCCCATCGGCATCCAGCTGCTCATGGGCCAGCTCTCGTACCAGTGGAACGAGATGATGGCGATGAGCATCCTCGGCTCGATTCCTGTGCTCGCGTTGTTCCTCTTCTTTCAGCGCTTCTTCATCGGCGGCCTCACCGCTGGCGCGGTGAAGAGCTGACCCCCGTGCGGCCACCGGCCGATACGACCACCACCGAACAGGAGAAATCAACAGTGCTCTGGAGCGGCAAGTCCATTCTCGACATTGCGAACGAGAACAATTTCGCGATCCCCGCATTCAACATCAGCGACTGGGCGATGTTCACCGGTGTCATGGACATCAGCGAGGAGAAGGCCGCCCCGGTCATCATCGCGATCCACCCGGACGAGGTGTCCCACATCACCACTGACCTCATCCCGGCCATGCACGCGCGCGCCCACCGCTCAGACGTGCCGGTCGCGATCCATTGGGATCACGGCGGCAGCTACGAGGAGATCATCCGGGCGATCCATGCCGGGTTCACCTCGGTGATGATCGACGCGTCGCTCAAGCCGTTCGAGGAGAACGTCGCGATCACGCGCAAGGTGGTTGAAGCCGCGCGCGCTGCCGGCATCCAGGTCGAGGGTGAACTCGGCACCATCGGTGCGAACGACAGCTACGGGGAGTCGGGCGCGCCGGAGATCATCTACACCGATCTTGACGATGCGGTGCGCTTCGTTGAAGAGACCGGTGTTGACAGTCTCGCGGTTGCGATCGGCACCTCGCACGGCCTTTACCCGGCCGACAGGAACCCGGCACTGCGCCACGACCTGCTGAAGCAGATTAAGGCTGCAGTGAACATCCCGCTTGTACTCCACGGCGGCTCGTCCAATCCGGACAGCGAACTGCGCAAGGCCGTCGAACTCGGGATCAACAAGATTAACATCTCCAGCGACATCAAGGTCGCCTACCACAATCGGATGCGCGAGATCATGGGCGGCGACGCGCGTCTGAGGGAGCCGAACGCGATCCAGCCCGAGCCGATCAACGCGATGAAGCTCGCGGCCGCCCAGAAAATCGACCTGTTCGGCGCCGCGGGCAAGGCCGACCTGTACTAGTCCGCCCGGGCTGTACTTCACATCGGGATTCCGAAAGTATCCGCCACGTGGGAGACATCGTCCTCGGCCTCGGTGGCACCGTCGACTTCGAGATTAGCTGGGATGCAGCGGTGCTGCAGCGGCTCATCGACGAGTACCGCATTCGAGCCGACGAGTTGTCGACGTCTGCGGCGGTGGTGGACGAGCGTGCCCTCGTGATCACGATCCTGGCGTTCCTCGCCTTTGGCTCCGGGGGTGAGCGGTTCGTCGAATCGTCGGCGGTTGTTGAGCGGTTCGCCGCCCGATTCTCCACAATCGTGACCCTGGGTGGCACGTGCGTGCGGGCGGGCATCGCGCTCGACAGCCTCGGCATCCCGAGCGTGCAACACCTCGTGAGCATCGACGACAATGTGCGGCGGCTGCTGCCAACATCAACTCGTTACATCTCGAGTGCGACGCATGACAGGCTCGATCCGCACCTGATCGTTCAGTACCCAGCCGACTCGCGGCTGCGGGTCGGCGAACGGGAGATTCTCGCGCCGCATGCGAACCGGATCATCTTCGCGAACGATCCGCCGAACCGCGAGATGGCGCTGAGCGCAGACCTGCCCGCCGCGCTCGCCGCGGCCGATGTGTTCCTGATCTCGGGGTTCAATACGATGATCGACGCTGGTCTAATGTCGTCGAGGCTCGACGATCTGGAGCGTGCGCTCGCGAGACTGCCCGCCGCCGCGATCGTTTATTACGAGGATGCCGGCTACTACCGGCGCGACCTCGCAGGCCTGCCGCGCGAGCGCCTGCTGTCGCGGATCGACGTGTATAGCATGAACGAGGACGAACTGCAGGAGTATCTCGCCCGCGAGGTGGATCTGCTCGACGCCGCCGCGGTCTCCGATGCACTCCGCGCTGTGCACGCCCTCATCCCCGCCCCGGCGCTCGTCGTTCACACCAAGTACTGGGCCATCGCGGTGGGCCCGGACTCGGCGCGCCACCGCGAGTCACTCGACAGCGCCGTCCGCATGGCGGCGACCCGGTATCGACTGGGCGACGGGCACTCCGCAGCGGACTTCGAGGCTACCGCACTTCTGCCGCGCCACCCGGGCGGTGCTCGCGTGGTCGAGCAAGTCGAGCGCGTGCTCGAAGCGGTCGGAGTGCCCGCGCACGTGATCGAAGCGGATTCTCCGACCACGATCGGCCTCGGCGACAGTTTTGTGGGTGGGTTCCTTGCCGCAGTCGCTCGCGAGCGGGAGGGCGCATGATCGTCGGCCTGCCCTCGAACCGCCCGCCTGAGCGCTTCTACCGTGGCGGTGCCCGCATCACCGCGCTCCGCGGCGACCCACCCGCTGCCGAGCGCGAGCCTGAGGACTGGGTCGGATCGACCACCACCATGTTCGGCGAACGAGAGCTCGGGCTTAGCCGTCTGCCCGACGGACGGCTGCTGCGCGAGGCGGTCGAGTCCGACCCGATTGGCTGGCTCGGCACTGAACACGTCGCGCGCTGGGGTGCCGACGTGCGCTTGCTCGTGAAGCTGCTCGATGCCGGGGAACGGCTGCCGGTGCATGCACACCCCGACGACGCGTTCGCTGCGTTGCATCTCGGAGCGGCGCACGGCAAGGCCGAGGCCTGGTACATCCTCGAGGGTGGGACCGTGCACCTCGCCCTTCGTGACGACATCGAAATGCCGGAGCTTGCCGGCCTCGTCGCCCGCCAGGAGACAGTCGCACTGCTCGGCCTGCTGCACGAGATCGAGGTGCGGCCGGGAGACGTGGTGTGGGTGCCACCGGGGGAGCCCCACGCGATCGGGGAGGGCGTGCTGCTGCTCGAGCTGCAGCAGCCGCAGGATCTATCGATCCTGCTGGAGTGGGAGGGCTTCGCGATCGACGGCGCGGTCTCGGGGCATCTCGGGCTCGGGTTCGAGCTGGCGCTGGGTGCGGTGAACCGCGCGGGTCGTACGAGCGAGGGCGTGAGCGCGCTCATCCGTCGGGGCGAGGGAGCGGGGGCCGTGCTGCCGGATGCCGCGGGTGAGTACTTTCGGCTGGAGCGTGTGGTGGTGGCATCAGAGGTGGCGCTTGAGCCAGGGTTTGCCGTCACTCTGGTAGCCGATGGCAACCTCGTGATCGGAGGACGACCGGCGCCGCGCGGGTCGACGTTCGTCGTCGCGGCGGAGGATGGCGCTGTTGCGGTCGCCGGCGCAGGCACGCTGTTGGTCGCACGACCGCCCCTTCCGAACTGAAGGTCAGTGGCTGAGCAGCGCGCTGCGCCTTCAGCCAGCGTCACGAGCTTGCGAGCAGCAGCACGAGCTCGATCGGGAGGTCCACCCGCCAACGGTACGCTGGAAACCCGTGGCACATCTTCTCGGCGCCGAAGCGCTGCACCTCGAATACCCGACCCGCGTGGTCTTCGACGGCGTGACCATCGGCCTCGACGAGGGGGACCGCATCGGCGTGGTCGGTCGCAACGGCGACGGCAAATCGACGCTGCTGCGCCTGCTCGCCGGCCGCATCGAGCCCGACGCCGGTCGGGTCACCCGACGCGGTGGTGTGATGCTCGGGATGCTCGACCAGTCGGATGAGCTCGACGACGAACTGACCGTGAGCGCGGCGGTGGTCGGAGACATCCCGGAGCATGTCTGGGCAGGTGACCCACGCGCTCGTGACGTGATCGCGGGGCTGCTCACCGGCATCCCGTGGGAGGCTCGCCTCGGCGACCTCTCCGGCGGCCAGCGCAGGCGGATCGCGCTCGCCGCGCTGCTGATCGGCGACTGGGACGTGCTGTTCCTCGACGAGCCGACGAACCACCTCGATGTCGAGGGCATCGCCTGGCTGGCGGGTCACATCAGGCAGCGGTGGTCGGCGTCATCGGGCGCGTTCGTGGTTGTCACCCACGACCGCTGGTTTCTCGACGAGGTCTGCACCGCCACCTGGGAGGTGCACGATCGCATCATCGAGCCGTTCGAGGGCGGGTACGCCGCGTACGTGCTGCAGCGGGTGGAGCGCGATCGGATGGCCGCGGCATCCGAAGCGAAGCGGCAGAACCTGATGCGCAAGGAGCTCGCGTGGCTGCGGCGCGGGGCGCCGGCGCGCACGTCGAAGCCCAAGTTCCGCATCGACGCGGCCAACCAGCTGATCGAGAACGAACCGCCGGTGCGTGACAGCGTCTCGCTGAGCGCGATGGCGATGCAGCGACTGGGGAAGGATGTCGTCGACCTCGAGGGCGTGTCGGTCAGCTTCCCCTCTGCTGATCGAGCCGAGTCGAGATCAGTCTTGAGGGATGTCACCTGGCGCATCGCACCCGGCGAGCGCACCGGCATCCTCGGGGTGAATGGGGCTGGCAAGTCGACCCTGCTCGGGCTGGTCTCCGGCACGCTGCAGCCGACCAGCGGGCGGGTCAAGCGCGGCAAGACGGTCAGGGTGGCTGAGCTCACGCAGCAGCTCGCCGAGCTGCGCGAGGTGTGGAACAACCGGGTCAGCGACGTGATCGGCAGCCTGCGGCGGTCGTACGTCGCCGGTGGTAAGGAGCTGACCCCGGGCCAGCTGCTCGAGCGGCTCGGGTTCACGAGCGCGCAACTGTCGACTCCGGTGAAGGACCTCTCGGGCGGGCAGAAGCGGCGGCTGCAGCTGCTGCTCATCCTGCTCGACGAGCCGAACGTGCTCATCCTCGACGAGCCGACCAACGACCTCGACACCGACATGCTCGCCGCGATGGAGGATCTGCTCGACTCCTTCGCAGGCACCCTGCTCGTCGTCAGCCACGATCGGTACCTGATCGAGCGCGTGACAGATCAGCAGTACGCCGTGCTCGACGGGCGGCTGCGGCACCTGCCGCGCGGAGTGGAGGAGTACCTGCAGCTGCGCTCCGCTCGCCCCGCCGCGGCACCGGCGGCGGCAGCGAGGGTCTCGGGGGCCGAGCGTCGGTCCGCCCAGAAGGAACTCGCCGCGCTCGAACGGCGCATGGCGAAGCTGACTGCGTCGGTCGCGGCGGTCCACGAACGGATGTCTGGAGCCGACCAGTCCGACTTCGCGGGTCTCAGCATCCTCATGCAGGAGGCGGCCGCGTTCGAGGCGGAACTCGCCGCCGCCGAGACCCGCTGGCTCGAGTTCTCGGAGCTGCTCGGCTAGAACCCGCGGCGGGTTCGCTTTTCCGGAGTACTGCTCTCGATCGACGGCGTCGCCCGCAACGGGTGTGACTGAAACGTTCGATCTCCGGAAAAGCGATCCCGGGTGACGCGAGAAGTCCGCCTGACGAGGCGCATGAGATTCGAGTCCCGACTTCGTCCATGCACGACGGGCGATGCGCAACGCGGGTCGACGCGCGCCGGTGCGCCGAGCACTGGTGAGAGAATGAGTGCGATGGCGCACGAGCATCCGTACTCAGGTCGGGGCCGCATCGCCGTCGCACTGTCGATAACGGTCATCGTTTTCGTCGCCGAGCTCGTCGGCGCCGCGATCACCGGCAGCCTCGCGCTGCTGGTGGATGCCGCGCACATGCTCACGGACGCCGTCGGGCTGACGATCGCGCTCGTGGCCGCGACGCTCGCGACCCGGCCCGCGACCCAGAAGCGCACCTGGGGCTGGCAGCGCGCTGAGGTGCTGGGAGCCGCGGCTCAGGCCGCGATCCTGCTGGGCGTCGGAGTGTTCGTGGTGATCGAGGCGGCGCAGCGGCTGTTCGCGCCGCCGGAGATCGACGGCGGTCTGCTGGTGATCTTCGGTGTTCTCGGGTTGCTGGCCAACGTGGCATCCCTCGCCGTGCTGTTGCGCGGTCGCCGGCGCAACCTGAATCTGCGGGCGGCGTTCCTCGAGGTGCTCAACGACGCGCTCGGGTCGGTGGCGGTGGTGGTCGCGGCGGCGGTGATCGCGCTGACCGGGTTCGCCTACGCGGACTCGATCGCGGCGATCCTGATCGGGGTGCTGATCGTGCCGCGCGCGTTCCTTCTGCTGCGTGACAGTGCCAACGTGCTGCTGGAGTCGACGCCGAAGGGGCTCGCTCTGCAGGATGTGCGCGACCACATGCTCGAGCTGCCGCATGTGATCTCGGTGCACGACCTGCACGTGACCCAGATCGCGTCCGGGCTGCCGGTGCTCACGGCGCACGTCGTCGTCGATGACGAGTGCTTCTATGACGGGCACTCCGCACGGATGCTCGACCAGCTGCAGCACTGCGTCGCCGAGCACTTCGATGTTCAGATCGAGCACTCGACGTTCCAGCTTGAGTCGGCGGGTCACGCCGCCCACGAGCATCCCACCCACGACTGACGGCCTCGCGGTCGGTGCCGCACCCCTCAGGAGACGTCGAAGTCGAGGCTCAGCTTGCGCAACAGCGCGCTCAGCCGCTCCTGGTCGGTGCGCGACAGCCCGTCGAGCAGTTCGGCTTCGGCTGCCACGAGCGTGGTGATCGCGGCATCCACCCGGTCAGCCCCCGCTGCCGTCATCACGACCAGGATGCCTCGGCCGTCGTTCGGGTCGGTGCGACGCTCGACGAGCCCGCGCACGACCATCCGGTCGATCCGGTTCGTCATCGTGCCACTCGAGACGAGCGTCTGCTGCAGCAGCGCCTTCGGGCTCAATTGGTACGGATGCCCCGCCCGGCGCAGCGCCGACAGCACGTCGAACTCCCACAGCTCGAGGTCTGAGGCGCCGAACGCGGTGCGACGTGCTCGCTCCAGGTGACGCGCGAGCCGGTCCACCCGGCTGAGCACCTGGAGCGGCGCGAAGTCGAGGTCGGGGCGCTCACGCGACCAGCCGCCGACGATGCGGTCGACCTCGTCGCTGGCGGGGGGCATCCGATCATTATGACCGGTGCCCCCGCCCTGCAGCTCAGGCCCCGAGCCCGGCGCGGTCGACGCGGCGGTGATAGCGCATGCCGGCGAGACCGCCGAGGATGGCCCCGCCCAGACTCGCCGCCACGACGAGCAGGGCGGTCACGATGCCCGCGACCGTCAGCGCGCCCTCGTTGATCGGGATGCGCGGGAACGCGTTGAGGTTGGCCAGCACATCGAACTGGCTGCCGGCCAGTGCGGTGATGATGGCCACCACGATCGCGATGATCACCGCCCAGAGCCACACCGCGAGCCCCTGCTTGACTCCGCTGAAGCGCGCCATCCGTCCGGCGACGTAGCCGCCGGCGAAGTACGAGATGAAGAGAATCACGATGAGCGCGATCGCGCCGATGATGCCGACGGTCTCGGCGTTGGCACCCGCCTGGCCGGCGGCCTCCTCGGCCGACACATCATTGCCCAGACCCAGTGCAGCGCCGGTCGCGCTGATGAGGGCGGCCAGCAGCACGGCCATTCCGGTCGCGGTCAGCCAGCCGAAGAAGGCGGAGCCGAACTTGAAGCCCCCGAACTGCTCTTTCTCGCGGGCCACCACGTCGTGGCGGTCGTGAACGCTGTTCTCCGGCACGACGACCCGCTCGCGGATCGGTTCACGGTCGTTGTTCGTCGAATTCGTCATGGTTCCACGCTATGTCGGGTGTGAATGCACCGAACCTGGTTGATTCCCGGGAGCGAAAGGGGTAGGGCGGCGTCTGGCAGACTTGAGGGCGCGCAATCCGCCTTGGTGTAACGGCAGCACGACAGCCTTTGGAGCTGTTAGGTCCAGGTTCGAATCCTGGGGGCGGAGCGGTATCGTGCGACCATGACCGGCTTCTTCGATACCGTCGCCCTCGCCTTCGAGGTGCTGGGCGTCAGCGCGATGGCGCTGGGCTTCGTGGTGGCGACCGTGCTGGGCGTCGCCTCCTGGGTGAGGCAGCGCGACGGCCGGGCGGCGTTCACGACGCTGCGCAACTCCATCGGGCTGGTGATCCTGCTCGGGCTCGAGATCCTCGTCGCTGCCGATCTGGTGCGGACCGTGACATCCACCCCGTCGCTGACCGACGCGCTCGCGCTGGGAATCGTCGTGCTGATCCGCACCATCCTGAGCCTGTCACTCCAGGTCGAGATCGAGGGCGTCGCGCCGTGGCGGCGGGCGCTGCTGACCAGCCCGGAGCTGATCGCGAGGGCCGCGGGATCTCGACAAGCTCGATCGTCGGGCAGGGCAGAATAGGCGCATGACCGATCCCCGCCTCGCCGTCGTCGTTCTCGCTGCCGGACAGGGCACCCGCATGCGGTCGTCGCGGCCGAAGGTGCTGCACTCGCTGGCCGGGCGCTCGCTGATCGGGCACGTGCTCGCGACCGCGTCGGAACTGAGCCCGCAGCACGTGCTGGCGGTGGTGCGGCACGAGCGCGAAGCCGTCGTCGCGACGATCACCGAGCTGATGCCGCACGCGACCATCGTCGACCAGGACGAGGTGCCCGGCACCGGTCGCGCGGTCGAGCAGGCGATCGCCGCGCTGCCGGGCGACTTCGATGGCGACGTGGTCGTCGTCTCCGGCGACGTGCCCCTGCTGGATGCCTCGACCCTCCGCACCTTGGTAGACGAGCATCGCGTGGCCGCAGCCGCTGCCACCCTGCTCTCGGCCGTCATGGACGACGCGACCGGCTACGGCCGTGTCATCCGCGGAACCGAGGGCACCGTCGACCGCATCGTCGAGCAGGCCGACGCCGCGCCCGACGAGCTGCTCGTGTCGGAGGTCAACTCGGGTACCTACGTGTTCCGCGTGCAGCCGCTGCGTGCGCAGTTGTCGCGGGTGACGAGCCACAACGCCCAGGGGGAGAAGTACCTCACCGATGTTGTCGCGCTGCTGCGCACCGCGGGGGAGACCGTCGCCGCGCTGCCGGTGAGCGACGGATGGCGGGTCGCCGGTGTCAACGACCGCGTGCAACTGGCGGATGCCGCGCGCCGCATGAACGACCTCATCGTGCGGCGCTGGCAGCTGGCTGGCGTGACGGTGGATGACCCCGCCTCAACCTGGATCGATGCCGACGTCACCCTCGCCGAAGACGTGCACCTGCTGCCCGACGTGCAGCTCAAGGGCGCGACGAAGGTCGAGCGCGGTGCCACCATCGGCCCGGACAGCACGCTCGTCGACACCGAGGTGGGGGCGGACGCCACGGTCAAACGCACCGACGCAACGCTCGCGGTGATCGGGGCGCGAGCATCCGTCGGTCCCTGGTCGTACCTGCGGCCTGGCACCTATCTCGGCGCGGACGGCAAGATCGGCGCGTTCGTCGAGACCAAGAACTCCCGCATCGGCAAGAGCTCGAAGGTGCCGCACCTGAGCTACATCGGCGACACCGAGATCGGCGACCACACCAACATCGGCGCCGGTGCGATCACCGCCAACTACGACGATGTCGCGAAGCACCGCACGAGCATCGGTTCGCACGTGCACTCCGGCTCCCACACCGTGTTCGTCGCACCCGTGACGGTCGGCGACGGCGCGAAGACCGGTGCGGGCGCGGTGGTGCGCAAGGATGTCCCGCCCGGTGCACTCGCGGTGAGCGTCGCCCCGCAGCGCAACATCGAGGGCTGGGTGCAGGCCAACCGCGCAGGTACCGACGCGGCGGCTGCCGCGGACGGCGCGAGCGTGTAGCTCTTGTGCTACAAGCTGGTGCCTTTGATGCCGACTACTCCCCAGCGGTGGGTGTCTGGGGAAGTGCTGAACAGACTGATGGCTGACATTCCACCCGACACCACCGAGTGGCTCGAGGAGTTGCGCGGTTCTCCAGAAGACGACCCTCTGGTCGACCCGCGGGAGCACGCGTCGAGATGATCATGCTCGACACGAGCGTCTTGATCGCCTCACCGAGACTTGCAGCGGAGCAGAACTACGGCGCGAGCATGATCGCCTTGGGGGAATTGCAGTTCGGTATCCGTGTGGAATCCGAAGCTTCAGTTCGGGCGGGCCGGATAGAGAGGTTGGCGCGGCTGCGGACTGCATTGCAGTGGATCACGTTCGATGAGAACGCGGCCGAGAGTTATGGCATCCTCGCCGCGGCGGTCGTGAAGGCGCGACCAGCTCATGCTCAGAGCAAGGACATCCTCATGGCAGCCCAGGCTCACAGCTTGGGCGTCCCCTTCATGACGCGGAACGTCAAAGCCTTCACCCTCGTGAACCATCTGGTCGAGATACTCGAGTACTGAGCTGGCGCCCGCGAAGGTGGAGGGCGAGGCATCCCGGTAGACTTTCGGCGACGAGAGGCGGCACGTGACCGGCATAAAGATCACCGGGCAGAAGCGACTGGTGCTGGTCTCGGGCAGGGCGCATCCTCAGCTGGCCGAGGATATCGCGAACGAGCTCGGCAGCGAGCTGGTGCACACCGACGCCCGCACCTTCGCCAACGGCGAGATCTACGCGCGCTTCGACGAGAGCGTGCGCGGCTGCGACATGTTCGTCATCCAGTCCCACACCAGCCCCATCAACGAGTGGCTGATGGAGCAACTGATCATGGTGGATGCCGCCAAGCGCGCATCCGCGAAGCGCATCACGGTCGTGGCCCCCTTCTACCCCTATGCGCGGCAGGACAAGAAGGGGCGCGGACGCGAACCCATCTCGGCACGTCTCGTCGCCGACCTGTTCAAGGCCGCTGGCGCTGATCGCATCATGAGCGTCGATCTGCATGCCGCGCAGATTCAAGGGTTCTTCGACGGGCCGGTCGATCACCTGTTCGCGATGCCGGTGCTGCTCGAGCATTTCCGCGCGAAGCTCGACCCGAGCACCCTCACGGTGGTCAGCCCCGACATGGGCCGGGTGCGCGTCGCCGACATCTGGAGTGACAAGCTGGGCGCTCCGCTCGCGATCATCCACAAGCGTCGCGACCCACTCGTGCCGAATCAGGTCTCGGTGCACGAAATCGTCGGCGATGTCGAGGGTCGCACCTGCCTGATCGTGGACGACCTGATCGACACCGGTCGCACCATTGCCAAGGCCGCCGAGGCGCTGAAGAAGCACGGCGCGACCAGAGTCGTCGTCGCGGCGACCCACGCGGTGTTCTCCGATCCCGCGGTCGAGATACTGCAGAGCGATGCGATCGACTCGGTGGTGGTCACCGACACGCTGCCCATCCCCGATGTCAAGCGGTGGGATCGCCTGACGGTACTGCCGATCGCGCCGCTGATCGCCCGTGCGATCCACGAGGTATTCGACGACGGGTCGGTCACCTCGATGTTCGACGGTGCCGCGTAGCGAGTTCTGCGGCGCCGTGCGTGTGCGCGGGCGCCAGCACGGGCCGCTTCGGACGATCCGGGCCGACGTGCCAGCCCAGTTTGTCCGAACCGGCCCGGCCGGATGTGTGCGCGGCCCGGAACGAGTGTTCCTAGCGCGATCAGCTGTTCTGCAGCGGCTCCTGCGGCACGCGCGCGCCCGTGGGGATGAGCCCCATCGCCCGGACCAGCACCTCGGTGCCGTCGAACCCGATCGCGTAGCAGTTCCATCCAGGTTCGGCGCCGAACAGTTCGAATCGCGCTGACGAGTCCACCGATCGCGAGGCGTAGTACGCCGTGTACACGTCGCAGGCCTGGACCGCGGTGCGGCTGGCTGTCGAGGCGGTGATCAGGATGCCCGGCAGCACCAGCGCCACCAGCCCGAGCACCACCATCACGCGCATCGCCGTCACCAGGTGCGCGCTCCGCAGCGGCTTCTCGTGCGGCTCGTAGCCCGTGAGCTCCGGTTCGTCGTCCTCGTACATCGCAGCCATTGTCGCACTCGCTGCCTGCCGATCAGCGCGACGGCCGACGTCGCGAGATCGTTGGGATGCAACGATGACCTTCGCACGACTGGGCTCGCCGGGTGCAGATATCCCGGTACTGCAGCGGGATGGCCGCAGCTACGACCTGCGCGGGATCACGGCCGATATCGACGGCGCGTTCCTCGCCGCGGACGGGTTGCATCGAGCACGCGCTGCGACGGATCTGCCGCTGCTCGAAGGCGCCGAGCGGTTGCGCGTCGGGGCTCCGATCGCCCGCCCGGGCAAGATCGTATGCATCGGGCTCAACTACCGCGACCACGCCGAGGAGACCGGTGCGGCGATCCCTGCCGAGCCGGTGATCTTCATGAAGGACCCGTCCACCGTGGTCGGTCCGTTCGACGAGGTGCTCGTGCCCAGGCAATCGCTCAAGACCGACTGGGAGGTCGAGCTTGGCGTGATCATCGGCGCCGAGGCGCGCTACCTCGACTCACCCGACGACGCGCTCGCGTGTGTCGCCGGCTACGCGGTCTCGCACGACGTGTCCGAGCGGGCCTTTCAGCTCGAGCGCGGCGGTCAGTGGGTCAAAGGCAAGAGTTGCGAGACGTTCAACCCGCTCGGGCCGTCTCTCGTGCCCGCCGACGAGGTGGCCGACCCGCAGGTCCTGGCCCTGAGGCTGTGGGTCAACGGCGAGCTGCGCCAGAACAGCACGACGGCGAACATGATCTTCCCGGTCGCGCACGTGATCTGGTACCTCAGCCAGTTCATGGTGCTGCATCCCGGCGACCTCGTGAACACGGGCACGCCCGCCGGTGTGGCGCTCGGGATGTCTGAACCCCAGTACTTGAAGGCTGGTGACGTAGTCGAGCTCGAGATCGACGGCCTCGGTCGCGCACGTCAGTCGTTGGTGCAGGCCTGACTGACTCAGTGCGAATCGCTCGCCTCGATCTCGCTGCGATCGCCCGACCACAGCGTGTGGAAGGTGCCCTCGGCATCCACCCGCTTGTAGGTATGCGCACCGAAGAAGTCGCGCTGCCCCTGTACGAGCGCGGCGGGCAGCCGGTCGGCGCGAAGTCCGTCGTAGTAGGCCAGCGAGCTCGAGAACGCGGGCGTCGGGATGCCGGCGTGCGCGGCATCCGCCACCACGTTGCGCCACGCGTCCTGCGCGCGCGCCATCACGTCGACGAAGAACGGCGCCGTGACCAGTGCCACCAGGCCGGGGTTCTCGGCGTACGCCTCGGTGATGCGGTTGAGGAATCGGGCCCGGATGATGCAGCCTCCGCGCCAGATCCTCGCGATCTCACCCTTCTCGATGTGCCAGCCGTACTGCTGAGCACCGGCGACGATCGCGTCGAAGCCCTGGCTGTAGGCGATCACTTTGGATGCGTACAGCGCGAGGCGCACGCCCTCGATGAAGGCCTCGGTATCGGCGGGCACCCACCCGGACGAAGGACCGGGGAGGGATGCCGCGGCCTCACGCTGCGCAGGCTTCGAGCTCAGCGACCGGGCGAACACCGCCTCCGCGATACCGGAAACCGGGATGCCGAGGTCGAGCGCGGTCTGCACCGTCCACACCCCGGTGCCTTTGGAGCCGGCCTGATCGAGGATCACGTCGACGAGCGGCTTGCCGGTGGTGGCGTCGACCTGACGCAGCACCTCGGCGGTGATCTCGATGAGGTAGCTCTCGAGCTCGCCGGCGTTCCACTGAGCGAAGATGTCGGCGATCTCGGACGGGCTCTTGCCGGTGCCGCGCCTGATCAGGTCGTACGCCTCTGCGATGAGCTGCATGTCGGCGTACTCGATGCCGTTGTGGATCATCTTGACGAAGTGCCCGGCCCCGTCGTGACCGACGTGCGTGACACATGGCTCGCCCTCGGCGACGGCCGCGATCGACTCGAGGATGGGCTTGAGCGTGACCCACGCCTCATCCGACCCGCCCGGCATGATCGAGGGGCCGAGCAGCGCGCCCTCCTCGCCGCCGGAGATGCCGGCACCGACGAAGTTGATGCCCGTCTCACGCACCGCGGCTTCGCGGCGGATGGTGTCGGTGAACAGGGCGTTGCCGCCGTCGACGATGATATCGCCCGGCTCGAACACGCCGGTGAGCGCCTCGATCACGGCGTCGGTACCGCGGCCGGCCTGCACCATGATGATCGCGGTGCGCGGCGTGCTCAGCGACGCCGCGAACTCCTCATAGCTGGTCGCGGGCACGAACCCCGCCTCGGGATGCTCGTCGAGCAGGGTCCGCGTGCGCTCGTACGACCGGTTGTAGATCGCGACCGTATTGCCCTCGCGGCTGGCCAGGTTCCGCGCCAGATTGCTGCCCATCACGGCCAGGCCGACGACACCGATATTCGCTTGTGCTCCCACGAGCACCAGGCTACTGGCATACGGTGAGTGCATGACCCGGCCCCAGCAACTCGTCGTCATGGGGGTCTCGGGCTCCGGCAAATCCACGGTCGGCAAACTGCTGGCCCAGGAGCTCGGGCTGCCGTTCGTGGATGCCGATGATCTGCATCCGCTCACCAACGTCGACAAGATGGCGGCGGGCGTCCCGCTGACCGATGACGACCGCTGGCCGTGGCTGGCGAGAGTGGGGGAGGCGATGGCGGCAGCCTCGCAGACGGGCGTCGTGGTTGCCTGCTCGGCCTTGAAACGCTCATACCGGGATGCGATCCGCTCGGGCGCACCGGAAGCCCGCTTCGTGCTGCTGACCGGTGAGCGCGAGTTGCTGAAGTCGCGGCTGTCCAGGCGCGAGGGGCACTTCATGCCGCTGTCGCTGCTGGACTCGCAGCTGGCGACGCTCGAGCCGGTCACACCCGACGAGGGGATCGTGGTCAGCGTCGACGGCACGCCCGCGGAGATCGTCGAGCGAGTGGCTGCGGCGCTGCGCGGCTGACTGCCGAGGCATCCATGTACACTCAATGTCTGAACTTCGGCGAGGGATGCTACGGCATCCGTGATCGACGCGGTGGAGGCTCACGTTTCCTCACGCTGACGGCGTTCGAGTTGAATCAACGAATGGGCTTCAGGCCTGAGAACAGGACATTCCGGCATGGCTGACAACGACAACCACCTGCTCGCGGAGGTGCGCACCCAGTTCGGCAAGGGTGCGGCGCGCAAGATCCGAGCGGCGCACAAGATCCCCGCGGTCATCTACGGGCACGGCTCCGAGCCGCAGCACGTGACGTTGCCCGGGCACGAGACCTCGCTCATCCTGCGCAAGTCGAACCAGGTGCTCGAGCTCGACATCGCGGGCAAGAGCCAGCTCGCGCTGGTGAAGGACGTGCAGAAGGACCCGGTCCGCCAGATCATCGAGCACATCGACCTGATCGTCGTGCGCAAGGGTGAGAAGGTGACCGTCGATGTGCCCGTGCACCTCGAGGGCGAAGCCGCCGCCGGCACGAGCGTGAACCAGGGCGCCAACACGATCGCGCTCGAGGTCGAGGCGACCCACATTCCCGAGAACGTCGTGGTCAGCATCGAGGGCCTCGAGGAGGGCACCCACATTCTGGCGGGCGCGGTGGCGCTGCCGAAGGGCGCGACGCTGGTCACCGACCCGGAGACGCTGATTGTCGGCATCACCGGCGAGATCGCGCAGGATCTCGGCGAGGAGCCCGAGGCGACCGAGGATGCTGCCGAGGCGCCCGCGGAGGAAGCCGCGACCGAGGAAACCGAGTAGCCCACTACCTCCCATGGACGACCGCTGGCTGATAGTCGGGCTCGGGAACCCCGGGCCCGGCTACGCCGGAAATCGCCACAATGTGGGGCAGATGGCGCTCGCGCAGCTTGCGGACCGGGCATCCATCACGCTCAAGAACCACCGAGCCGACGCGTCCGTCGGCGAGGGGCGCAGCTTCGTGGCCGGCCCCAAGCTCGTGCTCGCCAAGCCGAACACCTACATGAACGTCTCCGGCGGGCCGGTGGCCGCGCTGCTGCGTTTCTACAAGCTGGAGCCATCACGTCTGATCGTGCTGCACGACGAGCTCGACATCCCGTTCGACACGCTGCGCCTGAAGTTCGGCGGGGGGCACGGCGGGCACAACGGCATCCGCGACGTCATGGCCGCGATCGGCACGGGCGATTTCAGCCGGGTCAGGATCGGGATAGGCCGGCCCCCAGGTCGACAGGCCGCAGCCGACTTCGTGCTCAGAGACTTCGACGGCGACGAGCGCGAGGTGCTGCCGAACCTGCTGACGGATGCCGCGGACGCCGTCGAAGCGATCGCGACCGAGGGGCTGACGGCGGCGCAGCTGCGGTTCCACTCGCCGCGCTGAGTGCGCCCCGACGCGTCTTCGCCTGACACGCGCACTGGGGGGCGCAGTACCCCCGTTCTGGGGGTAAACAGCGTTGACATACCGCCCCGCGGCGGCGGTAGGTTTGCGATGGCCTCGGCACCTCGGGGTCACGCATTCGCTCAGGGGGACCAGCACGTGATAACTCCATACCGAGGCCGCCGAGTCGCGGCCATGCTCACCGCCGCGGGACTGGCGTTCGCCGGCCTCGCGGTCTCCGCTCCTGCTGCCGCGGGTGACACGACCACGGTGTGGCTCGACAAGTCGTCGAACTCTCCGCAGGAGCCGTACCAGGGGTACGGAACGATCACTGTTCAGAATCCCGGCAATCTCACGGTGGGTGTTGGCGACACGGTCGGACCGCTGAGCTTCGAGGTGACGTGTCCCAACTATGACACCGAGCGCGGCTACCCCGGTTTCGGATTCGAGCTGAACGGCGAGACCGTTCTCTACGACGGGAGCTGGAGCCAGCAGACCTACACCGGCATCCTCGAGTTCACCGTGCCGGATTCAGCGGACGGATCACTTGATCTGCGCGTGCTGGCGAGCGGGAGCTGCTACAGCGCCGACGGGTCGGACACGGATGAACTTCTCTTCAGCTTCGCGGTCGCGTCCGAGCCTGAGCCCGCCGCATGCCCGGCATTCCCCGGCTCGCCGCCGGAGAGCGAAGACGTGCGCAAGTCGGCGCCCGACGGCGCATACGAAACGGTCTGGGATGTGACCTCCGCCGGAGTGCTGAGCGAGATAGACGGCTACTCGGGAGCCCGCAATGAGTTGCAGTCCGGGGGTTGGCGAGGCTTCATGGCCGACGTGGTCGTCAACGACAGCGACGAGTCGATCACGTGGCTCGAGGAATGCCTCTCGCGCGACTCGGCGACATCCACCGATTGGTTGGGCACGAAGGATGACCTCGGCGCATTGAGTGTCACGAGCCGCATGACCTACTACGACGCCGACCTCGCGCGGAACGTCATCTCGATCACCAACGAGTCGGGGCAGGCCATGACGGACGTGCCGGTATCGGCGTGGTCGTCGTACGACTACGAAACGACGACGATTCTCGACGGCGCTCCAGGGTACGGCCAGGTCACCGCCGACGCCGTCTATGAGGGCGTCGAATCGCAGCCCGTGGTCACCTACCTCTGGGGCGGCCGAAACCTGACCATCGACGTTAGTGCGCCGTTCCCGGCCGCCGAACTGGCAACCAGCTGGGAGGCCGCGAAGACGGCGAGTCAGCAGTGGCTCGATGGCGCGAGCACCATCTCCAACGACTACTTCGACGACCTCGAGGGAACGATCCTCAACTGGGGTCCCGACGCGATCGACGTGAGTGCGAACACCGAGGACGGCCGCGTCGGGGTGAGCCTGACCATCCCGGAGCTCGCCGCGGGCGCGACCGTGCAGCTCGTGCAGTTCACGCGGGTCGTGTACTGGGCGCCGCCCGCCGAGGTGGGCGTGGCCCCGGTCTGGGAGACCGACACCCTGGGCGAGCTGTTCGTCGGTACGCCGGTCGACGCCGACGTGTTCGCCGAGGGGGAGGACGTCGGGTATGAGATCGTCGACGGGACCCTTCCCGCGGGCCTCTCCTTCAACGATGGCAACATCGTCGGTACGCCCACGACCGTCGGCCCGTACTCGGTCACGATTCGCGCGACGAACCAGTGGGGCGACAGCGATCAGGTCTTCACCGGCGAGGTGAAGGCCCCCGCGCTCAAGCTGGAGCTGCAGTTCGCGGCGGGCACCAGGATCGAGGATGCGGAGACGTTCGCGACAGCGCAGGGCCTGCAGCCCGGCAGCGGCTGGACGCTGACGATGTTCTCCGACCCGATCGTGATCGGCTCGGGCGTGGTCGCGCCGAGCGGCATCCTCAATGAACTCGTGAAGCTCCCGGCCGACACGAAACCGGGTGCGCACCGGCTGCTGCTGACCGGCATCGCTCCGGACGGCAGCACGCTGACCAGCCAGGCCTGGTTCACGCTCGACCGCAACGGGGTGATCCGGGCGGTGTCGCTGACCGGTCCGACCCCGGAGCTCGAGGCGCTCGCGCTGACCGGTGCCTCGATCGGGTTCTCCGGAGCGCTCGCCGCGGTGCTCGCGCTGCTGCTCGGCGGCGCGCTGCTCGTGCTCGGCCGGATGGGCAAGCGTAGCTGACCGCGCGTTCATCATTCAGGAGTGTGTGTGGCGCATGATGCTCGTGAGCGTCGTGTGAGCACCACGCGTCTCATCGGCCACACTGGTCACACGAACTCCTGAATGATGCGCGCACGTAGACTCGTCTAGTGAGTCTCGACGCAATGCTCTTCGGCCTGTCGCGCGCCCAAACCGTCGAGACCGCCCTTGCGAACGCTGAGCGCAGCGCGGACTTCTCCGTGGTCGACGGCCTCCGCGCACCGCTGCTCGCCGGGCTGCTCGGCGCCTCGAAAGAGCCGCGCGCGCTGCTGGCGATCGTCGCCACTGGGCGTGAGTCCGAGGCGCTGCGCCGCTCGCTGCACTGCTATCTGCCGGATGCCACGATCGCCGAGTTCCCCGCCTGGGAGACGCTGCCCCACGAGCGGCTGAGCCCCAGCGCCGAGACCGTCGGCAAACGGATCTCCGCACTTCAGGCCCTCGCCAACTGGGATCGGACCCGGCCCTTCGTGCTCGTCGCCGCCGTACGTGCGGCGCTGCAGCCGGTCGCTGACAACCTCACGAGCATCGAACCGATCGCGCTCACCAAAGGCGGTCGCGGGTACGAGCTCGGAGCCCTCGCAACTCGACTCGTCGACCTCGCGTACACGCGCGTCGACATGGTCACCCGTCGCGGTGAGTTCGCGGTGCGCGGAGGCATCCTGGATGTCTTCGCCCCGACCGATGAGCACCCACTGCGTCTGGAGTTCTTCGGCGACGAGCTCGAGCAGCTGCGCCCGTTCTCGGTCGCCGACCAGCGTTCACTCGACCACGAGCTCGAGTCGGCGACACTGGCGCCCAGCCGCGAACTGCTGCTCAACGAGTCGGTGCGCCAGCGGGCGCGGGAGATGCAGCACGAGTTCCCGAGCCTGTCGACGATGCTCGCGAAGATCGGCGAGGGCATCCCGGTCGACGGCATGGAGTCGCTCGCGCCCGCGCTCGTCGATCGCCTCGTGCCGATCACGCACTACCTGCCGGCGGATGCCGCGGTCGCCGTGCTCTCGCCCGAGCGGGTCGCGACGCGTGCTGTGAGCCTCGCCGAGACCAACCGCGAGTTCCTCGCGGCCGCCTGGAACGCGGCCACCGCGGGCGCGGAAGCGCCGATCGACCTTAACGCGGGCGACTTCCTCACGCTCAACGGGCTGCGAGAGGAGGCGGGGGACCGGCCGTGGTGGACGCTGAGCTCGTTCGACGCTGGCGAGTCGGCGGAGGATGACGGATACGTCCGCCTCGACGCCACCGGGGTGCCGAGCTTCGCGGGCCAGGCCGAGGGCGCCGTCGACCACGTTGCGGCGCGGTTGCGGGACGGGTGGACCGTGGTGGTCGCAGCCGAAGGGCCGGGGCTCGTGGAACGTGCTGCCGACCTGCTGGCTGAGCGCGAGGCATCCGCTCGGGCGGTGCCCACCCTGCCCGAGGGGATCGAGGCCGGCGTCGCGTACCTGCTGACGGCATCCATCGATCGCGGTTTCGAGCTGCCGGAGGCGAAGCTCGCCGTGCTGAGCGAGGCCGAGTTCTACGGGCGCGCCGCCGGCTACGACTCTCGGCAGCCGAAGAAGCTCGCAAGTCGACGCAAGAACGTCGTCGACCCGCTGCAGCTGAAGGCCGGCGACTTCGTCGTGCACCAGACGCACGGCATCGGGAGATTTCTCGAGTTGGTCAGCCGCGAGGTGAGCACCGGCGGGCGCAATGCGATCAAGACGACGCGCGAGTTCCTGGTGATCGAGTACGCGCCCAACAAGCGCGGATACCCCGGCGACAAGCTGTTCGTGCCCACCGACCAACTCGACCTCCTGACCAGGTATGTCGGCGGAGAGGCACCCGCGCTGAGCAAGATGGGCGGCTCGGACTGGGCCGCCGCGAAAGGCCGCGCGCGCAAGGCGGTGCGCGAGATCGCCGTCGAGCTGGTGAAGCTGTACTCGGCACGGATGGCCAGCAAAGGGCACGCGTTCGGGCCCGACACCCCGTGGCAGCGCGAGCTGGAGGAGGCGTTCGCCTTCGCCGAGACTCCCGACCAGCTGACCACCATCGACGAGGTGAAGGCCGACATGGAGAGCCCCATCCCGATGGACCGGCTGCTGTCGGGCGACGTCGGCTACGGCAAGACCGAGGTCGCGGTGCGCGCCGCGTTCAAGGCGGTGCAGGACGGCAAGCAGGTCGCGATGATCGTGCCCACCACGCTGCTCGTCAAGCAGCACATGGAGACCTTCGCCGAACGGTTCGCCGGGTTCCCGGTGCACCTGCGCGCGCTGTCCCGGTTCCAGACCGACAGGGAGGCGCGCGAGACGGTCGCGGGGCTGAAGGATGGCACGGTCGACGTCGTGATCGGCACGCACCGGCTGCTCGGCGACAGCATCCGCTTCAAAGATCTCGGCCTGGTGATCATCGACGAGGAGCAGCGCTTCGGCGTCGAGCACAAGGATGCCCTGAAGAAGCTGAAGACGAACGTCGACATCCTCGCGATGACGGCGACGCCGATTCCGCGCACGCTCGAGATGGCGGTCACCGGCATCCGGGAGATGTCGACGCTGGCGACGCCGCCGGAGGACCGGCATCCGATTCTCACCTTCGTCGGGCCGAGATCCGACCGGCAGGTGGCGGCCGCGATCCGTCGCGAACTGCTGCGCGAGGGCCAGGTGTTCTACGTGCACAACCGCGTAGCATCCATCACTCGCATCGCAGCGCAGCTGTCTGAACTGGTGCCGGAAGCCCGCATCGCGGTCGCGCACGGGCAACTGTCTGAGAGCGTGCTCGAGCAGGTGATGGTGGACTTCTGGGAGCGCAGATTCGACGTGCTGGTCTCGACCACGATCATCGAGACCGGACTCGACATCGCCAATGCGAACACCCTCATCATCGACCGCGCCGACAAGTACGGGCTGTCGCAGCTGCACCAGCTGCGCGGTCGTGTCGGCCGTGGGCGCGAGCGGGCGTACGCGTACTTCCTGTACGACGAGGACAAGCCGCTGTCCGAGACGGCGCACGACCGCCTGGAGACGATCGCAGCGAACAACGACCTCGGCGCGGGTATGCAGATCGCGCTGAAGGACCTCGAGATCCGCGGTGCGGGCAACCTGCTCGGCGGCGAGCAGTCCGGCCACATCGCCGGGGTCGGGTTCGACCTCTACCTGCGCATGATCGGTGAGGCGGTCTCGACCTTCAGGGGGGATGTCGCGGAGGGCCAGACCGAACTCCGGCTCGAGCTGCCCGTCGACGCGCAGATCCCCGACGGCTACGTCGACAGCGAGCGGCTGCGACTCGAGGCATATCAGAAGCTGTCGACCGCGTCGGCCCCCGCGGCGGCGGATGATTCGATCGACAGGGTGCTCGACGAGCTCACCGACCGGTATGGCGAGCCTCCGCAACCCGTGCACAACCTGATCGCGGTCTCCCGTCTGCGCCGCGCCGCCCAGAAAGCCGCGCTCAGCGAGGTGGTGGTGATGGGGGACAGGGTGCGGGTCGCGCCGACGGACCTGCCCGACTCGCTGCAGGTGCGGCTGCAGCGGATGTACCCGGGGTCGCGGTACCTCACTCAGACGGGCACCGTGCTCGTGGCGCTGCCGCAGGACCTCGATGACGCGGCGCTGATCGCCTGGGCAGGCGGGCTGCTCGGGGCGCTGTTCCCCGACGCGGTGGCGGTGCCTACGGAATAGGCCGCGGCACGGGCTCACTCGAGACGCGGTGCACCCGGTACACCGTCACCGGGATGAGCACCATCGAGCGCAGGTCGAACAGCGCGTGCAGCACGATCGGCAGCAGGATCGAGCCGCTCACCAGGTAGGCGAGCATGAACAGCGCCCCGATCAGCGCCGACCCGATCACCCCCGCAACGCCCTGGTACACGTGGAGTGCGCCGAACAGCACAAGGCTGCCGAGCACTGCGGCAACGGCCGAGCCGGTAGCGCCGAACAGCGCCGCGGGCAACGCCAGCCGGAACGCGAGCTCCTCGACCACCCCGGCATTCACCGAGAGCGCGGCGCCGAGCCCGAGCTCGCGCCGGTTGCGCGGCAGCATCGCCGCGATGTCCCCGACCGTGATCACCGAGCCCTCCTTTCGCGCCGCGGAGATGCCCACGACCGTGAGGCCGACGAATCCGAAGACGACGAGGGCGACCGCGGCGCCCGTGACCACCGGGCTCGAGCCGAGACCGTCGCGGATGCTGCGCAGCCATCCCCAACTCTGTGCGTTCGCGAGCAGCGGCGCGACGAACGCGCCGCCCACCAGCAGCAGCACCACCGACAGCCCGCCGAACGTGACGAACGAGTCGCGCAGCCATTTGCGGTACATCGCCTGCCGCTTCGCCGTCGAGCGATACCGTTTGAAGCGCTGGTACTCGCGCCGGTCGCGCCGGATCGCCCGCAGCACCAGAAGGGCGGTCAGCGCGACGAGTGCGACCCAGAGCATGGGCCGGGTGAGAGCCCAGGTGGGGTCGAGCATGTCGCCCATCGTGTCACCTGACGCTGCGAGGATGAACCATGCCGCACCCGCACCTCGACGAGCTCATCGCCACTCTCGAGCGGCTGCGCGCTCCCGGCGGGTGCGCGTGGGACCGCGAGCAGACCCACGCCAGCCTCGTGCAGTACCTCATCGAGGAGACCTACGAGCTGGTCGACGCGATCGAGGCTGGCGACGACGCCGAGCTCATCGAGGAACTCGGCGACGTTCTCTACCAGGTGCTGTTCCACGCCGACATTGCCGCCGAGGAGGGCCGCTTCACCATCGAGGATGTCGCCTCCCACATGACCGCGAAGATGGTCGGCCGCCATCCGCACGTCTTCGGCGACGCGGTCGCCGACACCCCCGACGCGGTGATGGCGAACTGGGAGGTACTCAAGGCCACCGAGAAGCCGCACCGCGCCAGTGTGCTCGACGGAATTCCGCAGGGCATGCCGAGCCTGGCGCTGGCCGACAAGCTGCTCGGCCGCGCGAGCAAGGTAGGGGTGGATCGGGTTGCCTCCGCTCACGCCCCCGCATCGGAGCAGCAGCTCGGCGACGAACTGCTCGCCACGGTCGTCGCGGCCCGGACTGCTGGGCTCGACGCCGAACGCGCGTTGCGGGGCGCGCTCAGGGCGCTGCAGGACGACATCCGGGCGGCCGAGGTCTGAGCAGGTCTGCCACAATCGACGGGTGGCAACAGCGGTCAATCCTCCGCGCGGCATGCGCGACTTCCTCCCGGCCGAGAAGGCCCGGCGCGAGCGGGTGCTGGCCGTCATCCGCCGCACCTTCGCCTCGTACGGATTCGACGAGATCGAGACGCCCGTCATGGAGGACAGCGACCGACTGCACGCCGGCCTCGGCGGCGACAACGAGAAGCTCGCGTTCGGCGTGCTCAAGCGCGGACTGACCGCCGACGACCTTCACGACGCCACCGAGCCACTCCAGCTCGCCGATCTCGGACTCCGCTACGACCTCACCGTGCCGCTCGCGCGCTTCTACGCGACGCACCGCGCCGAGCTGCCGACGGTGTTCCGCGCCATCCAGATCGGTTCGGTCTGGCGAGCGGAGCGACCGCAGAAGGGCCGCTATCGTCAGTTCGTGCAGTGCGACATCGACGTGCTCGGCGAGGCGGGTCCGCTGGCGGAGATCGAGCTGCTCACCGCGACTGCCGCCACCCTCGACGCGCTCGGCTTGCGCGACTGCACCATCCGCGTCAACGACCGCCGCCTGCTCACCAGCGCGCTGAGCATCCTCGGCTTCCCGAAGAACGAGCACGACGCCGCGCTCATCACCCTCGACAAGCTCGACAAGCTCGGACACGGCGGCGTCATCGCCGAGCTGCGCGAGCGGGCCTTCCCGGCCGAGCCGGTCGACGCCCTCGAGGCGTTCTTCGCACGGCCGGCGACCGCGCCGCTGCCGTTCGGCGAGGCGGCAATTCGCGCTGCCCTTCCCGAGGGGGTGGATTCCGCGGCCATCGCCGAGCTCGCCGCGATCGGCGCCGCAGTGTCGGCCTCCGTCACGTTCGACCCGTGGCTGGTGCGCGGCATGGGCTACTACACGGGCACCATCTTCGAGATCGCGCACCCGAGCGTGGGCTACTCCCTCGGCGGCGGCGGACGGTACGACGGCATGATCGGCCGCTTCCTGGGCATGGATGTCCCGGCCGCCGGTTCCTCCCTCGGTTTCGAGCGACTCGTGGAGCTCGTCGAGTTCACCGAGGCCGAGGACGAGGCGGTCGCACTGATCTACGACCGGGATGTCGCGCCCCAAGTGCTCGTGTCGCTGCAGTCCGAGCTGGTCGACGCCGGCCGCCGCGTGCGGCTCGTGGCCAGGCCGCGCAACCTGAATCCGGTGCTCGAGCAGCTGCGCGCGTCGGGGTTCACCGAGTTCGCGTTCGTGAACGCGGGAACGACCGCCCAGACGCTCGAGTTCAAGCAGCTGACCTGAGCGGGGACATCCGGCCGCAGTAGGCTTTTGGGCGGACACCCACCACACCATTGCGTCCAGAAGGAGATTCCCCGTGGCATTGATCGAGGCAGTCGGCGCTCGCGAGATTCTTGATTCCCGGGGCAACCCGACGGTCGAGGTCGAGGTGCTGCTCGACGACGGCACGGTCTCCCGCGCGGCCGTTCCCTCCGGGGCATCCACCGGCGCGTTCGAGGCGTACGAGCTGCGCGACGGCGACAAGGGCCGCTACCTCGGCAAGGGCGTGCAGAAGGCGGTCGACGGCGTGCTCGACGCGATCGGCCCGGCGATCGAGGGCATCGATGCGTCGGATCAGCGCATCGTCGACGGCATCATGATCGACCTCGACGGCACCGAGAACAAGAAGGCCCTGGGCGCGAACGCGATCCTCGGCGTCTCGCTCGCGGTCGCCAAGGCCGCCGCGGACTCGGCCGATCTGCCGCTGTTCCGCTACCTGGGCGGACCGAACGCGCACACCCTGCCGGTACCGCTGATGAACATCATCAACGGTGGCGCGCATGCAGACACTGCGCTCGACATCCAGGAGTTCATGGTGGTGCCGCTCGGTGCCGAAACCTTCGCCGAGGCGCTGCGCTGGGGCGCGGAGGTCTATCACGCGCTCAAGTCCGAGCTGCGCACGGCGGGCCAGTCCACCGGGCTCGGCGACGAGGGCGGTTTCGCGCCCGACCTGCCCGGCGCACGTGCCGCGCTCGACTTCATCCTGCAGGCGGTCGAGTCGGCCGGCTTCACGGCCGGCCGGGACTTCGCCCTCGGACTGGACGTCGCGGCCACCGAGTTCTTCGCCGACGGCGTGTACACCTTCGAGAAGTCCACGTACACCGGCGAGCAGCTGACGCAGTTCTGGGTGGACCTGGTGCGCGACTACCCGCTGGCGAGCATCGAAGACCCGCTCGCCGAGGACGACTGGGAGGGCTACAGCTACCTCACGCAGCAGCTCGGCGACCGGGTGCAGCTCGTCGGCGACGATCTCTTCGTCACCAACCCGTCCCGTCTGCGCAAGGGCATCGACCTCAGAGCGGCCAACAGCATCCTGGTCAAGGTGAACCAGATCGGCACCCTGACCGAGACCCTGGATGCCGTGGCCATGGCCCAGCGCGCCGGGTACACCGCGATCATCTCGCACCGCTCGGGCGAGACCGAGGACACCACGATCGCCGACCTCGCGGTCGCCACCGACGCGGGGCAGATCAAGACGGGTGCTCCGGCCCGCTCCGACCGGGTCGCGAAGTACAACCAACTGCTGCGCATCGAGGAGGAGCTCGGCGAGGCTGCGGTGTATGCGGGGCGCGGCGCGTTCCCGCGCTTCACCGTTTAAAGTCGTAGCCATGGCTCGGCGCGGCATTCCCACGGCGGCCCCGCGTCTGCCCGCGGAGTCCGCGCCGGAGTCGTGGCTGCGCAACATCCGGTTCTCGGGCTTCACCGTGCTGATGCTCGTGCTGCTCATCCTGGCCGTCGTGGTGCTGGCCCCGAACCTGCGCATCCTGATCGAGCAGCAGCGCGAGATCGCGGCGCTGCAAGCCGAGGTGGATGCCGCGCAGGAGTCGGTGAACGAGCTCACCGAGAACGTGGCGCGCTGGTCCGATCCCGCCTACATCGAGTCGCAGGCGCGTGAGGTGCTCTACTACGTGCAGCCGGGGGACATCAGCTACCTCGTCGTGAATCCGGGCGAGACCGTCGCCACCCCTGACGGTCTGCAGATCTCGACCGAGTTGCAGACCACTCGAGTGGACTGGGTGGCAGCCCTGCTCTCGTCCGTGTACACGGCCGGCCTCACGCAGGCACCGCCCGAGCAGCTGGAGGCGCCGCAGTGACCCCGGCCTCAGCCTCGGACCTGCGTATCCTGACCGCGCAGCTCGGCCGACCCGTGCGCGACGTGATCGGCATCGCCGCCCGGTGCGCGTGCGGCGCCCCCACGGTGGTGTCGACCCGCCCGCGGCTGAGCGACGGCACCCCGTTCCCGACCTTCTACTACCTCACGCACCCGGCTGCCACAGCAGCGGTGTCCACCCTCGAAGCAGAGGGCCGGATGCCTCAGCTCGCCGCCCTTCTCACCGACGACATCGCCGCCGCCTACCGTGCAGCGCACGAGCGGTACCTCGCCGACCGCGAGTCCGTGCTCGACGTGGACGAGATCGCAGGCATCTCCGCGGGTGGCATGCCCGACCGGGTCAAGTGCCTGCACGCCCTCGTCGGTCACGCGCTCGCGGCCGGGCCGGGCGTGAACCCGATCGGCGACCTCGCGCTCGACGAGGCGCACTGGAGCCCCACCCGCTGCGAGTGCCCCGACTATGGAGCCGTCGCGTGAAGCGGTTGGCCGCAGCCGCGGCGCTCGGTATCGCCGCGAGCCTGCTCGTCGCCGCGCCGGCGCGAGCCGACGCCGTGCGCGACGCGCAGTACTGGCTCGACGACTACGGCATCCGCGCGGCGTGGAACACCACCCAGGGCGCCGGCGTCACCATCGCGATCATCGACACCGGCGTCGACGGCTCGGTGCCCGAACTGGTGGGCGCGGTCGTCGGCGGGGCCGACTTCTCGGGACTGGGGAGCCCCGACGGGCAAGAACCGGTCGGATCCGAGGGCAGCGGGCACGGCACGATGGTCGCGTCGCTCGCGGCCGGTCGCGGCACCGGGCCAGACGCGGGCGTGATCGGGGCCGCGCCGCAGGCATCCATTCTGTCGCTGTCGATCGGTTTCGGTGAGGGCACGACCAGCTCGGACGACCAGATCGCCGCGGCGGTGCGCTACGCGGTCGACAACGGTGCCGACGTGATCAACATGTCGCTGACCCGCAACACGCTGGACTGGCCGGAGAGTTGGGACGATGCGTTCCTCTACGCGATGGAGAACGACGTGGTGGTGGTCGCGGCGGCGGGCAATCGCGGCAGCGGTACCACGATGGTCGGGGCGCCGGCGACCATGCCGGGCGTGCTCACCGTGGCGGGAGTCGATCGCGACGGGGTCGCGAGCTTCGACGCATCCTCTCAGGGGATCACGATCGGCGTCGCGGCGCCCAGCGAAGACCTGGTCGGCGTCGTGCCCGGCGGCGGACGCGTGCAGTGGAACGGCACCAGCGGGGCCACCCCGATCGTCGCCGGCATCGTCGCCCTGGTGCGCGCCGCCTATCCCGAGCTCGATGCCGCCAACGTGATCAACCGCGTGGTGTCGACCGCGCGGCCGGCCGGCGAGCCCGGTTCCGACCCCCTGTACGGCTTCGGACTGGTGGATGCCTCGGCCGCCGTCACCGCGCAGGTACCACCCGTCACGGCCAACCCCATGGGTGACCTCGCGGAGTGGATCACGATCTACCGCCGCGCCGAGTCCACCCCGGCACCGGTACCGACGGCGGCGCCCGCACCGGTGCCGGTGCCCGAACCGGAGTCGGGTCCGGAGAACCCGCTCGGCACGCTGCTGCCGACGGTGCTGCTGCTGCGCAATGCCGGCATCCCGCTCGGTGTGGTGCTGGTGTTCGCTGCGCTGTTCGCGACGGTTGTCGCGGTGGCCGTCAAGCGGTTCAGGGCGGTTCGCGCGACGGAGTAGATTGGTCAGGCTCACGTCCCCCTCAGGAGAGACCACGACTCGTGCCCAGAATTCTGATCGTCGGCGGCGGCTACGCCGGTTTCTACACGGCCAAGAAGCTCGAGAAGTGGCTCGGGCGTCGCGAAGCCGACGTCACCATGGTCGACCCGCTGCCGTACATGACGTACCAGCCGTTCCTGCCCGAGGTGGCCGCCGGGTCGATCGAGCCGCGTCACGCGGTCGTGCCTCACCGCCGTCACCTCAAGCGCACGGACGTGATCACGGCCAGGGTCACGAGCATCGACCACGAGAACCGGGTGGCGACCATCACGCCCGCCGTCGGTGAGTCGTGGGAGCAGCCGTACGACATCGTCGTCGTCACCGCCGGTGCGGTGTCGCGAACCTTCCCGATCCCGGGTGTGGCCGACCAGGCGATCGGCATGAAGAACATCGAGGAGGCGGTTGCGGTTCGCGACCGCATCTTCACCAACTTCGAGAAGGCATCCAATCTGCCTCCCGGCCGCGAGCGCGACCGGCTGCTGACCTTCGTGGTTGTCGGCGGTGGCTACGCCGGGATCGAGACCTACGCGGAGATGCGGTCGATCGCCTCCTACCTGCTGCGCTACTACCCGACGCTGTCGTTCGAGGACACCCACTTCCACCTCATCGAGGCGATGGGGCGCATCATGCCCGAGGTGTCGCACAAGACCAGCCTCTGGGTGATCAAGGACCTCGAGGAGCGCGGTGCGAATATCTACCTCGAGACCCAGCTCACCTCGGCCGTCGACGGCGTGATCGAACTCTCCACCGGGCAGACCTTCGAGTCCGACACCATCGTCTGGACCGCCGGGGTGATGGCCAACCCGGTGCTGCGCAACACCGACCTGCCGCTCGAAGAGCGCGGACGCCTCAAGGTGCAGGCCGACCTTCGCGTCATCGACGAGCAGGGCAACGTCGTGCCGGATGCCTGGGGCGCCGGCGACGTCAGCGCCGTGCCCGACCTCACCGGTGGAGGGGTCGGCGGATTCACCGTCCCCAACGCTCAGCACGCGGTTCGTCAGGGCAAGCTCATGGCCAAGAACATCGTCGCCGTGCTGCGCGGCGAGGAGCCGAAGGACTACTTCCACAAGAATCAGGGTGCCGTCGCCGGCCTCGGCATGTTCAACGGCGTCTTCCAGCGGGGCAACATCGCCATCAAGGGGCTGCCCGCCTGGTTCATGCACCGCGGATACCACGGCCTCGCGATCCCCATGTGGGAACGCAAGGTGCGCGTCTTCGGCAACTGGATCTTCAACTTCTTCTGGCGGCGGGACGTCACGCCGCTGTCCGCGCGCGCGCATCCCCGCGCCGCCTTCGAGGAGTTCGCCGCCCGCCCGAAGGCCGCAGGCCACGAGACCGCAGGCGGCGCCCCGACACCGGTCGCGTCGGAGCCGGCGCGGAAGTAGCTTGTGCGGTCGCTCTCCCGTCGCATGCTCGCCCGTCGCATGGGACACTGGTCTCGCGCGCCGGTAGCCGAACGGCCTCGGGGCGAAGCCCCGGTAGCCCAATGGCCTCGGGGCGAAGCCCCGGTAGCCCAATGGCCTCGGGGAGAAGCCCCGGTAGCCCAATGGCAGAGGCAGGCGACTTAAAATCGCTCCAGTCAGGGTTCGAGTCCCTGTCGGGGTACGCGGAAACAATCCGCTCGCGGGCTGGCTCGTCAATGATCTGCATCGCCGACGATCCTCGCGCGGTGCTCGCACCTGCACGCTCACGTCGCGCCGATCGGCCGGTGGGCGGGCGATCCTTCGATTCGTGAGTGCGAGCCCGGTCTGATGGAGTCTCGTTGCGTCACATCGGGCAGCTCCAGATTCGGGTCAGCTTCGTCGCGTACTCCGGTCGATTCCCGACCACGTCTTCTCCTCCACAGCAGCAGTTTCGAGAACTTCTCCACATTGGCGGACATGTGTTCGAATGTCGGGTAGGATGAGATCGTGTTCACCGCCACCAGCGCTCCCGCCGCCGACCAGGCCGTGCCGCCTGCTGCTGCCGCACCGGTTGCTGCCACCGCGCCTGCTGCTGGCGCACCGGCTACCGCTGGCGCACCGGCTGTTGGCGGGCTGTCTGCCGGCTCGCTTGCGCTGTTGTCGGATGCGCAGTTGCTGCACCGCCAGGGCGACATCGCGATCAGACGCCGCGCGCTGGATACCGAAGCGGCGCTGGTGGCAGCCGAGATCGCCCGCCGCTCCACCCCCGAACTTGGCTACCGCGGTCTTGCCCAACGTGAGGGGCTGCGGTCGGCGCAGCGACTGGTCGAACAGGTCGCCGGGGTGACCTCGTTCGAGGCCCGCGCGATGGTGCGGGTCGGGGAGCTACTGGACACGCAATCGCCACTGTCTGCGGCGGTGGCCTCCGGTGCGGTGTCGGTGCTGGCCGCTGATGCGATCACCACCG
>VFQO010000035.1_pt1 | contig 180048 bp, 174 predicted proteins | sample 3512331 | NCBI WGS metagenome assembly VFQO01 (sample SAMN10412371, study PRJNA504923) | tailings metagenome | isolation source: Replicate 3 from Balatoc abandoned mine | place: Philippines: Itogon, Benguet | collected 2017-08-28 | reverse complement strand
ACCACTCCAGGAGGACGAGCTCGGCGGTGACGCCGGGGCCGAGGGCGAAGAGCACCGCGCGGGTGCCGGCCGGCTGGTCGCCGACCTCGGCGAGCACGTGCAGCACGGCGGCCGACGACAGGTTGCCGGTGCGCGCCATGACCTGCCACGAGGCGTCGAGGGCGGCCGGCGGCAGGTCGAGCGCCTCCGTGAACGATTCGAGGATGCGCGGGCCGCCCGGGTGGGCGATCCACCGGTCGACGTCGTCGCGGGTCAGCCCCTCGGCCGCGAGCAGCTCGTCGACGCCGGCCGCGAAGTGCCCGTCGATGAGGGCCGGCACCCCGGCCGCGAGCATGAGGGTGAAGCCGCTCGCGCCGATCTGCCAGCCGATCATCTCGGCGCTGTCGGGGTAGAGGGCGCTGCGGGTGGCGACGACGTCGGCCCCGCGACGAGCGGCGAGCGGATGCTCGTCCCCCACCATCACGACCGCCGCAGCCCCGTCGCCGAAGATGCCGGTGCCGACGACGTTCGCCATCGACTGGTCGCCCCACTGCAGCGTCAGGGAGCACAGCTCGACGCTCACGAGCAGGGCGACCCCGGTGGGATGCCCGGCGAGGTAGTCGGCGACGCGCGCGATCCCGGCGGCGCCGGCGACGCATCCCAGCCCGAAGCTCGGCACGCGCTTGAGGTCGGGGCGGAACCCCATCGAGGTCGCCAGCAGCGCGTCGAGCGAGGGAGCCTGCACGCCCGTGACGGTCGTGAAGAAGAGGTGGTCGACCTCAGCCGGCGCGAGCCCGGCGCCGTCGAGCGCCGCCCGCACGGCCCGCTCGACGAGCGGCATCGCCAGCTCGACGAACAGGGCGTTGGTCTCGCTGAACGAGTCGAGCTCGGCGTACCGCTCGAGCGGCAGGGCGAGGTGCCGCCGTGATATGCCGCTCGCAGCATGCACCCGCTCGAGCACGGAGCGCGCAGCGGTGTCGCCCGCGAGACGATCGGCGAGCGCCGCCGTGATCTCGCGCTGCTCGTGCACGTTCTCGGGCAGTGCAGGTGCGATGGCGGCGATGCGGGGCATGCGCGCATCCTGCCATGATCGTCTGTTTGCGCGTTCAGCGCGGGTTCTGTGCCTTCGTCGCGAAGGGATCGCGGATTCCCACGTACTGCGTCTCGAGGTACTCCTCGATCCCTTCCGACCCGCCCTCGCGGCCTAACCCGGACTGCTTGATCCCTCCGAAGGGCGCGGCAGGGTTGGAGATGACACCCGCGTTAAGGCCGAGCATTCCGACTTCGAGTTCCTCGGCCATCCGCAGTCCCCGGTCGAGGTCGCGCGTGAAGACGTACGCGACGAGTCCGTACTCGGTCGCGTTGGCGAGCGAGATCGCCTCATCGTCCGTCGAGAACGTGACGATCGGGGCAACCGGGCCGAAAATCTCCTGACGCAGGATCTCGGCATCGGCGGGCACATCGACGAGCACCGTGGGAGGGTAGAAGTAGCCGGGGCCGTCGAGCGGCGCGCCTCCGAGCGCAACCCGGGCACCCTCCGCCACAGCGCCGTCGACCAGCTGCTGCACCTTGTCGCGTGTGGCGGCATCGACGAGCGGACCGATGCGCGAATCGGCGTCTGTTCCCCGACCGACGACATGGGCGCTCATCCGTTCGACCAGTCCCGCCGTGAAACGCGCCGCGATGGCCTCGTGCACGATGAAGCGATTAGCCGCCGTGCAGGCCTCGCCGCCGTTGCGCAGCTTGGCGAGCATCGCGCCGTCGACGGCCTGGTCGACGTCGGCGTCATCGAACACGATGAGCGGCGCGTTGCCGCCGAGTTCCATGGACACGCGCAGCACCTGGGGCGCCGCGTCGCCGATGAGGCGTCGGCCGACCTCGGTGGAGCCGGTGAACGAGAGCTTGCGCAGGCGACTGTCGGTGATGAGCGGTCCGGTGACGGCGCCCGCCCGCGTGGTCGGGATGACATTGACGACTCCCGCGGGGATGCCCGCCTCCTGCAGCACGTCGGCGAAGAGCAGCGCCGTGAGCGGCGTGAGCGCCGCAGGCTTGAGAACCGAGGTGCACCCGGCCGCGAGCGCGGGCGCGATCTTCCTCGTCGCCATCGCGAGGGGGAAGTTCCATGGCGTGATGAACAGACTGGGCCCCACGGGGCGCTTCGTGACGAGCAGTCGGTTGCGACCGTCCGGGGCGGTCGAGTACCGGCCCGAGATGCGCACGGCCTCCTCCGAGAACCAGCGCAGGAACTCCGCGCCGTAGGCGACCTCGCCGCGCGACTCGGCGAGCGTCTTGCCCATCTCCAGCGTCATCACGAGCGCGAAGTCGTCGGCGCGCTCGGTGACGAGCTCGAACGCGCGCCGCAGAAGCTCGCCTCGCTGGCGCGGGGGCGTGCGGCTCCACGCCCGCTGCGCCTCGTGGGCGGCGGCGAGCGCGGCTTCGCCGTCCTCTGGTGAGGCATCAGCAACGCTCGCGATCGGCTCGCCCGTCGACGGGTCGACGACGTCGAACCGAGCGCCGGTGGAGGCGGGGCGCCATTCGCCTCCCACGTAGAGGTCGGTCGGAATGCGGGCCAGGAGTTCGTTCTCGTCCGTCATGGTCTCTCGAATCGTGATGGAGGCGGTCGAGCTCAGAGTGCGCGTCGAAGGATCTCGACGATGTCGTCCTCGCTCGGCTGCACGGGAGCGTTGATCGTCACGGCGTCGGCCAGGGTGTCGCGCGCGAGCGACGAGAGAGCCTCCCCGGTGACACCGAAGCGCGACAGCCGCGCCGTCATGCCGACCCGTCGAGCGAGTTCTCCGACGGCGACGATCGCCGCCTCGGCATTCTCCGACTCGCTCGCATCGGTGCGGCCGACTCCGAGGGCGAAGGCCACGCGGGCGATGCGCGATCGCCGCGCGTCGAGACTGAACCGCAGCACATCCTCGATCACGATGCAGAGGGCGAGCCCATGAGGGATGTCGAACCGGCCGCCGAGCGGGTGGGCGATCCCGTGGACGAGTCCGAGGCCCGTGTGCGAGAACCCCACCCCCGCGACGTGGCTTGCGAGCAGAAGCTCGGCCCTGGCCTCGAGGTCGCCGCCGTCGGCGATCGCGCGCGGCAGGTGCTCGGCGACGGTCGCGATGACCTGCAGCGCGATCCCGTCGGAGTAGGGGTTCGCGCGCACGGAGAGATACGACTCGAGTGCGTGCGTCAGAGCATCCATGCCCGTGGCGGCCGTGGCGGAGGGCGGAAGTCCGACGGTGAGCTCCGGGTCGAGAATCGCGGCGTACGCGAGCGCGCTCGCGTGGCCCACGTAGAACTTGCGGTGCCCGACCACGTCGGTGATGACGCCGAACGCGTTGACCTCCGCACCCGTTCCAGCAGTGGTCGGCACCGCGATGATCGGAAGCGCTGGGCGCTCGAACGAAGACGTGTAGTCGAGCTCGGTGCCGCGCTGCGGGTTGACCGCGCCGATCGCGATGCCCTTGGCCGCGTCCATCGACGACCCTCCCCCGACCGGGACGATCAGGTCGGCGCCGAGAGAGGCCGCGATGTCGCTGCCCGCGTCGACAGCGGTCGTCGTGGGGTTGGGCGCAACGCCGTCGAAGATGCTGACAGCGATGCCCGCCCGTTCGAGTGACGCCCGCACGGCGCCCACGACGGGCGTCGTCGCGAGGAAAGAGTCAGTGACGATGAGGGCGTGCTGGGCTTCGAGCGAGGCGGCCACTGATCCGGTCATGCTCACCGCGCCGCAGCCGAAATGGGCGGTCGGCTTGGGGTCGAGCGTGAGCGATTGCGTCACGAGCGGCGCCGGCAGCGGTGCGAGCCCGGTGGGCGCGAGGTCGGTCATCGGTCCGCTCCTGTCAATCGGAGGTCGAGGCCGATGAGGTCTTCGTAGAGCTTCATGGGCGTCATCTCGCCGGCCCGATCGCCGTACTGGGCGCGGGCGCGACGGTAGATCTGCTCGACGAGTCCGCTGAGCTCGGCGGGAACGCCGACGGAGCGAGCGAGGTCGATCGAGAGCCCGAGGTCCTTGCAGGCGAGCGCGATCGCGAATCCCTCGTCGTAGTCACCATGTTCGAGTACTGAGAGCACGTCTCGTTCGACGAAGGTGCTGTTGGCGGGGCTCGCGATGAGTGAGCGGCGCAGCACATCGAGGTCGACCCCGGCCTTCACGCCGATGGCGAGCACCTCCGCGGTGGCGACGAGGTGCGAGAACCACAGCTGGTTGATCATGAGCTTCACCGCGTAGCCGGCGCCGTTCCCGCCGACGTGGATGATGCGCTCGGGGTCGCCCATCGCCTCGAACACGGGTCGCAGCCGATCCACGTGCTCGGCGTCGCCGCCAACGAAGATCTGCAGCGTGCCGTTCGCGGCGCCGACTGACATGCCCGACACCGGGGCGTCGAGCACGACGAGCTCGGGGTGCTCGACGCGCACGCGCTCGGCGACCTCCGGCACCGAGGTCGACATATCGACCCAGGTGAGTCCGGGTCGAGCGCTGGCGAGGATGCCCGCGGGGCCGGAGAGCACCGCCTCGACGTGCCGTGGCGTGGGCAGCATCGTGATCACGACGTCGCTCGCAGCCGCGACCTCGGCGGCCGTGTCGACCCAGGTGGCGCCGCCGGCGACGAGGTCGTCGCCTGACTCGCGACGGATGTCGGAGATCACGAGACGGAATCCGGCGGCCTGCAGGTTGCGCGTCATGCCGGATCCCATGTTGCCGAGCCCGATGAAACCGACGGTGGGGAGAGGAGTGCTGGTCATGAGGTGCGTCACTCGTTTCGATGGGGCGGCCGGTCAGAGCCGGTCGTCGCCGAGGTGGATCCAGGTGGTCTTGAGGGCGCTGTACGCGTCGAGCGCGTGCAGCGAGCGGTCGCGCCCCGAACCGGAAGCCTTGAAGCCCCCGAAGGGAGTGATGACGTCGGCGACGTCGAAGGCATTGACCCAGACGGTGCCGGCGCGCAGGGCCCGCGCGGCTCGGTGGGCGGTCGTGACGTTGCTGGTCCAGACCGCCGCGGCGAGCCCGTACGCGGAGTCGTTGGCGACCCGGACGGCCTCCTCCGCACCTCGCACGGTCGTCACCGCGAGCGCCGGCCCGAAGATCTCCTCTTGGCCGATGCGCGAGCGGTTGTCGACGCCGTCGAAGACCGTCGGCTCCACGTAGAACCCGCCCGCGACAGGGGCGACGCGATGACCTCCGATGACGGTGACGCCGTCGCCGCGGGCGACCTCGACGTAGTCGAGGATGCGCTCGAGCTGGCGCTCGCTGGCGATCGTGCCGATCTGCGTTGCCTCGTCGAGGGGGTCGCCGAGTACGAGTGAGCGCCCGACGGCGATGACCTTCTCGAGCAGCTCGTCGTGCACGCGCTCGTCCACGATGAGGCGACTGCCGCCGTGGCAGGTCTGGCCCGCGTTGTAGAAGATGCCCCAGGCAATGCCGCTCGCAGCCGCGTCGAGGTCGTCCGCGTCGGCGAGCACGAGGTGCGGTGACTTCCCGCCCAGCTCGAGGGCGACCTGCTTGCCGTTCGATTCCCCCGAGTAGGTCATGAAGCCTTTGCCGACGGCGGGCGAACCCGTGAACGTGATCTTCTCGACGAGCGGGTGGCGTCCGAGGGCCTGACCGGCGACCGGTCCGAGCCCCGGCACCACGTTGAGCACGCCAGGCGGGATGCCCGCCTCGAGCGCGAGACGCCCGAGCATGAGCGCCGAGAGGCTCGTGAGCTCCGCCGGTTTGAGCACCACGGAATTGCCCATGGCGAGCGCAGGCGCGATCTTCCACGAACTGATGATGAGCGGGTAGTTCCACGGAACGACCGCTCCGACGACGCCGAGCGCCTCGCGCGTAACGAGTGCGAGCGCGCTCTCGGGCGCGGGCGCGACCTCGTCGTAGACCTTGTCGATCGCTTCGGCGTACCAGCGCACGACGCGGGCGGCGTTGGGAACGTCGACTCGACGAGCATCGCTGATCGGGTGGCCCGAATCGATGCATTCGAGCAGGGCGAGCTCGTCGAGGTTCTCGAGCATGAGCTCGGCCAGGCGCAGCAGCACGCGCTGGCGGTGGCGGCGGTCGGCCCGTGACCACACTCCCGAAGCGAACGAGGCTGCGGCCGAGCGCACCGCAGCATCCACATCGATCTCGGATGCTGCGCTCACCCTCGCGATGAGGCCCCCGTCGCGCGGCGCGATGGTGTCGAAGGTCGCCCCGTCGGCTGCCGGGCGGAACTCGCCGTCGATGAGGAGTCGTGTCTCCGGGCGCAGCGCGGCCGCGGCCTCGTGCCAGTTCGTCATGACCGTGAGCCTCTCAAACCGTGTAGTGGGCGACAGCGTCGTGGTCGATCTCGACTCCGAGGCCCGGACGATCGGGCACGACGACGTCACCGTGCGCGTCGATCGTGATGGGTGTCATGAAGAAGTCGCGCCGCTCCGGCGTCCAGCCGGGCGGGTCGTACGGGAACTCGAGGTAGGGGCCCGCGTCGACGCCGGCGGCGACGTGGAGGTTCGCGAGAAGACCCAGCCCGTTGGTCCAGGTGTGCGGCGTGAAGAAGCGATGCCGCAGGTTGGCGGACTCCGCGACCTGGCGTGCCCGATACATGCCCACGGCGAGCGCGACGTCGGGCTGGTAGATGTCGAAGGCATCCTGCTCGATGAGCGCCATCATCTCGGGGAGGCTTCGCACCATCTCACCTCCGGAGAGCTGCAGTCCGGTCTGTGCCCGCACGCGCTGGGCGCCCGGGATATCGACCTGCGGCAGGGGCTCCTCGAGCCAGAGCACCCCGAGCTCGGCAAGCTCGACGGCGAGGCGATGCACCTTCGCAAGGGGCAGGGCGTGATCGATGTCGCCCGACATCCGCCACATCTGATTCAGGTCGACCATGAGATCGAAGTCGTCACCGACGGCCTCGCGGGCCGCACGGACGGCGGCGACTCCCTCGGAGAGCCGATCGCGAGCGATGCGGATTTTCATCGCTTTGAATCCGGCAGCCTTCGCGGCGAGAGCCGACTCGGCACGAGCGGCCGGCTCGAGCAGTTCGCCGCTCGACGCGTAGGCGGGGAGCCGATCGCGTGCACCGCCGAAGAGCACGGAGACGGGCATCCCCGCCACCTGCCCGAAGATGTCCCAGAAGGCGGCCTCGAGAGGCCAGTAGCGCCCGCCATGGAAGTTGATGGTCTCGATGCGCCGCACCTGGTTGATGATCTGGAGCGGGTCCGTTCCGAGGAAGAGATGCTCGTACGCCTCGAAGCCGTCCATGGTGTCACCCGAGCCGTAGCCGGTGACGCCCTCGTCGGTCTCGACCGTGACGAGCGTCGCCGGGAACGCGCGGCGGGGCTCCGGATCCCATGCCGCACGGAACGGTGGATCGAGGGGGAGATTCAGCCTGGTCAGGCGAATCGCGGTGATCTTCATCTGCTCAGCTCTGCGGTGTGTAGAAGGGATTGGCTGGGTGGTGGCGTGCAGCGATCACGTCGTCGACGCTCGGAAGGTGCTGGGCCCCGTTGCGGAGAGCGGTGAACGCCGAGAGCCGATTGTTCGCGTAGACGATGTCAGCGTCGTCGGCGGCGGGGTTCACCCACACGGCTGCGATGAGGCAGTGCGTATCGGCGTGCTCGAGAGGGATGACGCCGTCTGCGAGTGCATCGGCCACGCCCGCAGCGATCCCGGCCTGCGCCGGCCCCCAGATGAGGAGTCCGTGGGCGTCGCTCGCTGGCGCTGCCTTCGTGACGAAGAGGGTGAGCGGCTTGACCGGCAGCGACGGCCGCAGCACGGTCACGAACGGAACGTGTCCCGCGCTCGGGGTGGCGAGGGCTGTCGCCCACGCCACCCCGGCGGGGCCCTCCCGATCGCCGAGGACCGTGTTGACGTGCGCGGCGTTCACGCCGTCTCCGACGAAGCTCTCGCCGATCTGAAGGGAGGTGGTCATGACTAGATCAGGCCCTGCTCTTCGAGCCAATCGCGGGCGATGTCCTCCGGGTCCTCACCATCGACGTCGGCGAGCGCGTTGAGGCGCTGCATCTCCGCATCGGTCAGCTTGTCGGCGAACATCGCGACGACGTCAGCGATGCCCGGGTACTCGTCCAGCTTCTCCTGCTTCAGCGTGAACGCAGCCTGGTACACCGGGAAGAAATTCTGGTCGTCCTCCAGCACCACGAGGTCGAGCGCCGCGATGCGCCCATCGGTCGCGAACACCTCTCCGAAGTTGCAGTCCGTGCCTTCGGCGGTCGCGGTGTAGATGACGCCCGTGTCGAGCAGCGCGACGTTCTCATCCGGAACATCGATGCCGTAGGCCTCGACGAGCCCGGGGAAACCGTCGTCGCGCGTGGAGAACTCGCTCTCGATGCAGAAGGTCTGCTCCTCGATCGGGAGGTCGGCGATGTCACTCAGCGCCGAGACCCCGAGCTCCTCCGCCTTGTCCGCCCGGATGGCGAATGCGTAGGTGTTGTTGAGCGGCGCAGGATCGAGCCAGGCGATGCCGTTCGCGGCGTCGGCCTCCTTCGTCGCCTCGAACTGCGCCTCCGCCCCGACGACGGGCTCGGTGTTGCCGTTGTACGTGATCCACGACGTGCCGGTGTACTCCCAGTACCCGAGGAACTCGTCGCTCTCGAGCGCCGTGCGGACGTTCGCCGAGCCGACCACCTGCGTGTTGACGTCGGTGTCGGCGCCGTACGCGTTGAGCAGCTGGCTCGTGAGGTGGGCGAGGATGTACTGCTCCGAGAAGTCCTTCGAGCCGATCGTGCCGGTGAGGCCGGAGACGAGCTGCTCCTCCTCGGGCACGGCGGTCTCGCCGCCGCCGGCGGAGCAGCCCGCGAGGGCCAGACTCGCCGCGGCCGTGAGGGCCAGCAGAGCTGTGGTGCGTGTGCGCATGTGTTCTCCTTGGTGGTTCGGGTGGGCGGTGCTTCTCGCAGTGCGGGCGGGCAGCGTCGTCGCTACACGCCCTTCGGGCGCAGTACGTCTTCGATGACGCCTGCGACCCAGTCGATGAGCAACGCGATGCTCGCCACGAGCACGGCGCCGGTCACGAGTACGGGAAAACGCTGGAGCTTGAGGCCGTTGACGATCATGTCGCCGAGGCCGCCGGCGTTGATGAAGGTCGCGATGGTCGCGACTCCGACGCAGAAGACGAGCGAGGTGCGAAGGCCGGCGAGGATCACCGGGACGGCGAGGGGCAGCTCGATGCGACGCAGAACCTGGCCGGGCGTCATGCCCATGCCAAGCGCGGACTCCTTCACGAACGGGTCGATCTGCTCGAGCCCGATCATCGTGTTCCGCAGCACGGGGAGGAAGGAGTAGACGACGAGCGCGACGAGCGCGGTCGTGTATCCGGTCTGCCAGATGATGGCGAGCAGGATCACCACGCCGACGGCAGGTGTCGCCTGGCCCACGTTGGCGAGGCCGAGCACGAAGCCCCGAGCCGCGCGGGATCTCGTCCTGCTCAGCAGGATGCCCGTCGGGATCGCGAGCGCGGCGACCAGGATCGACGCCACGATCGTGAGGTTCAGATGCTCGCCGGTGCGCAGGGCGATGTAATCCCAGTTGAGCGTGCGTCGCTCGATCGAGTCGAGCTCGAGCGTCGACAGCCACAGCAGGAGGGCCCCGAGCGCGATGAGGACGATCACGGGGGTCGCGGCCCGTCGGACGAGTCGGATGCGGCGATCTGTTCGGCGCGCCGCGGTCGCGGTCGAGAGAGCCGTCGTGGCGGTCGAGACGGTCACGCCGGGCGCCCCTCGTCGGAGCGCCCGGCGGCGAGCGCCGTGGCATCCGCCCCCAGCGCTGTCGAGATGCGCTCGACGGTCAGCGACCCGACGATCGCACCGCTGCGATCGACGACGCCGATCGCGGGAGCGCCCGTGACGATGAGCAGGTCGAGCGCGTCGCGCAGGCTGTCGTCGGTCCCGACGCGGTGGTGGTCGACGGCAGCGGAGGCAGCACCCAGCACCGCTGTCTCGACCGGGATGAGTGCCAGACGCTTGAGTGCCGCCCCGCTGCCGATGAACGAGCGCACGTAGTCGTTTGCCGGGTCGGCGAGGATCGCAGCCGGCGTGTCGAACTGCTCGATCTGCGAGCGCTCGCTCAGAACGGCGATCCGATCGCCGAGTTTGATGGCCTCATCGAAATCGTGAGTGACGAAGATGATGGTCTTGCCGATGGACTCCTGCAGGCGAAGGAATTCGGCCTGCAGCTTCTCCCTCGTGATGGGGTCGGTGGCCCCGAAGGGCTCATCCATGAGCATGACCGGGGGGTCCGCGGCGAGCGCCCGGGCGACGCCGACCCGCTGCTGCTGACCACCCGAGAGCTGGCGCGGGAAGCGGGAGGCGAAGGTGCCAGGATCGAGCTGCACGGTCTGCAGCAGCTCATCGACCCGCTCCGCGATCCGCTGCTTGCTCCACCCCAGGAGCTTCGGGACGACGGCGATGTTCTCCGCGATCGTCATGTGCGGGAAGAGGCCGATCTGCTGGATGACGTATCCGATGTGGCGGCGCAGTTCGCTCGGGTCGAGCGAGAGGATGTCGCGACCGTCGATCGTGATGGACCCGCTCGTGGGCTCGATGATGCGGTTGATCATCTTCATCGTCGTGGTCTTCCCGCAACCGGACGGACCGACGAACATGACGAGTTCGCCCGGTTCGGCGACCATGGAGAACGTCTCCACTGCAGGCGCGTCCTGGCCGGGATAGACCTTGCTGACACGATCGAGCACGATCCGAGCGCCCGCGGTGCGAGCGGTCGGCGAGGTGGACGCGGCGGCGGTCGTTTCAGGCACGAAGACCCCTTGAGGTGGTGAGGCGAGTGATCTGGACGAAGGCCGCGTCGACGAGGAGCGCCAGCAGGATGACACCGAGGGTGCCGGTGAGGGCGAAGTTGAGAGCGTTCCTCGACCCCAGCGACGAGAGACCGTTGAAGATGAAGGTGCCGAGGCCCGGCCCGGCGACATAGGCGGCGATGGCTGCGATGCCGATCGTGAGCTGCGCCGCGACGCGAACGCCGGTGAGGATGATGGGCCAGGCGATCGGCAACTGGATCCTCAGCATCCGGCGCACGGGGCCCATTCCCATGCCGGTCGCAGATTCCAGGACACTCGGCGGCACCTCCCGGAGTCCGACGATCGTGTTGCGCACGATCGGCAGGAGCGAGTAGAAGGTCAGCGCGATGACGGTGCTCGTCCACCCGAGCCCGAAGGGGCGGATGAGCAGCGCGAGCAGCGCCAGGCTCGGGATCGTGAGGGCCACCCCAGCCGCTGCGATCACGACGGCGCTCGGGATGGCCTTGTTCCACGTCAGCATGCCGACGACGACGCCGATGATCATGGCGATCGCGAGGGAGATGAGCACGACCACGAGGTGCTCGACGACGAGTTCGAGGATGTCGTCCCAGCGGCGCGACCAGAAGGTCAGCAGGCCATCGAGGTCGAACTCGGTCACAGGTTCTCCTCACTCGACGTTGAGTCATGGCCGGTCGGGGGCCGGTTCAGTCACGGTAGAGGGGGACGACGAAATTGGTCAACGGCTGTTGACGATATGGCAACAAGGAGTAGTGTCCCTGATATGTCCTCCCTGACCGCAGCCGGCCCTCGCCGCAACTCAGCCGGTCTGCAACGTGACCTCGAACTGCTCGAACTGCTCGCGTCGCACGAGAGCATGGCGTCGGGCGGCCTCGGGGTCACGCGGATGGCGGCGCTCGCCGGCCGCGACAAGGCGGTCGTCTCGCGCACGCTCGCCACGCTCGACGCCGCTGGGCTCGTCGAGCGCGATGCGGAGACTCTGCTCTACCGTTTGGGCCACCAGCTCTTCTCGCTGGCGGCCCGGACGCGCGAGGCGCAACTGGTCACCCGCGCCCTCCCGTTCCTCCGAAGGGTCGTGCGCGCGACGCACGAGACGACGCACCTGTGCGTCCTTCGCTCCGGCACAGTGCTGACCCTCGCCAGCGAGATGAGCGAATACGCCTTCCGCGGCGTCGGCTGGGAAGGAGTGAGCACCGCTGCGTGGAACACGTCGGCCGGCCGTGTGCTCGTCTCCGATTGGACAGAGATGAATCTGCGCGAGTGGTACGCCGTGCATGGTCACGACCGGGCGATCACGAGCCCGGCCGCTCCCGTTGCGACGCCGTTCGGGTCTGCGCCACAGAACGAGCCGGTCCCCGGAGCGACAGTCGTCAACGATGTCGAAGCCTTCATCGCGGAGATCGGCCGGATCAGACGCCAGGGCTACGCGAAGGTCGACGAGGAGTTCGAGGCTGGCGTCGTCGGCGTCTCAGCGCCCGTCGTCGATTTTCGCGGCACGATCATGGCGGCGATCAACGTCAGCGCCCCCAAGCATCGCCTCGGAGACCACCTCGACGCCGCCGGCCGTATCGTCGCGACGATCGCGCGTGAATTGTCTGATCATCTCGGCGCTCCTGAGCGGGAGCGTCGCCAGCGCGACGGTTAGCGCCGACGCAGCCCGCCGCGTCGTACGCTCGACCCAGTCACGCACGACGACGTGCGGCGAGGGAGGGACCAGGCGTCATGGGTGCGGCCGATCAGACCGGGGCATCCCCGCTCGCCCTCCCGAGCGCCCTCGACGGCGACCTCGACGCGCTGCGCGCCGGCGCCGCCGCCTGGGTCGCGAGCAGCCTCGCCGAGAAGCGCGCCCTGCTGCGCGAGCTGCGCCGCAGCACTGCCGCGGCCGCGGCCGACTGGGTGGCCGCCGCGTGCGCCGTGAAGCGCATCGACCCGGGGGCACCCGCGGCGGGCGAGGAGTGGTCGAGCGGCCCCTACGCCGTCATCAGCGCGACCCTCGCCCTCGAGAAGACCCTGCGCACGCTCGAGGCGGGCGGCACGCCCCTCACCGAGCGGCGGCTGCGGCGAGCGCCGCGGGGGCGGGTCGCGATCCGAGCGTTCCCGTACACCGTGAAGGACGTCGTGCTCGCCGGCTACTCCGCCGACGTCTGGCTGCGCCCCGGCGTGAGCCTGGCCGAGGCGCGTGAGGGCGTCGCGCGGGCCCTGCGCGACACGGAGCGCGCCCCGACGATCACGGCGGTGCTGGGCGCCGGCAACATCACGGGCATCCCAGCCCTCGACGTGCTGACGGCGCTGTACCAGGAGGCGAGCGCGGCGATCGTCAAGCTCAACCCCGTCAACGCGGCCGTCGGCGACGCGCTGCGCGCCGCCTTCGCCCCCGCGATCGAGCGCGACCTGGTGCGCATCATCGAGGGGGATGCCCGGGTCGGCCAAGCGCTCATCCACCACCCGCAGGTCGACCGCGTGCACATCACCGGCAGCCGCGCGAGCCACGACACGATCGTCTACGGCACCGGAGCCGAGCACGAGCAGCGCCGACGCGAGCAGCGACCCCTGCTCGACAAGCCGATCACGAGCGAGCTCGGCGGCGTCGGCCCGGTCATCGTCGTGCCGGGGGGCGCGCGTGCGGCGAAGGGCCGCGACGACTGCAGCGACGCCGACCTCGACGCCGTCGCGCGCGGCATCGCGACCGAGCGCCTGCACAACTCGGGCTTCAACTGCATCGCGACGCAGCTCGTCGTGATCCCGGCCGAGTGGGCGCACGCCGACGCGCTCGTGGCGAGGCTGCGCGGGCACCTCGCCGCCGCTCCGACCCGCCCCGCCTACTACCCCGGCGCCGCCGAGCGCCGCGCCGCCGCCGTCGCGCATCACCCCGACGCGCTCGACCTCGGCGGCGACCCGGCCGCCGCCCGCGCCCTCGTCGACCACCTCGACCCCGCCGACGACGCCGAGCCGCTGTTCACGACCGAGGTGTTCGGCCCCGTGCTCGGCGTCGTGCGCGTGCCGGGCTCGGCCGAGCCGGCCGCGTTCCTCGACGCCGCGGTCACCTTCTGCAACGAGCGCCTCGCCGGCACGCTCGGCGCGGGCCTGGTCGTGCACCCCCGCACGCGTGCCGCGCTCGGCCCCGCCCTCGACGCGGCCGTCTCGCGCCTGGAGTACGGCACGGTCGGCGTCAACTGCTGGGTCGGCCCGCTCTTCGGCATGCCGGGTGCGACGTGGGGCGCGTTCCCCGGCCACGAGATCCACGACGTCGGCAGCGGCATCGGCGTCGTGCACAACGCGCTGCTGCTCGACCCCGTGCACGTCGAGCGCACGGTCGGCCACGGCCCGTGGCGCCCGTCGCCGACGCCGCTGTGGTCGGTCGACAACCGCACCGCGCACGTCACGGCCGAGCGCCTGACGCGCTTCGCCGCCGACGACTCCCCCGCCGCCGTGCCCGCCGCGGTCGCCACGATCGCCAGCTACGTGAGGGGCTAGAGGATGCTCGACGCACGCTCGACCGCGCCCGAACCTGCCGGCCGCCGCGACCCCGAGTCGCCCGGCCCCGACCACCACGACGTCATCGTCATCGGCTCCGGCTTCGGCGGCTCGGTCGCCGCCCTGCGCCTGGTCGAGAAGGGCTACCGCGTGACGGTGCTCGAGGCGGGCCGCCGCTTCGCGGACGACGAGTTCGCCCGCACCTCGTGGGATCTCAAGCGGTTCTTCTGGGCGCCGAGACTCGGCCTGCTGGGCATCCAGCGCATCCACCTGCTCGACGACGTCATGATCCTCGCCGGGGCGGGCGTCGGCGGCGGTTCGCTCGTGTACGCGAACACGCTCTACCGGCCGGCGTCCGACGCGTTCTTCCACGACCGGCAGTGGGCGCACATCACCGACTGGAAGGCGGAGCTCGACCCGTACTACGACCAGGCGAGCCGCATGCTCGGGGTCGCGCTCAACCCGTCGATCACGCCCGCCGACGAGGTCATGCGCAAGGTCGCGGCCGACCTGGGCGTCGCCGACAGCTTCCACCTCACGCCGGTCGGGGTGTTCTTCGGCGAGGGCGCGGGCGTCGAGTCGCCCGACCCGTACTTCGGCGGCGCCGGTCCGGCGCGGCGCGGCTGCCGCGAGTGCGGCGAGTGCATGACGGGCTGCCGGCACAACGCGAAGAACACGCTCGTGAAGAACTACCTGCACCTGGCCGAGTCGGCGGGCGCCGAGGTGCGGCCGCTCACGACGGTCACCCGGGTCGCCCCGAGGCCCGGCGGCGGGTACGCGGTGACCACGCGCCGCACCGGCAAGGGCCGTCGCACCGAGCGCACGCTCACGGCCGATCAGGTCGTCGTCGCGGCGGGAGCCTGGGGCACTCAGCAGCTGCTGCACCGCATGAAGGCCGAGGGGCAGCTGCCGGGCATCTCCGACCGGCTGGGAGAGCTGACCCGCACGAACTCGGAGGCCCTCGGCGGAGCATCCACCGCCCTGCGCCACGCGCGCGGCGTCGACTTCACCCGCGGTGTCGCGATCACGTCGTCGATCCATCCCGACGAGCACACGCACATCGAGCCCTGCCGCTACGGCCACGGATCCAACGCGCTCGCCCTGCTCGCGACGGTCGCCGTGCCCGGCGGTGGACGCGTGCCCCGCTGGCTGCGCTGGGTCGGTCAGCTGCTGCGCCACCCGGGCCGCGTCGCTTCGATGGTGGTCGGCCTGGGCAGCTGGAGCGAGCGCACGATCGTCGGCCTCGTCATGCAGAACCGCGACAACTCGCTCACGGTGCGGGCCGGGCGCGGGCTGCTCGGGCGCTTCCGGCTGCGGTCGGAGCAGGGGCACGGCGAGCCGAACCCGACGTTCATCCCCGAGGCGAACGAGGCGTACGGCCTCATGGCGAAGCACATGAATGGTTTCGCGCAGTCGGGCATCAGCGAGGTGTTCGACGTGCCCATGACGGCGCACTTCCTCGGCGGATGCCCCATCGGCGACTCGGCGGCGACCGGCGTCGTCGACCCGTACCACCGCGTGTTCGGGCACGAGGGCCTGCACGTCGTCGACGGCGCGGCGATCTCGGCGAACCTCGGGGTCAACCCGTCGCTCACGATCACCGCCCAGGCGGAGCGCGCCTTCGCCCTGTGGCCGAATCGCGGCGAGGCGGATGCTCGCCCGCCGCTCGGCGCCGCCTACGTGCCGCTGCCGCCCGTGCCCCCGCGGTCGCCCGTGGTGCCGGCCGGCGCGGTCGGCGAGCTGCGCCTCCCGGGCGCGCCGGTCGCGCTGCCGATGCCGCGCGTGCGCGCGGCGGAGCCGCGGCCGCGCTAGCCCGCCCCGGCCCGCACCGCGGCGCTCCTCCCCGCCCTACGGCCGCGGCAGCGGCCGGAACGACCGCAGCCGCAGCGAGTTCGTCACGACGAACACGCTCGAGAACGCCATGGCGAGCCCCGCGAGCAGCGGGTTGAGCAGCCCGAGCATCGCGACGGGGATCGCCGCGACGTTGTACCCGAACGCCCAGAAGAGGTTGCCGATGATCGTGCGCAGCGTGCGGCGCGCCAACCGGATGCCGTCGGCCACGACGAGCAGGTCCCCCGAGACGATCGTGAGGTCCGACGCGGCGATCGCGGCGTCGGTGCCGCCGCCCATCGCGATGCCCAGGTCGGCCGCGGCGAGCGCCGCGGCGTCGTTGACTCCGTCGCCGACCATGGCGACCACGCGACCGGACGCCTGCAACGACCGGATCACCTCGAGCTTGCCCGCCGGCGTCACCCCGGCCCGCACATCCGTGATGCCGAGCGCCGAGCCGACAGCCGCGGCCGCGCCGGCGTTGTCACCCGTGAGCAGCACCGGCTCGAGGCCGAGCTCGCGCAGCCGCGCGACCGCGAGCCGCGACGTCGGCTTGAGCTCGTCGGCGAGCACAACGACGCCGGCGAAGGCTCCGTCGATCGCGACGGCGATGGGGGTGGAGCCCTGCGCCTCGTGCGGCGCGAGCGCGGCATCCGGCACCTCGATCGCCCACTCGGAGGCGAGCCACGACGCACGGCCGACGGCGACCGCCCGCCCGTCGACGACGGCGGTGACGCCGAGCCCGGCGTGCGAGACGAAGTCGGTGGCGGTCGGCAGCGCGGCGCCCGTGGCGCGCGCGTGGTCGACGACGGCGCGGGCGAGCGGGTGCTCGCTGCCCTCCTCGGCGGCGGCGGCGAGCGACAGCAGCGACGAGGCCGTGAATCCCGCGGCCGGCTCGACGGCGCTGACTGCCATGTGCCCGGTGGTCACGGTGCCGGTCTTGTCGAGCACGACGGTGTCGATGCGGCGGGTGCTCTCGAGCACCTGGGGCCCCTTGATGAGGATGCCCAGCTGCGAGCCGCGACCGGTGCCGACGAGCAGCGCCGTCGGGGTGGCGAGGCCGAGCGCGCACGGGCAGGCGATGATGAGCGTCGCGACGGCGGCGGTGAAGGCGATCTCGATCGACCCGTTCAGCAGCACCCAGCCGAGCAGCGTGCCGAGCGCAAGCACGAACACGATCGGCACGAAGACGCCCGAGACGCGGTCGGCGAGGCGCTGCACCTGGGCCTTGCCGGTCTGCGCCTCTTCGACGAGGCGGGCGAGGCGGGCGAGCTCGGTGTCGGCGCCGATGCGCGAGGCCTCGACGACGATGCGGCCGGAGACGTTGATGGTGCCGCCGACGACGCGGCTGTCGACCTCTACGTCGACGGGCACGCTCTCGCCCGTGAGCAGCGAGGCGTCGACGGTCGACGAGCCCTCGACGACGACGCCGTCGGTGGCGATCTTCTCGCCGGGTCGCACGACGAAGCGGTCGTTGAGCTGCAGCTGGTCGATGGGCACGCGCACCTCGACGCCGTCGCGCAGCACGGCGGCGTCGCGCGCGGCGAGGTCGAGCAATGCGTTGAGCGCGGCGCTCGAGTCGCGCTTCGCGCGGGCCTCGAGGTAGCGGCCGAGCAGGATGAACACGGTCACGGCGGCGGCGACCTCGAGGTAGATCTCGAGGGCGCCGGCCTCGGGCGTGCCGAACAGCTGCAGTGTCATCGTCATGCCGGGCATGCCGGCCTCGCCGAGGAAGAGCGCGTACAGCGACCAGAGGAACGCCGCCGAGACGCCGACCGAGATGAGCGTGTCCATCGTCGCGGTGAGGTGCCGCGCGTTGACGGCCGCGGCCCGGTGGAACGGCCACGCCCCCCACACGGCGACGGGCGCCGCGAGGGTGAGGGCGAGCCACTGCCAGTACGTGAACTGGAGCGCCGGGATCATCGACATCAGCAGCACCGGCACCGTCAGCGCCGTCGAGATGAGCAGCCGCTGCTTCAGCGCCGCGAGCGCGTCGGGGCGGGCCTCGCCGGCGGCGCCGGCATCGCCCGATCCGGGGGCGGCGGATGCTGCGCTCGCGCTGCGAGGGACGACGAGCGTGGCCCGGTACCCGGCCTTCTCGACCGCCGCGACGAGCGCGTCGGGGTCGAGCCGCGCATCCGCTGCCGCGGCCGCGTCGGGCGCGAGCCGCACGGTGGCGCGCTCGGTGGCGTAGTTGACGGTCGCCTCGACGCCGGGCAGCTTGTTGAGCCCGCGTTCGATGCGGTTGGCGCACGAGGCGCACGTCATGCCGACGAGGTCGAGCTGAAGCTCGGGGGCGGCGCCGGGCGCGGTGGTCGAGGCGGTGCCGGTCTGCTCGGTGAGGGTCATGGCCGATCAGGCGAGCTGGTAGCCCGCCTCCTCGACGGCGGCGCGGATCGCGGCCTCGTCGATGGGGCCCTCGGCGGTGACGGTGACGCGCGAGGCGCCGCCCTTGACGAGCGCGACGTCGACGGCCTGCACGCCGGCGACGGCGCCGACCTCCTCCTTGACGCTCGCGACGCAGTGGCCGCAGGTCATGCCGGTGACAAGGTATTCGGTGGCGGCCGCGTCACTCGAGGCCGGGGCGCTCGCTGTCTCGGCGGCGCCGTGGCCGCAGCCGCACGAGCCGCCGCCGCAGCAGCCGCCCGCGCTCGCGCTCTGGTCGCCGAGCAGGTTCAGTCGAGGGGTGTCGTTGGTCTCCATACGACCAGTCTGCCATACCCCACCCGGGTATGTAAAGCGGGCGGCCGGGCTACCCCGACGAACCGTGAGCAGACGGTCGGCTGTTGGTCATCGAACGCGCGGCGAGCATCCAGCCTCGGTACTTAGCGTCGCGCCAGCGGCGCCCGGCCCCGGCGCCGTTCTCTTCGAGCGACGGAGCCCGGATTGCAGCCCTCCCCCGCGTACGACGCCGACGTGGTGATCCTCGGCGCGGGCTGCGCCGGGCGCGCGCGATCGCGGTCGACGTGCGCACCCGGTACGACGACGACCGGTCGTGGTGCTTCTGGGGCGACGAGCCGGCCGGGCTCGAGGGGCTCACGGCCCGCGCCTGGAGCGACTGGGTCTACCAGGCCGAGGCCGGCGCCGCGCATCCGCACCGCGTCGACGGCGTGGCCTACCGCTACGTGCGCGCTGCCGACTACTACGCGCACTGCCGCGCCCGCATCGCCGCGAGCGAGCACGTCGAGCTGCGCCTGGGCGTCGCCGCGGGCGCGGTGCGCCGCGACGGCGAAGCGCTGATCGTCTCGACGACGGCGGGCGCGCTGCGCGCCCGCTGGGTGGTCGACACGCGGCCCAGGCGGCAGCGGGCGCTGCTGTTCCAGTGCTTCTCGGGCGTGGAGGTCGACCACGGCGGTCGCCTCGATCTCGCCGCATTCGGCATCGGGGCGGATGCGGTGGGCCTCATGACGGGGATGCGCGCCGACGCCTCCGGCCTCGGCTTCGTCTACGTGCTGCCGCTGTCGCACTCCACGGCCCTCGTCGAGTGGACGCGCTTCGCCCCCCACCCGCTGCGCGCCGCCGAGGTGCGGGCGGGGCGCAACGCCGCGCTCGCCGCCCTCGGGGTGCGGCTCGGCGAGCCGGGCGGGCGCGTGCTGCGCGAGGAGGGCGGCGCGCTGCCGATGGGGCGCGTCGCCGACGACGCGCTCGCGCCGAGCATCCCCGGCCTCGTCGTCGCGGGCGCGGCCGGCGGCGCCCTGCGCGACGCGACCGGCTACGGCTTCGCGCGCATGCAGCAGTGGGCCGACGACTGCGCGGCGCGGCTCGCGCGCGGCGAGGCGCCCGTCGGCCACTCGCCCGAGCCGTTCGTGCGACGGCAGATGGACCGCATCTTCCTGCAGGCGCTGCGCGCGCACCCGGAGCGCTCGGCCGAGTACTTCGACCGCATGGCCCGCGGGGTCGCGCCCGAGCGGCTGCTGCGGTTCCTCACCGACCGGGCGAGGCCCGCCGACCTGCTCGCGATCATCGCGAGCCTGCCGCTGCTGCCGTTCCTCGCGCAGCTGCCCGACCGGTCGCGGCGGCTCGCCGAGCCGCTCGGGCGTCGGCGCGGCGACCTCGTCGGCCTCGGGGCGCGGCGACCGCGGCCGGCCCGCGCGGCGGCCCGCGCGGCGGCGGCGATCGGCAAGCCGGAGCCCCTTGAGCAGGTCGCGTCGTGACCGCGACGGCGACCCCGCAGCCGACCGCGACGCTCCCTGGTGGCCCGGCCCCGGGCATCCGTCGCCGCCGACCGCCGCTCGAGACCTGGCTCTTCGCCGGCACCGCCCTCGCGACGACGCTCGCGTTCCTGCTGGCCGACCCCGAGCCGCCGCTCGTCGTGCAGATCGCCGCGATCGCCATCTTGGCCGCCGTGCTCGGCATGCCGCACGGAGCCCTCGACCCGCTCATCGCCCGCCGCCTCGGCCTGTGGCGCGGGCCGGTCGGGTTCGCGGCGTTCAACCTCGTCTACGCCGGCGTCGCGGCGGCCGTCGTCGGGCTGTGGCTCGTGGCGCCGGTGCCGGCGCTCGTGCTGTTCCTCGTGGTGTCGGCGGCGCACTTCGGCGGCGACTGGCTGCGCGAGGGGCCGGCGGCGCCGCGGTTCGCCGCCGGTGCGGTCATGCTCTCGCTGCCGGCGCTGCGCGACACGGATGCCGTGGCCGGCCTCTACGCGACCCTCGCCGGCGAGGGCGCCCGCTCGGTCGCCGCGGCGCAGGCCGCGCTGGGCATCCCGCTGCTCGTCCTGCTGCTCGGCGCCGCGATCGTCGCCGCCCGACGCGCCCCGCACGAGGCCGGCGAGCTCGCCCTCGTCGCGCTGCTCGCCCTCACCACGCCGCCCCTGGTGTTCTTCATCGTCTACTTCTGCACGCTGCACAGCGCCCGGCACCTGCGCGAGGGCTTCGCGGAGGAGCGCGAGCAGCCCCGTCGCCTGACGGCGCTCGTCGTCGTCGCGTACACGCTGATCCCGCTCGCGGTCGCGGCGTGGTTCCTCGCCGCGACGGCGACGGCCTCGACGCTCGACGAGCAGCTGCTGCGCGTCGTCTTCATCGGCCTCGCAGCGCTCACGGTGCCGCACATGGCGCTCGTGGCGCTCGGCGACCGGGAGCTCGCCCGAAACGAGGCGGCAACAGCCGCGCGAGCAGGGGCGCTCAGCCGATGAGCTCGGGCAGCTGATCGCCGTCGGGCGCGGCGGGCCGGGCATCCGCCGCCTCGTCGGAACGCCGCTCGCCGCGCTGCGCCGCCGCACCCGCGAGCACGACGACGGCGATGCCGACCACCTGCACGAGCGACGGCGACTGCGCGAGCACGAGCAGGCCGAGCGTCAGGCCGATGGCCGGCTCGACGGCCATGAGCGTGCCGAACGCGGTGTGGGTCATGCGCCGCAGGGCGAGCATCTCGAGCGCGAAGGGCAGCACGGGCAGCAGCACGGCGAGTCCGAGGGCGATGAGCAGCACACGGCCGTCGATCGCGCCCCACGCCAGAGGAACCCCGACGACCGCCGCGGCGAGCGCCGCCACCGGAATGGTCAGCGCGAGCCCCTGAATGCCATCGAATCGGTCGCCGATGCGCTGGGTGTAGAGGATGTACGTTCCCCAGCCGATGCCGGCGAGCGCCGCGAACAGCACGCCGAGCAGGTCGATCTCACCGAGCCACGGCTCGGTTAGCAGCACGACGCCGACGAACGCGACGATCGGCCAGACGAGCGCGCGACGGCTGCCGCTGCGCGCGGCGGCGACGGTGAGCGGGCCGAGGAACTCGATCGCGACCGCCGTGCCGAGCGGGATGCGCTCGAGCGCGGCGAGGAAGAACACCGTCATGAGCCCGGTCGCGACGCCGAGCACGAGCAGCGGCACGACGTCGGCGCGACGGATCGCCGACAGCCGCGGCCGCGCGATGACGATGAACAGCACCGCGCCCATGCTGAGCCGCAGCCACGCCGTGCCAGCCGCGCCGACCTCGTCGATGAGCCCGACCGAGAGCGCCGAGCCCAGCTGCACCGAGAGCATGGCGAGCAGGGCGTAGCTCCACGGCGGCACGCGCGTCAGCGGGCTGACTCCGACGCTCACGAGTGCACCCCCGCTGAGCGCGCGCCGCCCGCCGCGGGCTCGTACACCGCGAGGGTGAAGCGCGCGCGATCGCGGCCCGCCGCCGCGTAGGCGTGTGCGACGTCGCCGGCGAAGGCCAGCGCATCCCCCGCCGCCAGCTCGTGCGCGATGTCGTCGACCTCGACGATCACGGCGCCGTCGAGCACCTGCAGCAGCTCGCGCGTGCCGGGAGCGTGCGCGGCCGAGTCGAGGCGGTCGCCGGGCTCGAGGGTCCACTCCCACAGCTCGAAGGCGTCGGGCAGCGTCGCGCTCGCGACGAGCGTGCCACGACCGCCATGGTCGCCGCGCCACAGCACCGTGCCCATGCCAGCGCGCGTGACCGTCGCGGACTCGCGCGCAGGGGGCTCGACGAGCACCGGCAGGGCCACCCCGAGCGCCTCGCTGAGCTTCAGCAGCGTGCCCAGGCTGGGGTTCGCGGCGCCCTGCTCGACGGTGACGAGCATGCGGCGGCTGACGCCCGCGGCCTCGGCGAGCTGGTCGAGCGTCCACTGCCGCGCCTGGCGCTCGTTGCGCACGCGCGCGCCGATCGCGACCGCGAGGCCCGTGATCTCGTCGTCCACGCAGTGCAGAATACTGCACTATCAGTGCATGTGGATGCTCAGCCCGACGGCAGCGCCTTCTGGAAGTGGTACGAGCTGATGCGGTGCCCCTCACGGAAGTACAGCGCGTGCGCCGCCTGCCGCTCGGGCTGCACGCCGGAGTCGAGGTGCACCTCGGTGATGCCCTCCGCCGCGGCGAGCGCGTCGATCCACCGCAGGAGCGCCGTCGCGCCGCCCCGGCCGCGCCCCTCCGGCAGCGTCGACAGGTCGTCAACGTAGACGTGCCGGCCCCACGCGAGATTCTCGTCGATGCGGAACCCCGCGACCGAGATCGCGTGCGGGGCCTCGCCGTCGAACGCGCCGATGAGCCGGTACCCCTGCGCGAACTGCCGCATCACCCGCGCGACGAACGACTCGAGCTCGCCGACCTGCGGTCGCAGCTCGCGCATCGCGAGATACGCGAGGTGGCAGTCGTCGGCGGTCAGTTCGCGCACATCCATGCGCCTACCCCATCACGCGAGCGGATGCTCGTGCACCACCGTGCTGAACGTCGACCCGTTCAGCTCGAGGTACAGCTGCCGCTCGGTCACCGACACAGTGATCGTGTTGCGGCGCCCGAGCACCGCCACGGCGTCGTCGATGAAGCCGGGGTCGAAGCTGTACAGGCTGATGCGCTCCGCCTCGTGAATCCTCTTGCTCCGCGGCGAGCCGCGCCCAGCTCGACTCGTCGAGCACCACGACGGCCGCCCGATCGCCCGCCGACCCCTCCGCCATGAGTCGCGGGTCGGTCCAGCGCGGGTCGAGACGGTCGGTGATGCGCCACGTCCCCGTGAGCGTGAACCGCTCGCCGGAGACCTCGACGACGGCGCCGGGCTCGAGGCTGAGCGCCTCGGCCGCATCCGCCTGCATCGTCAGCCCGTCGGCGCCCGCCCAGTCGCCGGCGACGAGCGAGGCCCGGTCGGGGAACCCCTCGATGCTGAGCGCCTCGGCGATGACGGATGCTCGCCCGTCGCCGCTCGAGAGCTCGACGCGCCCCTCGACGACCCGGTCGATCGCGATGGGCGCGTCGACGCGCGCGAAGTCGAGGTCGAGGGCGCTGCGCACCCCGGCATCCTGGGCGTCGGCGTCGCCGGCGAGCGGAAGGGAGAGGCGAAGGGCGCGCTCATCGCCCGAGCGCGTCGCGAACTCGGCCCTCACGCCCTCGACGGCGTGGCGGTCGAGCAGGCCCCCGGTTGCGACCACGAGTCCCGAGATCACGGCGCTCGTGAGCAGCACGGCACCGAGCCGCCCCGCGTGGCGCGCCGCCCCCGTGATCGACCTCAGCACGCGCGCGCCGCCCCAAAGGCCGCGCCGACGGTCGCGCGCGATCGCGCCCGCCGCTCACCAACGTCGTGCCTCACCGACCTGCCGTTCCGATCGCGCCCGGTGCTGTGCGGTCGGCGTCGTCGCCCCGCTCGGACGGGTCGAGCGTATCGAGGCGCGCGGCCGGGGAGAAGACGTGAGCGAAGATCGGCGAGGTGCGAGAGTGGGCACGTGCGATCTTCTGAGCTGTGCGTCGGAGCGACAGTGGCCGCGGCTGCGCTCATCGGCTCGCTCTCGGCGTGCTCACCGGTCGGCTGGGTTCAGACCGACGCCGTTGATGGGCTTCTCTGGCGGCAGCTTCAGGGAGTGCGCGCGCCGCTCATGGAGACGGCCTACTGGTCGTTCGCCGAGGAGTCGCCGGCGTACCTGGCCGAGCTCCCGGGCGAAAGGTGGCTCCGCGGCGACCCACCACCGACGCTCGAGAGCGGAGGGGTGGTGATCTACGACATCGCGTCGACCCGCACGACAGCGACGTTCTCCGTGTTCGTCGCGTCGGGGCCCCGGCCCAGCCGCGCCACGAACGCGAGCGCCTACCGCGGGCCGACCGAGATCTTCACGTGCTACCGGCTCCACACCGTGCTGACCGTGCAATGGTCTCCGGCCGTCGAGCGCATCGTCCTCGATGGATGCCCGACCGAGCTGGTCGAGCAGCTCGGAGCCGACGCGGCCTTTGCGCGGGCTGACGCGTTCGACGGCTAGGCCATCCCGCCGTTGGCGAAGATGGTCTGCCCGGTGACCCACCGGCCGGGGCCGACGAGGGAAGCCACCACCTCCGCGATCTGCCCGCTCCCACAAAGCGAAACGGCCCCGATCCGAAGACCGGGGCCGTTCCTCCAGCGCACTCAGCCCCCGAAGGAGCCGCGTGCGCGAGGGGGGACTTGAACCCCCACGCCCGTAAGGGCACTGGCACCTGAAGCCAGCGCGTCTGCCAATTCCGCCACTCGCGCGAGACGGGGTCGAAACCTCGCCAGCCCAGCGAGATTATCACAGCGCGCACCCTCCGATCGGCGCCCGAGACCCCGTGCGCGGGCGCGGCTCGGGCGCCCTCCAAGCCTCCCCACTATCCTCAAGAGGTCATCCACCAGGGAAGGACGCGTGCCGTGGGGCTTCTCGACAGCTTCGAGCGTGGTCTCGAGCGCGCCGTCGGCGGTGCGTTCGCGAAGACGTTCAAGAGCGGCGTGCAGCCGCTCGAGATCTCGGCCGCGCTGCGCCGCGAGCTCGACACGAAGGCCGCCGTCGTGTCGCGCGACCGCATCCTCGCCCCCAACGATCTGACGGTGCGGCTCTCCCCCGCCGACAAGCAGCGCATGGATGCCCTGGGCGAAGCCCTCATCGACGAGCTCACGCAGCTCGTGCAGCAGCACGCCGCCGCGCAGCGCTACACCTTCCCCGGGGGCATCCGCATCGCGCTGCAGGCCGACGAGTCGCTCAGCGAGGGCGTCATCCGCGTCGACTCCACGAGCGTCAAGGGCGCCGTGCGCTGGAACCCCGTGCTCGACATCGACGGCAAGCGCTACCCGCTGCTCGCCTCGCGCACCGTCATCGGCCGCGGCTCGGAGGCCGACATCACGCTCGACGACCCCGGCACGAGCCGCAAGCACATCGAGGTGCTGTGGGATGGCACGCGCGGCCAGGTCAACGACCTCGGCTCGACGAACGGCTCCACCCTCAATGGGGAGCCCTTCACCCAGGCCGCCCTGCCGCCCGATAGCGTGATCGAGATCGGGCGCACCCGCATCCTCTTCCGGGTGCTCGCCCAGGCCGACCCGCCCCGAGGAGGAGCACGTTGAGCGAACTGACCCTGCTCGTCCTCCGCATCGGGTTCCTCATCCTGCTGTGGGCGTTCGTCTTCGCGATCGTCTACGCCCTGCGCAGCGACCTGTTCGGGCAGAAGGTGCGCAGGCTGCCCGCGCAGAACGGGCAGAGCGCAGCATCCGCCCCCGTCGTCGCGAGCGCCCCCGCGGCCACCGCGCCCGCCGCGGCGAGCGCCGCCGCAGCCGCAGCCGCAGCCACCGCGCCCGTCGCCCGCAGCACCGCACCCGCCGCGAAGCCTCAGGCACCCGCCGACGACGACGAGCCGCAGGCCGAGCCGCCCGCCCGCCGCCTCGTCATCACCTCCGGCGCGAAGGAGGGCATGGAGCTCGAGCTCGGCGACGATCAGCTCACCATCGGTCGCAGCGCCGACTCCGGCCTCGTCATCCGCGACGACTACACCTCGACCCACCACGCGCGCCTCATGCTGTGGAGCGACCAGTGGATGATCCAGGATCTGGACAGCACCAACGGCACCTTCCTGAACGGCAAGCGCGTCAGCATTCCCACCCCCGTGCCCCTGAACACCCCGGTCAGCATCGGGACGACGACGTTCGAGCTGCGACGGTAGGTCGATGACGTTCCGCACCGCCGCCCTCTCGCACGTCGGCAAGATCCGAGCCAACAACCAGGACTCGGGCTACGCCGGCACGCACCTCTTCGTCGTCGCCGACGGGATGGGCGGCCACGCGGGCGGCGACGTCGCCTCCGCGCTCGCCATCCAGGCGATCGCGCACAACGATCGCCCGTACGACTCGGTCGACGAAGCCGAGCAGGTGCTGAGCCAGGCGCTGCTGGAGGCCAACCAAGAGCTCGCCGAGACCGTCTTCGAGCACCCCGAGCTCACCGGCATGGGCACGACCGTGAGCGGCCTGATCCGTGTCGGCGAGAAGGTCGTCATCGCCCACATCGGCGACTCGCGCATCTACCGCTGGCGCGCCGGCGAGCTCGAGCAGGTGACGAAGGATCACACCTTCGTGCAGCGCCTGGTCGACTCCGGTCGCATCACGCCCGAGGAGGCGGCCGTGCACCCGCGCCGCTCGGTGCTCATGCGCGTGCTCGGCGACGTCGACATCAACCCCGAGATCGACACCCTCGTGCTCGACACCGAGCCCGGCGACCGCTGGCTGCTGTGCTCCGACGGGCTCAGCGGCTACGTCGGCGAGGAGAAGATCGCCGAGCTGCTCGCCGAGCACGACGATGCGGCCGCCGCCGCGCAGGCGCTCATCGACGAGAGCCTCGACCACGGAGCCCCCGACAACGTCACCGTCGTGCTCGTCGGCGTCGACGACACCGACTCGAGCGCGACGAGCCAGCCGGTCATGGTCGGCTCCGCGAGCGCACCGCTGACCTTCGAGGTCGACACCTCGCGCCGGGGCGTCCGCCTGCCGGCCCTGCTGCTGCACCCGCTCATGACGAGCGTTGCGGAGGACGAGCACTTCGAGCCCGAGAGCGAGGAGTTCCTGCGCGAGCTCATCGCCGAGGATCGCCGCAGGCGCATCCGTCGCCGCATCACGTGGTCGGTGGGCCTGACGCTCATCATCGGTCTGCTCGTGACGGCCGCGATCGCCGGCTACAACTGGACCCAGTCGCGCTACTACGTCGGCGTCGTCGACGGGCAGGTCGCGATCTTCCAGGGCGTGCAGCAGGGCATCGGGCCGATCAGGCTTTCGAGCGTCTACCGCGAGACCGACATCGCCCTCGACGACCTGCCCCCGTTCAGCCGGCAGACCGTCGAGGCGACCATCAACGCCGACAGCCTGGAGGATGCGCTGTCGATCGTCGAGAGGCTCGAGCGTGCCGCCGACTAGCCCCGAGGGGGCCGCCGCGACGCAGGCGAGCCCCGAGCCGACCTTCACGCGCTCGATCGCGATCACCGTGCGCCAGCCCTCGAAGCTGCGCAACCTCGAGCTCGTGCTGCTGCTCGTCGCGCTCGGCATCGGCGGCACCGCACTGGCCCTCGTGCAGCTGGGGGTGAACGGAGAACTCGACCCCAGCGTGCTCTGGCAGGCCTCCGCGCTCGGGATGCTCGCCCTCGGCATGCACGTCGCCCTCCGCATCGTCGCGCGCGACGCCGACCCGTTCATCCTGCCGATCGCGACGACCCTCAATGCGCTCGGCATCGCCATGATCTACCGCATCGACCTGGCCCGCGGCGACGCGGGGTGGGAGAGCCTGGGCATCCGCCAGATGGTCTGGACGGCGATCGCGATGGTCATCGCCCTCGCCGTGATCGTCGTCATCCGCAATCACCGCGTGCTCGCCCGCTACCGCTACATCGCGATGCTCGCCGGCGTCGTGCTGCTGCTGCTGCCGATGCTGCCCGGCATCGGCCTCACCCTCAACGGCGCCCGCCTCTGGATCCAGCTCGGCTCCTTCACCTTCCAGCCGGGCGAGATCGCCAAGATCGCCCTCGCGATCTTCTTCGCCGGCTACCTCGTCACCGCGCGCGACTCGCTGTCGCTGGTCGGGCGGCGCGTGCTCGGCCTGCAGCTGCCCCGGGCGCGCGACCTCGGGCCCATCCTCATCATCTGGGTCGCCGCGATGGCGGTGCTGATCTTCCAGCGCGACCTCGGCACCTCGCTGCTGTACTTCGGCCTGTTCATCGTCATGATCTACGTCTCGACCGGCCGGCTCAGCTGGGTGCTCATCGGCCTCGGGCTCTTCCTCGGCGGCGCCGCCGTCGCCAGTCGCACCCTCACCTACGTCGAGGGGCGCTTCGCCGCCTGGCTCGACTCGTTCAACCCCGAGGTGTACGACGCGCAGGGCGGCAGCTACCAGCTCGTGCAGGGCCTGTTCGGCATGGCGCAGGGCGGGCTCGTCGGCACAGGGCTCGGCCAGGGTCGGCCCACGATCACGCCGCTGGCCGAGAGCGACTACATCATCACCGCCCTCGGCGAAGAGCTGGGCCTCGTCGGCCTCTTCGCGATCCTCGGCCTGTACCTGCTGTTCGTCGCGCGCGGGTTCCGCATCGGCTTCAACGGCACCGACGACTTCGGGCGCCTGCTCGCCGTCGGCCTGTCGTTCGTCGTCGTGCTGCAGGTCTTCGTCGTCGTCGGCGGCGTCACCCGGGTGATCCCGCTGACCGGTCTGACCACGCCGTTCCTCGCGGCCGGCGGCTCCGCCCTGGTGGCGAACTGGATCATCGCCGCCCTGCTGCTGCGGCTCTCCGACGAGGTGCGGCACCAGCCCCGATTGGTGGTGGACGAGTGAACAAGGAGCTCCGTCGCATCAGCATCGTCGCGCTGGCGATGTTCCTGGCGCTGTTCGTCTCGACGAGCGTCATCCAGGTCTTCCAGGTCGACGAGCTGCGCGCCGACGGCCGCAACTCACGCACACTGTTCGATACCTACTCGGCCGAGCGCGGCCCGATCCTCGTCGACGGCGTCGCGATCGCCGAGTCGAAGGCCGTCGACACCCAGTACGAGTTCCTGCGCACGTACACCCAGCCCGAGCTGTACGCCGCCATCACTGGCTACTTCACGCTCAACCAGGGCAACACGGGCATCGAGGGCGAACTCAACGAGTTCCTCTCCGGCACCGCCAACGAGCAGTTCCTCGACCAGCTCGGCGCCCTCGTCACCGGGCAGAACCCGCAGGGTGCCGCCGTCGAGCTGACGATCGACCCGGTCATCCAGCAGGCGGCCTGGGATGCTCTGGGCGACCAGCAGGGGGCGGTGGTCGTCCTCGACCCCGCCACCGGCGACATCCTCGCCATGGTCTCGAAGCCCAGCTACGACCCCAACCGCCTGGCGGCGCACGACACCTCCGCGGTGCTCGCCGCCTACGAGGAGCTCATCAACAATCCCGACGACCCGCTCGTGAACCGGGCGATCGCGGGCGACCTGTACTTCCCCGGCTCGGTGTTCAAGGTGCTCATGTCGGCCGCGGCGATCGACTCCGGCGAGTTCACCCCCGAATCGACCTTCCCGAACCCGCCGCAGCTGCAGCTGCCGAACTCGTCCAGCGTCATCTCCAACTCGGAGGGCGGGGCGTGCGGCGGCGGCGAGACCGTCACGATCGCCACCGCGCTGCGCCTGAGCTGCAACATCCCCTTCGCGCAGCTCGGGCTCGCGCTCGGGGAGGAGACGATCGCCGAGTACGCCGAGGCGTTCGGCTTCGGCACGTCGGTCGAGATCCCGATGGAGGTCACGCCGAGCACGTTCCCCACGGGGCTCGATGACGCCCAGCTCATGCTCTCGAGCTTCGGCCAGTACGACGTGCGCGTGACGCCGCTGCAGATCGCGATGATCAGCGCCGCGATCGCCAACGGCGGCAACCTCATGCAGCCCACGCTCGTCGACAGCATCATCGCCCCCGACCTCTCGATCATCCGGCAGGACGACCCGGTGCTGTTCAGTCAGCCGATCAGCCGCCAGACCGCCGCGACGATGACGCAGCTCATGGTCCAGGGCGTGGCGAACGGCGCCGCGAGCAATGCCAGGATTGAAGGGGTCGACGTCGCGGGCAAGACGGGCACGGCCGAGAACGGCGGCGACGCCCCCTACACGCTGTGGTTCACCGGGTTCGCCCCGGCGAACGACCCGCAAGCGGCCATCGCGGTCGTGGTCGAGGAGGGCGGCGGCTTCGGCCAGTCGGCCTTCGGCAACCGCGTGGCGGCCCCGATCGCGAAACAGGTACTGGAGGCGGTGCTGAACAGATGAGACCCACGAGCGGGCTCACCTTCGGTGGGCGGTATCAGCTGCTCTCCCGGATCGCGATCGGCGGCATGGGAGAGGTGTGGCAGGCGACCGACCTCGTGATCGGGCGCACCGTCGCGATCAAGATCCTCAAGGACGAGTACCTCGGCGACCCCGGCTTCCTCGAGCGGTTCCGCGCCGAAGCGCGGCACGCCGCCCTCGTCAACCACGAGGGCATCGCCAACGTCTACGACTACGGTGAGGAGGAGGGCAGCGCCTTCCTCGTCATGGAGCTCGTGCCGGGCGAAGCGCTGTCGACCGTGCTCGAGCGCGAGCGGGTGCTCTCGACCGATCAGGTGCTCGACATCGTCGCGCAGACCGCCTCGGCGCTGCACGCCGCCCACCAGGCGGGTCTCGTGCACCGCGATATCAAGCCGGGCAATCTGCTCATCACGCCCGACGGTCGCGTGAAGATCACCGACTTCGGCATCGCCCGCATCGCCGACCAGGTGCCGCTCACCGCGACCGGTCAGGTGATGGGCACGGTGCAGTACCTGTCTCCCGAGCAGGCGAGCGGGCATCCCGCCTCGCCCTCGACCGACATCTACTCGCTCGGCATCGTCGCCTACGAGGCCCTCGCCGGTCGCCGCCCCTTCACGGGCGAGTCGCAGGTGGCGATCGCGATGGCGCAGATCAACGAGCAGCCTCCCGAGCTGCCCGTCACCGTGCCCGAGCCCGTGCGCAACCTCGTCTTCTCGGCCATCGCGAAGAAGCCCGACCAGCGACCGGCCTCGGCGCAGCACTTCGCGCGCGCCGCGCAGGCGCTGCGGCGCGGCGACGTCGCGGCGGCCGTCGCGATCGTCGCGGGGGTCGCCGGTGTCGGCGCGGCCGTGGCGGATGCCACGCGCGTGTTGCCGACCGCCGACGACGCCACCCGCGTCATGCCCTCGGCCGGCGCCGGAGCCACGGCGACGACCGCGACCCGCACGACCGAGCAGCCCGCGAAGCGCTCGCCGTGGACCTGGCCGCTCATCGCCCTCATCGGCCTGCTGCTGCTGCTCATCGTCGGTGCGCTCATCGCGATCTTCACCGCCCCGAACGACGCCGAGCCGGAGCCCTCGACGAGCCCGACGACGAGCAGCTCGCCGTCGACCTCGCCGAGCACGTCGCCGAGCCCCGAGACGATCACGATCGTCGAGGAGGAGTGGATCGGCATCACGCAGGCCGCGGCGGAGGACAAGGCCGCCCAGCTCGGTCTGCGCCTCGACCCCGTCATCGGTCAGGTCGCACCGGACGGCGGCCAGGTCGGCCTGTCGTACAGCGTCAACCCGCGCGGCACCGTGCAGCCGAACACGCTCATCACGGTGACGTTCTACGACGCGATCCCGACGCCGGGCGCGCCCTCGAACCTCGCGATCGACCCGGGCAGCGGACCGTACCCGGGCGGCAGTGACGTCACCCTGAGCTGGCCGACCTACGACGGCTGCCCCGCCGGCTACCCGCTCAGCGCCTACAACTTCACGACCGTCGGTGGCGCACCCGAGCTCTCGAACCCGGTCGCCGCCGATGTCACGTCGATGGTGGTCACGCTCGCCGAGAGCGGCCAGCTGCGTGTGACCTACACCGCCCTCTGCGGCGACCTGCAGTCGGAGCGCTCGAGCGAGCTCGCCGTGCCCATCACGGCGGCGCCCGCGCCCGAGCCGAGCCCGTCGCCGTAAGGGCGGCGGGCGGGCCCCCAGAGGAACGCCCCGTACACTGAAGCGACCCGCATCACCCATGCACCACGCGGAGAGCAGAGGCACGCACAGCATGATCGACGGCACCGCCCAGAGCGCCCGCCTGCTCGCCGGGCGCTACGAGCTCGGTGAGCTCATCGGCCGCGGCGGCATGTCCGATGTGCACCTGGCGACGGATGCCCGGCTCGGCCGCCGCGTTGCGGTCAAGCTGCTGAAGTCCTCCCTCGCCTCCGACCCGGTCTTCCGCACCCGGTTCCGCCAGGAGGCCCAGGCCGCGGCGCGCATGGCGCATCCCACGATCGTCCGCGTCTTCGACGCCGGCGAGGAGACGACCCTCGAGCCCGGCGGCGCCGAGACGATCTCGCCCTTCATCGTCATGGAGCACGTCGAGGGCCGACTGCTGAAAGACATCATCGCCGAGGGGCCGATCGAGCCCGCCGAGGCGACCCGCATCATCGAGGGCGTGCTCACGGCGCTGGAGTACTCGCACCGCGCCGGCGTCGTGCACCGCGACATCAAGCCCGGCAACATCATGATCACGCAGTCCGGCCAGGTGAAGGTCATGGACTTCGGCATCGCGCGCGCCGTCTCCGACTCCGCCGCGACGGTCGCGCAGACCAGCACCATCCTCGGCACCGCCCAGTACTTCTCGCCCGAGCAGGCGCGCGGCGAGACCGTCGATGCTCGCAGCGACCTGTACTCCACGGGCGTGCTGCTGTTCGAGATGCTGACGGGGCAGCCGCCGTTCCGCGGCGACTCGCCCGTCGCGGTCGCCTACCAGCACGTGAGCGAGGCGCCCGTCGCGCCGAGCTCGCTGCGGCCCGGCATCTCGCCCGCGCTCGACGCCGTCGTGCTGCACGCCCTCGCAAAGGATCGCTTCGAGCGGTTCCAGACCGCCGCTGACTTCCGCGCCGACGTCGCCGCGGCCGCGGCCGGTCAGGTGCCGCCGAAGCGCGTCGACGCCCCCGCCGACTTCACGGCCACACTCTTCGGCGTGAACCCGCAGGCGACGACCGACACCGCCGCCGCGATGCGCCAACTCAGCGTCGACGACGAGGAGGAGCGCCGTTCGCGCACGCAGAGCCGCCCCCCCGTGGCGTGGATCTGGTCGGGCATCGCCGTGCTCGCCGTCGTCGTCGCCGCCGTGCTCTTCTGGGCCTTCAACCTCGAGCGCACCCCGCTGGCGCCGTCAATCTCGGTCGAAGTCGCCGACATCGCCGGGCAGCTCTACGACGACGGCGCCCAGCGACTCATCGACGACGGTCTCGAGCCGAACCCCTTCCCCGAGTCGAGCACCGAGGTGCCCGACGGGCAGATCATCCGCACCGAGCCGGCCGCGGGCGTCACCGTCTCGCCCGGGCAGGAGATCGACGTCATCGTCTCGACCGGCCCGCCGACGGTCGCCGTGCCGAACATCGACCGGCTGACGCTCGCCGATGCGCAGGCCGCGATCGAAGCGGCGGGTCTGCAGGTCGGCACGATCACCGCCGAGAACTCGCCGAACATCCGCAAAGACATCGTCATCCGCACCGACCCCGCGGTCGGCAGCGAGGTGCGCGAGGGCGACACGGTCGCGATCGTGATCTCGTCCGGCCTCATCACCGTGCCCGACGTGCGCAATCTGCCGATCGGGGATGCGACGGCGCAGCTGAGCGGGCTGCAGCTGCAGATCCGCGTGCAAGGCAACAACGGCTGCACCGGCGGTCTCGTGACGAACCAGTCGCTCGCCCCCGGCGATCAGCCGCAGAACTCGGAGATCACGCTCACGTGGTGCTCCGGCGTCGCCGGCTCGACTCAGGGTGACGCGACCCCGGCGCCGACGCCGAACGGCTGACGCCGAACACTGCCTCCGCCGAGGTCGCGGCGGGGCGACCGACCGCTAGTCGGTCGAGACGCTCGGCGCGATGAGCGGGCTGCGCCCCTCGGCGGCCGCGCGCGCCTCGGGCAGCCCGGCGTCGGCGAGCCAGTTGCCGAGCATCCGGTAGCCGCCCTCGGTGAGCACCGACTCGGGGTGGAACTGCACGCCGACGACCGGGGCCGAGCGGTGCCGCAGCGCCATGATGACGCCGCCGGGCGTGCGCGCGGTCACCTCGAGCTCGTCGGGCACGGTGCCGTCGACGACCGCGAGCGAGTGGTAGCGAGTCGCGCGGAACGGCTGCGGCACGCCCACGAACAGCTCGCTGTCGTCGTGCTCGATCATCGAGGTCTTGCCGTGCATGAGCTCTTCGGCGTGCGTCACGGTCGCTCCGAGGGCCTCGGCGATCGCCTGGTGGCCGAGGCAGACGCCGAGCAGCGGCTTCTCTGCCTCGATCGCGGCGCGCACGACGGGGATCGAGATGCCGGCATCGGCCGGAGTGCCGGGGCCGGGCGAGACGAGCACCGCGTCGTAGTCGGCGATGAGCGACGCCGCCTCGTCGGCCGCGACGACGTCGTTGCGCACGACGTCGGTCTCGGCGCCGAGCTCCTGCAGGTAGCCGTCGAGGGTGTAGACGAAGCTGTCGTAGTTGTCGATGACGAGAACGCGCACGGCTCTACTCTTCCACGGTCACGTCCTGCGGCAGCAGGACGTCGGCCACCCACGGGAACACCACGTACGCGAGCGCCCAGAGGATGCCCGCCACGAGGGCGAGCACGATGATGATGCGCAGCCACACCGGCCCGGGCAGGGCGCGCCACAGTGCCGCGTACATCAGGCCTCCTCCCCCGCGAGCTCGGCGGGCATGCCGCCCTCTCGCGGATACCAGGCGGTCATGACCGAGTAGGCGATCACGCGCTCGGCGGTCGAGAACAGCGGGTTGCAGGTCGTCATGGTGAGGATGCGCTCGGTCGGCTCCGTCTGCGGCGCGCGCGGCGTCGGCGCGATGACGTCGACCTCGGTCGGCAGCACGTACTCGAGCCCGCGGAAGGTGTACTCGTACCAGCCCGCCTCCGTCTCGACGTAGACGTGGTCGCCGACGCGCAGGTCGACGAGCTTGCCGAAGGGGGCGCCGTTGGCGTTGCGGTGCGCGGCGATTGCGAAGTTGCCGAGCTCGCCCGGCATCTGCGTGCCCGGGTAGTGGCCGACGCCGGTGCGGCGGCTGTTGAGCACCTCGCGCACGGCGATGCCCTGGCCGATCGTGCGGGCGTAGTCGTCGCCGAAGCGGGGCACGATGAGGGTGGCGAACGCCGCGTTGAGCGTCGTCGGCTCGGCCATGACCGGAGCCTCGTCGGGGCTCAGGCCCTCGACGACGGGCGGCGGGGGCGGTGCCTCACCGCGTTCCTCGCGCGCCTGCTCCTCCCACTCCTGCCGCAGCTCGGTCGCCGACTGGGTCTGCTCGCCGCCGACGATGACGTCGTTGAGCCACAGGTACCAGCCGACGAAGAGCAGCACGAGCACGCCGACGGTGATGAGCAGCTCGCCGAGCACGCCGACGACGGAGAGGCGCTGACGCGGGCGCGCGCGCTCGACCGCGGGCTCGTCGGGCATGCGGTCATTCTAGGCCGCCCGGTTAGACTGCTCCGCATGGCCCGTGGAACCACCCGCAACGCAGAGAACCCCGAGACCCCGAGCGGCAAGGATGCCCCCAACCCGGTCTGGTTCAAGCCCGTGATGTTCGGGTTCATGCTCGTGGGGGTGCTCTGGATCATCGTCTACTACCTGAGCCAGACCTCCTGGCCGGTGCCCGCCCTCGGCCCGTGGAACATCATGGTCGGCTTCGGCATCATGTTCATCGGGTTCCTCATGACGACGCGCTGGCGTTAACTCCCGGTCACGCGCCGTTCGCCCCCCGGAAAGGGGGTGGAACTACAGGGATGTGATTATCCCCACTGTGGAGTGGCCTGTGGATAACCGGGCCGCTCAGAGCAGCACGAACCGCGCCGCCGTCGCCAGCACGAGCGCGAGCGCGAACAGGCCGAGCAGCAGCGTCTGCCGCCGCTGCTGATCCACCCGTCGCGTGCGCAGCATGATGAGCGCCGCCAGCGCCCCGACGACGAGGCCCCCGACGTGCGCCTGCCACGAGATGCCGGGCACGACGAACCCGATCGCCAGGTTGAGGGCGATGAGCACGATGAGCTGCGTGCTGCGGCCGCCGAGCCTGCGCTGGATGACGAAGAAGGCGCCGAGCATCCCGAAGATCGCGCCCGAGGCGCCGACGACGGCCTGGTTCGGCGCGAGCCACAGCACCGCGAGCGAGCCGCCGAATGCGGAGAGCGCGTACACCCAGCCGAAGCGCGCTCGGCCGATGAGCCCCTCCAGCAGCGGCCCGAGCACGAGCAGCGAGTACATGTTGAAGAGGATGTGGAAGAACGAGGTGGGGCTGTGCACGAGCGCCGCGGTGAGCATGCGCCACGGCTCGACCGTCGTGAGCGGCGGCCAGTAGAGCAGCGCATTCGTCACGACGGGGCCGAGCACGAGCTGCAGCACGAACACCGCGAGGGTCACGGCGGAGATCGAGTAGGTGACGACGGGCGTGCGCGACCCCGAACGGAACGCGCGGGCGAGCGGCGAGCGGGTGCGCGGGGCGGATGCCCGGGCCTGCGCCGTGCACTCGGGGCAGTGCACCCCCACCGCCGCGGGGGTCTGGCACTCGCCGCAGATGACGCGGCCGCAGCGCTGGCACCGCACGAAGCTCCGGCGGTCGCCGTGCCGGTAGCAGACGCTCTGGCCTGCCGTCGGCGCGGCGCCGCCGGGAGCCTCGGAGCTCATCAGAGCTCGACGACCTCGATGCCGGTGATGACGACGTCGGTGAGCGGCTTGTCACGACCATCGGTCGGCACGGCCTCGATCGCCTTGACGACCGCCTTCGACTCCTCGTCGGCGACGACGCCGAAGATGGTGTGGTTGCCGTTGAGCCACGGTGTCGGCACGGTCGTGATGAAGAACTGCGAGCCGTTGGTACCGCGGCCGCCGCGCTTGCCGGCGTTGGCCATGGCGAGCAGGAACGGCTCGTTGAACTGCAGCTCGGGGTGGATCTCGTCGTCGAACTCGTAGCCCGGGCCGCCGATGCCCTGCCCGAGCGGGTCGCCGCCCTGCAGCATGAAGTCCTTGATGATGCGGTGGAAGATGACGCCATCGTAGAGCGGCTCGGTGGTCTTCTGCCCGGTGGCCGGGTGGGTCCACTCGATCTGGCCCGTCGCGAGCCCGACGAAGTTCTTCACCGTCTTGGGGGCGTGGTTGCCGTAGAGGTTGAGGGTGATGTCGCCGAGCGAGGTGTGCACGGTCGCGACTGCAGTGTGGATCGACATGGTCGTCATTCTCCCATGGCGTCCGTTCGGGGCTTCCTGAGCGTTCCGTCCGTACGGGTTGGGCGCTCGGTGCCCCGGTGCCAGGATGGAGGCGCACGCCACCGATCGCACCCCCGGGAGGACCGCATGGAGCTGTCACGCAAGCGCCGCCGCGAGCTGAAGAAGCTGCGCGGCGCCGCCGAGAACGTCTGGAACGAGCAGCGCGAGGTGCTCGATCACGCCTCGAAGGTGCTGCGCGACGCGGGCCGGCAGGCCACGGTGCTCGCGCGGCAGGATGTCGCGCCGCGCGTGCGGCACTCGTACGAGCGTCACGTGCAGCCGGGCATCGAGGCCGGCGTCGGCGCCGTCCGTCACGCCGGCCACGTCACGAAGCACACCGTCACCGACGAGATCGTGCCGGCGATCGCCGGCGCGCTCGGATCCGCGGCGGCCGCGATCGAGGTGGCGAAGGACAAGCACCTGCGGGATGCCCTGCGCGCCGCCTCGCGCACGAGCAGCGAGCTCGCCACGAAGGCCGGGCAGCGCCTCGGCATCGTCGAGGTGAAGCCGGCGCCCGGCCCCGGCCGGTTCATCCTCATCGGGCTCGGCGTCGTCGCGGCGGCCGCGATCGCCTACGCCGCCTGGCAGACCTTCCGGCCGGACGACGACCTCTGGGTCGAGGATGATCTCGACGACGACCTCGAGCCGCAGGCCGGCGACGCGGCGACCGCCGACATCTAACCGAGCCGCACGAACACCAGCGGGCGCCCCCCTTGAGGGGCGCCCGCTTCGTCGTTCCGGGGAGCCGCGTCAGCCGCGCACCGTCACGTCGACCCACACGAGGCGGTGGTCGCTCGTCGGGGCGCGGAGCGGGAGCGCGCCGTAGGAGCGGAGCGGCTGCGACCGCGCTCGCAGCCCGGAGCGGTGCGCGCCGCAGGGGCGGCGGCGCGCAGACAAGCACAGGCGCCGGCGCGCGGGACAAACACTGCGTGGAGCCTAGGGGAATCGAACCCCTGACCTCCTGCTTGCAAAGCAGGCGCTCTACCAATTGAGCTAAGGCCCCCGACGACGACCTCGTCGCTGCCTACCAGGGTAGCGAGGTCGGGCCGGATACGAAAAAGGGCTCCGCCGAAGCGGAGCCCGATCGCGTGGGGATACGAGGACTTGAACCTCGGACCTCTTCGTTATCAGCGAAGCGCTCTAACCGCCTGAGCTATATCCCCGTGAGACCGGATATGACTGTACACGACCCGGTCACCCCGCCTGAAATCGGCGAGGATGCTCGAGCGTCAGTTGTTCGTGAAGCCCACGAGCAGCCCGCCGGTGAACTTCACCGACAGGTTGTAGAGCAGGGCGCCGATGGCGCCGAGCGCGGTGCCGCCGACGACGTTGAGCACACCGACGATGATCGCGAACAGCATCACCTGGCCGAGCGAGAAGATCGACGAGATGTTGGCTGCGTCGTCGCCGATGATGTCGGTCAGCACCGAGTCGATGTCGGCGATGATGCCGATCGACTGCATGACGAGCCAGATGAAGAACGTCGCGACGATGAGCACGATCGCACCGCACAGGGCGATGAGGAACGACAGCTTCACCGCCGACCAGAAGTCGATGTAGACGAGCTTCAGGCGCACCTGCTTGGTGGGGGTGGAGCGCTGCGACTTGCGCTGCAGCTTCTCGGCGACGGTGCTCACGGGGTCTCTTCCTTCCCGGCCTCGACCGCGGTGGCGGTTTCGGACGTGTCAGCGGCGGAGCCGTTCTCGCTCTCCGACGGGTCGGCGTCAGATTCTTCCAGGTTTCGCTCACTGTTGCGCGCGATCGCGATGATGCGATCGTCGTCGTCGGGTCGGGCGAAGACGACGCCCATCGTGTCGCGGCCCTTCGCGGGCACCTCGGCGACGGCCGACCGCACGACCTTGCCGCCGGCGAGCACGACGAGCACCTCGTCGTCCTCCCCCACGATGAGCCCGCCGGCGAGGGCGCCGCGGTCGTCGTTGAGCTTGGCGACCTTGATACCGAGGCCGCCGCGGCCCTGCACGCGGTATTGGTCGACGGCGGTGCGCTTGGCGTAACCGCCCTCGGTGACGACGAAGACGTACCCGTCGTCGTGCACGACCGAGGCCGACAGCAGGTGGTCGTCGCCGCGGAAGCTCATGCCAATGACGCCCGAGGTCGAGCGGCCCATCGGCCGCAGGGCCTGGTCGCTCGCGGTGAAGCGCACCGACATGCCGCCGCGCGAGATGAGCAGGATGTCGCTGGAATCCTCGGCGAGCATCGCCGAGACGAGCTCGTCGCCCTCGCGCAGGTTGATGGCGATGATGCCGCCGGTGCGGTTGGTGTCGTACTCGGTGAGCGCGGTCTTCTTCACGAGGCCGTTGCGCGTGGCGAGCACGAGGTACTTGGCTGCCGCGTAGTCGCGGATGTCGAGGATCTGCGCGATCTCCTCGTCCGGCTGCAGTGCGAGCAGGTTCGCCACGTGCTGGCCCTTGGCGTCGCGCCCGGCCTCCTGGATCTCGTACGTCTTCAGGCGGTAGACCCGGCCGGTCGTGGTGAAGAACAGCAGCCAGTGGTGCGTGGTGGTGACGAAGAAGTGCTCGACGACGTCGTCGGCGCGCAGCTGGGCGCCCTTCACGCCCTTGCCGCCGCGGTGCTGCGAGCGGTAGTTGTCGCTGCGGGTGCGCTTGATGTACCCGCCGCGCGTGACAGTGACGACCATCTCCTCCTCGGGGATCAGGTCCTCCACGCTCATGTCGCCGTCGAAGCCGAACATGATCTCGGTGCGGCGGTCGTCGCCGTACTTGTCGACGATCTCGGTGAGCTCGTCGGCGACGATGCCGCGCTGGCGGGCGGGGCTGGCGAGGATCTCCTGGTAGTCGGCAATGAGGCGCTCGAGCTCCTCCGCCTGCTCCTGGATCTTCTGCCGCTCGAGGGCCGCGAGACGGCGCAGCTGCAGGTTCAGAATCGCCGTGGCCTGCAGCTCGTCGACGCCGAGCAGCTCCATGAGCCCCTCGCGGGCCTCCTCGACCGTGGGCGAGCGACGGATCAGGGCGATGACCTCGTCGAGAGCATCCAGCGCCTTCAGGTACCCGCGCAGGATGTGGGCGTCGGCCTCCGCCTTCTTCAGCCGGAAGCGGGTGCGACGCACGATGACGTCGATCTGGTGCGCCGTCCAGTACGTGATGAAGCCGTCGATCGGCAGGGTGCGCGGCACGCCGTCGACGATCGCGAGCATGTTGGCGCCGAAGTTGTCCTGCAGCTGGGTCTGCTTGTACAGGTTGTTGAGCACGACCTTCGCGACCGCGTCGCGCTTGAGCACGATGACCAGGCGCTGACCGGTGCGGCCGGAGGACTCGTCGCGGATGTCGGCGATGCCGGCGAGCTTGCCCTCCTTGACCAGGTCGGCGATCTTGATCGCGAGGTTGTCGGGGTTGACCTGGTACGGCAGCTCGGTGATGACGAGGCACGTGCGGTTCTGGATCTCCTCGACGTTCACGACGGCGCGCATCGTGATCGAGCCCCGGCCCGTGCGGTAGGCGTCGTGGATGCCCTTCACGCCGAGGATCTGCGCGCCGGTCGGGAAGTCGGGGCCCTTCACGCGCTGCAGGATCGCCTCGAGCAGCGTCTCGCGGTCGGCGTCGGGGTTCTCCAGGTGCCACAGCGCCGCCGAGGCGACCTCGCGCAGGTTGTGGGGCGGGATGTTCGTGGCCATGCCGACCGCGATGCCGACCGAGCCGTTGACGAGCAGGTTCGGGAAGCGGGAGGGCAGGATCGACGGCTCCTGCGTGCGGCCGTCGTAGTTGTCCTGGAAGTCGACGGTCTCCTCGTCGATGTCGCGCACCATCTCCATGGCGAGCGGGGCCATCTTGGTCTCGGTGTATCGAGGAGCGGCGGCGCCGTCGTTGCCGGGCGAGCCGAAGTTGCCCTGGCCGGCGGCGAGCGGGTAGCGCAGCGACCACGGCTGCACGAGGCGCACGAGCGCGTCGTAGATCGCCGAGTCGCCGTGCGGGTGGAACTGCCCCATGACGTCGCCGACGACGCGGCTGCACTTCGAGAACGCCTTGTCGGGGCGGTAGCCGCCGTCGTACATGGCGTAGAGCACGCGGCGGTGCACGGGCTTGAGGCCATCGCGCACGTCGGGCAGGGCGCGCCCGACGATGACGCTCATCGCGTAGTCGAGGTACGACCGCTGCATCTCCAGCTGCAGGTCGACCTGGTTCACGCGGCCGCCGGGGCCTGGAGTCTCGTCGACGTCGGTGATGTCGTCGGCCATGGTTTCAGTCCTTCGTCAGGGGGTGGCAGGGCGGGGGGCGGATGCTCGATCAGATGTCGAGGAACCGCACATCCTTCGCGTTCTGCTGGATGAAGTGGCGGCGCGACTCGACGTCCTCGCCCATGAGGGTCGAGAAGACCGAGTCGGCGACGGCGGCGTCCTCGAGCGTCACCTGCAGGAGGGTGCGGGTCTCGGGGTTCATCGTCGTGTCCCACAGCTCCTGGTGGTTCATCTCGCCGAGACCCTTGTAGCGCTGCACGCCGTTGTCTTTCGGGATGCGCTTGCCCGCGGCGATGCCCGCCTCGAGCAGGGCATCCCGCTCGCGGTCGCTGTAGACGTACTCGTGCTCGGCGTTCGACCACTTCAGGCGGTAGAGCGGCGGCTGGGCGAGGTAGACGTAGCCGAGATCGATGAGCGGCCGCATGTAGCGGAACAGCAGCGTCAGCAGCAGCGTCGTGATGTGCTGGCCGTCGACGTCCGCATCGGCCATGAGCACGATCTTGTGGTACCGCACCTTGTCGGGGTCGAAGTCTTCCCCGATGCCGGCACCGAACGCCGTGATCATCGCCTGCACCTCGGCGTTGCCGAGCGCGCGGTCGAGGCGGGCCTTCTCGACGTTGAGGATCTTGCCGCGCAGCGGCAGGATCGCCTGCGTCTCGGGGTTGCGGCCCTGCACGGCCGAGCCGCCGGCCGAGTCGCCCTCGACGAGGAAGATCTCACTCACCGAGGGATCCTTCGACTGGCAGTCCTTGAGCTTGCCGGGCATGCCGCCGGATTCGAGCAGGCCCTTGCGTCGCGTCTGCTCGCGCGCCTTCCGCGCGGCGAGGCGCGCGGCCGCGGCCTGCAGCGCCTTGCGGATGACGTCCTTCGCCTGCTGCGGGTTGCGCTCGAACCAGTCGCCGAGGAACTCGCCCGTCACCTTCTGCACGAACGACTTCGCCTCGGTGTTGCCGAGCTTGGTCTTCGTCTGGCCCTCGAACTGCGGCTCGCCGAGCTTGATCGAGATGACGGCGGTGAGGCCCTCGCGCACGTCGTCGCCGGAGAGGTTCTCGTCCTTCTCCTTCAGGATGCCCTTCTCGCGTGCGTACTTGTTGACGAGCGTCGTGAGCGCCGCGCGGAAGCCCTCCTCGTGGGTGCCGCCCTCGTGCGTGTTGATCGTGTTGGCGTAGGTGTGCACCGACTCGGAGTACGCGGTCGTCCACTGCATGGCGACCTCGAGGGCGATGCGCCGCTCGGTGTCCTCCGACTCGAAGCTGATGATCTCGGGGTGCACGACCTCGGTCTTCTTCGCGGAGTTCAGGAACTGCACGTAGTCGACCAGGCCCTGCTCGTACAGGAAGGTCTCGTGCCGCTCGGCCGTGCTGACGCCCTCGCCCGTGTCGGCCGTGTGGTCGGGCTGGCGCTCGTCCGTGATCGAGATCGACAGGCCCTTGTTGAGGAACGCCATCTGCTGGAAGCGCGTGCGCAGGGTGTCGTAGTCGAACTCGACGGTCTCGAAGATGTCGGCGTTCGGCCAGAACGTGATGGTCGTGCCCGTGGAGCTGTCGGCCTCGCCCTTCGCGAGCGGGGCATCCGGCACGCCGTTGCGATAGCTCTGCCGATAGACGTTGCCCTGACGACGAACCTCGACCTCGAGGCGCGTGGAGAGCGCGTTCACGACCGAGCTGCCCACGCCGTGCAGACCACCGGAGACGGCGTAGCCGCCGCCGCCGAACTTGCCGCCCGCGTGCAGGATCGTCAGCACGACCTCGACGGTCGACTTCTTCTCGACCGGGTGGATGTCGACGGGGATGCCGCGACCGTTGTCGACGACGCGCACGCCCCCGTCGGCGAGGATCGTGACATCGATCGTGTCGCAGAAGCCGGCGAGCGCCTCGTCGACGGAGTTGTCAACGATCTCATACACCAGGTGGTGCAGGCCGCGCGGGCCCGTCGAGCCGATGTACATGCCGGGGCGCTTGCGCACCGCCTCGAGCCCTTCGAGAACCTGGATGTGACTGGCGCCGTAGGCCTCATCCGAGGCAGGGGTGGAGGGGGTGGTGGCCATAGGGACGTGTGCTCCTGCCGAGTGGACCGGGGTCGCTGGCATGGGCCGATGAAGAAGGCTCGCAGCGGTGCGTCAATCCTAGCAAAATTCTGCCTCTGAGCGGGCCGCTGTGGCCTCTCTGAGGCGATTTCTCGCTCTGGGCGGAGTGATTCGCCTTCGTCAGCCGTAGGTGTCGCGTGGGCCGCGCCCGGGGATCGATCTGGGGCCGCGCTTCCAGCTCGGGGCACCGGGGCCCTCGAAGCGGATCGACGTCACGCCGGCATCCGGGTACCGCGTGAGGATCGAGGTCAGGATATCGGCTCGCATGAGCCGCAGCTGCGTCGCCCACGCGGTCGAGTCGCACTGCACCGTGAGCACCTCGTCCTCCACCGCGACAGGGGTGGAGTGCGCCGCCGTCGCCTCGCCGACGAGCTCGGGCCACGACAGCAGCAGCTCGCCCTTCGCCAGTGGCGAGCTCCAGCCCATGCGCGAGCTGAGCGAGTCGATGACGTCGCCGAGGCCCGAGGGGTCGCGGCCCTTCCCGAACGGCACGGATGCCCCCGGTGCGACGGTCGACCGCTTGCGGGCATCCGCCGATCGCTTCGAGGGGTCGCCCATGATCGCGCGCAGTCGCAGGTACACGGCCGCGGCCTCCGACTCGGGCTGCTCGCGACGGCCGGTCACTCCGCCGCCTCCGGTCGCGTCGACTGCTCGACGACCTCGCCGCCCGCGATGCGCACCGTCATCGCACGCAGGCGATCCGGCACGTCGCCCTCGACCGCGGCGGTGACGATCACCTGCTCGAAGTCGTGCACGGCGTCCGCGAGGCGATCGCGCCGGCCCTCGTCGAGCTCGGCGAAGACGTCATCGAGGATGATCACCGGGTCACCCGCGACGGCGTCGGCGCGCAGCACCTGCGCCGAAGCGAGCTTGAGCGCGAGCGCGTACGACCAGCTCTCGCCGTGGCTCGCGTAGCCGCGGGCCGGCAGGCCGTTGAGCTCCAGGTGCAGGTCGTCGCGGTGCGGGCCGACGAGCGTGACTGCGCGGTCGAGCTCGGCGCGGCGACGCTCGGCGAGCACGGTGCGGAATCGCTCGCGCGTCGCGTCGGGGTCGAGCGGGGCATCCACCGCATCGTCATCGAGATGCGGTGCGCCGTCGTCACCGTCAATCGAGTGGACGAGACCGATGCGGGTGCGGTGGTCGTCACCGGCGACCGCGCGGTACGCCTCCGCCACGTGCGGTCGCAGCGCGGCGACGAGCTGCCAGCGCGCGACCATGAGTTCGGTGCCGAGCTCGACCAGGCGGTCGTCCCACACGTCGAGCGTCGTGAGCGCGTCGGCCGGGATGCGCGAGGCGCGCGCCGACTTCAGCAGGGTGTTGCGCTGGCGCAGCACGCGCTCGTAGTCGGCGATCACTCCGGCGAAGCGCGGGTTGCGCTGCACGACGAGGGTGTCGAGGAAGGTGCGGCGCCCGCCCGGCTCGCCGCGCACGATCGCGAGATCCTCCGGAGCGAACAGCACGCTCGAGACGTAGCGCGGCAGCTCGCGCACCCGGATCGCACCGCGATTCACCAGCGCCTTGTTCGCCCCGGTGCGGTTCAGCTGGATCTCGATGACGAGCGCGCGGTCGTGGTGCTGCACGCGCAGGCGCACGATCGCCGCCTCGGCTCCGAAGCGGATGAGCGCCTGGTCGCTCGAGACCCGGTGGCTCGAGACCGTGCTCGCGTAGCCGATCGCCTCGACCAGGTTCGTCTTGCCCTGGCCGTTGCGGCCGACGACGAGCACCGGGCCCGGCGCGAGCTCGACCTCGGCGCGCGCGTAGTTGCGGAAGTCGGCGAGCGAGAGGTGGGTGACGTGCACGCCGAGCGTCTAGCGCAGCAGCAGGTTCGGCTGCAGCAGGTAGCGGTAGTTGTCGGTGCCCGGCTGGTCCTTCGACGACTGGCTCGTGATGAGCACCGGGCCAGGCTTGTTGGGGTTGTCGGTCTTCGTGAACGAGATGCGCACGAACTCGCTGTGCACCGCCGCGAGACCGTCGATGAGGAACTGCGGCTTGAGCGAGACGACCGTGTCGCCGCCGACCAGGTGCGCGTCGATCGTCTCGGAGGCCTGGGCGTTCTCGCTGCCGATCGCCTCGAGAGTCAGGCCGTCGACCGAGAAGCTGTAGCGCAGCGCGGCGTCGCGCTCGAGCACGAGGGCCACACGACGGGTCGCCTCAATGAGCTCGGCAGTGTTCATGACGGCGTAGTTGTCGACCGTCTCGGGGAACAGGCGCTTCACGGGCGGGAAGTTGCCCTTGATCAGCAGCGAGGTGACGGTCTTCTGGTCGGCCGAGAAGGCGATGAGCTCGCGGTCGCCGCCGGTGACGATCGTGACCTCGATCTGCGCCGAGTGGCCGAAGATCTTGCCGAGCTCCGACAGGGTGCGTGCGGGCACGAGGGCGGTGACGCCGTCGGCGACGGCGGTCGACTCCCAGTCGATCTCGCGCACGGCCACGCGGTAGCGGTCGGTCGCGACGAGCGAGAGCCGGTTCTCGGCGATCTCCAGCTGCACGCCGGTGATGACGGGGGTCACGTCGTCGCGCGAGGCGGCGACCGAGACCTGACCGACGGCGTCGGAGAACGCGTCGCCGGGCAGCACGCCGGCCGGGCCGTCGACGACGGGCAGGCTCGGGTACTCCTCGACGGGCATGCTCGAGAGGGTGAAGCGCGCCGAGCCGCAGCGCACCGCGATCTTGCCCTCCTCCGTCGTGAACTGCACCGGAGCGTTCGGCAGCCGCGAGGCGATGTCGGCGAGCAGGCGGCCCGAGACGAGCACCGTGCCGGCCTCCTCGATGTCGGCCGTGATGCTGGTCTGCGCCGACACCTCGTAGTCGAACGACGACAGGGTGAGGCTGTCGCCTTCCGCACGCAGCAGCACGCCGCTCAGGATCGGGAGGGTCGTGCGCTGAGGGAGCAGTTTCACGGCGAACGACACGGCATCGGCGAAGACGTCGCGATTGACCTGGAACTTCACGGGCTCCCTCTCGGGCTGATGGCGCACGGGTGCTGCCCCGGATACGGGGCTTCAATACTGGCACAGCACCACGGCGGTGCGAACAGCGCGGTTTTCTGTCGTTCGGCCCCGTCAGGGTTATCCCCCTCGCCTCTGTGAAGAAGAACAGGATTAACAGCGTTAACGGCTGTGCACAGTGTGGATAACCCGGTGGGAAACCCGGAATCGCGCCGAACTACACGAGTGTGAGTTGTGGATGTGGTGCGGACGAGGTCGTGAAGCTGCGGGGACGGATCGTCGCGGCTCGAGCGCGCTGCTCACACGTTCAGCGCCGCGATCCACAACTCGCCCGAGTGTCATCCCCGGGTTATCCACAAGCTCTCCCCAGTGTGCGAAACCACCGTCGAACCTGGCAACCACCTGTGCGGAGGGACAAGAACGGCCCGGGCGCATGCCCGGGCCGCATCCGTTCACGCCGTCGCGGGCGCGGCGGGGACGAGATCAGCCGTACCGGTGGTTCTGCTTGATGCGGCTCGTGAGCTCGGTGACCTGGTTGTAGATCGAGCGGCGCTCCTTCATGAGCTCACTGATCTTCTTGTTCGCGTACATCACCGTCGTGTGGTCGCGATTGCCGAACAGCTGGCCGATCTTCGGCAGCGACAGGTTCGTCAGCTCCCGGCACAGGTACATCGCGATCTGGCGAGCCGTCGCGACCGCCTGCGAGCGCGACGAGCCGTAGAGGTCGTCGACCGTGAGCTTGAAGTAGGCCGCGGTGTGATTGATGATGTCGACCGGCGCGATGACGTTGTCCTCATCGAGGGTGATGAGGTCTTTCAGCACCGTCTGCACGAGCTGCATGTCGACCGGCGTGCGGTTGAGGTTCGCGAACGCCGTGACGCGGATGAGCGTGCCCTCGAGCTCGCGGATGTTGCTCGACACCTTCGAAGCGATGTACTCCAGCACGTCGTCGCGCACCTGCAGCCGATCGTTCTGCGCCTTCTTGCGCAGGATCGCGATGCGGGTCTCGAGGTCGGGCGCCTGCACGTCGGTGATGAGGCCCCACTCGAATCGGCTGCGCATCCGGTCTTCGAAGCCCGTCAGGTGCTTCGGGGGCAGGTCGCTCGTGATGACCACCTGCTTGTTGTGGTCGTGCAGCGTGTTGAAGGTGTGGAAGAAGGCCTCCTGCGTCGAATCCTTGCCCTGCAGGAACTGGATGTCGTCGATGAGCAGGATGTCGATCTCGCGATAGCGCGACTGGAACAGGCTCGCGCGGTTGTTCGCGATCGAGTTGATGAAGTCGTTGGTGAACTCCTCCGAGCTCACGTACCGCACGCGGATGCCGGGGTAGAGGCTCTCGGCGTAGTGGCCGATCGCGTGCAGCAGGTGCGTCTTGCCGAGCCCTGACTCGCCGTAGATGAACAGCGGGTTGTACGCCTTGGCGGGCGCCTCGGCCACGGCGACCGCGGCGGCGTGGGCGAAGCGGTTCGAGCCGCCGATGACGAAGTTGTCGAAGCTGTACTTCGGGTTCAGTCGGCTGTCGCTGCGCTTGTCGCTCGCGGTCAGCGGCGTCGCCGGGGCGACCGTCTGCTCGATGTACGGGGTCGGCTCGATGGTCTCGACCGGGGCGTCGAAGCCGTCGTTCTGGATCTCCGGGTTGACGACGATCGCGAAGCTCGTGACCGCGTCACCGGCGACGTTCGACAGGGCGTTGAGCAGCGGCAGGCGGATGCGCTGCTCGAGCATGCCGCGCGTCAGCTCGTTCGGCACCTCCAGGTAGAGCGTGCCCGCCATGACGCCGCGCGGTTCGACGAGGCTGATGAACCCGTGCAGCTGCGGGGTGATGCGCTCGTCCGCGGTGAGGACGGACTGCACCGAGTTCCACAGCTCGAGGGTGGAGTCGGCCTCGTCCGTCATCGCGTCGCTCCTCGGGGGGTCGGTGGCGTGGTCGCAGTGCTCGGCGGCTGCACGGTTCGCCGCGGCGCGCCATCGAGGCACCACTGTAGACCTCCGCGGCGCGTCGCTCCCAATGGTGGTCGCACGCGATGGTGATAATGCGCGGATGCCCGGGCGCGGTTTGACCGCAGGCCCGGCCGACCGTACTGTTAACCGGTTGACTTCTGTCCGGGTCGATCTTGCGATGTCCGGGCACCGCCCGTCGTCGCCTCCGTTTCGTGGAGGCGGAGGAGAACTCTCATGAGCAAGCGCACGTTCCAGCCCAACAACCGCCGCCGCGCCAAGGTGCACGGCTTCCGTCTGCGCATGCGCACCCGTGCCGGCCGCGCCATCCTCGCCGCGCGTCGCCGCAAGGGCCGCACCGAGCTCTCGGCCTAAGACCCTCCGGTGCTCGGCCGAGCGCACCGGGTCACGCACCCCGACGATTTTCGCGCTGCAGTGCGAAAAGGTCGACGCGCCCATGCCGAGCACGCTGTGCTCCATCGACTGCGCTCCCCCTCCTTCACAGGGCCCCGCTTCGGGGTCATCGTGTCGAAGCAGGTCGGGAGCGCTGTCGTTCGCAACCGGGTCCGCCGCCGCATCCAGGCGGTGTGCGCCATGGCGATCGAGACCGTGCCGGTGCCCGCGACCGACCTCATCGTGATCCGGGCCCTCCCAGGCGCGGGCGAGATCGACTGGGATACCCTGCGGGCGGAGATCGACGGCGGCTTGCGACGGGTGGTGGCGGCATGAGCATCCTGCGCTCGCTGCTGCTCGTGCCGCGCAACCTCGTCATCGCCCTGCTGCGGGTGTATCGGGCGGTGATCTCGCCGCTCTACGGCGATGTCTGCCGCTACTACCCCAGCTGCTCGGCCTACGCGCTCGGCGCGGTGCAGGAGCACGGCGTCGCCCAGGGCGGCTGGCTCGCCGCGCGCCGGCTCGCGCGCTGCCACCCCTGGGCCGAGGGCGGCATCGACGACGTTCCCCTCCACGAGCACTCCCCCTACCGGCGCACCCGGTTCGGGTTCGTGGTGATCGACAGAAAGGCATAACCCCCGTCATGGATTTCTTCAGCCTCATCCTGTGGCCCATCAAGTGGGTCATCGAGGCGATCCTCGTGGGCTGGCACACCCTGTTCATGACCCTGGGCATGGACGCGGCCTCAGGCATCACCTGGGTGCTGTCGATCACCGGGCTCGTGCTCGTGGTCCGTGCGGCGCTCATCCCGGTGTTCGTGCGTCAGATCAAGAGCCAGCGCCGCATGATGGAGATCGCGCCGCAGCTCAAGAAGATCCAGGACAAGTACAAGGGCAAGCGCGACCAGTTCTCGCGCGAGGCCATGTCGCGCGAGACCATGGAGCTCTACAAGCGCACGGGCACCAACCCGCTGTCGTCGTGCCTGCCGCTGCTGCTGCAGATGCCGATCTTCCTCAGCCTCTTCTCCGTGCTGAGCGACGCGTACGCCGGCAAGCGCGGCGTGGGTCTGCTCAACGAGCAGCTCTCCGAGCAGTTCGGTGATGCCTCGCTGTTCGGCCTCGCCCCTCTCGGCTCGTCGATGGTGAGTTCCGACGGCAACATCACCGTGATCGTCATCGCCGTGGTGCTCGTGATCCTCATGACCGCGTCGCAGTTCATCACGCAGCTGCAGATCATGTCGAAGAACCAGTCGCCGGAGATGAAGGCGTCGCCGATGTACCGGCAGCAGCGCGTGCTGCTCTACCTCCTCCCCCTCGTGTTCGCCTTCTCGGGCTTCGCCTTCCCGCTCGGTGTGATGTTCTACTGGTTCGTCTCGAACATCTGGACGATGGTGCAGCAGTTCATCGTCATCCGGAACATGCCGACTCCCGGTTCCGAGGCCGCGCTCGCTCGGGAGGCGCGCCTGGCGAAGAAGCGCCAGCGCCGCGGTCTGCCGACGATCGTCGAGGACGAGCCGGAGCCCAAGGCCGAGGAGCCGAAGAAGACGCAGCGGCAGCAGCCCGTCGGCAAGAACCGCGCGAAGAAGAAGGGCAAGTGAGCGTGACCGATGTGACCGAGAACCCCACCGAGTCGGTCGACGCGCCCGTCGACGCGGAGGCGCTCCTGGACGAGGGCGACATCGCCGCCGACTACCTGGAGGAGCTGCTCGACCTCGCCGACCTCGACGGCGATCTCGAGATCGAGACGCGCGCCGGCCGCGTCTACCTCTCGGTCGAGTCCGAGAACGCGGATGACCTGCGCCTGCTCTCCAAGCCCGACGTCGTCTCGGCTCTGCAGGAGCTGACCCGCCTCGCCGTGCACGCCCGCACCGGCGAGTTCTCCCGCCTCATCCTCGACGTCGGCGGCTCGCGCGACGCGCGGGCTCAGGAGCTCGCGGCGCTCGTCGACCGCGCAGTCGAGCGCATCGAGGGCGGCGCCTCCTCGGCCGCGCTCCCGCCGATGTCGAGCTACGAGCGCAAGCTCGTGCACGACCTCGTCGCCGAGCGCGGTTTCACCTCGGAGTCCGAGGGCGAAGGCGCCGAGCGCCACACCGTTATCCGTCGCGCGTGACGGCCACCGTTTCACGTGAAACATCACGAGGACCGCGCAGGCGCGACCGCCGACGCGAACGAGCGCGGGATTGACCGCGCTCCGGTCGCTCTGACCGGCGACGAGGCCGTCGCCGCGCTGGAGCCGGAGCCGGTCGCGGCCGCCGTTCTCTTCGGTGACCGCATCGACCTCGCACGCCGATTCACGCGCGACCTCGCCTACTACGGCGAGACCCTCGGCCTCATCGGACCGCTCGAGCTGCCGCGCCTCTGGTCGAGGCACGTGCTCAACTCGGCGGTCATGGCGCCGCTGCTGCACGAGGGCGCGCGGGTCAGCGACATCGGCAGCGGGGCCGGACTGCCGGGGCTCGTGCTCGCGATCGCCCGGCCGGATGCGCAACTCGTGCTCATCGAGCCGATGGAGCGTCGATGCGACTGGCTCACCGCTGAAGCCGAGCGGCTCGGGCTCGCGAACGTGACGGTGCTGCGGGCCCGTGCGGAGGAGGCCTTCTCGGTGGGGCTGCTCGATCAGGCGACGGCGCGAGCGGTCAGCGCCCTGCGGACGCTCATCCCGATCACGGCTCCGCTCGTGCGCAGCGGCGGCGAGCTGCTGTTCCTCAAGGGCGAGCGCGTGCACGACGAGATCGCGAAGGCCGCGAAGCAGATCGCGAAGGCTCGACTCGGCGACATGGAGGTGCTCGAGCTTGGCGGTGGCCTCCTGCCCGAGGTGACGCGCGTCTTTCGGGCTACAGTGGACGGAGCATCCTGAGCCCACGGGCTCGGAGCGACGGGCGGGCGCCGAATCGGCGCCCGTTTCACGTGAAACATCCGACTTCGGAAGGCTGAGGATGACCGCCGGCGGCACGTTCGACGAGTCGACTCCCCTCGCTCGGGAGATCGCCGACATCACCCGTCGGCGACTGGCGCTGCAGCAGGCCGATCTGCCGCTGCCCGCCTCGCCTCGCGTCTTCACCGTGTCGAACCAGAAGGGCGGCGTCGGCAAGACGACGACGACCGTGAATCTCGCCGCCGCGCTCGCCCGCTCGGGTGCGCGCGTGCTCGTGATCGACCTCGACCCGCAGGGCAACGCCTCCACCGCGCTCGGCGTCGAGCACCGCGCCGAGACGCCGAGCGTCTACGACGTCATCGTGGGCGACGCCGAGATGGATGACGTCGTGCAGAAGAGCCCTGAGTTCGACCACCTCTACTGCGTGCCGGCGACGATTCACCTCGCGGGGGCCGAGATCGAGCTCGTGAGCCTCGTCGCCCGCGAGCAGCGCCTGCGGACGGCTCTCGACACCTACCTGCAGGAGGTCGACGAGCCCGTGCACTACGTGTTCATCGACTGCCCGCCCTCGCTCGGCCTGCTCACCATCAACGCCTTCGTCGCCGCGCGCGAGGTGCTCATCCCCATCCAGTGCGAGTACTACGCGCTCGAGGGCCTCAGCCAGCTGCTGAACTCGATCAAGCTCATCGAGAAGCACCTCAATCCCGAGCTGCGGGTCTCGACGATCCTCATGACGATGTACGACGGTCGCACGAACCTCGCGCAGCAGGTCGTCGCCGACGTGCGCGAGCACTTCCCCGAGCTCGTGCTCGACACGCTCATCCCCCGCTCGGTGCGCATCAGCGAGGCGCCGTCGTTCGGGCAGAGCGTCATCAGCTACGACCAGTCCTCCGCCGGATCGCTCTCGTACCTCGAGGCCGCCGCGGAGATCGCGAAGAGAGGGGCGACCACCTGATGGCCACCAAGCGCACCGGACTCGGCCGCGGCATCGGGGCGCTCATCCCGATGAGCGAGGGCGATCGCGATCGCCCCGTCGACGTGTTCTTCCCGCCGGCCGCCGACGCCGGCGAGCTCGCCGCAGTGCCGGGCGCGCGGCTCGCCGCGATCGCACCGAGCGACATCGTGCCGAACCCGCAGCAGCCCCGCACCGAGTTCCGGGAGGAGGAGCTCGCCGAGCTCGTGCACTCCGTGCGCGAGTTCGGGGTGCTGCAGCCCATCGTCGTCCGCGAGCGCGCGGGCGCGCAGCAGGGCGAGGCGCAGTACGAGCTCATCATGGGCGAGCGCCGGCTGCGGGCATCCACCATCGCCGGCCTCGAGACGATCCCCGCGATCGTGCGCAACACCGCCGACGAGGACATGCTGCGGGATGCCCTGCTCGAGAACCTCCACCGCGCGCAGCTGAACCCGCTCGAGGAGGCGAGCGCGTACCAGCAGCTGCTCGAAGACTTCGGCAGCACGCAGGAGCAGCTCGCCGAGCGCCTCGGCCGCTCGCGCCCCCAGATCAGCAACACCCTGCGCCTGCTGCGCCTGCCCGAGGCGGTGCAGGCCCGCGTCGCCGCGGGGGTGCTGAGCGCCGGGCACGCCCGCGCGATCCTCTCGACCAACGACCCCGCGCTCATGCAGCGCCTCGCCGACAAAATCGTCAACGAGGAGCTCTCGGTGCGCGAGGCGGAGGCCGCCGCGCAGCAGCTGAGCGGTGCCGCGGGCACGCGCAAGACCAAGCGACCCGCGCCCGGTGGCCGTCAGGCGCAGCTCGACGAGATCGCGGAGCGCCTCGGCGACCGGCTCGACACGCGCGTGAAGATCGCGCTCGGCGCCAAGAAGGGGTCGATCACGATCGACTTCGCGACGATCGGCGACCTCAACCGCATCCTCGGCGAGCTCGGCGACGAGGGCTTTCGCTAGGGCGACAGCCCCCGCCGTCGGAGCGGAAAAGGCTCTCTGATCAGGCCTTTTCCTGCGCCTGCTCGTCGCGGATGGCCGCCTGCGCGAGGGCCGCGTAGACCCAGCCGACGTCGTGCCCAGCCGCCTCGAGCGCGAGCGCGATCGTCGACGTCTCGGTGAGCCCGGGCATGACGCTCGCCTCGAGGAACCACGGCGTGCCCGCGCCGTCGACGATGAGGTCGATGCGGCTCAGGTGACGCAGGCCGAGCGCGCGGTGGGCATCCAGCGCGATCGCGGTCGCGCGCGCCGCGACCTCCTCGGCGATGCGGGCAGGTGCGTAGAAGCGGGTCTCCCCCGCGTTGTAGCGCGCCTCGAAGTCGTAGACGCCCGAGAGCGGCTCGATCTCGACCGCGGGCAGCGCGACCGGGCCGTCACCGGTGTCGATGACGCCGATCGCGATCTCGGTGCCCCGGATGCGCTGCTCGACGATCGCGACGTCGCAGTAGGTGTACGCCTGCACCATCGCCCGCCGCAGCTCGTCGTCGGTCGCGACGAGCGAGACGCCCTGCGCCGACCCGCCCTGCGCGGGCTTGACCGCGAGCTCGCCCGGCAGCTCACCGCGCACGACCGCGAGCACGCTCTCGGCGCCCAGCTCGCGGAACGCATCACGGGTCAGCGTGATCGCGTGCGGGGTGGGCACTCCCGCGCGCTCGACGAGCGTCTTCGCCGTCGGCTTGTCCCAGGCCAGGCGCGTCGCGGCAGCGCGGGAGCCGACGTAGGGCACGCCGAGGAACTCCAGCAGTGATCGCAGCGCGCCATCCTCGCCGCTCGCACCGTGCAGGGCCGGCCACACGACATCCGGGCGATCGGCGAGCAGCGCCGGCAGCAGCGTCGCATCCGGATCGCGCAGTTCCACGTGCAACCCGTGCGAGGCGAGCGCATCGGCGACCTTGCGGCCCGAGCGCAGCGAGATCTCGCGCTCGTGCGAGATGCCGCCGGCGAGCACGACGACGCGCGCGCCGGCGCTGGAGGGGGCCGAGGAGGTCGGGACGTCGGGGGAAGGGCTCATGCGGGTCGGTTCATCCCAGGTTCGGCGGCGGGCTGATGACGTGCGGCTCGGGCAGCACGAGGTCGACGGGGCCCGTCGGGTGGAAGGTCGACAGCAGCTCCTGCTCGCCGCGCACGACGCTCGCGAGGCGACGGATGCCCTCCCGGATCTCCCCCGGCGGCGGGTAGCAGTACGACAGACGCAGATTCGCGCGCCCCGAGCCGTCGGCGAAGAACGCCGTGCCGGGCGTGTAGGCGACGAGCTCCTTCACCGCGCGGGGCAGCATCGCCTTCGCATCGAGCCCCTCCGGCAGCGTCACCCAGACGTAGAAGCCGCCGTTCGGGTTCGTCCACGTCAGGTCGGGCAGGTAGTGCTCGAGGGCGTCGATCAGGGCATCGCGCCGCTCGCGGTACAGGCCGCGGAAGGTGTCGATCTGGCCCTTCCAGTCGGCGTTGGCCAGGTAGTCGCTCACGATGAGCTCGTTGACGGCGCTCGGCGAGAGGATCGCCGACTCGGCCGCGAGCACGAGCTTCTCGCGGATCGCGTGCGGCGCGAGCGCCCAGCCGATGCGGAACCCCGGTGCGAGCGTCTTCGAGAACGAGCCGAGGTAGACGATGCCGTCGGTCTCGACCGAGCGCATCGCGTGCGGGGCCGGCCGGTCGAACCAGAGCAGGCCGTAGGGGTTGTCCTCGATGATGAGCACGCCCTCGCGGCGCGCGATCTCGATGATCTCCAGGCGGCGCTCCCAGCTGAGCGTGACGCCGGCCGGGTTGTGGAAGTTCGGGATGAGGTACAGGAACTTGATGCGGCGGCCGGCGGCGCGCAGCGAGGCGATGCGCTCGGTCAGCGCGGCCGGGATCAAGCCGTCGTCGTCCATCGCGACGTGGCTGACCTCCGCCTGGTACGAGCGGAAGATGCCCATCGCGCCGACGTACGACGGCGACTCGGCGAGCACGACGTCGCCGGCGTCGAGGAAGAGCTTGGCGATGAGGTCGAGGGCCTGCTGCGAGCCGGTCGTCACCACGACGTCGTCGACGCTCGCGCGCACGCTCTCGAGCGCCATGATGTCGAGGATGTGCTCGCGCAGCTCGGGCGTGCCCTGCCCCGAGCCGTACTGCAGCGCCCGGGCGCCCTGCTCGCGCATGACGCGCTCCATCGACGCGGTCACGCTCTCAAGCGGCAGCGCGCGCACGAACGGCATGCCGCCGGCGAGCGAGACCACCTCGGGGCGCGAGGCGACCGCGAAGAGCGCTCGAACCTCGGAGGCCGACAGGCCCGCCGTGCGGTCGGCGTAGAGGCCGTACCAGGGGTCGAGGTTCGTTCCTTCGCGGGGAATCACGCCGTATCACCACCGATCACGAGGCTGCCCGAGTCGGCAGTACCCTCCAGCGTACGGCCAGAACGCGGAACGGCCCGCCCCGGGGGGCGGGCCGATCGTCGCGGATCGAACGACGCGAGCGCGGCATCCCCTCGATGACGGCGGCGGATGCTCGGCGCGCGTCGGCGCGCTACGCCAGGAACTCGGCCAGATCGGCCTCGAGCGCCGGCTTCGGCTTCGCGCCGATGACGGTCTTCACGACCTCGCCGCCCTTGAAGACCTTCATCGCCGGGATCGACGTGATCTGGTACTTCATGGCCGTCTGCGGGTTGTCGTCGACGTTGAGCTTGACGATGTCGATCTTGTCGGCGTTCTCGCTCGCGATCGCGTCGAGGATGGGCGAGACGGCGCGGCACGGGCCGCACCACTCGGCCCAGAAGTCGACCATGATCGTCTTCTCGCTGTTGAGGACCTCCTGCTCGAAGGTCGCGTCGGTGACGTCGCGCGTGCTCATGCTCTCTCCTTGTGGGTCGTGGTCGGTCAGTGCTGGCTGGGGGTCAGGCGGTCGCGGCGGCCGTTCCGCGCTGCGCGTCGTGCAGGCCCTCGAGGTAGTGCTGGGCGTCGAGCGCCGCGACCGTGCCGCTGCCGGCGGCCGTGATCGCCTGGCGGTACGTGGGGTCGACGACGTCGCCGGCGGCGAAGACGCCCTCGACGCTCGTGCGCGACGAGCGGCCCTCGACCGCGATCGTGCCGTGCTCGGTGAGCTCGAGCACGCCGTGCACGAGGTGCGTGCGAGGGTCGGCGCCGATCGCGATGAAGAGGCCGGAGACGTCGAGCGTGGTCTCCTCGCCGGTGACGGTGTCGACGAGGCCGACGCCGGTGACGAGGTCGGCGCCGTAGATGTGCTCGACCGTCTTGTTGAAGAGGAACTCGATCTTCGGGTCGTTCTTCGCGCGGTCCTGCATCGCCGCGGAGGCGCGCAGGGTCTCGCTGCGGTGGATGACGTAGACCTTGTCGGCGAAGCGGGTGAGGAAGGTCGCCTCCTCCATCGCCGAGTCGCCGCCGCCGACGACCGCGACGGTCTTCTGCCGGAAGAACGCGCCATCGCACGTGGCGCACCACGAGACGCCGTAGCCGCTCAGGCGCTCCTCGTCGGCGAGGCCGAGCTTGCGGTAGGCCGAGCCGGTCGCGAAGATCACGGCGTGCGCCTCGTGGCGGTCGCCGTTGCCGAGCGTGACCGACTTCACGGGGCCCTCGAGCTCAAGCGCGACGACGTCGTCGAAGACGATCTCGGCCCCGAAGCGCTCGGCCTGCTGCTGCATGCGCGTCATGAGGTCGGGGCCCATGATGCCCTCGGGGAAGCCGGGGAAGTTCTCGACCTCGGTGGTCTTCATGAGCTCGCCGCCGAACTCGACCGAGCTCGCGATGACGAGGGGCTCGAGGTTCGCGCGCGCCGCGTAGATGGCGGCGGTGTAGCCCGCCGGGCCGGAGCCGATGATGATGACGTGCCGCATGACGTTCCTCACGTGGTGGGTGCCGAGGCGGTGGCGCGCCGGCACGGGTGACAACTCATCCTAGGTCGGCGCTATTCCGCCCGTCAGCGCTCGAGACGGCGGCGCACCAGGCCGACGACGTGCGTCGCATCCGGCACCCGCATGAGCACCAGCGCTCCCCCGTAGAGCACCACCATGGGCACGGCGACGGCGGCGATGGTGACGAGGGCCCCGCCGACCGAGTCGCGCGCGAAGCCCGTGGCGCCCTCCGGCCCGCCGAAGACGCCGAGCGCCGCGCCGATCGCGAGCCCGACGACGAGCGCCGGCACGGCGGCGACGACGAACTGGGTCATGCGGCGCAGCGTGCCGCGAGCATCCAGCCCCCCGAGGCGTCGGCTCAGCACGACGCCGCCCAGCACCATCTGGAAGGCGCCGGCGAGCGAGGTGACGATGCCGATGCCGACGACGATCCACTCGGTGGGCAGCAGCAGGCAGCTCAGCGCGCCGGCGATGAAGAACGCGGTGTGCGCCACCTGCAGCCAGAACGCCGTGCGGGTGTCGTCGAGGGCGTAGAGCACGCGCTGCATCACGAAGTACACGCTGAAGGGCACGAGCCCGATGATGAAGGCGATGAGCACGGTCGCGATCTGATCGATCGCCTCCTCGGCGAAGATGCGGCCGAACGGCACGGCGACGGCGATGAGCCCGACGGTCGCGAGGGTCATGAGCAGCGCCGTGATGCGGATCGAGTCGATCGTGTCGGTGCGCACCGCGGCGAGGTCGCGATCGCGGGCGTGCGCGCTCATGCGGGTCAGGTACGCCGTCACGAGCGAGACCACGACGACCGAGTGCGGCAGCATGAACAGCAGCCATGCGGTGCGCATCACCATGAGCGAGGCGTCGTTCTCGTTGGCGGCCTGCGCGGCGACGTTCGTCTGCACGATGCCGCCGATCTGCATCACGACGATCATCGCGAAGACCCAGCTCGCGGCGCGGCCGGTCGCGCCGAGGCCGACGCCCCGCCAGCGGAAGTCGGGGCGGAACCGCAGCCCCGCCCGGCGCCAGAACAGCACGAGCACGAGCGCCTGCGTCGCGACGCCGAGGGTCGCCGACCCGCCGAGCACGGCGATCATCTCGGGCGTCCAGGCGGATGCCCGGCTGACGTCGGCGTCGAACAGCGCGCCGAACGCGAGCAGGCCCGCGATCGCGACCACGTTGTTGATCGCCGGCGCCCACGTGAACGGCCCGAACACGCGGCGCGCATTGAGCACCTCGCCGAAGAGGGTGTACAGCGCGTAGAAGAGCACCTGCGGCAGGCACCAGTAGGCGAAGGCGGTCGCGAGCGCGAGCTCCTCGCTCGAGAAGCCCCGGTCGGACGCGCCGAAGGGCGCCGCGTAGAGGCTCACGAGCAGCGGGGCTGCGAGCGTCGCGATCACGGCGGCGCCGAGGAACGCGACGATGCCGAGCGTCACGAGCCGATTGATGAAGCCCTGGCCCCCGTCGCTGCCGACGCTCGCCCGCACGATCTGCGGCACGAGCACGGCGCTCAGCACGCCGCCGGCGACGATCGCGTAGATGTTGTTGGGCAGCTGGTTGGCGAGCGCGAAGGTGTTGGCGCCGGCGCCGATCGCCCCGATGGTCGAGGTGAGCAGCACGGCGCTGACGAAGCCGAGCAGGCGCGAGACGATCGTGCCGGCGGCGAGCACGAGGCTGGCCCGGCCGACGCCTCCGGAGCGGTCGTCGGGTGTCGACGCGTCGTCGCGGCCGTCGCTCACGAGGCCTCCGACTCGCCGGATCGGCGGCTGCGCCGACGACGGATGTCGCGGATCAGCCCGACGACGAACAGCCCGCCGACGGCGGCGCCGAGCACGACGATCGCCGCGGTCTCCCACCCGGCCTGCAGGTTGAGCTGCACGCTCGCGGGCGACCCCACGACGGCGTCATTCGCGTCGAGCAGCGTCACCACGATCGCGACGTCGCCGTTGGTCAGCGACTGCACGGGCACGAGGGCGCGGGCCTGCGACTCCGGCTCGATGATCGCCTCGACGCGCGGCTCCTCCACGCGCAGGCGGGCGTTGGCGGGGTCGACGCTGACGAAGACGCGCACGGCGACGTCGAGGTCGTTCTGCACCGTCACGGGCAGCGAGGTGCGGTCGGCGAGCAGGGTGATCGTGCTGCCCTCGACGATCTGCACGCTCGAGCGCAGCTCGGCCGACTGCGCGAGGAAGGTCTCGGCCGCGCTCGTCGCCTCCTCCTGCCAGCCGAGCGAGAGGGCGGCGAGCAGCTCCAGGCGCCGCTCGTCGGTGATGAGCGCCGGCTCGACGGCGACGGCGGCGAAGGCCCGATCGGCGGCTTCGGCGTCGAGCAGTCGGCCGACCTCGGCGCTGCGCTCGGGCGCGAGCGGAGCATCCACGACCGTCACCGCGGGGCCGGATGCTGTGCTCGCCGCCGCGAGCGACCCCCCGCGAGCCCACGGCAGGGCCTCGATCGCGCCCAGCAGGTCGAGCAGGCGCAGCGAGTTGCCCAGCCTGTCGCGGCTGAGCGCGATGAGCGGCACGTCCGCGGCATCGGCCGCACTGGAGGCGGCGAGCAGGGCGGAGGCGCGGGCGAGGGCCTCCTGCCACTCCTGCTCGCTCGTCGCGGCCACGGCATCGCGCGCCGCACGCGAGAGCGCGTCGTCGGCGCGGAGCACCCGCAGCTCGCCGACGGTGCCGACGAGGCCGTCGTCGCCCTGCAGCGCCTCGGAACCGACGATCGCGGTCGCGGTGCCCGAGGCGGCGAGCACCCCGAGTGCCTCGGCCGTGACGGCGCCATCGCCGGGCCAGGCGATCGATTCGAGGTCGTGCGGCCACGCGGCCAGGTCGGCGAGCGTCGGCACGGCGGGCCCCTCGGAGGGGTCGGGCGTCGGCGAGGCGGAGGGCGTCGTGGAGCCGGAGGGGGTGGGGTCGGCGTCGCCGCCGGCTCCCTGCCCGGCGCCCTCCTGGGCGTCCTGCCCGGCGCCCTCCCCGGCCGGCGCCTCCTCGACGGGCTCGAGCACGGCGGGGTCGATCGCGCCGCCGGCGCCCTCGACGGGGGGCAGCGGCACGCCGCGGGCGAGGGCGGTCGCGAGCGGGTCGGCGTCGGCCCAGGCGAGCGCGAAGGTCTCGTTCGGCACGAGCGCGAGTCGATCGAGGAAGGCCGTCGCCGACTCCGGAGCACCGGAGCCGAGGAGGCGAATGGAGGCGATGATGCGCGGGTCCACGCCGATCGCGACGGGGCGGCCGGCGACGGCGTCGAGCGTGCGCACGAGCAGCCCGCCGGGTGCGGTCAGCACGTCGAGATCGGCCGCGGGGATGAACGGCTCGGCGAAGCCGGGTGCCGCGAGCGGCACGACCGCGGTGACGGTGCTCACGGGCGGCGTCGCGCCCTCCGGCACCCAGACGATCGCGGAGCGCGCCGAGCCGAGCACGTCCGATCCCGCGACGATCGAGCCCTCGAGCGCCCGCGGCCCCCACTCCCCCGTGAGCCCCGCGGCGTCGCCCGCGACTCGCAGCTGCGCGCTCGCCGTGGAGCCCGGCTCGAGGGCGGGGATCGCGGCGGTCGCGATGGGGGTCGGTCGAGCATCCGTCTCGGCACCGCCGAACCAGGCCGCGAGCGCCTCGGAGCCCAGCGGGGCGCCCCCCGCGAGCGCGATCGTCGCCGTGCCGGGCGGGGTCGCCTCGGTCGAGACGTTCGTGGCGACGAGGGTGACGACAAGCTCGCCGTCGGCCGCCACGAGTCCCGACTGCTGCGGGGCGAGCGACACCTCGAGGGCGCTCGCGGGCGAGGCGTGCTCGGTTGCGGCGGCCGGTGCGGCGGGGCCGACGGTCGCGGCAGCGAGCATTGGCAGCGGCGTCAGCGCGCCGAGAACCAGGGCCAGCAGGGGGGTCGCGAGCAGGGCGCGCACCCGGGTCGCGGGCGCGGCAGAACCCCCTCGCACCCGCTCGGCCGACATGCTCGGAAGTCTAGACTCCTGTGACTATGCAGAGCGTGGCGGAGGCCCTCGACCGGCTGCGGGCCCTCGCCGCCGCCGAACCGCTGGCGACCCTCGCCGCGCGCTTCGAGGCGGCCGGTCACGAGCTCGCCCTCGTCGGCGGCCCGGTGCGCGACGCCTTCCTCGGCCGGCCGGTCAACGACCTCGACCTGACGACGAGCGCGCGGCCCGACGACATCATCCGCATCGTGAAGCCCGTCGCGTCGGCGCACTGGGACATCGGGCGTGCCTTCGGCACGATCGGCGCCCGCATCGGTGACGACACGGTCGAGATCACGACCTACCGCTCCGACGCCTACGACCCCGACTCGCGCAAGCCCGAGGTCGCCTTCGGCGACACCCTCGAGGGCGACCTCGAGCGGCGCGACTTCACCGTCAACGCGATGGCGCTGCGCCTGCCGAACCTCGCGCTCGTCGACCCCAGCGGCGGCTTCGACGACCTGCTCACCGGCCGACTGCGCACGCCGATCTCGCCCGAGCGCTCGTTCAGCGACGACCCGCTGCGCATGCTGCGTGCCGTTCGGTTCGCCGCCCAGCTCGGCCTCGACGTCGACGAGCCGACCCTCGCCGCGATCGAGGGCATGCGTGAGCGGCTGTCGATCATCTCGGCCGAGCGCGTGCGCGACGAGCTCGTGAAGCTGCTGTCGACGCCCGCGCCGCGTCGCGGGCTCGAGCTGCTCGTGGCCACGGGGCTCGCCGAGCTCGTGCTGCCCGAGCTGCCCGCGCTGCGGCTCGAGGTCGACGAGCACGCCCACCACAAAGACGTCTACGAGCACTCGCTCACGGTGCTCGACCAGGCGATCGAGCTCGAGGCCTCGCGAGGTGCGGGGGCGGATGCTCCCGCCGACGTCGTGCTGCGCCTCGCAGCCCTCCTGCACGACATCGGCAAGCCGGCGACGAAGAAGGTCGAGCCGGGCGGGGCCGTGACCTTCCACCACCACGACGTCGTCGGCGCGAAGCTCGCGCGCAAGCGGCTCACCGCGCTGCGCTTCGACAAGGAGACGATCGTCGCCGTCTCGCGCCTCATCGAGCTGCACCTGCGCTTCTTCGGCTACGCCGACGCTCCGTGGACCGATTCCGGGGTTCGCCGCTACGTGCGCGACGCGGATGCCCTGCTCGAGCGCCTCCACATCCTCACCCGCGCCGACGTCACCACCCGCAACCGTCGCAAGGCCGCGCGCCTGCGCGGCGCCTACGACGAGCTCGAGCAGCGCATCGTCGCCCTCGCCGCGCAGGAGGAGCTCGACGCGATCCGCCCCGACCTCGACGGCGAGCAGGTCATGGCGATCCTCGGCCTGAGCCCCGGGCCGCTCGTCGGCCAGGCGTACCGGTTCCTGCTCGAGCTGCGGCTCGACGAGGGGCCGCTGGGGGCGGAGGAGGCCGAGCGGCGACTGCGGGCCTGGTGGCAGGAGCGCGACGGAGCCTCGTGAACTGGCGCGCGGCATCCGTCATCGACTACGCTGTGCAGGTTGCCCGGGGCCCTGTCCCCTTGGGCGACTGATGCCATAACCCTCCTGCTGCAGATCGTCTGCAGCCGTTCGAGTCCGAAGGAGGTGGGTGAGTCATGCATCAGTACGAGTTGATGGTGATCCTCGACCCCGAGATCGACGAGCGCACGGTCGCTCCGAGCCTCGACAAGTTCCTCAACGTCATCCGCAATGACGGTGGGAACATCGAGAACGTCGACATCTGGGGCCGTCGTCGCCTGGCGTACGAGATCCAGAAGAAGAGCGAGGGCATCTACGCCGTCGTGAACTTCACCGCGAACCCCGCGGCCACGCAGGAGCTCGACCGTCAGCTGAAGCTCAGCGAGGCGGTCATGCGCACCAAGGTGCTGCGTGCCGAGGAGGCTGTCGCCCGCGTCGCCGCGTTCGAGGCCAAGGCTGCCGAGAAGGCCGCCTCGAAGTCGGCCCGCGAGGCCGCCAAGGCCGCGGAGTAGTCGTGGCCGGCGAGACGATCATCACCGTCGTCGGCAACCTGACCGCCGACCCCGAGCTGCGCTACACGCAGAACGGGCTCGCAGTGGCGAACTTCACCATCGCGTCCACCCCCCGCACGTTCGACCGTCAGGCGAACGAGTGGAAGGACGGCGAGGCGCTGTTCCTGCGCGCGAGCGTGTGGCGTGAGTTCGCCGAGCACGTCGCCTCCTCGCTGACGAAGGGCTCGCGCGTCATCGCGCAGGGTCGCCTGAAGCAGCGGTCGTACGAGACGAAGGAAGGCGAGAAGCGCACGAGCATCGAGCTCGAGATCGATGAGATCGGGCCCAGCCTGCGCTACGCCACCGCTCAGATCACCCGCACGTCGGGTGGTTCGGGCGGCATGGGTGCGATGGGCGGCGGCCGCGGTGCCGCGCCGGTCGCCGACGAGCCGTGGGGTGCTCCCGCCAGCGCGGGTGGCGCCTCGGGCGGCGACGTCTGGAACACGCCCGGCTCCTTCTCCGACGACACCCCGTTCTGATCCGGTCGAGCACCGGTAACTGATTTCGTAAAGGACAACCACTATGGCTGGCAAGAGCAGCGGCGACCGCCGCAAGCCTCGCGGCGGCAAGGGCGCGAAGAACGCCGCCCCCGCGAAGGCGATCAAGGTGGGCATCATCGACTACAAGGATGTCGCCACCCTCCGCAAGTTCATCTCCGAGCGCGGGAAGATCCGCGCTCGCCGTATCACCGGTGTCTCCGTGCAGGAGCAGCGCCTCATCGCCCGCGCCGTCAAGAACGCGCGCGAGATGGCTCTGCTGCCGTACGCCGGCGCTGGCCGCTAAGGGGGCCGCGATGTCGAAGCTCATTCTCACGCAGGACGTCACGGGCCTCGGTGCCCCGGGTGACGTGGTCGAGGTCAAGAACGGCTACGCCCGCAACTACCTCATCCCGCAGGGCTACGCCGTGGCGTGGACCCGCGGTGGCGAGAAGCAGGTCGAGCAGATCAAGGCCGCTCGCGCTGCGCGCGAGCACGCCACGATCGAGGAGGCTCAGGACCTCAAGGCGCGCCTCGAGGCGCACCCGATCAAGCTGGCCGTCAAGGCCGGCGCCGAGGGCCGCCTGTTCGGCTCGGTGAAGACGTCCGACGTGGCTGCGGCCGTCGAGGCGGCCGGCATCGGCTCGATCGACAAGCGACTGGTCGAGCTCGTCGCGCCGATCAAGACCGTCGGCACCTACGAGGCGATCCTCAAGCTCCGCGACGGCATCGTCGCGACGATCACCCTGCAGGTGGTCGCCGCGAAGTAGTCGCGCAGCGCGCTTCTCACGACGCCCCCGTCGAGCCTCGGCTCGCGGGGGCGTCGTCGTGCTCCTAGCGCCTCAGCGACCCTCCGCGCAAGAGCAGAATCGCGCTTTTCGCACCGCTCTGTGCACAGGTGAGCACGGCGAAGGGTCAACCCTGAAGTGGCGGTTGAACCTACTTTCCCCACACATGGTGTGGATGAAGAAACCCCAGGTCAGGGCGCGGTAATGCCCACAGTTCGGCCGGTTCACCACAGGCCTCTCCACAGGCTCTGCACACGGTGCACGGCGTTTCTCGACAGCTCTCCACATCGTTATTCACAGGGTGGGTTTGAGCGCTCTCCGGCCCCTCCCTACTGTGGCCCGGTACCTCGATCCCGGCCCCGCGCCGCGCGCCCCTCCTCGGGTGTCGGCGGTGGGCGGTAGACCGTGATCAGGCCCATCCGACCTCATCGTCAGCAGCAGGAGGCATCGTGTCGCTCGCGCACATCGGCAGCGCCCTCGACGCTCGAGGCGGCTCCGATCACCGCGGCTCGGAGGCGCGCGGCTCGGAGCGCACGCCCCCGCACGACCTGCTCGCCGAGCAGAGCGCGCTCGGCGGCATGCTGCTGAGCAAGGATGCGGTGGCCGACGTCATCGAGGTCGTCCGCGGCATCGACTTCTACATCCCCAAGCACGAGGTGATCTTCGAGGCGATCCTGTCGCTCTACGCGCACGGCGAGCCGACCGACGTCATCGCGGTGACCGACCAGCTCACCAAGACCGGCGACCTCACGCGCGCCGGCGGGGCCGACTACCTCCACACGCTCACCGCGATCGTGCCGACCGCCGCGAACGCGGGCTTCTACGCCTCGCTCGTGGCCGAGAAGGCCGTGCTGCGCCGCCTCGTCGACGCCGGCACGCGCATCGTGCAGATGGGCTACGCGAGCGAGGGCGAGGTGACCGACCTCGTCAACAACGCGCAGGCCGAGATCTACGCGGTCGCCGGCGGCACCCAGACCGAGGACTACGTGCCGCTCACGGAGGCGGTCAACGAGGCCATCGACGAGATCGAGGCGGCCCGGGGTCGCGACGGGTCGATGACGGGCGTGCCGACGGGCTTCGCCGACCTGGATGCTCTCACCAACGGCCTGCACGCCGGCCAGCTCATCCTCATCGCGGCGCGCCCCGCGCTCGGCAAGTCGACCGTCGCGCTCGACTTCGCCCGCGCCGCCGCGATCAAGCACAGCATGCCGACCGTGTTCTTCTCCCTCGAGATGGGGCGCAGCGAGATCGCGATGCGCCTGCTGTCGGCCGAGGCCTCGGTGCCGCTGCACGCGATGCGCAAGGGCACGCTCGAGTCGCGCGACTGGACGACGATCGCCGCGACGCGCGGCCGCATCAACGACGCCCCGCTCTACATCGACGACAGCCCCAACATGACGCTCGTCGAGATCCGCGCGAAGTGCCGTCGGCTCAAGCAGACCGTCGGGCTGAAGATGGTCATCATCGACTACCTGCAGCTCATGACGAGCGGCAAGCGCGTCGAGAGCCGCCAGCAGGAGGTCAGCGAGTTCTCGCGCGCGCTCAAGCTCATGGCGAAGGAGCTGCAGGTGCCGGTCGTGGCGCTCTCGCAGCTCAACCGTGGCCCCGAGCAGCGCGCCGACAAGAAGCCCGCGCTGAGCGACCTGCGCGAGTCGGGCTCGCTCGAGCAGGATGCCGACATGGTGATCCTGCTGCACCGCGAGAGCGCCTACGAGAAAGAGAACCCGCGCGCGGGCGAGGCCGACTTCATCGTCGCCAAGCACCGCAACGGCCCCACCGACACCATCACGGTCGGCTTCCACGGGCACTTCTCGCGCTTCGCCGACATGCCGCGCGTCTGACGAACGCTCCCGTGAGCTGGCCGCTCGTGCGCAGAGTTCTCGCGGTCGCCGCCACCTAGGCTGGAGCCATGACCGAGCACGATCCCGCGCGCCCTGCCGCGGCTCCCGCCGACTCGGCGCACGGCGGGAGGACCGACGGCGGCGCGCTGCGCACCGCGCTGGTGCTGCGCGCACTGCCCCTGCTCGGCGTCGGCCTCGGCATCACCTTCACCGCCGACCACTCGTCACGGCTCGGGCTGCTCGCGCTGAGCATCCTCGGCCTCGCCAGCGCTGTCGCGCTCGCCGCCGGAGCGCTGCGACTGCCCCGGGGTGAGGCGCTGCGCGACCTGCACCTGGGCCTCGCCGTCGTGAACGGCATCGCCGCGGTGCTCGCGCTCCTGCTGCCGGGCACCCGACTGAGCTTCCTGCTGCTCGTGCTCGGTAGCTGGTCGGTGATCGCCGGAGCGCTCGAGCTCGTGTGGGGCCTGCGCCACCGTCGCGCGGCCGCGCAGGCCGAGCAGCAGCGTGCCGGGCATCCGATCGCGCGCGACGCGCTCATCGTCGGCGCCGGCACGCTCGCCCTCGCCCTCGTGCTCGCCCTCACGAGCGACCCCGTCTCGGCCGTCGGCTTCCTCGGCGCCTACGGCGTCGTCGTCGGCGTCTTCCTCGTCATCGCCGCCCTCAGCGTGCCGCGCGGCACCGCCACCGGCACCCCGCAGAAGGAGCACTCCCCCTCATGACCGAACCCCGCCGCCGCGAGCGCCTGCGCCCCGCCGAGCTCATCGGCTTCGCCGGCATCATCGCCCTCTTCGCGGGCGGCGTCATCTTCATGGTGACGCGCGACCTCGCCTTCGCGGCGATCGTGCTCGGAGCGACCTTCGTCATCGACCTCATCGTCGTGTCGATGCTCATGCTGGCGATCACACCGAACAAGCCGATGGACGGCGAGCTGCCGCCGAACACCCCCCACGACTGAGCGGATGCCCCGCGCGGGTCGCCCGCGTCAGCGCGCGACGCGCCGCGCGAGCTCGCTCGCGAGACCGGCGTAGCCCGCCGGGGTGAGTTCGCGCAGCCGCGCCTTCGCGGCGTCGGAGATCTCGAGGCTGTCGACGAATGCCCGCAGCTCGTCGCCGCCGACGCGGTGGCCGCGCGTGAGCTCCTTCAGCAGCGCGTACGGGTCCTCGATCGAGCTGCGACCGGCGGTCACCTCGGCGCGGATCACCGTCTGAATGGCCTCGCCGAGCACCTCCCAGTTGCCGTCGAGGTCGCGAGCCAGGGCATCCCGGTCGAGGTCGATCTCGCCGAGGCCCTTGAGGATGTTGTCGAGCGCGAGGAGCGAGTGGCCGAGGCCGACGCCGATGTTGCGCTGCGCCGACGAGTCGGTGAGGTCGCGCTGCAGCCGCGAGGTCACGAGCGTCGCGGCCAGCGAGTCGAGGATCGCCGCCGAGAGCTCGAGGTTCGCCTCGGCGTTCTCGAAGCGGATCGGGTTGATCTTGTGCGGCATGGTCGACGAGCCGGTCGCGCCCGGTTGCGGGATCTGCCGGAAGTAGCCCATCGAGATGTAGGTCCAGACGTCGGTGCACAGGTTGTGCAGCACGCGGCCGACGTGCGCGACGCGGCTGTAGAGCTGCGCCTGCCAGTCGTGCGACTCGATCTGCGTCGTCAGCGGGTTCCAGGTGAGGCCGAGGCCCTCGACGAAGGCCTGCGAGGTGGCGACCCAGTCGTGGTCGGGGTCGGCGGCGAGGTGCGCCGAGAAGGTGCCCGTCGCACCGGAGAACTTGCCGAGATACTCGACCTCGTCGATCGAGGCGAGCAGGCGCTCGAGGCGGTGCACGTACACGGCGAGCTCCTTGCCGACCGTGGTCGGCGTGGCCGGCTGGCCGTGGGTGTGCGCGAGCATCGGGTCGTCGGCGAAGGCGAGGGCGCGCTCGCGCAGCGCCTCCACGACCTGGCGGGCCCGGGGCATCCACACCTCGACGATCGCCGCGCGCACCGTGAGGGCGTAGGAGAGGTTGTTGATGTCTTCGCTCGTGCACGCGAAGTGGGTGAGCTCGGCGATCGCGCCGAGGCCGAGCTCGGCCAGGCGCTCGCGCACGTGGTACTCGATGGCCTTCACGTCGTGGCGCGTGACGGCCTCGCGGCGGGCGAGCGAGTCGATGTCGGCCTGGCCGAAGTCGGTGACGAGCTCGCGCAGCGCGGCCTTCTGCTCGTCGCTGAGGCGGCCCGCGCCGAAGAGCCCTTCGTCGGTGAGGCGGATGAGCCACTCGACCTCGACGTGAATGCGGGCGCGGTTGAGGCCCGCTTCGGAGAGGTGCTCGCCGAGCTCGGCGACCTGGGCGCGGTAGCGGCCGTCGAGCGGGCTGAGGGGCTGCGGGGCGAGGGTCATGAGGCTCCCTGTCGGATTCCTGGTTCGAGCTGGCGGAAGAGCGCGGTGCAAGCGCGCTCGATCATGCCGAGCACCGTGTCGAACATCGCGGTGTCGGAGTAGTACGGGTCGGGCACGTCGAGATTCGCCTCGCCGTGGCCGGGGTCAAACGACATGAGCAGGTGCACCTTGCCGCGCGCGTCGTCGTCGGGCGCCCAGCTCTTGAGCATGCGCTCGTGGGTGCGGTCGAAGGCGATGATGAGGTCGACGTCGTCGAACCAGTCGCTGTCGAACTGGCGCGCACGGTGCACCTCACCCTCGTAGCCGCGGGCGCGGAGCGCGGCGAGCGTGCGCGGGTCGCTCGGCTCGCCGACGTGCCACTCGCCGGTGCCGGCCGACTGCACCACGACGAGGTGCTCCCAGCCGCGGCGGCGAATGAGCTCGTTGAAGACCGCCTCCGCCATGGGCGAGCGGCAGATGTTGCCGGTGCAGACGAAGCAGATGCGGAACACGCCGGGTTGCCCGGGGTCCCGGTCGAAGCTCATGCCCCCATCATCCCGCACTTCGGCTCCTCCTCCACAGCCGTCGATCGCGATGACGGATGCCCGACTCGCGCTCGCCGCCTGACGCGCCGCCGCGCCCTCCCGCATCCTGGGCTCCCCGCTCACGCCGAAGGAGGCCGCTCGTGCTCGCCCACCCCTCGTCCGCTCCCCCGTCCGCTCCCGTCTCCGCACCCCTCTCGGTGGCGGCCGCCTCGGCCCTCGTCGACGAGCTGCACCGGCGCGAGCTCGTCGTCGCCGCCGTCGCAGAGCAGCTCGAGCGCGCGATGCAGCTCGTCGCCTCGACGGCGCACGACCCCCGCTGGCGCGGGCCCGCGGCGCGCGCGTTCGGGGGCGCGGTCGAGCGCAACCTCCACGGCCTGCTGGAGGCCCGGCGCTCGCTCGACGTCGCGGGGTTCGCCCTCACCGGCCGACGGTGGAGCGCCGAGCAGCAGCTCGCCGAGGCGCGGGCGCGCGCGGCGAGCGTGCCGGCGGTGACCGGTGGCTGAGCCGAGCGCCCCGCTGCTCATCGGCGGGGGCGGCTCGACCGTCGTCGTCGGCGAGCACCTGCTGGAGGCCCTCGACCGCATCGCCCGCAGCGCGCGCACGTGCGAGACCGCCGGCGAGCGTCTGCGCCCGATCGCAGCGCCGCTGCCCGGAGACCCGTGGAACGGCACGGGCGCCGAGCTCGAGCAGGCCGTCGTGCGCGTGCGGGCCCAGGCCGAGTCGCTCGAGCTGCTCGGCACCTCGGTGCGCCTCGCGCTCGACGCCTACGGCGAGGTCGAGTCGCGCGTGCAGTCGTGGGTGCAGCGCGCCCTCGAGCCCGTCGCCTCCACGCTCGCCTTCCTCGGCGCGCGGCTCGGCCTCGGCCTGCTGCCGACCGTGCTGCCGGCGCTCGGCGTGACCGCCCTGGCGTGGATGCTGCTGCCGAAGGCCTCGCGCGAATCGTTCAGCCGCTCGACCGAGGCCGGGCTCGAGCGGGTCGCGGGGCGCCTCCTCGACGACCCGATGACGACGCGGGCGCTGCGGCTGCTCATGACCGCGACCGACGACGCCGCGCTCGGCGCCCTCGGGGTGCCGCCGGCGCTGATGGTGCAGTACCGCGCCCTCGGGCTCGACTCGGTCGCGGCGACCGCGGGCACGGTGCTCGCCGTGGGCGCGATCAGCGGCGACCGCGGTCGCGCGCCGGTGGTCGTCGCACCGGTCGCGCGGCCGGTCGCCGCGACGGCGCCGTTCGGCGTCGCCGACCGCGTCGCGCGCATCCCCGACCCGGCGCAGCCGGTGCGGGTCGAGCGCTTCGTCGACCGCGTCGGCCAGGAGCGCTTCGAGGTGTACATCGCCGGCACGGCGGGCGAGGCCGCCGATGGCGGGCCGCTCGTCGAGGGCGGTGAGCAGCCCTTCGACTTCTCCAGCAACATCGCCCTCCTCGCCGAGCACGACTCCTCCTCACTGCAGGCGGCGCGTCAGGCGCTCGCCGAGGCCGGCGCGGGCACGCACAGCGAGGTCGTCTTCACCGGCTACTCGCAGGGCGCCGCCGTCGCGACGCTGCTGGCCGAGTCAGGGGAGTTCCGCACGGCCGGCCTCGTCACGGTCGGCGGGCCCACGGGCGGCATGCCCGTCACCGGCGACTACCCGGCGGTCGTCATCGCCCACGACGACGACCCCGTGACCGCGCTCGGCGGGCCGCAGCAGCGCACCGAGGCGATCGTCGTCACGGCGCCGCGCGGCGATGGCTGGAGCGACGGCGATCCCCTCGTCGCCGGGCACGCGCTGGAGGAGTACCGCCGGACCGCGGAGCGCGTCGACGCCACGGAAGCGCCGCTGCTGCGCGGCGCCCTCGACGCGCTGCCGAACGGCGCACGCGATGTGCAAGGCGAGGCGACCGCCTACACCGCCCGACGTCTCAGCCCGGAGGAGGTCGACGCAGCCTCGTCGAGTGAGGCGGGGGTCAGCGGGTGCGACCCACGATCGGGCGCAGCAGCACGCCGATGAGCCAGCTCAGCAGGCCGAGCACGATCGCGCCCAGCACGCCCCACCAGAAGCCGTCGACCTCGAGGCCGAAGCCGATGAGATCGGAGATCCAGTCCACGAGCAGGAGCAGCAGGCCGTTGACCAGCAGCGCGATGAGCCCGAGCGTGAGCACGTACAACGGGAAGGCGACAATGCGGATCGCGTTGCCGATGACGCCGTTGACGACGCCGAAGATGAGACCCACGAGCAGGTACGTCAGCATCGAGGCGAGCGTGTCGTCGGGCGCGTACGACTCGACCGTGACACCGGCGACGATGAGCGTCGTCAGCCAGAGGGCGACCGAGTTGATGAGCACGCGCAACACGAAACGCTTCATGAGCCCACTATGCCCCGCGATGGGGCACCCCGCCACCGATCGCGGCATATGCCCCGCCGTATCCTGACACCGTGACCGACCTCGCGCCCCCCGTGCGCCTGCGCCCCGAGATCGTCGCGATGCAGCCCTACCGCCAGGGTCGCCCCGCGGCGGCCGAGGCCTTCAAGCTCTCCAGCAACGAGAACCCCTTCCCGCCGCACCCGGCAGTGCTCGCGGCGCTCGCCGAGGCCGCCACGAGCACCAACCGCTACCCGGACGCGACCGCGCTCGTCGTGCGCGAGCGCCTCGCCGAACGGCACGGCGTCAGCCCCGACGAGATCATCGTCGGCGCCGGCTCGGTCAGCATTCTCGCCCAGCTCATCGCCGCGACCTCGGGCGCGGGCGACGAGGTCGTGCACGCCTGGCGCAGCTTCGAGGCCTACCCCGGCCTCATCACTGTCGCCGGCGCCACGGGCGTGCCCGTGCCCCTCACGGCGGATGCCCGGCACGACCTGCCCGCGATGGCTGCCGCCGTGACCGACCGCACCCGGCTCGTCATCGTCTGCACGCCGAACAACCCCACGGGCACCGCCGTCGGGCGCGCGGAGTTCGAGGCGCTCATGGCGAGCATCCCCCGCGACCTTCTCGTACTGCTCGACGAGGCCTACGCCGAGTTCGTGCGCGACGAGCACGCCGTCGACGGCGACGCGCTCGTGCGCCGCTGGCCCAACCTCGTCATCCTGCGCACCTTCTCGAAGGCCTACGGGCTCGCCGGGCTGCGCATCGGCTACGCGATCGCCCATCCGGCCGTCATCGACGCCGCGCGCGCCACGCAGATCCCCCTCTCCGTCACCGGCGCCGCGCAGGCCGCGGTGCTCGCCGCGCTCGACCACGAGGCCGAGCTGCTGCAGACCGTCGCCGCGATCGTCGAGCGGCGCGAGCGCGTCGTCGCGGGGCTGCGGGAGCAGGGCTGGCGCATTCCCCAGAGCGAGGGCAACTTCGTCTGGCTCGCGACCGGGCAGGCCACCGCCGCGATCGCCGAGCGGTTCACCGAGGCCGGGATCGTCGGGCGCGCCTTCCCGCCGGAGGGCATCCGCGTCTCGATCGGCGAGGAGGAGTCTGTGCCGAAGCTCCTGCAGATCGCGGGTCAGGTTGTCCGTGACCTCTGAGACGGCGGCGGGGGCCCCGCCTAGAGTGGAACGCATGTCGCACCCGGCCGAGACCCTGCAGCTGCTCGCGCTCGACGGCCGACTCGTGCAGAACGAGCGCACCGAGCGCTATCGGCCGGTCATCGACGGCCTCGACGAGTCGCTGCTGCAGCGCTTCCACCGCACCATGAGCGTCATCCGCGCCTTCGACATCGAGGCCGGCAACCTGCAGCGGCAGGGGCAGCTCGCGCTGTGGATTCCGAGCCTCGGGCAGGAGGCGGCGCAGGTCGGCTCCGGCTACGCCGCTCGCGCGCAGGACCACATCTTCCCCGCCTACCGCGAGCACGCCGTCGGGCACATCCGCGGCCTCGACGTCGTGCAGATCATCGCGATGCTGCGCGGTCTCAGCCACGGCGGCTGGGTGCCGGAGGAGGTCGGCAACTTCCACCTCTACACCCTCGTCATCGGCTCGCAGACCCTGCACGCCACGGGCTACGCGATGGGCGTGCAGTTCGACGGCCTCGTCGGCACCGGCGACCCGGACCACGACACCGCCGTGCTCGTCTACTTCGGCGACGGCGCCACCAGCCAGGGCGACGTCAACGAGGCCTACGTCTTCGCGCAGAGCTACCAGACGCCGCAGGTGTTCTTCCTGCAGAACAACCACTGGGCGATCTCGGTGCCCGTGAGCGTGCAGTCGCGCACGCCGCTCTACCGCCGACCCGAGGGCTTCGGCATCCCGAGCGTGCAGCTCGACGGCAACGACGTGCTCGCGAGCTACGCCGTCACGCGCGAGAGCCTCGACGCCGCCCGCGCCGGCGCCGGCCCCCGGTTCATCGAGGCGCTCACCTACCGGATGGGCGCGCACACCACGAGCGACGACCCCACCAAGTACCGCACGGCCGACGAGGTCGAGCACTGGCGCCAGCGCGACCCGATCGCCCGGTTCGAGACCTACCTGCGCAGCCGCGGGGCGAGCGAGCAGTTCTTCGCCGACGTCGCTGCCGAGGCCGCCGACTTCGCCGCCGACGCGCGCCGCCGCACCCTCGAGCTCGCGCCGCCGCCCGCCGAGTCGATGTTCGCGCACGTCTACAGCGAGCAGCACCCGGTGATGGATGCCCAGCGCGAGTGGCTACGCAGCTACGAGGCCGCCTTCGGAGGAGACGCATGACCGACACGCTCGACGCCTCCGCCGCCGTGAGCACGACGACGGGCGCGACCGCGCACGCGACCGGCGGCGACGCGGCCGGCGCGAGCCCGGCATCCCTCATCACGGGCGGCGGCGTGCGCACGATGCCGATGGCGAAGGCGCTCAACGCGGGGCTCGCGGCGGCGCTCGCCGCCGACGAGAAGGTCCTGCTCATGGGGGAGGACATCGGGCCGCTCGGCGGCGTCTTCCGCGTGACCGAGAATCTGCAGCGCGACTTCGGCGCCCGCCGCGTCATCGACACCCCGCTCGCCGAGTCGGGCATCGTCGGCACCGCGATCGGTCTCGCGATGCGCGGCTACCGGCCCGTGTGCGAGATCCAGTTCGACGGCTTCATCTTCCCCGGCTTCGACCAGATCACGACCCAGCTCGCGAAGCTCACCGCCCGGCACGAGGGCTCGCTGCGCATGCCCGTCGTGATCCGCGTGCCCTACGGCGGGCACATCGGCGCCGTCGAGCACCACCAGGAGAGCCCAGAGGCGTACTTCGCCCACACGCCGGGCCTGCGCCTCGTGAGCCCCGCGACGCCGCACGACGCGTACTGGATGATCCAGGAGGCGATCGCGAGCGACGACCCCGTGCTGTTCTTCGAGCCGAAGAGCCGCTACTGGCCCAAGGGCCCCGTCGACCTCGATGCCTCGGGCATCGCGCTCCACGCGAGCCGCATCGTGCGCCGCGGCACCGACGTCACCGTCGTCGGCCACGGCGCGATGGTGAGCATGCTCCTTGACGCGGCGACTCTCGCCGAGGAGGAGGGCACGAGCATCGAGGTCGTCGACCTCCGCTCGCTCAGCCCCATCGACTACGAGCCGCTGCTGGAATCGGTGCGCCGCACCGGCCGACTCGTCGTCGCGCAGGAGGCCCCCGGCGGCGTGAGCGTCGGCAGCGAGATCGCCGCGACCGTCTCCGAGCGCGCGTTCTTCTCGCTCGAGGCGCCCGTCATCCGCGTCTCCGGCTTCGACACCCCCTTCCCGCCCGCCAAGCTCGAAGGCGCCTACCTGCCCGACGTCGACCGCATCCTCGACGGCGTCGACCGGGCGCTGTCGTACTGAGCACGACCGGGCCGGTCAGCCGAGCATCCACCGCCCCCGAAGGAGCCCCATGAGCATCAATGAGTTCCCGCTCCCCGACGTCGGCGAGGGCCTGACCGAGGCCGAGATCGTGTCGTGGCGCGTGCAGCCGGGGCAGCGCATCGCCGTGAACGAGGTGCTGTGCGAGATCGAGACGGCGAAGTCGCTCGTCGAGCTGCCGAGCCCCTTCGCCGGCACCGTCGACGCGCTGCTGGTCGCCGAGGGCGAGACCGTCGAGGTCGGCACGCCGATCGTGCGGGTGCGCGAGGGGGCGGATGCCGCTGCCGGCGCCGCGACCGCGTCGCCCGCCGAGCCGGCGCAGGCCGCGACCGCTGCCGCGGCGCCGGCCGCACCGACGCTCGCCTCCGCCGAGGCCGCGACCGCCGCCGCCGACACGGCCCAGTCGATTGACCACGACGAGAAGCCCGGCGCGGTGCTCGTCGGCTACGGCGCGAAGGGTCACGTGGCCTCGCGGCGTCGGCGCGGGGCCGCGGGCGGTGACGCGGGCGGGCGCCACGCGGGCGACGCCGCGACGAGCGCGGGAGCATCCCGCCCCGCCCCGCCGGCCTTTGTGCCGGCCGCCGCGGCGGTGCCGGTCATCGCGAAGCCGCCGATCCGCAAACTCGCGAAGGATCTCGGCGTCGACCTGCAGGAGGTGCAGCCGACGGGGCTCGCCGGCGAGATCACGCGCGACGACGTCATCCGGCACGCCTCGCAGGCGAGCGTGTTCCGCAACATCCAGACGCCCGACTGGCCGGAGGTGCGCGAAGAGCGCATCCCGGTCAAGGGCGTGCGCAAGGCGATCGCGCAGGGCATGGTGCGCAGCGCCTTCACCGCGCCGCACGTGAGCATCTTCGTCGACGTCGACGCGACCCGCACGATGGAGTTCGTCAAGCGCCTCAAGGCGAGCCCCGACTTCGCGGGCATCAAGGTCTCGCCGCTGCTCATCATGGCCAAGGCGATGATCTGGGCCGTGCGCCGCAACCCGATGGTCAACTCGACGTGGACCGATGAGGAGATCATCGTGCACCACTTCGTCAACTTCGGCTTCGCCGCCGCGACCCCGCGGGGCCTGGTGGTGCCGAACGTCAAGAACGCCCAGGCGATGAGCCTGCGCGAGCTCGCCCAGGCCATCGAGCAGCTGACCATCACGGCGCGCGACGGCAAGCTGCAGCCCGCCGACATGGCCGACGGCACGATCACGGTCACCAACATCGGCGTCTTCGGCATGGACACCGGCACGCCCATCCTCAACCCCGGCGAGGTCGCGATCGTCGCGCTCGGCACCATCAAGCAGAAGCCGTGGGTGGTCGACGGCGAGGTGCGGCCGCGGTTCGTGACGACGCTCGGCGCCTCGTTCGATCACCGCGTGGTCGACGGGGATGTCGCGAGCCGGTTCCTGGCCGACGTCGCCTCGGTCATCGAGGAGCCGGCGCTGCTGCTCGACTAGGTCGACGTGGCGGGCCGCGCCTCGGTCGCGCGGCGCGGGTCGGGCTCGAGGAGCACGAGCGGGATCACCCGCCGCGTCTTGCGTTGGTAGGCGGCGTAGCCGCGGTAGGCGCGCACGGCGAGCGGCCACAGCCGCGCCCGCTCGGCGTCGGTCGCCGTGCGCGCGAGGTACGGGGCGGGCTCGCCGCCGCGCGCCGCCGCCACGCCGACGCGCGGGTCGGCGACGAGGTTCAGGTACCACGCGGGCATGAGGTCGTCGCCGCCGCGCGAGGCCACGACGACGAGCGTCTCACCGGCGTCGGTCGACTCGACCACCGGCACCGTCAGCATCGCGCGCCGCTCGGCGCCCGACCGGCGGCCCCGCGTCACGAGCTCGATGACGCGCATGCGGCCGAGTGAGGCGCCGACGCGGCCGCCGGTGAGGCGCAGCACGGCGCGGTGCAGCCCGGTCATCGCGAGCATGGCGAGGCGGTTCGACATGCCGAGCAGGCTAGTCGCGCGTGCCGGGAATGCGCCGCGGGGCTTCGCCTGCAGCGCATCTCGGGAACAGTCGCGCCGAGCATCCCTTATTGAGAATCGTTTTGACAACCGTTCTCGATAAGCCGTACGATCGCCGCATGCCCACCCGCTCGCGCACTCGTGCCCTGCCCGCCCTGCTACTCGCCTCGACAACCGGCCTCGCTCTCGCAGGCTGCGCCGCGGCGGCCGAGCCCGCCGGCACGGAGGGCCTCTCGATCGTCGCCTCGACCAACGTCTACGGCGACCTCGCCGCGACCATCGCCGGCGACCTCGCGACGGTGACGAGCATCATCGACTCCCCCGCGATCGACCCGCACAGCTACGAGGCGAGCGCGCAGGATCAGCTCGCCGTCGCGAACGCCGACCTCGTCATCGAGAACGGCGGCGGCTACGACCCGTTCATCGACGTGCTCATCGAGGGCTCCGGAGCCGAGGCGCCCGTCGTCACGGCCGCCGCGATCGCGGGCATCGACGACGACCACGCCCACGGCGAGGAGGAGGCGCACTCCGAGGAGGAGGGCGAGGCCCACGGCGACGACGAGGCGGAGCCCGACGGCCACAGCCACGCCGCCGGCGAGAACGAGCACGTCTGGTACGACATCCACGTCATGGAGGAGGTCGCCGCCGCGATCGCCGCCGAGCTCATCGAGCTCGACGCCGACAACGCCGCGACCTACGAGCAGAACCTCGCCGACCTCGAGGCCGAGTTCGAGGCGCTCGACGCCGAGCTCGTCGCCGCGGCCGAGGCGCTCGGCGGCGGCACGGTCGCCGCGACCGAGCCGGTGCCGGCGTACCTGCTCGCCGAGCTCGGCTTCAGCGACGAGACCCCCGAGCAGTTCACCGAGGCTATCGAGGAGGGCGCGGACGTGCCGCCGCTCGCCCTGCAGCAGACCCTCGACCTCATCGACTCGGGCGAGGTCACCCTGCTCGCCTACAACGACCAGACGGCGAGCCCCGAGACCGAGCGCGTGCGCGAGGCGGCCGAGGCGGCGGGCATCCCGGTGGTCTCGTTCGTCGAGACCCTGCCGGAGGGTGAAGACTACGTCTCGTGGATGCGCGCGAACATCGAGGCGGTCACGCAGGCGCTGACGCCGGCGTGACGCCCGAAACCGCGCACGCCGCACTCCCCGCCCCGGTGCTCAGCATCCGCGGCGGGGCGCTGCGCTTCGGCCCGCGCACCCTGTGGAGCGGCCTCGACCTCGACGTGCACCCCGGCGAGTTCATCGCGGTGCTCGGCGCAAACGGCACGGGCAAGACGAGCCTGCTGAAGGCGATGCTCGGCGAGCAGCGGCTGAGCGCGGGCGAGGTGCTCGTCGACGGGCATCCGGCGCATCGGGGTCACCGCGGCATCGGGTACATCCCGCAGCAGAAGATCATCGCGCCGGGCACCCCCCTGCGCGGGCGCGACCTGGTGATGCTCGGCGTCAACGGTCGTCGCTACGGCCCGCCGTTCACCTCCCGCGCCGACCGCGAGAAGGTGGATGCCCTGCTCGCCGCCGTCGGCGCCACCGACTACGCCGACCAGCCGCTCGGCAGCCTCTCCGGTGGCGAGCAGCAGCGCCTGCGCGTGGCCCAGTCGCTCGCCGACGATCCCGCGCTGCTGCTGTGCGACGAGCCGCTCATGAGCCTCGACCTGCACCACCAGCGGGGGGTGAGCGAGCTCATCGACGCGCGCCGTCGGGATCACGCGACCGCCGTCGTCTTCGTCACCCACGACGTGAACCCGGTGCTCGGCATGGTCGATCGCGTGCTGTACCTCGCGCACGGGCGCTTCACGATCGGCGCGCCCGACGAGGTGCTGCGCAGCGAGGTGCTGAGCCAGCTGTACGGCACGCCGGTCGATGTCTTCCACTCGCACGGGCGCATCGTCGTCGTCGGCGCCCCCGACGGCGACCACCACCACGGGGTCGTGGCATGAGCGGGGTCGTCGCATGATCGGCGTCGACTGGCCCACCTACGTGCAGCTGCTCGGCCTCGTGCAGAACTCGATCATCGCCGCGGCGGTGCTCGGCGTCGTCGGCGGGCTCATCGGCGTGTTCGTCATGCAGCGCGACATGGCCTTCGCCGTGCACGGCATCAGCGAGCTGTCATTCGCGGGCGCGGCGGCGGCGCTGCTGCTCGGCGTGAACGTCGTCGCCGGCTCGATCGTCGGCTCGCTCATGGCCGCCGCGATCATCGGGGTGCTCGGCGCCCGCGCGCGCGATCGCAATTCGATCATCGGCGTGCTCATGCCGTTCGGCCTGGGCCTGGGCATCCTCTTCCTGGCCCTGTACCCGGGGCGCAGCGGCAACAAGTTCGGCCTGCTCACGGGTCAGATCATCAGCGTCGACCTGCCCCAGCTCGGCCTGCTGCTCGGCATCAGCGCCCTCGTGCTCGTCTCGCTGCTCGTGATCTGGCGCCCGCTGACCTTCGACAGCCTCGACCCGGAGGTCGCGAGCGCCCGTGGCGTGCCGGGCCGCGCGCTGAGCATCGTGTTCATGACGCTGCTCGGCCTGACGGTCGCCGTCTCGGTGCAGGTCATCGGCGCCCTGCTCGTGCTCGCGCTGCTGGTCACGCCCGCCGCGGCCGCCCTGCGAGTGTCGGCCTCACCCGTGCTCGTACCGGTGCTGAGCACGCTGTTCGGGCTCGTGTCGGCCGTGGGGGGCATCCTGCTCGCGATCGGCGGCTCGCTGCCGATCAGCCCGTACATCACGACGATCTCGTTCGCGATCTACGTGGTCTGCCGGCTGCTCGAGCGGCGCGTGAAGTCGGGCGCGAGCCGTCGCCCGCGCACGCCGGCGCTCGCGGAGGTCGCCCGATGATCGCCCACGCGACCCCGATGACGGATGCCCTCGCGGAGGCCGCCCGATGAAGCGCAACACCTGGCAGCGCGAGGCCGTGCGGGCCGCGCTCGCCGAGGCCGGCGGGTTCGTCAGCGCGCAGGCCCTGCACGCGAGCCTGCGCGAGGGCGGCTCGACGATCGCGCTCGCGACCGTCTACCGCACCCTCACGGGGCTCGCCGACGAGGGCGAGGCCGACAGCCTGCAGCAGGAGGGCGAGCTGCTGTACCGCGCGTGCACGCCCGGCAGCCACCACCATCACCTCATCTGCCGGCGCTGCGGCACGACCGTCGAGATCGAGGCGCAGCCGGTCGAGGAATGGGCTCGCCGCACCGCCGCCGAGCACGGCTTCACGCGCGCCGAGCACGTCGTCGACATCTTCGGCCTCTGCGCCCGCTGCACCGAGTTGGCCGATCGGGCTTCCAGGCCGTAAGCTGGGGGATTGTGTCGGGCGAGCCTTCGCCCTTCCTGTGCGCACTCCGCCCCGTTCATCCCGCTACTCGAACGGATCAGGCGGTGTCTGCGTGCCGACAAGTGACCTTGGGTGCGGCGCTCGCCGCACGGTAGCCGAATATTGGAGGACCCATGGCAGCCGTCTGCCAGGTGACCGGAGCCGTTCCCGGCTTCGGGCACAACATCTCGCACTCGCACCGTCGCACCAAGCGCCGGTTCGACCCGAACATCCAGAAGAAGACGTACTACGTGCCGTCGCTTCGTCGTAACGTCACGCTGACCCTGTCGGCGAAGGGCATCAAGGTCATCGACGCCCGTGGCATCGAGTCCGTGGTCAAGGACCTCCTGGCCCGTGGGGAGAAGATCTAGTGGCGAAGCAGCAGGACGTCCGTCCGATCATCAAGCTCAAGTCGACCGCCGGCACCGGGTACACCTACGTGACCCGCAAGAACCGTCGCAACGACCCCGACCGCCTCGTGCTGAAGAAGTACGACCCGGTCATCCGCAAGCACGTCGAATTCCGCGAGGAGCGCTAACCATGGCGAAGAAGAGCAAGATCGCGCGCAACGAGCAGCGCAAGGTCGTCGTGGAGCGCTACGCCGCGAAGCGACTCGAGCTGAAGAGGGCCCTCGTCGACCCGAACGGCACCGACGAGAGCCGCGAGGCGGCCCGCGTCGGCCTGCAGAAGCTGCCCCGCGACGCCTCGCCGGTGCGCGTGCGCAACCGCGACGCCGTCGACGGTCGCCCCCGTGGCCACCTCAAGCAGTACGGCATCTCGCGCGTGCGCTTCCGCGAGATGGCCCACCGCGGCGAGCTGCCCGGCATCACCAAGTCGAGCTGGTAGTCGGCTCGATCGGCTGAGAAGCCTTCCGAAGGGCGTCCCCGTGAGGGGGCGCCCTTCGTCGTTCGCGCGGGTCATGGAGCTCGAATCCGGGCGGAATCGGCGGAAAACGGGCCCGAATCGCCGCATTCCGGCCCGAATCAGCCCGGAAACGCTCGAGCCTGGTGCTAGTTTCGAGGCGGTTCGCGGCCATCCCCTGGTCACGAGCCGCTTCACCGAACTTGAGGTCCGAGGAGGACACCATGAACCGTTCCGAGCTCGTCGCCGCTGTGGCCGCTGAGTCGGGCCTGAGCCAGGCTGACGTCAACCGTGTCGTCGACGGCCTGTTCTCGGTCCTGTCCGACGCCGTGGGCAAGGGCACCAAGGTCTCGATCCCTGGCTGGATCTCGGTCGAGCGCACCTCGCGCGCCGCGCGCCAGGGCCGCAACCCGCAGACCGGCGAGACCATCCAGATCGCCGCGTCGAACGGCGTGAAGATCAGCGCCGGCAGCAAGCTCAAGGCCGCCGCCAAGTAGGTCAGGCGCCAGCCCGACCGGCTGCGGCTCGCCGCGCCGGTCTCCACGACGGGGACGACCCACCACGGGTCGTCCCCGTCGTCGCGTTCGGGGGCGGATGCTCGACGCGCGCCGCCCGCGCCGAGTTCGCTCCCCGAGCCGCCGCCCCAGGTTGCTCGCCTACCCTGGAGGCGTGACCTCGACCCGCCCGGCCTCGCGCGCGCAGTCCGGCGCCGCCGCGCCGCGCGGGCAGCGCCCCGCGAGCGGGATCGCCACGGCCCGTGGCCTCGGTCTCGGCGCCCTCGCCCTCGCGGCCCTGCTCGTCGCCGCCGTGCTGGCCCTGCTCATCGCCCTCGTGCTCGGCGGCGGGGCCGAGGCCCCGCTCGTTGCCGACCCGGGCCCGGTCGTCCGGTACGGTCTGCCGATCGCGAAGCTCGTCATGACGCTCGCCTCCGCGGTCGCGATCGGCGCCCTGCTGCTCGCGCTCATCGCGCTCGCGCCGGAGCGCCTCGAGTACCATCGCGCCCTCGACGTCGCCGCGGCCGCCGCCGGCGTGTGGACCCTCGCCGCGGTCGTCACCGGCTTTCTCACCTTCCTCAGCGTCTTCCTCGAGCCGGTCTCGCTCGACGCCCGCTTCGGCAGCCTGCTCGCGACCTTCTTCGGTGAGACCGAGCCGGGCCGTGCCTGGCTCTGGACGGTCGTCATGGCCGCGACCGTCACGGTGCTGTGCTTCGCCGTGCGCACCCCGTGGGTGCTCGCCCTCGTCGGGCTGCTCGCGGCGGCGACCCTGTGGCCGGTCGCGCAGCAGGGTCACGCGGGCGGCACGGCCGACCACGACGCCGCGGTCACCGCCGTGTACCTGCACGCGGTGTTCGCCGCGATCTGGGTCGGCGGGCTCGCCACGATCGTGCTGCTGCGCCGCGTGCTCGCCGATCGCCTCCCGGTCGTGCTGGCCCGCTACTCGACGCTCGCGCTCATCGCCTTTGTCGTGGTGTCGGTTTCGGGCCTGGTGAGCGCGCAGCTGCGCGTCGGCGGCCTCGAGGGGCTCGCCACCGGCTACGGCGCGATCCTCATCGGCAAGGTCGTCGCGCTCGTCGCCCTCGGCGGCTTCGGCGCGTGGTACCGGGCCCGCCTGATCGCACGGGTGCAGCGCGAGGTCGCGCCCCGGGCATCCTTCTGGGCGATCGTGGTCGCCGAGCTCGTCGTCATGGGCGTCGCGAGCGGCCTCGCGACGGCGCTCGCGCGCACGCCCTCGCCCGTGCCGGAGGTGCCGGTCGACCAGCTGGCCGACCCGACGCCGGCCGAGATCCTCACCGGGGCGCCGCTGCCGCCGCCGTTCGAGCCGTGGCGCGTGCTCACCGAGTGGGATCTCAACCTGCTGTGGGCGCTGCTGGCCGGCTTCGGCTTGTTCTTCTACCTCGCCGGCGTCGTGCGCCTGCACCGTCGCGGCGACCGCTGGCCGGTGCACCGCACGATCCTGTGGACGACGGGGATGCTCGCGCTCGTGTTCGTCACCAGCAGCGGCATCGCGGTCTACGAGCGCTACCTGTTCAGCGTGCACATGCTCGGGCACATGATGCTGAGCATGGGCATCCCGGTGATGCTCGTGCTCGCGGCCCCAGTGACGCTCGCGGCGCGCGCGATCCGGGTGCGGAAGGACGGCTCGTGGGGCCCGCGCGAGTGGATCCTCGCGATCGTGCACTCGCGCTGGGCCGGCCTCGTCGGTCACCCGATCGTCGCCTCGGTGATCTTCGCGATCTCGCTGCTGGTGTTCTACTACTCGCCGCTGTTCTCATGGGCGGTGAGCGACCACCTCGGCCACCAGTGGATGGTGCTGCACTTCCTGCTCAGCGGCTACTTCTTCGTCAACGCGCTCATCGGCATCGACCCGGCGCCGTACCGGCCGCCGTACCCGGTGCGCCTCATGATCCTGCTGGCGACGATGGCGTTCCACGCGTTCTTCGGCCTGTCGATCATCACGAGCTCGGGCCTGCTGCTGCCGGAGTGGTTCGGCGCGATGGGCCGCGAGTGGGGCGACACCCCGCTCGCCGATCAGGTGCGCGGCGGCGAGATCGCCTGGAGCGTCGGCGAGATCCCGACCCTCGCCCTGGCGATCCTGGTCGCCGTCATGTGGAGCCGCGACGACTCGCGCGAGACGAAGCGGCGCGACCGGCAGGCCGACCGCGACGGCGACGCCGAGCTCGAGGCCTACAACCGGATGCTCGCGGGCCGCGCCGAGCGCGCGCAGCGGGTCGAGCGCACGAGCGCGAGCGGGCCGACCGGCGGCACGAGCGCCTAGCCCTCCTGCTCCGGCGGGTCGATCGTCACGGTGACACCGTCGTCGCCGAGCACGACCGAGCCGCGGATGACCGCCACGACCGCCTCGTCGCGCTCCTCCACGACGCCGTCGATGAGGCGCTGCACGGTCAGCTGCACCCGCACGGTCGCCCCGCCCTCGAGCCGCCACTGGCCCGTGCGCGCCCCGGGCACGACGCTCGTGACGGCCGGCACGGCGACGCGCCACTGCGGCGCCTCGACGAGCCGGTCAGGCACGGCGAGCCCGAAGGGGCAGCCGGCGGGCTGCAGCACGCGCTGGGCGACGCAGTCATCGAGGAACGCGGCGACCTCGCGGTCGACGAGGCGCTTGAGGCGCGGCGACGGCGTGGTCGCCACGACGAGGGGGCGGGCGGCGGATGCCGTGCCCGCCCGGGTGCGCACCGCCTCGCCGTCGAGGTACGGGCTCGCGATCGCGACCTCCACCCGCGCGGGCACGAAGGCCGCGACGCCCTCCACGTCGCCGGCGAGCTCGGTCGTCACGGTGCGGCCGTTGGCGCGCACCCGGTCGTGGCGGTCGGCGCCGACGAGGATGCGCTGCACGGGCGGCTCGGCGAAGCGCCACTGCGTGAACGGCCCGAGCGGTGTCGGCTCGAGCGCGAACGCGACCTCGGCGACGTCGTCGCCGCGCTCGCCGTAACGCGCGATGACGGTGCGCCCGCCCTCCTCGGCGTCGACGACGGCGACGATCGCGACGACGTCGGGCGTGCCCGCGTCGCCGAGGGGCGCGCCGCCCCAGCGCTCGAGGTCGGCCTCGTCGAGCCCGGCGAGCGCGGCCGCGGTCGTGAGGTCGTCGTCGGCGAGGGCGGTGAGGTAGTTGCGCACGAGGCGCTCCGGGCTCGTCGCGTGGGCGACGGCAGCGGCGATCGCGACGATCGCGGCGGCAAGGCAGGCGAGCACGGCTCCTCCCCAGAGCATCCGTCGCCGCGTCATGCGCGACAGCCTAGGTGCGCGCGACGACCGCGCGACGCACGCGGGTACCCTGGCTGGCATGCCCTTGCGACCCGACGCCGGCCTCGCGGCCGAGCAGCGGGCGGTGCTCGAGCTCGTCGAGTCGACGCGCGAGCACGTCTTCGTGACGGGGCGCGCGGGCACGGGCAAGTCGACGCTGCTGCAGGAGTTCCTGGCCACGACCGACCGCACGGTCATCGTGTGCGCGCCGACCGGGGTCGCGGCCCTCAACGTCGGCGGGCAGACGATCCACTCGCTGTTCCGGCTGCCGATCGGGCTCATCGCCGACCAGGAGCTCGAGAACCCGCCGCAGCTGGCGAAGCTGCTCGGCGGGGTCGACACGATCGTCATCGACGAGGTCTCGATGGTGAGCGCCGACCTCATGGATGCGATCGATCGTCGCCTGCGGCAGAGCCGCGCCCGCCCGCACGAGCCGTTCGGCGGCGCGCAGGTGGTGCTCTTCGGCGACCCGTACCAGCTGGCCCCCGTGCCGGGCCGCGACGAGGGCGAGCGCGCCTACTACGCCGACCACTACCGCTCGATGTGGTTCTTCGACGCGAAGGTGTGGGCCGAGGCGCCGCTGCGCATCGTCGAACTGCAGACGATCCACCGCCAGCAGGATGAAGCCTTCCGCCACATGCTCTCGGCCGTGCGGCATGGCGAGGTCACGCCCGAGATCGGGCGCGCCCTCAACGCCGCGGGCGAACGCACCCCGCCGACCGACGGCATCCTGACGCTCGCGACGACGAACGCGACCGTGACGCGCATCAACACGGATGCCCTGCGCCGGCTGCCCGGCGCCGCCAAGACCGCGCGCGCCGACATCGCGGGCGAGTTCGGCGGCCGCGGCGGCTACCCCGCCGACGAGACCCTCGAGCTCAAGGTCGGGGCGCAGGTGATGTTCCTGCGCAACGACACCGCCGGCGACGGCGTCATGCGCTGGGTGAACGGCTCGCTCGGCACCGTCGAGCGCATCGGCAAGACCGTGCACGTCGAGGTCGAGGGCGAGAGCCACGAGGTGCTGCCCGTGGTGTGGGAGAAGTACAAGTACACCTACTCGGCCGCGACGAAGCGCGTCACGAAAGAGGTCGTGGCCGAGTTCACGCAGTTCCCGCTGCGGCTGGCGTGGGCGGTCACGATCCACAAGTCGCAGGGATCGACCTACGACCAGGCGATCGTCGACCTCGGGCCTCGCGCGTTCGCGCCGGGGCAGGCGTACGTCGCGCTGTCGCGCATCCGCTCGCTCGAGGGGCTCTACCTCACGCGCGGGCTGCGGCCGAGCGACGTCATCGTCGACGCCGACGTGCGGCGCTTCATGGCCGACGTCGAGCCCATCATCGGGCGGGCGGTCGAGCGCGCGAGCTGACGGCCTGCGGCGTCGCGGCCTCACGGCGTCACGGCGTCATGCCGTGGTGCCCCTCGCGGCCAGGGGTGGCGAACCGCGGCGCGGCAGGACCGGAGACCTCGGCGGGCTCGGGCTGCTCCACGAGGGTCGAGACAGCGGTGCCGGGCACGAGCCCGGGCTGCACCGACGCCACGGCGGGGGCGGCGACCGCGCCGGCGGCGACGAGCGCAGCGGCGAGCAGCGCCGCTCGATGAGCCGGTCGGCCGGGGCGCGCGGGCACCGCGCGCGGAGCATCCGTCGCCCGCAGTCGACGCGCCGCGAGGCCTGCCACGGTCGCGCCGGAGAAGGCGAGCAGGGCAGAGCCGAGCAGCGCAGGCGTCGCGAGCGCCGCGACGAGATCGGGGCGCTCGAGGCCGTCGGCGAGCGTCAGGGCGCCCGAGAGCACGAGGATCTGCGCGACGACGAGCGCCGCGACCACGCCGGGGCGATCGGCGAGCACTCCGCGCAGCACGAGCGCCGCCGCGATCGCCTCGAGCAGACCGATCGTGCCGATGAGCACCGCCGCGAGCGGAACGATGCCGGAGGCGGCGATCGCGAGGTGGACGACGCCGGCGCCGAGCAGGGCGAGGGCGACGAGGGAGCGGTGCGCGGCGGTCATGCAGGCTGTTCGACGCGCGGCACCGAGCGGATGCCCGTGCTCAGCGAACCGTCAGCGAGTGCGGTCGGCCCCGAACCCCGCGCCGAGCAGGAACGCCGAGGCGGCGAACTGCACGAGCACGTCGCTCGCGTTGAGCGCGAGCACGTTCGCGGGCGTGCCGATGAGGTAGAGCCCGGCGATGCCGAAGGCGAGCAGCAGCGACCCCATCACGCGATTGACGCCGCGCGCCGCCCTCACCGATCGCAGCCCCGGCACGAGCAGCACGGCGCCCGTCGCCATCGTCACGACCGACTGCAGCGGGTTCGCGGTGAACACGATGAGCAGCGGCACGCCCACGGGGTCGAGCGGCGGTCGGCCGAGCGAGACCGCGAACCCCGCGGCGCCGAGCAGCAGGAACCCCACGCCGAACACGACCGCCCAGAGACGGTTCCACGAGAGCTCGGCGAGGCGCACGCCTCCACGCTACCCGCGGCCGCGGGCGGCCGCCGGTGAGTGCGGCCGGTCAGCGCCCTTCGCGCAGCCCGCTCGAGCCGAGCACGCGCTCGACGGTGAGCTCGAGCACGGCTCGCTCGGGGTTGGGGCGCGGCTGCCGGTAGCGCGCGGCGTAGAGCTCGACGGCGAAGGCGACATCGTCGGTATCGGTCGAGAGGCGCACGGGGCCCTCGACCGAGATCCAGCGCGCGCCGTCGACGCTGCTGACGGATGCCCGGCCCGAGCGCTGGGCGTTGACGAACTTCTGCGACCCCCGACTGCCGATGACCCGCACGACGCCGTCTCGCCACGTGAAGCCGACCGGCACCGCGTGCGTGCGCCCGTCGCGGCCCACGGTCGAGAGCGTGCCCAGGTGGCGCTCGGTCACGAACGCGAGCCCAGCATCCGTCAGCACGACCGGTCTCCTTCTCAGCCCCACCGAACGAGCGACCCGAGGCAGGATCCCTGATCCGTCGTAGCCCAGCGGGCGACCCGGATCGAGCGTCATACGATCCGCCGCAGAAGCGGCGGCGGAACAGATAAACACCGAGGGGATGACGGGAATCGAACCCGCGCTATCAGCTTGGGAAGCTGAAGTTCTGCCATTGAACTACATCCCCGAAGAGCCCGAGTCTGACGTGACAGCGGGCTGCTCGCACGACCGAGCTTACCTGCTCCGCGCCGTGACGGAGGCGCGACCGTGGCGCTCCTCATTCATCAGAAGTCACCACGCCATCGGCTGCGATCGATCGACCCGTTCCGATGTCGCCATTGCCGGTATTCCTGACCTTGGCTGAACCCACGTCTCAGTCCATCGGCCGTTGTCGGGCCTGTGGTCGACTGGCTCGACCCCAGCCGTTGCCGAATTCGGTGCGCGCGGGACGGACACGCCGGAACCACGCCGCGGTCGGCACGCGCGTTTCAGCGCCTGTACAGTGATGAAAACGTTCGCGGGAGAACTCCGGTGCCCGGGCCCCGGCTCATCCCGTGTCGTCGGCATCCGGGGGCGTCCTGTCGAACTCGGTCGAATTCTGTTCCCTTGGGAGTCCTTCGTGGCGTCAGCGCATGTCTTCTCTTCTCGAGCTCGCCTGATCGCAGGCGCGTCCGTAGCTGCGATCATCGCCGCATCCCTCACCACCGTTGGCTCCCAGCCATCGAACGCAGCGCCCTCGACGGTGACGCAGACATTCACCTATACGGGCACGATGCAGAACTTCACCGTGCCGAGCGGCATTACGGCGCTGACGGTGACGGTGCGGGGCGGTCAGGGCGGTAACGGCGGCGGAGACGCGACTCCGGCACCCGCTCCAGGCACGTACTTCGGAGAAGTGACAGGTACTATCGCCGTCTCGCCGGGCGACGTCCTTCAGGTCGCGGTGGGCTCCGGCGGGGCCACCGGTCGCTCCTCGACAAACTCCAGCGCTCCGACGGCCCCCGGCGGGAACAACCCGCTCAGCGGGTACGACGGTGGTAACGGTGGCCAGCCAGGGACGAACGGCGCGTCGGGTCAGGGCGGCGCCGGCGGTGCGGCGAGTGTTCTGGTCGTCGATGGCCAGCACATCGTCGCGGCCGGCGGCGGAGGCAACGGCGGGTCAGGGCAGTTCGCGCCAACTCGCGGACGTAATGCGGACGGCACATTCGTCGCGCGCGCCGATGTGACCTCCACGAGCGGTCAGACCGGCATCAACGCTGCCGTGGCATGCGCTCAGTCGACCTGCACCAACGACGACGGAGGAGGCTCCGGAGGCGGAGGCGGAGGCGCCCAGGGTGGCGCACAGGGCCGTATCGAGTTCGGTGCCGGCTCCTCCAATGAGTGGTTCGGCTACGGCGGATCCGTCGGTGATAACGCCACCGGCACGTTCACGAGTCTCCTCACCTCGTACGTCTTCGCTGCGCAGAACAGCGGAAACGGGTCGATCACCATCTCGTACGAGTCGGGTAGCCCCGGGGCGCCGACCGCCGTCCAGGGGTCGCCGGGGGTCGGCTCGGTGAACCTCTCGTGGGCGGCACCCGCCGCCACGGGAGGCGCCGCGATCTCGGATTATGCGGTGCGGTACAGCAGCGATGGCGGTGCCACATGGAGCGCCCCGGTGCTGACCGGGGGCACTGCCCTCTCGACTACGGTGACCGGCCTCACGAACGACACCGCCTACGTCTTCCAAGTTGCCGCTGTCAGTAGCCTCGGAACCGGCGACTTCTCACCGGCCTCAGCGCCGATCACTCCCCGCGCGCTCCCGTCAGCGCCGATGATCACCGCGGTGGCTCCTCGGGATGGCGCACTCGCTTTGACGGTTACGCCGCCGGCGTCCGGCGCTGCCCCGACCGGCTACGAGTACAGGGTCGACGCGGGCACCTGGCTGCCCGCGTCCGGCACCACGTCCCCGATCGTGGTCCCCGGTCTCACTAACGGCGTGACGTACTCCGTCGAGATTCGAGCAACCAGCGATGTCGGTGTCGGCGCAGCGAGCGCTCCCGAGACGGGAACGCCTATCGCCGTCCCGGGAGCACCAACGATCGACAGCGCCAGCGCGACCCGCGGCGAGATCACCGTGACCGTCATCCCCGGGTTCAGCGGTGGATCGCCGATCACGGGCTACGAAGCGGAGCTGAATGGAGGGGGCTGGACACCCGTCGGCACCTCCATCAACCCCTTGCGGCTTGCGGGACTCGCTGACGGCACCTCGTACGAGGTCAAGGTTCGCGCCGTGAACGGCGCCGGTGCGGGAGCCGAGTCGGCGCCGATCACCATCGCGACTCCGGGAGCTCCGGGACCGCTTGCCGACGTGACGGGAACCGCTGGCGACTCACGCGCCATCGTGAACTTCACGACGGGCGGCAACGGCGGATCCGCGATCACCCGCGTCGAGTACTCGCTCGACGGCTCGACCTGGACGCCGACGACGACGGCCGGGCCGGTCACGATCACCGGGCTCACCAACGGAACGCCGTCGACCATCAGGCTGCGCGCAGTGAACGACATCGGGCCGGGTCCGATCTCGTCGGTCACCGTGACGCCGGCCACCGTACCGTCGGCTCCGACCATTCTCGAAGGCTCGGTCGCCGGTCTTGATGGTGCACTTGAGGTGTCCTTCACCGCTCCCTCCTCGGATGGCGGTACTCCGGTCACACGATACGAGTACTCGACCGACGGCGGCATCACGTGGCAACCCCGAGCCGACGGCGAATCTACCGCTAGCCCGCTGAGGATCACCGCGCAGTCGGCGGACGGCAGCACGCCGCTCGAGAATGGCGAGACGTACTACGTAGAGCTTCGCGCACTCAACGCCGTGGGAGCGGGCCCGGCATCATCGGTGGCTCCCGGTGTGCCGGTCGAACCGGCTTCCGCCCCGGTGATCACGGCGGTGCAATCGCAGCCCAGCGCCGTGGCCGTGTCGTTCACTCCCGGGTCGAACGGTGGATCTCAGGTCATCCGCTACGAGTACACGATCGACAACGGCGCCACCTGGAGGACGACCGGCAGTCTCTCCACTGACTTCACTATCGACGGCCTCACCGACGGTCAGCCAGTCTCCGTTCGCGTACGCACGGTCACCTCGGTCGGCAACGGATCCGCGTCAGCGGCCGTGTCCGGGACGCCGGCCTCCGCCCCGGAAGCGCCCACCCTCACCTCGGTGGTGCGGGGTGACCGTGCACTCACCGTCACGGTCGTTGCGGCGGACGATGGCGGCTCAGCGATCACGCGGTGGGAGTACAGCACAGACGGTGGTGCCACCTGGGCGACCGCCCCAGGCGGCGGACCCACGCACGAGCTGACCGCACCCTCGGCTGACCCTGGCGCCCGTCTGCAGAACGGCCTGGGCTATTCGGTGCAGGTGCGCGGGGTCAACGCAGTCGGCGCGAGCACGGCATCCTTGCCCCTGTATTCCGCTCCGGCCACCTCACCACCCGCCCCGACGGTGTCCGCGTCGGCCGGTGACTCCTCGGTGGCGGTTTCGTTCGCCTTCGCCGACGACGGAGGATCGCCGATCACGCGAGTCGAGTACTCGCTGGATGAGGGCACGAACTGGGTCGATTCGGGCACGGTCGCGGGGCCGATCGTGTTGACGGGTCTGACGAACGGCGCGCCAGTGAAAGTCAAGGTGCGTGGCGTCAACGCCATCGGCGACGGCGGCGCGTCGGCGACGGCGAATGCGACACCGCGTACTATCCCCGGCGCCCCGACAGGTGTCGTCGCAGTGTCGAATACGGCATCGGCCGACGTGTCATGGACCCCTCCGACCTCCGATGGGGGCGCGTCCATCACGGGCTATCGTGCGACGGCGTATGCATCGACCACGTCCACGACGCCTATCGAGAGCTGCACCTCAGCCTCCACGACCTGTTCGATCCCTGGCCTGACGAACGGTGTGACCTACTACGTCTCCGTCGTGGCGATCAACGCCGCGGGCGAGAGCGCATCGTCAAGCCCGCGTGCGGCCGTGACACCGCTGCAGCGTCCTGCGGCTCCGACGCTGTCTTCTCTCACACCCGGCGATCGTGTGCTCCGCGCAGCGTTCAGTGCGGGCGCACTGGGGGATGGAACGTTCCTGCGGTATGAGTACACGGTCAACGGGGGCGCGACCTGGGCCGCCCTTCCTGGCTCCTCAAGCCCGTCGACCATCTCAGGCCTGAGCAACGGCACGACCTACACGGTCAATCTCCGCATGATCACGACCGCTGGGCCGAGTCCGGCATCGAACAGCCTCACGGCGTCCCCCTACGGCTTCCCGGCCGCGCCGACGTCTATCGAGGCGGACGCGCGCAGCGGATCGATCGTGGTGTCGTGGGCGGCCGCGGATGCGAACGGCGGGACGATCCTCAACTACACCGCGACGGCATTCAGCGCAGCCTCCGGGGGCTCGACGGTCACCACCTGCACAACGGCCACCCTCACCTGCACTCTCTCGGGACTCACCAACGGGACGACGTACTACGTCTCGGTGCAGACGCAGAACACGGCCGCGATGTACTCCGTGCGTTCGGACCGCGTGGCGGCCACGCCCTCGCTCTTCCCCTCCGCGCCGCGTTCAGTGGCGGCGACGGCTGGCGATGGAGCCGTCTCACTGAGCTGGACGCCGCCCATGGGGCAAGGGGCGAGCGCCATCACCGGATACTCGATCCTCTGCTCGAGCGACGGTTCGCCGTTCACCTCCTGCGGCACCACCGTCGGAACCACGTTCGATGTGACCGGCTTGGAGAACGGGCTCCCGTACCGCTTCCAGATCGTCGCGAGCAACTCTCAGGGCGCCGGCCCGGCGAGTGAGGCAACGGCCCCTGTCACACCGCTCGCCGAGGGCGAGGCGCCGACTTTCGGGACGCCGACCTCCACCGAGAGCGGCTTCGCCGTTCAGATCACGAACTACGACTCCACGGCTGAGTACGTCATCGATGCTCCGACCGGGGTCACGACGTCGCGCTCCGGTGACATCATCACGGTTTCCGGCCTCGCGCCGGGTGGCTCGGCGTCGATCGATGTGACCGTCTCGACTCCGGTATCGCTCCCGGCCACCGCATCGGTATCGGGAACGGCGCTCCTCTCGGGCGTCGCGCCGGTGCTCTCGGTTGCCACACCCATCAACGGCGGATACCAGCTCACGATCTCGAACTTCGACCCTGACGCGACCTATGACCTGGCGGTCGACGGGGCGAATGCGTCGCGCGCAGGGAACATCGTGACCGTGACAGGACTCGCCGTCGGCGCATCCGCGGATATCCGCGTCACGGTACGGAAGACCGGATATGCCGATGCCTTTGCGGTCCGCTCCGGATCGTCGCTCACAGCAGGTACCGCGCCGACCTTCGACACCGCGGTCTCGACAGCGGACGGCTATACGGTCCGAATCGCGAACTACGACCCGACCGCGACGTACAGCCTGGCGATCCGCGACGGGCTGGCCGAGGGCGCGATCGCGGAGGTGACGCGCGCGGGGTCGATCCTCACGGTCACGCGCCTCGAGCCCGGCACCACGGCGACCGTGGAGGTGACGGTTCACGCGCCTGGCGCGCTCCCTGCGAGCGGCGAAGTGAGCGGGCGTGCACTCGAGACGGGGGTCACGCCTCAGCCCAGTGCTCCCGTGCGCGCGGCGAACGGCTTCAGCGTAGTGATCGAGAACTTCGATCCCGACTCGCAATACATCCTCTCGGTGACCCGGGGTACCGCCACCATGATCGGCGACACCGTCTTCGTCACTGGTCTCGACGACGGCGAAGCTGCCGAGCTCTCCATTACGGCTCGTCGCGAGGGCTTCACGGACGTCACCATCACGGTCTCGGGCCGAGCGATGGGTAGCGGAAATGACGGGCCCGGTAGCGGAAGTGACGGGTCCGGTAGCGGAAGCGACGGATCGGAGGACCGCGACAGCGTTGATGCCGGCAGTGGTCTCGCACGCACTGGTGCGTCCTCGGCGCTCCTGCCATGGGGTGTCTCGGGAGGTGCCCTACTTCTCCTGCTCGGCGCACTTGTCGTGGTGTCGTCTCGGCGCAGGCGGAAGGACGCGGCGTGAGAGGCATGAGGTATGTGAGGCCCGCCTCGGGTCTGAGCCCTCGTTGGCAAGTGGCTCTGCGTCTTGGGACGACTCAGCCTGAGGTCAGATCGACCGCAGCCGGACGGCCGTAGCAGAGGCAGAAGCGTATGGTCCGAGAGTCCACGCCGAGAAGGTCCGGCCGCTCGGCGGCCGCGGTGGATGACCTCGAGCGCACCACTGGCAGAACCGCTCCTGTCTCCACGCTTAGCGCGGTCGAACTCGCCGAGGCGGTGCGCGAGCGGATCTCGGCATGGTCGGGGGAGATCGCGAGGCCGCCCCGTCGATAGGCTGAGCCCCATGCTGCTGAGCGATCGCGACATCCGTGCCGAACTCGAGTCGGGCCGCATCGGTCTCGACCCGCTCGAGCGCGCGATGGTGCAGCCCTCGAGCGTGGACGTGCGCCTCGACAGCTTCTTCCGGCTGTTCGACAACCACAAGTACCCCGTCATCGACCCGGCGGAGGATCAGCCCGAGCTCACGCGCCTGGTCGAGGCGAAGGCGGGTGAGCCGTTCATCCTGCACCCGGGCGAGTTCGTGCTCGGCGCGACCTACGAGCGCGTGACGCTGCCCGACGACATCGCCGCGCGTCTCGAGGGCAAGAGCTCGCTCGGGCGACTGGGTCTGCTGACGCACTCGACGGCGGGCTTCATCGACCCCGGCTTCAGCGGGCATGTCACGCTCGAGCTGAGCAACGTGGCGACGCTGCCGATCAAGCTGTGGCCGGGCATGAAGATCGGGCAGCTGTGCTTCTTCCGGCTGAGCTCGCCGGCCGAGAACCCGTACGGCACGGGCAGCTACCTGAACCGCTACCAGGGTCAGCGCGGGCCGACGGCGTCGCGCTCGTTCCAGAACTTCCACCGCACGGAGATCCCGCGCGAGCGCTCGGCCGACTGACGGGGGCCGTTCCCAGCGGCGGATGCTCGGCGCGAGCCGCGACCGCGCGCGAGGTCAGGCGGCGGCGGTGAGCAGCGCCGCGATGCGCTCGATGAGCTCGCGCGAGCTGAACGGCTTGACGATGTAGTCGTCGGCGCCGGCGGCGAAGGCCCGCTCGACGTCCTTCTGCTGCGAGCGCGCGGTGAGCATGAGCACCTTGATGTCGCGGCCGGGGCCGTCGGCGCGCAGCCGCTCGAGCACCTCGATGCCGTCGAGCTTGGGCATCATCCACTCGAGGATGACGAGGTCGGGGCGCTCCTCGAGCGCCAGCTCGAGTCCGCGTTCGCCGTCGCTCGCGCTCATGACCTCGTGCCCGGCGCCGCGCACTCGGTTCTCGAGCAGCAGGAGGACGTCGGGCTCATCCTCCACGATCAGAATCCGCGTCACGATTCCCCTTCCGCTGGTCAGACTCTAGTCTCACGAGTGACACGTGTTCGACCTTTCCGGCGACCGCGTCGCGGGAGGAGCAGCGATGGGTCAGGGCGGCATCGTGACGGAGCTCTGGTTCGCGACCCCGCTGGTGCGACGGAGCGCGATCGTGCTGCTCCTGGCGGCCGCCGGCGTGGTCGGTGCGCTGAGCGTCGCCTTACGGGAACCGGGAGCGCCGGTCGCACCGTGGTGGCCGGCCGCGGGCATTGCGGTGATCGCGGTGCTGGCCTCACGGGGCACGCGCAGTGTCGCGGCAGGAGGGGTGTTCCTCGCCGCGGTGGTCGCGAACGCTGTGCTCGGCCGTGAGCTCGGGCTCACCCTCGGCTACGGCGTGGCCAACGCGGTCGAGGCGCTGGTCGTCGCCCAGTTCGCCTCGCGCGGCGGGCCGGAGGCCCGCATGGACGGCGTGCGCGACGTCGCCCGCTTCGTCGCCGCCGTGGTTCTCGGTGCGGTCGTCATGGGCGTGCTGGGCGGCCTCACCGCCGCGATGGTGGCCGGCGGCTCGTTCCTGACCAGTTTCCTCAGCCTGGTCGCCTCCCATGGCTCGGCGATGCTCGTCATCGCCCCGCTAGCGCTCGTCAGTCGGCGAACGGTGCGCGGGCATCGGCGCCTTGAGATCGTGCTCCAGCTCGTCGTCGTGTTCGTCATCGTCGCGTGGGTGTTCTGGCCGGACAACGCGCTGCCCGTGGCGTTCCTCCCTTTCGTGGTGCTGCTGTGGGCGGCCTTCCGCTTGCCGATCATCGTCGTCGCGATCGAACTGATCGTGGTGGCGGTGCTCTCGACGACCCTCGTCGGCATGGGCGGCGGCGCCATCGGCGACATCGCCCAGACGGATCCGCGCATGGCGCACCTGATCTTGCAGCTGTTCCTCATCGTCCACGCCTGCTCGGCGCTCTTCGTCGCGGCGGCGCGCAACGACTGGGCGAACGTCGTCACGCAGCTCGGTGCGCGGGAGGCGCTGCTGCGCGGCGGCATCGTCAACAGCGACACGGGCATCCTCATCGCGGAGATCACCGACGGGGATCGGCTCCGTGTGGTCGGCGTGAACGCGACCGCGCTCGCTGCGCTCGGGCGCGAGTCGATGCCTCCCACCTGGGGCGTGGTGGGGCTGCGGATGACTCCGGGTCACCCGCTCTTCGGGGTCGAGGAGCTCGATGCGCTCATCCATGCGCGCAAGCCCGGTCGAGTCGAGATCGACCGCGGCGACCTCCGCTTCGACGTCGATCTCGGGCTGCACGAGGGCACCGCGGCCGCGACGGTCATGACGCTCGTGTTCACCGACGTCACCGCGCGCGACGAGCGCGAGCGCCGCGCGCTCGACGCCGCCGAGCGCCTGCGCGACCTCAACCGCCAGAAGGACGACTTCATCGCCTCGGTCAGCCACGAGCTGCGCACGCCGGTCACGAGCATCCTGGGCTTCGCGGAGGATCTGGAGGACGCCCCGCTCGGTGACCGCGAGCGTGTCGCGAGCGAGGTCATCGCGCGCAACGCCCGTCGCCTCGCCGACGTCATCGAGGATGTGCTCGAGCTCGGCAAGCTGAGCTCCGCCAACGCCGTGGCGCGCCCCTCGGTGGCCTTCGACGTCGTCGCGCTCACCCGGCACTGCGCGCAGGACGCCGAGGGTCTCGCCACCGGTCGCTCCGTGCGTGTCGCGGTCGAGGCGCCGGAGGACTCCGTGCCCGTGCGCTCGGTGCCGCAGGATCTCACGCGCGTGCTCGCGAACCTCCTGTCGAACGCCGTGAAGTTCACGCCCAATGGCGAGCACGTCGCCGTGCGCATCGAGTCGACGATCGCCGGCCCGGTCATCACGATCGCCGATCGCGGCCCCGGCATCCCGCCCGCCGTGCTCGACCAGGTCTGGGAGCGCTTCTATCGGGTCTCGGATGCCCAGCACCGCGACGTGCCGGGCACCGGACTCGGCCTGCCCATCGTGCGGGCGCTCGTCGAGCAGCGCCTGGCTGGTTCGGTCGAGCTGCTCTCCGACGGGTCGACGGGCACCACGGCGCGCGTCGCGCTGCCCTGGGATCGCGACGCCGAGCTCGAGCGGCGGGCCTTCGCGGATCCGGTCGACCTCGGCGGAGCATCCGCCGGATCGGCGTCATCGGCAGCCGCCGCGGGCGACGACGAGGCGCTGCCGGTCACCGGCCACGCCTGAGCCCGCTCAGGCCGGGCGGTACTCGCCCTGCCAGGCCTCCAGCTGCCAGCCGAGCCACGGGCTGTAGGCGAAGGGCGTCGCGCCGACGGCCGAGCGCAGCGCCTCCGGCTCGACCCAGGCCCACTCGGCGACCTCGTCGTCGGCGGGCTCGGGGTCGCCCTCGGCGATCGCCGTGAAGACGGGGCAGATCTCGTTCTCGACGATGCCCGAGGCGTCGACCGCCCGGTAGCGGAAGTCGGGCAGCGCCGGGCGCACGTCGCGCACGCGCAGCCCGAGCTCGCGCTCGGCGCGGCGGGCGATCGCCTGCTCGAAGGGCTCGTCGGGCGCCGGGTGGCCGCAGAAGCTGTTCGACCACACGCCGGGCCACGTCGCCTTGCCGAGCGCCCGCCGGGTGACGAGCACCCGCCCGCGCTCGTCGAACACGTGGCACGAGAAGGCCAGGTGCAGGGGGGTGTCGGTGGTGTGCACCGTCGCCTTCGGGGCGAGACCGACGGGCGTGCCGTCGTCGGCGAGGAGAACGACGTTCTCGGGCTTTCCGGTCATGGGTGCGGCTAGTCTGCTCAGGTGGATCGACACGACCAGGTGGCGGTTGCCGCGCAACGCGGAGCCCTGGTCGACGCTGTGCTGGAGCGCTTCTTCAGCCTAGCCAAGAAGCGTGCGAGCCCCCTCGGCTCGTCGTACGAGCACCTCTGGGGTCTGCTCGAGCGCAACACGCAGGGCGGCAAGCGGTTCCGGCCCCGCATGGTCATGGCCGCGTACGCGGGGCTCGGCGGCGACGACATGGATGCCGCGGCCTACGTCGGTGCGAGCTTCGAGCTGCTGCACACCGCGCTCATCGTGCACGACGACGTCATCGACCGCGACTTCGTGCGGCGGGGCATCCCCAACATCTCCGGCACCTACCGCGACCACGCCGTCGGGCGCGGGGCGAGCGTCGAGATCGCCGAGCACCGCGGCGTCTCGGCCGCCGTCATCGCCGGCGACCTCGCCCTGTTCAACGCCTACCGGCTCATCGACCGCAGCGGCGTCACGGGCGCCATGCGCGACCGTCTGCTCGACATCCTCGACGAGGCGATGTTCGCCTCCGCCGCGGGCGAGCTGCTCGACGTCGACCTGTCGATGGCGACCGCGGCGCCGCTCGTCGACGAGATCCTGACCATGGAGCGCCTCAAGACCGCCGTGTACTCGTTCGAGACCCCGCTGCAGGCCGGCGCCGTGCTCGCCGGGGCGAGCGAGGCCACCGTCGCCACGCTCGGTGAGTTCGGTCGTGAGATCGGCATCGCCTACCAGATCGTCGACGACGTGCTCGGCGTCTTCGGCGAGGAGGAGTCGACCGGCAAGACCACGATCGGCGACCTGCGCGAGGGCAAGCGCACCGTCATGATCGCCTTCGCCTGCTCGACGCCCGAGTGGGCGCGGCTGCAGCAGCTCATCGGCGACCCTGACCTCACGCACGAGCAGGCCATCGAGGCGCGCCTGCTGCTCGTGCAGTGCGGCGCCAAGGCCTTCGGGGAGGACCTCGCGCGCGGCTACGCCCAGCGCGCGCTCGCCCGCCTGGCCGAGCCGCACATCCCCGCCGCCCTCCGCGACGAGCTCCACCCCGTCGCCGAGACCGTCCTGAACAGGGTGCGATGAAGCGCTTGAGCCTGTACGACTCCGCCGCCGACGAGGTGGCCGGGGTCGTGATCCGCCGCTACTCGACGTCGTTCGGCCTCGCCTCGCGCCTGCTCGGGCCGGGCATCCGCCAGCACGTCGAGAACATCTACGCACTCGTGCGCGTCGCCGACGAGATCGTCGACGGCGGCGTCGCCGAGGCGGGCCTCGATCAGGCGGCGGCGGGTCGCTACCTCGACGAGCTCGAGGCCGACACGAACCAGGCGATGGAGCACGGCTACAGCGCGAACCTCGTCGTGCACGCCTTCGCCCGCACGGCGCGCGAGGTCGGCTTCGGGCGCGAGCTCACCGAGCCCTTCTTCCACTCCATGCGCATGGATCTCACCGACACCGAGCACGACCAGGCCAGCTTCGACACGTACGTCTACGGCTCCGCCGAGGTCGTGGGGCTCATGTGCCTCCGAGCGTTCCTGCAGGAAGCTCCGCCGAGCCCCGAGCAGAATGAGCGCATGGTCCGCGGCGCGCGGGCCCTCGGCGCGGCGTTCCAGAAGGTCAACTTCCTCCGCGATCTCTCCGCCGATGTCGAAACCCTCGGGCGCAGCTACTTCCCGGGCGTGCGCGTGGAGTCGTTCACGGAGGAGGAGAAGCACCGCTTGCTCGACGACATCGACGACGATCTGCGGATGTCCGCCGCCGTCCTCCCCGACCTCCCGGCTTCCAGCCGTCGCGCCGTCGCCCTCGCCCAGGGCCTCTTCGCCGAACTGGCCGCACGCCTTCGCCGCACGCCCGCGAGCGAGCTCGTGCGGGCCCGCGTGCGCGTGCCCGACCCGGTGAAGCTGCGCATCGCGGCGAGCGTGCTCGCCGGCCGGCTGCCCCAGCCGACGCCGGCGCGTCAGGCGGTGGCGCCGTGAGCCGCGTCGTCGTGATCGGCGGCGGCATCGCGGGCCTCGCGAGCGCGGGCCTGCTGGCGCGCGAGGGCCACGAGGTGACGCTCGTCGAGCAGCGCGAGGCGACCGGTGGTCGCGCGTACTCGTGGGAGTCGGACGGCTTCCGCTTCGACATGGGCCCCAGCTGGTACCTCATGCCCGAGGTCTTCGACCACTTCTTCAAGCTGCTGGGCACGAGCGCGGCCGAGCAGCTCGAGCTCGTGCAGCTCGACCCCGGCTACCGCGTCATCACGCAGGGCCACGACGAGTGGACCGACATCGCCGCGACGCGGGAGGAGAACGTCGCCCTCTTCGAGTCGATCGAGACGGGTGCGGGTGCGAAGCTCGAGCGCTACCTCGACTCCGCCCTCGACACGTACGAGATGGCGAAGAAGCGGTTCCTCTACACGAGCTTCCAGTCGTTCGGGCCACTGCTGACGACCGACGTGCTCAAGCGCACGCCGAAGCTCGTGCAGCTGCTGCTGCAGAACCTCGACTCGTACGTCGCGCAGCGCTTCGACGACCTGCGCCTGCGGCAGGTGTTGGGCTACCCGGCGGTGTTCCTCGGCTCATCGCCGTTCGACACTCCGGCGATGTACCACCTCATGAGCCACCTCGACCTCGCCGACGGGGTGCTCTACCCGATGGGTGGCTTCACGACGCTGATCGAGCGCATCCACGCGGTCGCCGAGCAGCAGGGGGCGAGCATCCGCACGAGCGCGCCCGTCGCGCGCATCCTCGTCGACGAGGCCACGAGGGCCGCCCGCGGCGTCGAGCTCGAGGGCGGCGAGGTGATCGAGGCCGACATCGTCGTCTCGGCCGCCGACCTGCACCACACCGAGACGCAGCTGCTGCCGCCGCAGTTCCAGTCGTACCCGGAGGAGTACTGGGAGCCGCGCAACCCCGGCCCGAGCGCCCTGCTGATGTACCTGGGCGTGAAGGGCGAGCTGCCGAACCTCGAGCACCACACGCTGCTGTTCGCCGCCGACTGGCGCGAGAACTTCGAGGCCATCTTCGGGCCGGGCACTCGCCTGCCCGAGCCGGCCTCGCTGTACATCTGCAAGCCCAGCGGCGTCGACCCCTCGGTCGCGCCCGAGGGCCACGAGAACCTGTTCGTGCTCGTGCCGGCACCCGCCGACCTCTCGCTCGGCCGGGGCGACGTCGACGGCGACGGCGACACGCGCCTCGAGGCCTACGCCGACCGCATCATCGCCCAGATCGCCGAGTGGACCCGCACGCCCGACCTCGCCGAGCGCATCGTGCTGCGGCGCACCTACGGCCCCGGCGACTTCCACGCCGACCTCAACGCCTGGCGCGGCAGCATGCTCGGCCCCGCGCACACGCTCAAGCAGAGCGCGTTCTTCCGCACCGGCAACGTCTCGAAGAAGGTGCGCGGCCTCTACTACGCGGGCGCCTCGACGATCCCGGGCATCGGCCTGCCGATGTGCCTCATCAGCGCCGAGGTGCTCGTCAAGCGGCTCCGCGGCGACACGTCGACGGGGCCGCTGCCCGAGCCCCTCGAGGCGAGCCGACCCGCCGCGGCGCCGGCAGCGTGATCGGCTTCAGCTACCTCATCGCGCTCGCGATCTCGATCACGGGCATGGTGCTGCTCGATCGCCGGTTCGGGCTGTTCTTCTGGCGCGACTGGCGCCGGGCATCCGTCGTGCTGCCGCTCGGGGTGGCGTTCTTCCTCGTCTGGGACGTCTTCGGCATCGCCCTCGGCATCTTCTTCCGCGGGCAGACCGAGTTCATGACGGGGCTGCTCATCGGGCCGGAGCTGCCGATTGAGGAGGTCTTCTTCCTCACCCTGCTGAGCTACAACACGATGAACGCGTACACGGCGGCGGTCGACCTGCTCGGCGGCCGGTGGTCGCGCCGGGCATCCGTCGCCTCGACAGGTGAGGGGGCGGGCGGATGACCTACACCCTCCTCAACGTCGTCTTCCTGGGCGTCGTCGCCCTCGTCGCGATCGCGGCGATCGTCGTGCGCCGGGCGCCGCGCTGGCGCGCGGTGGGTCTCGCCGCCGTGCTGCTGCTCGCGCTCACCGCGATCTTCGACAACGTCATCATCGGCACGGGCCTCGTCGCCTACGACGACGCGCTCATCAGCGGCATTCGCATCGGGCTCGCGCCGATCGACGACTTCGCGTACACCGTCGCGGCGCTCGTGCTGCTGCCCGCGGTGTGGGAGCTGCTGCCTCGGCGCTCGCCGCGGCAGGATGAGCACTCGTGAGCACCCTCGGCCAGCTGCTGCTGAGCTCGCGCCCGCTCAGCTGGATCAACACGGCGTTCCCGTTCGGCGCCGCGTACCTGCTGACGACGGGCCGGCTCGATGTGGCGTTCTGGGTGGGCACGATCTTCTTCCTCGTGCCCTACAACCTCGCGATGTACGGCATCAACGACGTCTTCGACTACGAGAGCGACCTGCGCAATCCGCGCAAGGGCGGCGTCGAGGGGGCGCTGCTCGACCCGCGCGTGCACCGCACGACCCTCATCGCCGCGGTCGTGTCGTGCGTGCCGTTCTTCGTCGTGCTCGTCGTGCTCGGCGACCCGCTGTCGTGGCTCGTGCTCGCGATCAGCATGTTCGCCGTCGTCGCCTACTCGGCGAAGGGGCTGCGCTTCAAAGAGAAGCCCTTCCTCGACTCGATCACCTCGAGCACCCACTTCGTGAGCCCCGCGGTGTACGGGCTCGTGCTCGGCGGGGCGACGTTCACGCCGCAACTGTGGCTGATCCTCGCCGCCTTCTTCCTCTGGGGTGTCGCAAGTCACGCCTTCGGTGCGGTGCAGGACGTCATCGCCGACCGCGAGGGCGGCATCGCCTCGATCGCGACGGTCATCGGCGCGAGGGCGACCGTGCGCTTCGCGGTCGTGTCGTACCTGCTCGCGGGCCTGCTGCTGCTCGGCACCGAGTGGCCGGGCCCGCTCGCGGCGCTCGCCGCGCTGCCCTACGCCGTGAGCACCGCGCAGTGGCGGAACGTCACCGATGACCGGGCGGAGGACGCCAACCGCGGGTGGAAGCGGTTCCTGTGGCTGAACTTCCTCGCCGGGGCGGTCGTCACGATGATGCTGATCGCCTGGGCACTGGGTCGCTGACGGGCACGGAGTCGCTGAACCTCGCGGCGGCGGGCGTCGCCGTCGACTTGTGACAGCGCAGGCCCCATCGCGCACGGGCCGCGTCGAGGTCGGTGCCGGGCGGCACGTCGATCTCCTCCAGCCTGCACGGAACTTCTGCGGCGATCCAGAGCAGGTCGATACCCTCGGTGTGCCGCAGCGGGACCAGCTCGCCGTCGCCCGCCTCGATGAGGGCGCGCACACGACGGTGGAAGATCAGGGCCATCTCCGTTTCGGCGATGTACCTGTTCCCGAAGTAGTGAACGACGTATCCGATGGCCCCCATAGTGGTCGACACCTTAGGTGGCCAGTCACAAGGAATCGAGGGAAACCCTCGAAAACGGAGGGGGCTTGACAATGCACACCTGGCCAGGCAGTGCCTACCCGCTGGGCGCCACGTTCGACGGCAACGGCACCAATTTCGCGATCTTCAGCGAGGCTGCCGAGCGCGTCGAGCTGTGCCTCATCGAGGAGGCGGACGACGGCACCCGCACCGAGGAGCGCGTCGAGCTCATCGAGGTCGACGCCTTCGTCTGGCACGCCTACCTGCCGAGCGTGCAGCCCGGGCAGCTGTACGGCTACCGCGTGCACGGCGTGAACGACCCGGAGACCGGGCGGCGCGCGAACCCGCACAAGCTGCTGCTCGACCCGTACGCGAAGGCGGTGCACGGCCAGATCGACTGGGACGAGTCGCTCTTCCCGTACCGCTTCGAGGCGCCTGACGAATCCAACGACCTCGACTCGCTGCCGCACGCGATGCTCGGCGTCGTCATCAACCCGTTCTTCGACTGGGCGGGCGACCGCAGCCCGCGCATCCCCTACGCGCAGTCGGTCATCTACGAGGCGCACGTCAAGGGCCTCACCCAGACGCACCCCGACATCCCGGAGGAGATCCGCGGCACGTACGCAGCGATCGGGCACCCGGCGATCATCGAGCACCTGCGGCGCATCGGGGTGACGGCGATCGAGCTCATGCCCGTGCACCAGTTCGTGCAGGACAAGCACCTCGTCGACCAGGGCCTCACCAACTACTGGGGCTACAACACCATCGGGTTCCTCGCCCCGCACAACGGCTACAGCGCCAGCGGCGACCGCGGCCAGCAGGTGCAGGAGTTCAAGTCGATGGTGCGCGCCCTGCACGTCGCCGGCATCGAGGTGATCCTCGACGTGGTCTACAACCACACCGCCGAGGGCAACCACCTCGGCCCGATGCTGAGCCTCAAGGGCATCGACAACGCGGCCTACTACCGGCTCATGGATGACGAGCCGCAGTACTACCGCGACTACACCGGCACCGGCAACAGCCTCAACGTGCGCCACCCGCACGCGCTGCAGCTCATCATGGACTCGCTGCGCTACTGGGTCACCGAGATGCACGTCGACGGGTTCCGCTTCGACCTCGCCGCGACGCTCGCCCGCGAGTTCTACGACGTGGATCGCCTGAGCGCCTTCTTCGACCTCGTGCAGCAGGATCCGGTGGTCTCGCAGGTGAAGCTCATCGCCGAGCCCTGGGACATCGGCCCCGGCGGCTACCAGGTCGGCAACTTCCCCCCGCAGTGGACGGAGTGGAACGGCAAGTTCCGCGACACCGTGCGCGACTTCTGGCGCGGCGAGGAGGGCACGCTCGGCGAGTTCGCCGCGCGCATCACCGGCTCGGCCGACCTGTACGAAGCCGACGGCCGGCGCCCCGTCGCGAGCATCAACTTCGTCACCGCGCACGACGGCTTCACGATGCGCGACCTGGTGTCGTACAACGAGAAGCACAACGAGGCCAACGGTGAGGGCAACAACGACGGCGAGAGCCACAACCGCTCGTACAACCTCGGCGTCGAGGGCCCGACCGACGACCCGATCATCCTCGCGCTGCGCGCCCGCCAGGTGCGCAACTTCCTCGCCACGCTGCTGCTGAGCCAGGGCGTGCCGATGATCGCCCACGGCGACGAGCTCGGGCGCACCCAGCAGGGCAACAACAACGTGTACGCGCAGGACAGCGAGCTGTCGTGGGTCGACTGGGCGCGGGCCGACCAGTCGCTCATCGAGTTCGTGGGGTCGCTCGCGCGGCTGCGGCGCGAGCATCCGACGTTCCGCCGCACCCGCTACTTCGACGGCCGCCCGGTGCGCCGCGGAGAGGGCGAGCCGGTGCGCGACATCGAGTGGCTGCGACCCGACGGCTCGGCGATGGACGAGGCGGACTGGGAGTCGGGCTTCGGCCGCACCGTCGGCATCTACCTCAACGGCCAGGGCATCCGGGGGCGGGATGCCCGGGGCGAGCGCATCACCGACAAGCACTTCCTCGTCTACTTCTCCGCCCACACCGAGCCGATCGAACTGACGCTGCCGCCCGCCGAGTACGGCGCGCGCTGGGAGCGGCTCGTCGACACGAGCGGCCTCGGTGACACGGCCGCGGTGCTCGAGGCCGGCGCCACGATGCAGCTCGAGGCGATGAGTCTCGTCGTGCTGCGCGAGCACGTCGTCGTCGAGCCCGTCGTCGACGACGCCGTGGCGCTCTCGCTCGCGCCCGTGTCGATCGACGCCGCCACGACCCCGACGGGAACCCCCGCATGACCCCCGCCCCCCTGCCCCGCTCGACCTACCGGCTGCAGGTGAGCCCCGAGTTCGGGCTCGACGACGTCGCGGCGCTCGCCGACTACGTGCGGCTGCTCGGCGCCGACTGGCTCTACCTCTCGCCGCTGCTGCAGGCGACGCGCGGCTCGATGCACGGCTACGACGTCGTCGACCACGGGTCGGTCGACGCCGAGCGCGGCGGGCCCGCCGGCCTCGAGCGCGCGGCCGCCGCCGCTCGCGAGCGCGACCTCGGCGTGCTCGTCGACATCGTGCCCAACCACATGGGCGTCGCCGACCCGCGGCAGAACGACTGGTGGTGGCAGCTGCTGCGCGACGGCCGCGAGGGCGCCATGGCCGAGGCCTTCGACGTCGACTGGGCGTTCGGCGGCGACCGGCTGCGGATCCCCGTGCTCGGCGACGAGCTCGACGCCGTCATCGCGGCGGGGCAGGTGACGCTCGGCGACGACGCGATCACCGTCTACGAGACCGAGTACCCGCTCGCGGAGGGTTCGGCCGACGATGTCGCCGACCGAGCGTCCGCGACCCCCGAGCAGCTGCGCGCCGTGCTCGACCGCCAGCACTACGAGCTCGTGCACTGGCGCCGTGCGGACGCCGAGCTCAACTACCGGCGATTCTTCGCCGTGAGCACGCTCGCGGCCGTGCGCGTCGAGGTGCCCTGGGTGTTCGAGCGCTCGCACGCCGAGATCGTGCGCTGGGTGCGCGAGGGGCTCGTGCAGGGCATCCGCGTCGATCACCCCGACGGCCTGCTCGACCCGGGCGGCTACCTCGACGATCTCGCCGCCGCCACCGGCCACGCGCCGGTGTGGGTCGAGAAGATCCTGGAGGGCGACGAGCCGCTGCCGAGCTTCTGGCAGGCCGCCGGCACGACCGGCTACGACGCGCTCGCGACGATCGACCGCGTGCTCGTCGACCCGGCGGGGCGCGGGGCGCTCGACGCGCTCGACGCCCGCCTGCGCGCCGAGACCTCGACCGCGGGCCGACTGCAGGAGGCGACGGCGGGCGGCGCGGACGAGCCGCAGCCGCTCGACTGGCACGCGCTCATCCGCCGCACGAAGCGGCGCATCGCCGACACGATCCTGCGCAGCGAGGTGCTGCGCCTCGAGCGCGAGCTGCCGCACGCCTTCCCCGAGGCGGCCGACGCGCTCGCCGAGCTGCTCGCGTGCTTCCCCGTCTACCGCTCGTACCTGCCGGTCGGGGCCGAGCACCTCGAGGCGGCGCTCGCCGCGGCCCGGGCATCCCGCCCCGAGCTGTCGGCCACCTTCGACGCGCTCGCGCCGCTGCTCGCCGACCCGGCCGAACCGGTCGCGCGCCGGTTCCAGCAGACGAGCGGCATGGTCATGGCCAAGGGCGTGGAGGACACGGCCTTCTACCGCTACTCGCGCCTCGCCTCGCTCACCGAGGTCGGCGCCGACCCGGCCGAGTTCGCCGTCGACGTCGACGAGTTCCACCGCCGCCAGGCGCTGCGGCAGGGCTCGTTCCCGGCGTCGCTCACGGCCCTCTCGACGCACGACACCAAGCGCGGGGAGGACACCCGCGCGCGCATCCACGTGCTGTCGGAGGTGCCCGAGGCGTGGGAGCGCCTGCTCGCCGAACTGCGCTCGCGCGCCCCCATCGGCGACGGGCCCTTCGAGAACATCCTGTGGGAGTCGCTCGTCGGCGCCTGGCCGATCAGCGCCGACCGCGCCCACGCCTACGCCGAGAAGGCCTCGCGCGAGGCCGGCACCTCGACGACCTGGACGGAGCCCGACGAGGCCTTCGAGCGGCGCATGCACGACGCGATCGACGCCGTCATCGGCGAAGGAGAGCTGCGCGACCTCGTCGACGAGTTCGTGCAGACGGTCGCGCCGTACGGCTGGTCGAACTCGCTGACGGCGAAGCTGCTGCAGCTCACCGCGCCCGGCGTGCCCGACGTCTACCAGGGCAGCGAGCTGTGGGAGACGAGCCTCGTCGACCCCGACAACCGCCGCCCCGTCGACTACGGTCTGCGGCGCGAGTTGCTCGCGCGCATCGACGGCGAGCACCCGAGCGAGACCCCGGGGTGGATGCCCGAGGTCGACACCGACGGAGCGGCCAAACTGCTCGTCACCTCTCGCGCCCTCCGCGTGCGCCGCGACCGGCCCGAGCTCTTCACCCGCTACGCGCCGCTGCCCGCGATCGGCGAGGCCGCTGACCACGCCCTCGTCTTCGACCGCGGCGGCGCCGTCGCGATCGCCACGCGACTGCCCGTCGGGCTCGAGCGGCGCGGGGGCTGGGGCGAGACCGTGGTCGTGCTGGCGCAGCGCCCCGTCGTCGACGCGTTCACCGGTCGCCGCTACGCCGGCGGCGAGCTGCGCCTGGCCGACGTGCTCGAGCGCTACCCCGTTGCCCTGCTCGTGGAGGTCGAGCAGGATGACCCGGCATGAGCGAGTTGACTGACGCACGAGTCTGGGCACCCCGAGCCGAGGAGGTCGCGCTGCACCGCGTGCGCGCCGGCAGCGCGGAGCGGGTCGCCATGACTCGCGTCGACGGCGACTGGTGGGTCGCGATCGGAGCCCTCGCCGACGGAGACCGCTACGGGTTCCTGCTCGACGGTGACGAGCATCCGCTGCCCGACCCGCGCTCGCGCCGGCAACCCGACGGCGTGCACGGCCTCAGCGCGCTCGACGACCCGGCCGCCTACGACTGGCTGGACGAGAGCTGGCGCGGCCGGCAGCTCGCCGGCTCGATCATCTACGAGCTGCACGTCGGCACGTTCAGCCCCGAGGGCACCTTCGACGGGGCGATCGCGCGCCTCGACCACCTCGTCGACCTCGGCGTCGACCTCGTCGAGCTGCTGCCGGTCAACGGCTTCAACGGCACGCACAACTGGGGCTACGACGGCGTGCTCTGGTACGCCGTGCACGAGGGCTACGGCGGCCCGGCCGGCTACCGCCGCTTCGTCGACGCGTGCCATACGCGCGGCATCGGGGTCGTCCAGGACGTCGTGTACAACCACCTCGGCCCGAGCGGCAACTACCTGCCGCGCTTCGGTCCGTACCTGCATGAGGCCTCGGCGAACACGTGGGGCGACTCGGTGAACGTCGCCCACCCCGAGGTGCGGCGCTACGTGCTCGACAACCTGGCGATGTGGTTCGACGACTTCCACGTCGACGGGCTGCGGCTCGACGCGGTGCACGCGCTCGTCGACGACTCGCCGCAGCACATCCTGCAGGCGATGGCGGAGGAGACCGACGCGCGCTCGGCCCACCTGCGCCGCCCGCTCACGCTCATCGCCGAGAGCGACATGAACGACCCGCGGCTGATCCTGCCGCGCGAGGCCGGCGGCTACGGCCTCACCGCGCAGTGGAGCGACGACCACCACCACGCCATCCACGCCGCCGTCACCGGCGAGGCGAGCGGCTACTACGCCGACTTCGCGACGGCGGATGCTCTGCCGAAGACGTCGACGCAGGGCTTCTTCCACGACGGGTCGTACTCGTCGTTCCGCGAGCGCGCGCACGGCTACCCCATCCCGGCCGAGGTGCCGATGTGGCGCCTGGTGACGTTCGCGCAGGATCACGACCAGATCGGCAACCGCGCGGCGGGCGACCGGCTCTCGCAGTCCCTCGACGAGGAGGACCTCGCCGTCGCCGCCGTGCTCAACCTCACCTCGCCGTTCACGCCGATGCTGTTCATGGGCGAGGAGTGGGGAGCGCGCACGCCCTGGCAGTTCTTCACCTCGCACCCCGAGCCCGAGCTCGGCCGCGCCACCGCCGAGGGGCGGCTGGCCGAGTTCACGAAGATGGGGTGGGACGAGTCGGTCGTGCCCGACCCGCAGGATCCGGCGACCTTCGAGCGCTCCAAGCTCGACTGGAGCGAGCTCGACGAGCCCGCCCACGCGCGCCTGCTCGCGCTGCACCGGGCGCTCATCGCGCTGCGGCGCCGGCTGCCCGAGCTCACCGACCCGCGCTTCGAGCACACCCTCGCCGCGGGTGAGGGCGATGACGGGCTCGCGGTGTTCCGCCTCGATCGCGGGGCGGGCATCCAGTCGCCGCACGGCGGCATCGTGAGCGTGTGCGTCGCCCTGCGGCAGGAGGCGTCGTTCGACGTCGGCGAGGCGGCGCACCTCGAGCTGTCGACGACGGCGGATGCTGCGCTCACGGGCGGCGTGCTGACGCTGCCGGCGCGCTCGGCCGCGGTCGTGCGCGTGCGCGCGCCGCGCGAGGGCTGACGCCGCCCGCCGCCCGCTACAGCCCGCCGCCGACGCCGATCGCGACGAGCAGCAGCACCGGTGCGAGACCGAGCACGATGCCGACTCCGAGGGCCAGGGTGCAGATCGCCCGACCGCCCAGGCGCGGCGCGCGCCGCAGCCCGCGCGCGGCGAAGACGACCGTGACGACGGCGAGCGCGGCCGCGAGCGCCAGACCGGCGAGCAGCACGGTCGACTGGTCGACCCCCGGCAGCCGCACGAGCCCGCTCGCCGCGACCGACTGCCCCGCGAAGCCGAGCAGCGTCAGCGCGATGCCGACGCGGGCGACGTGCGCGTCACGGTTGGGCCCCGGCCGCATCGAGCGGGCGGCCGCCGGGCTCAGCGCCGAGAACGGCTGCGGCTCGCGCGCGCTCGGGCCGATGAGGCGCTCGCCGTCGAAGCAGCGCTCGAAGCCCGGGCGCTCCGGGTCGGGCTGCCAGCCGGGGCGCGCGCCGTCGAGGTCGTCCTCGTCGTCGTCGGGGTACGGGATGCTCACGCCCCCGATTCTCGCGCGCCTCGGCTGGTCATCGGCTCGGGCCGACGGCCGCTACAGCTCGTACGGCGTCGCCAGCTCGGCCGGGTAGTCGCCCCGCGCCGTGAGCTGCTCGGCCGTCGCCGCCAGGTGCGCGAGGGTCAGGCCGAGGATCTGCGGGCCGAACGAGATGCGCCCGACGCCGAGCTCCGCCAGACGGGCGAGCGAGATGTAGCCGGGGTGCGCGAAGACGGCGACGGGCGCGCGAACGGCGGCCACCGCATCCGCCACCATCGTCTCGTCGCGCAGACCGAGCACGAACGCGCTCGTCGCGCCGGCGTCGACGTAGGCGTTGGCGCGGTCGATCGCCTCCTGCCACGCGTCGGGCGAGCCGGCGAGCGTGTCGGTGCGGGCGTTGATCGCGAGCGGCACGCCCGCCTCGTCGGCGGCCGCGCGAGCGGCGGCGACGCGCGCGGCCGCCTCCGCGAGCGGGCGGCGCTCGCTGCGCGCGCCGGCGAGCGAGTCCTCGATGTTGAGGCCCGCCGCGCCCGCCTCGATGAGGCGCGCGACGTTCGCGCGCACGCCGGCCGCGTCGGGCGCGTAGCCGCGCTCGAAGTCGATGCTGACGGGCAGATCGGTGGATGCCGTGATGCGGCCGGCCGCGGAGAGCGCCATGTCGACGGTCATGCCCTCGCCGTCGGGCACGCCGTGGGCGAAGGCGACCGCGTGGCTCGCCGACGCGAGCGCGCGCACCCCCGGCGTGCGGGCGACGATGCGGGCGGTGATGGCGTCCCACACGTTGACGACGATGAGCGGGTCGCCGGGCACGTGCAGCGCGGCGAGCTGCGCGGCCTTCTCGGCGGTCGAGGGGCGAGAGGAGGTCGAGGCGTCGGTCATGCGCTCACTCTGCCAGCACCGCGGCGACTCCGCGCGGTGCGGCGCCTAGCCCGCGCGGTCGCCGAGCTGCGCGTGGGCGCCCGGCTTCACGAACAGCATGAGCACGAGGCCCGCGGCGAGGATCACGACGATGCCGAGCACGCCGAAGATCGTCGCGCCGAACCACGTGATGAAGGCCGTCCAGAGGGCGGGGGCGAGGAAGCTCGCCGCGCGACCCGTCGTCGCGTAGAGGCCGAAGATCTCGCCCTCGCGCCCCGCCGGGGTCACGCGCGCGAGCAGCGAGCGGCTCGCCGCCTGCACCGGGCCGACGAAGGCCGTCAGGGCGAGGCCGAAGATCCAGAACACGAGCTTGCCCTGGCCGGAGAGCGCGAACACCACGAGCCCCGAGACGACGAGCCCGCCGAGGGCGAAGAGGATGACCGCGCGGGCGCCGAACCGGTCATCGAAGCGCCCGGCGATGATCGTCGAGACGCCCGCGATGAGGTTCGCGCCGATGCCGAACGCGACCACCTCGAGGAACCCGAAGCCGAACGAGATGCTCGCCAGCACCGCGCCGAACGTGAAGACGCCGGCGAGCCCGTCGCGGTAGACGGCCGAGGCGAGCAGGAACCAGAACGTCTGACGGCTCTCGCGGAAGATGCGGGCGATCTCGCGGCCCAGCAGCACGTAGGAGCGGAAGAAGCCGACGCGCTCCCGACCGGGAGGGGCGGGCGCCTCGGGCACGTGCCGGAAGATCGGGATCGAGAAGACGATCGTCCAGATCGCGCAGCCCAGCGCGACCAGGCGGAACGGCAGGCCGCCGTCCTCCGGCAGGCCGAACCAGTCGAACGCGTACGCGACGACCACGAGCACGAGCGCGATGATGCCGCCGAGGTAGCCGAAGCCCCAGCCGAGACCGCTCACGCGCCCGACGGTCGTCGGCGTCGACACCTGCACGAGCATCGCGTTGTAGTTGACGCCCGCGATCTCGCTGAACACCGAGCCGGCGGCGATGAGCGAGACGCCGAGCCAGAAGAACGCCGGGTCGGCCTCGACGAAGACGAGCAGCGCCATGCAGACGACGAGCAGGGCCGTCGAGACGCCGAGCCAGACCTTGCGACGACCCGCGGCATCCGACCGCTGACCGAGCACGGGCGCGACGACGGCGATGAGCAGGCCGGCGATCGTGATGCCCAGGCCCAGGCCCGCGGCGAGGTCGTCGAGCGCGGCCACGTAGGCGGGGTCGTCCTCGCCGAGCGCGACGATGTCGGCCGGCAGGAACGCCTCCGTCGTCAGGTACAGCGCCGTGAAGATGAAGGTCAGGATGACCGTGTTGAAGGGCTGCGTCGCCCAGTCCCACAGCGCCCACGCCCGGATCTGCCGCTTGGGCACCACGCGGTCGGGGTCGAGGTCGAGCCCTGCCGCGGCGACCGCGCCCGTGCGGGCGATCGTGGGCGGAGGCTGCACGAGGCCGGCGTCGTCGCCGGCGAGGTCGTCGCTCATGCGCTCACGGTAGCCCCGGCGAGCGAACAGCGGGTGACGCGCGCGTGCGCGTGTTCGGCGGCCGCCCAGGGCTGGCGCGGTGCGGTCGAGAGGGCCGCGGGCGTCGCGGTGCGCTGCAGCGCGGGCCGGTGCGCCCGGCGCACACACCACTGTTCGGGGCATGCACTGCGCCGCCGGGCGTGGTGTGTGCCGTGAACCGCAGGGTGTGCGGCGTGCACGGCCGCGGCGGCCGCGGCGGTCTCGCGGCGCTGGGGGCCGCCAAGCCTGAGTGTTGAGCCAGAGCGGCGCAAGTTTCCGGCGCTCGACTTGACACGGGGCATCCGTCATCTCAAACTTGACAGTGCGCGACTCAAGTTCTGTCGCTCACCCGATCTCAGAAGGAGCAATCCCCATGGCCCGTGCCGTCGGAATCGACCTCGGAACCACCAACTCCGTCGTCTCCGTGCTCGAGGGTGGCGAGCCCACCGTCATCGCCAACGCCGAAGGCTTCCGCACGACCCCGTCGGTCGTGGCCTTCACGAAGGATGGCGAGGTGCTCGTCGGCGAGACCGCCAAGCGCCAGGCCGTGACCAACGTCGACCGCACGATCGCCTCCGTCAAGCGCCACATGGGCACCGACTGGAAGAAGGAGATCGACGACAAGAAGTACACCGCGCAGGAGATCTCGGCCCGCACTCTCGCGAAGCTCAAGCGCGACGCCGAGCAGTACCTCGGCGAGAGCGTCACCGACGCCGTCATCACCGTGCCGGCCTACTTCAACGACGCTGAGCGCCAGGCCACGAAGGAGGCCGGCGAGATCGCGGGCCTCAACGTGCTGCGCATCATCAACGAGCCCACTGCGGCCGCCCTCGCGTACGGCCTCGACAAGGGCAAGGAGGACGAGCTCATCCTCGTCTTCGACCTCGGTGGCGGCACCTTCGACGTCAGCCTGCTCGAGGTGGGCAAGGACGACGACTTCTCGACCATCCAGGTGCGCGCGACCGCCGGTGACAACCGCCTCGGCGGCGACGACTGGGACGGCCGCATCGTCAGCTACCTGATCCAGCGCTTCAAGGAGACGACCGGCGTCGACGTCAGCAACGACAAGATCGCCAAGCAGCGCCTCAAGGAGGCCGCGGAGCAGGCGAAGAAGGAGCTCTCGAGCTCCATGAGCACCAACATCCAGCTGCCCTACCTCTCGCTCACCGAGAACGGCCCCGCGAACCTCGACGAGACCCTCACGCGCGCCAAGTTCGAGGAGCTCACGAAGGACCTCCTCGAGCGCACCCGCAAGCCCTTCGAGGACGTCATCCGCGAGGCCGGGGTGAAGGTCAGCGACATCGCGCACGTCGTGCTCGTCGGCGGCTCGACCCGCATGCCCGCGGTCACCGACCTCGTGAAACAGCTCACCGGCGGCAAGGAGCCCAACAAGGGCGTGAACCCGGATGAGGTCGTCGCCGTCGGCGCGGCCCTGCAGGCGGGCGTGCTGAAGGGCGAGCGCAAGGATGTCCTGCTCATCGACGTCACCCCCCTGAGCCTCGGCATCGAGACCAAGGGCGGCATCATGACCAAGCTCATCGAGCGCAACACCGCCATCCCGACCAAGCGCAGCGAGACCTTCACGACCGCCGACGACAACCAGCCGTCGGTGGCCATCCAGGTCTTCCAGGGCGAGCGCGAGTTCACGCGCGACAACAAGAACCTCGGCACGTTCGAGCTGACCGGCATCGCGCCGGCTCCGCGGGGCATCCCCCAGATCGAGGTCACCTTCGACATCGACGCCAACGGCATCGTGCACGTCTCGGCGAAGGACAAGGGCACGGGCAAGGAGCAGTCGATGACCATCACGGGCGGCTCGTCGCTCGCGAAGGAGGACATCGAGCGGATGATCCGCGAGGCCGAGGAGCACGCCGCCGAGGACAAGGCGCGTCGCGAGGCCGCCGAGGTGCGCAACAGCGCCGAGCAGCTCGCGTACTCGATCGACAAGCTCATCAGCGAGAACGCCGACAAGCTGCCCGACGACGTCAAGAGCGAGGTGCAGGCCGACGTCGACGCGCTCAAGACGGCGCTCGCGGGCACCGATGACGAGGCGGTCAAGACCGCCTACGACACGCTCAACGCGTCGCAGACGAAGCTCGGCGAGGCCATCTACGCGGCCTCGCAGAACGAGCAGACGGATGCCACGGCCGGCGCCGAGCAGGGCTCGAGCTCGAGCGATGAGGACGTCGTCGACGCCGAGATCGTCGACGACGAGGACGACAAGGACAAGAAGTAGTCATGGCGGCCCGCAAGCGCGACGACAGCGGCGACGAGCAGAAGCCCGTCATCAAGCGTCGGCGCCGTGTCGACGACGAGACCGGCAAGGTCACCGACCTGCCCGTCGACGGTTCGGAGCCCACGGCTGGGGAGGCCGACGCCTCGGCCCCCCTCGCTGAGGACGGCGCCCCGACCGACGCCGAGACGGTCGAGGACCTCTTCGCGGTCGAGGATGCCGACGTCGAGGTCTCGGGGTCGGGCGCGAGCCTCGACGCCGACATCGACCGCATCCTCTCCGAGGCCGGCCAGAAGGAGATCGCCGAGTACCGCGATCGCGCCGCCCGCGCGGAGGCGGAGCTCGCGAACTTCCGCACGCGCGTCGAGCGCGACCGGCAGGCCAACCGCGAGGCGGTCATCGCCGAGGTGATCCGCACGCTGCTGCCTGCGATCGACGACCTCGACCGCGCCGAAGCGCACGGCGACCTCGCCGGCAGCCCGCTCGAGCTCGTCGCGCAGAAGCTGCGCGCCGGCTTCGAGCGCTACGGCCTGGCGAAGGTCGGGGAGGTCGGCGAGCCGTTCGACCCGACCCGGCACGAGGCGCTCGTGCAGCTGCCGAAGCCCGACGTCACGAGCAACGTCGTCGGCGACGTCGTCGAGGTCGGCTACGTGCTCGGCGAGCGGCTGATCCGGGCCGCCAAGGTCGCCGTCTTCACACCAGAGGGGTAGGGGTCGCATGGCCAGCAACGACTGGTTCGACAAGGACTTCTACAAGGTGCTCGGCGTCTCGAAGGATGTCAGCGACGCCGAGCTGAAGAAGGTCTACCGCAAGCTCGCGCGTCAGTACCACCCCGACTCGAACGCCGGCGACGCCGCCGCCGAGGCGCGCTTCAAGGAGGTCAGCGAGGCGTACGCGGTGCTCTCCGATCCGCAGGAGCGCGCCGAGTACGACCAGCTGCGCGCCATGGGCTCGGGCGCCCGCTTCACCGCGGGCGGCGCTCCCGGCGGCTTCGAGGACGTCTTCGGGGGGATGTTCGGCGGCGCGGGCGGCCGACGCGCGCAGGCGGGAGGCTTCGAAGACATCTTCGGGAGCATGTTCGGCCAGCAGTTCGGCGCGGGCGGAGCATCCGGCTTCTCGCGGGGCCCGCAGAAGGGCCGAGACCGGACCGCGCAGGTGACTCTCGACTTCGACACCGCCATCCACGGCGACACCGTGCAGCTCGAGCGCGCCGGTGGGCGGCCGCTGTCGGTGAAGATCCCGGCGGGGGTCGCCGACGGGCAGAAGATCCGCCTGCGGGGCAAGGGCGAGCCGAGCATGACCGGCGGCGAGCCGGGCGACCTCGTGCTCACGGTCTCGGTGCGCAAGCACCCGGTCTTCACGCGCGACGGGCTCGACCTGCGGCTCGACGTGCCGGTGACCTTCCACGAGGCAGCGCTCGGGGCGACCATCGAGGTGCCCACGCTCGGCGGCGAGACCGTCAAGCTGCGCGTCGCCCCCGGCACGCCGAGCGGGCGCGTGCTGCGCGTGAAGGGCCGCGGCGTCACGACGGCGAAGGGCACGGGCGACCTGCTGGCCACGGTGCAGGTCGCGGTGCCCGCCAACCTCAGCGCCGACGCCAAGAAGAAGCTCGAGGCCTTCGCGAAGGCGCTCGGCGACGAGAATCCGCGCGACGACCTGCTCGCCAGGGCCAGGGGCTAGCCGCATCATGGAACCGGGCCGACGGGAGGGGGCGCGCTGATGGACGAGACCACGCCGCTGTTCGCGATCGCGGTCGCCGCCGAGCTGGCGGGGATGCACCCCCAGACCCTGCGCCAGTACGACCGACTCGGACTCGTGTCGCCCACCCGCACGGCAGGCCAGAGCCGGCGCTACTCGATGCGCGACGTGGTGCAGCTGCGCGAGATCGCGCGGCTCGGCGCCGAGGGGCTCAACCTGGAGGGCATCCGGCGCATCCTCGAGCTCGAGAACGAGAACCGCGCCCTGCGCGATCGCGTGCGCGAGCTCGAGTCGGCCCTCGCCGACGAGCTGCTCGCCAAGCCCGGCCGTCGCGTCTTCGCGGCCGGCGCCGAGGGCGAGGTCGTCACCCTGCGCGCGGGCACCCGCACGCAGAAGGCGAACCAGCTCGTCGTGTGGCGGCCGCTGCGCCGCAGCTAGGCGGTCGCGGCGCTCGCCGGGGTGCCGGTGGCGTCACTGGCCAGCGCCGCGACGCCCGCCTCGGCGAGCGGCAGCCGCACGGTGAAGCGCGTGCCGCCGAGCGGTGAGTCGCCGACGTCGATCGTGCCGCCCATGAGCTCGACGAGCGAGCGCACGATCGAGAGCCCGAGCCCGGTGCCCGGCGCCGTGAGCTTCTGCTCGTCGCTCGAGCGGTAGAAGCGCTCGAAGACGTGCTCGCGGTCGGCGAGGCTGATGCCGATGCCGGAGTCGTCGACGGTGAGCACCGCCTCGGCCCCGTCGATGCTCGTCGTGAGCACGATCGAGCCGCCGGCGGGCGTGAACTTGATGGCGTTGGACAGCAGGTTCATGATCACGCGGGCGACCGAGTTCTCGTCGCCGATGACGAGCGGGTCGGCATCCGTCAGCCGCGGGTCGATGCTGACCTGCATGGTGCCGGCGGTGCGGCACTGATCCTGCGCGGCCTCGGCGACGACCCGGTTGAGGTCGACGGCGCCGCTCGAGCGCACCGGGTTGGGGGCGGTCATGCGCCCCAGCTCGAGCAGCTGCTCGACCATGCCGGCCAGGCGGTTGGCGTTGCGCACGATGACCTCCGTGTGCTCGCGGCCGCGGTCGTCGACGAGCTCGTCGAGTTCCTCCGCGAAGCCGAGGATGCTCGTGATCGGCGTGCGCAGCTCGTGGCTGACGGCGGAGACGAAGTCGTCCTTGTGCCGAGCGAGCGCGCGCAGCTCGTCGGCGACAGCCCGTTCGCGGTCGATCGCGTGCGCCATCGCCTCGCGCGCGGCCGCATGGTCGCTGACATCGATGAGCTGGATGCCCGCCACGCGCTCCCCGCGGGGCGAGGGCACGAGGCTGCCGAAGACCTGCCAGGTGCGGCCGTCGGGCAGGGTGAACTCGCGGCTGAGGTCGCCGCCGGGCTCGTCGAGCCAGTCGCCGACGATCTGCGGCAGCCAGCCGCGCTCCACGAGTTCGGCGGCCGTCGGATTCGTCTCGAGCACCTGCAGCGGTCGGCCCGCGGCGGCGCGAACGATGAGGAAGCCGACCTGGGCACCCAGGAACCCTCCGCGCATGAGGGCGGCGCGTCGCTCGCGATCCTCCGCGAGCAGTTCGCGCTCGCTGCGCACGACGGCGAGGAAGAGGGTCGTGATGGCCGCCGACAGCATGAACAGCTGCACGATGATGCCGGGTGCCGGCACGCCCTGCGCGACGGCTGACGGGCCGCCGCTGAGCACGGCGACGGTCGGCACGATCGCGGCGACGACGATGAGCTCGCTCACCACGAACGCCGGGGTGAACCGCGACGCCGCCCACGCGAAGAGCGGAAACAGCGTGAACAGCAGCGGCACCGGCAGCAGCGGCGAGAAGATGACGAAGGCGAGCGCGATCGTGAGGGTGAGCTGCAGCACGCCCTCGATCACGCGCGCCGCCCGGAGGCGCCGCTCGCCCCGCGGCAGCGCGAGCGGCACGAGGGCGATCGGCACGATGAGCAGTAGCGCCGAGGCGTGCGAGGGCACGAGGGAGACGAACGAGCGCACGGGGTCGAGCCCGGCGAGCCACCACAGCGTGACGGCGCCCTCGATGCCGATCGTCACGACGGCGGCGAGCACGGCGAGCAGGAATCGCCCGAACCCGCGCATCGTGGCCAGGAGGGTGCCCTCGGTCTGCGGGCCGAGCACGCGCACGAAGACGACGAGCTCCACCACGAGGATGACGGCCCCGGTGAGCGCGAAGCTGAGCGGCCGCCCGACGGCGAGGTTCGAGAGCAGTCCCACGGCGCTGACCAGCAGGAACACCTGCCAGCGCGGGCCGCGGTAGAGCAGGTAGATGAGGGCGCCGATGCCCGCGGCCGGCCACCACAGCGCTACACCGGCTCCGGGCGCCGTGAGGGAGAGCGAGGCGAAGCCGACCAGAAAGCTGAGGAGCGAGAGTCCGCCGATGACGGCGACTTGGACGGGCACGCTCCACGTGTGGGAGCGACCGATGAGCGTCGGGGCGACGAGGGCCGGACCGGCGCCCTCCGCAGCAGCCCCAGTTTGCTGAATGGGCTTCATGGGCTGAGACTAGACCCGGCAGCGCCCTGCGACGAGGAAGGGGCCGGGGTTCATGGCACGCGTGCTCATCGCGGAGGACGACCCGGACATCCGGGCCCTCGTCGCGCGCCGCGTCAGTCAGCTCGGCCACGACATCGTGGAGGCCGCCGATGGCGACTCCGCCCTCGCGCTGACGCTCGCCGAGCACCCCGACCTCGTCGTGCTCGACTGGATGATGCCGCGTCGCAGCGGCATCGAGGTGTGCCGCGCGATCCGAGCCGACGACGTGGTGGGGCGCACCAAGATCGTCATGCTCACGGCGAAGGCGCACGAGGACGACCTCGCGAGCGCGTTCGGCGCCGGCGTCGACGACTACGTCATCAAGCCGTTCCGCGGGGCCGATCTGCAGCAGCGGCTCGCGGCGCTGCTCGACGCGCGCTGAGCGCCGCCGCCGGGTAGCGTGACCGGGTGGTCACGGAGGGTTCGGCCGAGCGCGCGCTCGAGACGACGCTCGCCGCGCTACGCCGCCGCCCCGACGTCGAGGCGCTCGAGCTGCACGCGCACGACGCGGCCGACCGTCTGCTGCTCGAGCTGGCCGCCGCGGAGCACGCCGACGCGCTCGTCGACCGCGAGGTCGTCGTGGTCGGCGACACGCACGGCGCCCTCACGCTCGGGGCGCTCACGCTGGGGGCGCGCCACGTGCGCGTGCACCAGGATTCGCTCGTCGCCGAGCGCGCCCTCGACGCGAACGCCGCAGCGCTCGGGCTCACCGCGTTCTCGCACCACCCGCTCACCGAGGTGGCGTCGGCGGATGCCCGCCTCGCCCTCGTGCGCCTGCCTCGCGCCCTCGACGCCCTCGATGCGATCGCGCGCGAGGTCGCCCGCGGCACCGGCCCCGAGCTCGCGCTGCTCGCGGGCGGCATGGTGAAGCACATGAGCCTCGGCGCCAACGACGTGCTGCGCGGCGTCTTCGGACGGCTCGACGTGAGCCTCGCGCGGCGGAAGGCGCGCGCGCTGGTGGCGCGGCATCCGCGGCCCGCCGGCGAGCTCGGGGCGCTCGAGCCGGCGCGAGCGCGCGACGCCGACCTGGGGCTCGAGGTGGTGGCGGTGCCGGGGGCGTTCGCGGGGGCATCCGTCGATATCGGCGCGCGAGCGCTGCTGGCGGTGCTCGACCGTGCACCGCGAGTCGGCGAGGGCGGAACGGCCATCGACCTCGCCTGCGGCACCGGGCTCATCGCGACGGCGCTCGCGCGCCTCAACCCGGCCGCGCGCGTCATCGCCAGCGACGTTTCCGCTGCGGCGGTGGCGAGCGCGCGGCTGACCGCGGCGGCGAACGGCGTGCGCATCGACGTGCTGCAGGATGACGGGCTCGGCGCTCAGCCGGATGCGAGCGCCGACCTCATCGCACTCAACCCGCCGTTCCACGTGGGGGCGGCCGTGCACACGGGCATCGCGCACCGGCTGTTCGACGAGGCGGGGCGCGTGTTGCGGCCCGGCGGTGAGCTGTGGACGGTCTGGAACTCGCACCTGCGCTACGCCCCCGCCCTCGAGCGAGCGGTCGGGCCCACGCGTCAGGTGGCGCGCGGGCCCAAGTTCACCGTGACGGCGTCGCGCCGCCGCTGAGCGGGGGGCGTCGACCGGGGACGCGTCGGCGAGGACCTACGCCGCCGGCTGGCGCGTCGCCTCGGCGAGCTTCTGCCGCAGCTGCTCGGCGGTGAAGTGCGGGATGTACCCCGGGGTGTCGCGCTCGATCCGCCAGCTCTCGGCCAGGCCGCCGCCGTGCACGACGTCGAAGCCGATCGCGTCGATGAGGTCGCTCACGCGCTCGACGGCGGCGAGGTCGTCGCCGTAGACCGCGAGCGCGCGGCGACCCTCGGTGCCGGGAGCCTGCGCGTGCTCACTGATCTCGCCGGCCGGGATGTGGTTGAACGCCTTGACGACGCGCGCGCCGGCGAAGTGGTGCGCGACGAGCTCGGAGGTGGTGGTGCGCGCCTCGTCGAGCTCGACGATCTGCCCGTCGCGCTGCGGGTAGTAGTTGTTGGTGTCGATCACGATGCGCCCCTTGAGCAGGTGCGCGGGGATGTCCGTGACGGCCTTCAGGGGAATGGTCACGACGACGAGCTCTCCCGCCTGCGCGGCCTCCTCGACCGTGCCCGCGGTGGCGCTCGCCGCGCTGCCCGCTGCGCGCGCCTGCGCGTCGACCTCGGCGACGAGCGCGCCGAGCGTCTCCGGCCCGCGCGAGTTCGCGACGACGACGTCGTGGCCGATGCGCGTGAACGCGCGGGCGAGCTGGGAGCCGATGTTGCCTGATCCGATGATGCCGATGGTGGTCATGCGAGGGTCAAGGCGCTGTCGGGCGCACGCATTCCGCGATGGAGGGACTGCTCAGGCCGCGGGCACCTGGCGACGCTCCGTCTGCTGCTCGTCGTCCTGGTGCCGCGCACGCCCGCCCGCGCCGGTCGCGTGCTCCCGCCGTCGGCTGCACAGCGTTCCTGTCGCGGAGACTCTGCGAACGGCGGAATCTCGCGAATGGACTTCACGATGTTCCGCAATTCGGAGAGTCGGCCAGGTGCCCTCTCTTGTCGAGGTCGCGAGCAGTCGAGCCGGGCGACCGAGAAGCACTGCATTCCGCGCGTTCGCCGTGAGCGTGCAGGCTCGCTGGCGCTCCGCGCCATCCCGGTCGTAAACTTGAGTCACGCAGACTCAACTTGTGAGCCCGCGCCCCGTCCACCCCGTCCAGAGGACCGACACGCACATGGCGAACATGCAGGGCGCCCCCTCGAGCCAGGAGCAGCAGAAGACCGCGCTCGAGCAGTACGGCGTCAATCTCACCGAGATCGCGCGCTCCGGCAAGCTCGACCCGGTGATCGGGCGCGACGCTGAGATCCGTCGCGTGAGCCAGGTGCTCAGCCGCCGCACCAAGAACAACCCCGTGCTCATCGGCGAGCCCGGCGTCGGCAAGACCGCCGTCGTCGAGGGCCTCGCCCAGCGCATCGTCGCGGGCGACGTGCCCGACTCGCTCAAGGACAAGCAGCTCGTCGGCCTCGACCTCGCCGCCCTCATCGCCGGTGCGAAGTACCGCGGCGAGTTCGAGGAGCGCCTCAAGGCCGTGCTCAAGGAGATCAACGAGTCGAACGGGCAGGTCATCACCTTCATCGACGAGCTCCACACGCTCATGGGGGCCGGCGGCGGCGAGGGCTCGGTGGCCGCCGCGAACATGCTCAAGCCCATGCTCGCCCGCGGCGAGCTGCGCCTCATCGGCGCGACCACGCTCAACGAGTACCGCGAGTTCATCGAGAAGGACGCCGCGCTCGAGCGCCGCTTCCAGCAGGTCTACGTCGGCGAGCCGAGCGTGGAGGACACGGTCGCCATCCTCCGCGGCCTCAAGGAGCGCTACGAGGCCCACCACAAGGTCGCGATCGCCGACAGCGCCCTCGTCGCCGCGGCATCCCTCAGCAATCGGTACATCACGAGCCGCCAGCTGCCCGACAAGGCGATCGACCTCGTCGACGAGGCCGCGAGCCGCCTGAAGATGGAGATCGAGTCGAGCCCCGTCGAGCTCGACGAGCTCAAGCGCGCCGTGACGCGCCTCGAGATCGAGGAGCTCGCGCTCAAGAAGGAGAAGGACGACGCGAGCAAGGCGCGCCTGGCGAAGCTGCGCGACGAGCTCAAGGAGAAGACCGCCCAACGGGATGCCCTCCAGCGCCGCTGGACGGCCGAGAAGTCGGGCCTCACCGCCGTCGGCGACCTCAAGACGCGCCTCAACGACGCGCGCATCCAGCTCGACCGCGCGATGCGCGAGCAGCGCTACGAGGAGGCCTCGAAGCTCAACTACGAGGTCATCCCCGCGATCGAGCAGCAGCTCGCCGAGGCCGAGACGGTCGAGGCCGGCCCGCGCATGGTCAACGACCAGGTGACGGACGAGGACATCGCCGCGGTCGTCGCAGCCTGGACGGGCATCCCCGTCGACAAGCTCACGCAGGGCGAGACCGAGAAGCTGCTGACCCTCGAGGCCGAGCTCGGCAAGCGCATCATCGGGCAGAAGGATGCCGTGATCGCCGTGAGCGAGGCGGTGCGGCGCACGCGCGCCGGCATCTCCGATCCCGACCGGCCGACGGGGAGCTTCCTGTTCCTCGGCCCGACGGGCGTCGGCAAGACCGAGCTCGCGAAGGCGCTCGCCGACTACCTGTTCGACGACGAGAAGTCGATGGTGCGCATCGACATGAGCGAGTACGGCGAGAAGTTCAGCGTCTCGCGCCTCATCGGCGCCCCTCCCGGCTACGTCGGCTATGAGCAGGGCGGCCAGCTGACCGAGGCCGTGCGCCGTCGCCCCTACTCGGTGATCCTGCTCGACGAGGTCGAGAAGGCGCACCCAGAGGTCTTCGACCTGCTGCTGCAGGTGCTCGACGACGGCCGCCTCACCGACGGGCAGGGCCGCACGGTCGACTTCCGGAACACGATCCTCATCCTGACCTCGAACCTCGGCTCGCAGCTGCTCATCGACCCGAGCCTCGACTGGGACGCCAAGGTGCGCGGCGTCAACGACATCGTGCGGCAGGCCTTCAAGCCCGAGTTCGTGAACCGGCTCGACGACATCGTCGTGTTCTCGCCGCTCAGCACCGACGACCTCGGTCAGATCGTCTCGCTGCAGATCGACCGCCTCGAGCGTCGGCTCGCCGACCGCCGCCTGCAGCTGGCCGTCACGCCGAGCGCGCGCACCTGGCTCGCCGAGCGCGGGTACGACCCGATCTACGGCGCGCGCCCGCTGCGCCGGCTCATGCAGCACGAGATCGACGATCGCCTCGCCCGCGCGCTCATCGCCGGCGAGATCGCCGACGGCGACGTCGTGCGCGTCGACGTCGAGGGCGACGGGCTCACGGTCGACCGCATGGAGGACGTGCCGACGCTGTAGGCCGACCGATCGCGAACGGCGGATGCCCGGGTGCGCCCCACGGGCATCCGCCGTTCGCGTCGGGTCTCGCGCAGCGCCCAGCGACCGCTCACTGCCGCTCGGTACGGTCGACCCCATGCGTGCAACGGTGATCCACGGCCCCCGCGACATCCGGCTCGAGCAGGTGCCCGACCCGCAGCTGAGCGGCACCGGGCGCGACGCGATCGTGCGGGTCGTCGCCGCGTGCGTGTGCGGTAGCGACCTGTGGCCCTACCGCGGCATCACCGAGACGAAGGAGCCGCGCCGCATCGGCCACGAGTTCGTCGGGATCGTCGAGCAGGTCGGCGACGGCGTCAGTGCCGTGAAGCCCGGCGACTTCGTCATCGCCCCGTTCTATGACTGCGACTTCACCTGCGCGAACTGCCGCAACGGCGTGAGCCCCTCGTGCCTCAACGGCAACTGGTGGGGCCGCGACGATCGCGACGGCCACTTCGCCGACGGCGCGCAGGGCGAGCTCGTGCGCGTGCCGAGCGCCGACGGCTCGCTCGTCGCCGTACCGGGACCGGTCGACGACGCGATGGTGCCGCACCTGCTCGCGCTCAGCGACGTCATGGGCACCGGCTGGCACGCAGCCGTCTCGGCCGGGGTCGGCCCCGGCTCGACCGTCGCGGTCGTCGGCGACGGCGCCGTCGGGCTGTGCGGCATCCTCGCCGCGAAGCAGCTCGGCGCCGCCCGCATCATCGCGATGTCGCGCACGCCCGAGCGCCAGCAGCTCGCGCGCGCCTTCGGCGCCGACGAGATCGTCGCCGAGCGCGGCGACGCGGGCATCGAGCGCGTGCAGGCGCTCACCGACGGTCTGGGGGCGGATGCCGTGCTCGAGTGCGTCGGCACCGCCGAGTCGATGGACCAGGCGATCCGGTCGGCACGCCCCGGCGGTCGCGTCGGCTACGTCGGCGTGCCCAACGGCGGAGCGGAGCTGCCGATCCGCACCCTCTTCGGCACGAACGTCGGGGTCGCGGGCGGCGTCGCGCCCGTGCGCAACTATGTCGAGCAGCTGCTCCCGCTCGTGCTCGACGGCACGATCGAGCCCGGCCGCGTCTTCGACCTGGAGCTGCCGCTCGAGCAGGTCGGCGAGGCCTACGCGGCCATGGACGAGCGGCGCGCGATCAAGGTGCTGCTGCGCCCGTAGCGATCTCTCAGATCAGCCGCCGAAGGCGGCGCGCATCGCGAGCACGAGGATGAGCGCGCCGCCCAGGAGCGCGGTGACGCGCGCGCCGACGGGGCCGGTGAGCGCGCGACCGACGAGGGCGCCCGCGGTCGTGAGCAGCAGCTGCCAGCTGAGGGATGCCGCGAACGCCGCGACGACGAAGACGGCGCGTGCGCCCCAGCCGGCGTCCGCGGCGAGGGTCGAGCTGCCCACGAGCGCGGCGAAGTAGACGACGGTGACGGGGTTCACGAGCGTGAGCCCGCCGGCGGTGAGGAAGAGCCGCGGGGCGGTGGTGCGGCGGGTGCGGGTGCTGGTGCTGGCCGCTGCACCGGTCTCGGTGGCGGCGGGGGCGGCGAGCCGCGCGTCCGCGTCGCCGGGCGGCGGGGCCGACGGCGTGCGCGCGCGGCGCAGCCCGGGCAGGGCGATCATGACGGCGAGCACGACGAGCACGGCGACGGAGATCCACCGCAGCGGCCCCTCGACGAGCGCGATGAGCGGGGCGACGGCGGCACCGGCGACGACGGCGACGGTCGCATAGACGCCGTCGACGGTCGCGGCGCCGAGCGCTCCGCCGGCGGCGGTGCGCGCTCCGTGCTGCGCGCCGAGCGTGATGAGCAGCGCGGCGATCGCGCCGACCGGGATCGCGATCGCGTAGCCGGCGAGGATGCCGGCGAGGGCGGCCTCGCCGAGGGTGGTCGGGGTCACGCGCGCTCCTCGCTGCTCAGGGGGAGGGCAACCCTATCGGGCGTCTGGCGGCGGGCGTCGGCGGCGTCGCGTGCCGGGCATCGGCGACGCCGGGTGCCGAGCATCAGCGACGTCGGACCATCGGCGGGGGAACGGGACCTCGGCCCCCGACCCTTGCAGAACTCCGGATCAGGCGAGCAGCGTTCGCGAGCCCGCCGGTTCGCGAGCCCGCCAGCCCGCCAGCCGATCCGCGCGGTCGCGCGAGCCCGCCGGCCCGCCAACCGACCGGCGCGGTCGCGCGAGCCGTGCCGCACCTTGCCCGCAGCGCCCCGACGGTCGCACCAAGCCCGCTGCGATGCAACGTCCTGGCTGTCCCCGTCTGATCTGCACTGCGGTCCCACCCAGCTGAGCCGTTCACCGTCCCGCAGACTCTGCGAAATGCGGAACTTCGCGAACCGTGTTCACGATCTTCCGAAGTTCGCAGAGTCTGGCGAGAGCGAGCATGTCGGCGATTGCGGCTGGGCTCGGCGCGGTGATGTCAGGGGCGGCGCGGCGCGGCGCGGGTTGAGCGCGCCGCGTGGCGACGTGGCGCGTCGCGGCCCGGTCGTGGCTCGGCTCGGCGCGGCCTCGCGCGGTGTGGCCTCGCGCGGTGAGGCCGGGCGCGGCCTCGGGCGGCGCAGGTCGGCGCGCGGTCGCGGCGCGCGCCGAGCATCCGCCGCTCAGTCGACGAGGGCCGGCATGACCTCGCGCTCGAACAGCTCGATGCCGTTCGTGTCGTACGCCGCCTCGGCGAAGTACGTGATCGCGTACGTCATGCCCAGCTTCTCGAGCCCCTGCAGCTTCTCGACGATCTGCTCGGGCGTGCCCGCGAGCCCCGCGCCGCTGCGCAGGTCGGCGACGGCCTTCGTCGCGCGCTCCTCGCCGATGTAGCGCGTCAGGCGCGCCTCGATCGCGGCGATGCGGTCGGCGACCTCAGCCTCGTCGCGGCCGACGACCGTGTTGAAGTTCGACGAGCGCGTGATCGCCTCGAAGCTCGTGCCGAGCCGCTCGCAGTGCCCGCGCAGGATCTCGCTCTTGCGCGTGAACTCCTCCGGGTCGCCGGCGAAGTTCGTGTACTGGCCGTACTGCGCCGCGATGCGCAGCGTCACCTTCTCGCCTCCGCCGGCGATCCACAGGGGGATGCCCCCCTCCTGCACCGGCAGCGGACGCACGATCGCGCCGTCGACCCGGTAGTAGCGGCCGTCGAGGGTCGCGCGCCCCTGCGACCAGGCCTGACGCATGATCTGCACGCCCTCGTCGAGCATGCGCAGGCGGTCGCCGATCTCGGGGAAGCCGTAGCCGTACGCGTTCCACTCGTGCTCGTACCAGCCGCCGCCGATGCCCATCTCGACGCGGCCGCCCGACACGTGGTCGACCGTCGCGGCGACCTTCGCGAGGTACGCGGGGTTGCGGTAGCCCATGCACGTGCACATCTGGCCGAGGCGCACGCGCTCGGTCACGGCGCCGAAGGCCGACATGAGCGTCCACGCCTCGTGCGTCGCCTCGTCGCTCGGCACCGGCACGGTGTGGAAGTGGTCGTAGACCCAGATCGACTCCCACGGCCCGGCGTCGGCGTGCTGCGCCAGGCGCTTCATCACCGCCCACTGGTCGTTCGGCTCGATGTCGACGAGGTCGTGGCGCCAGCCCTGGGGAATGAAGAGTCCGAATCGCATGATGCCCACGCTACGCCGCGGGCGGCCGGGCGGGCCGTGCGACTCAGCGCACGCGCGGCGTCGTGCGTGGGGTCAGACGGACGGGCCGGGCTGGCGACGCGCCTCGCGGCGGGCGCGCGCCGCATCCGCCGCCCGCTTCGCCAGGGCGACGCCGCGCTGATTGAGGCGACGTGCGCGCTCGTTCTCGGTGCCGAGGATCGCGAGGCCGCCGAGGGCGATGAGCGCCCCGGGGCCGGGCAGCGGCATGAGCACGATGCCGAGGCCGACCGTCGTGCCGCCGACGACCTTCACGCCCGTGCGGTAGGCCGAGTCGAGGCGCGGGTTGCGGCGGATCGCCTCGCGCGCCGCGCGGGCCGCCGAGCGGGCGGGCGTCGTGGGGCGGGCGTGCGCGGCCGCGTCGTACCCGGGGTCGCCGGGGCGCAGGATGCGCGGCTCGGGGGTCTCGGCGCTCATGCTCCCAGTCTCGGCGGCCGCCCTTGGAGCGCTCTGGGCGGCCGAAGGCTCAGGCGCTCGGCGAGCCCCCGTCGTCGGGCACCCACTGCAGCAGGTCGCCCGGCTGGCAGTCGAGCACCCGGCAGATCGCGTCGAGGGTCGTGAAGCGCACCGCCTTCGCGCGGCCGTTCTTGAGCACCGCGACGTTCGCGGGGGTGATGCCGATGGCGTCGGCGAAGGCGCCCACGGACATCCCCCGCTCGGTCAGCATGCGATCGATCGAGATGACGATCGCCATCAGACGACCTCACGCAGCTCGGCGTCGAGTTCGACAGCCTGCCGCAGCAGCGCCTTCATGACGACCATGAGCAGGGCGAGCGCGGCGAGCGCGAGCACCACGCCGACCATGAGCGCGCCGATGCCGGGGGGCAGCTCGCCCGGCCCGTCGCCGTCGGTCGCCTCGGCGACGACGAGCACCGCGAGCACGATCGCGCTCGCCGCCGCGGCGGCGCCGATGATGACGTTCACCCAGCGGAAGGCGCGCGCGTCGAAGATGCGGCCGCGCCGCACCATGAGCACGAGCCGCGCGATCGCGAGCAGCGCGAGCTCTCCGCACACGCCGAGCGCGATGCCCGCAATGCTCACCAGCGCGACGGCCGGGCCCGCCGACGGGTTCTCGCGCAGCTCGGTGTCGGCGAGCGCGGGGATCCACCGCAGCTGCCCGAAGAGCAGCGCCGCAGCGAGGAGGCCGAGGAGGACGAGCAGGGCGGTGCTGGACCAGCGGGGCATGACGACTCCGATCTATCGAGAGTCGATAGGCTATCGAAAGTCGATAGATGCGGCAAGTGCCGAGCGAACCTACCGGTTCAGCTCCTCGCGCACGATCGCGATGAACGCGTCGACGTCGCCCTCGGTGGTGTCGAAGGCGCACATCCAGCGCACCTCGCCGCGGGCGCGATCCCAGTCGTAGAAGCGCACGCGCTCGCGGATGCGGTCGGCCGCCGCGTTGTCGAGCAGCGCGAACACGGCGTTCGCCTCGGTCGCCTGGCTGAAGCCGAGCGAGCCCTCCGGCACGGCGCCCGTCGCCACGAGGCGATCCAGGCCCGCCCGCAGGCGCGCCGCCATGGCGTTCGCGTGCGCCGCCGAGCGGATGCCCAGGCCGCCGTCGAACAGCGTCAGCAGCTGCGCCGACAGGAAGCGCATCTTGCTCGCCAGCTGCATGTTCATCTTGCGCAGGTAGACGAGCCCCTCGACGCGCGCGGGGTCGAGCACGACGATCGCCTCGGCGCCGAGCAGGCCGTTCTTCGTGCCGCCGAGCGAGAGCACGTCCACGCCGGCGTCGGCGGTGAACGCGCGTAGCGAGGTGCCGAGGGCCGCGGCGGCGTTCCAGACCCGGGCGCCGTCGAGGTGCAGGGCCATGCCGTGCTCGTGCGCGTAGCCGGCGATCGCCCGCACCTCGTCGGGCGTGTAGATCGTGCCGACCTCGCTCGAGTTGGTGATGCTCACCGCGAGCGGCTGCGCGCGGTGCTCGTCGCCCCAGCCGAAGGCCTCGGTGGCGATGAGCTCGGGGGTGAGCTTGCCGTCGGGCGTGGGCACGGTGAAGAGCTTGAGGCCGCTCACGCGCTCGGGCGCCCCGCCCTCGTCGGTGTGGATGTGCGCAGTTCCGCTCGCGATGACGGCGCCCCAGCGCGGCATGAGGGCGGTGAGGGCGAGCACGTTGGCCCCGGTGCCGTTGAAGACGGGGAACACCTGCGCCTGCTCGCCGAACTCCTGCTGGATCACCTCGGCCAGGCGGGCCGTGTACTGGTCGTCGCCGTAGGCCACCTGGTGGCCCTCGTTGGCTTCGGCGATGGCCTGCAGCACCTCGGGGTGCACGCCGGCGTAGTTATCGCTCGCGAAGCCGCGGTAGGTGATGTCGTGGAGTCGGGTCACCGCATCATTCTTCCAGCCGGATGCTCCACCGGGGCCGCGCGGACGAGCGCCCGCGCGACCCCGGCTGGAGCCCGGCGCGACGCTAGCCGCGCAGCGCCTCGGCGAGGGGCACGCGCGCCCCCGTGCGGAGCAGCGAGTTGCGGTACATCCGCGCCCCGAGCTGCACGATGACGACCGTCGTGGCGGCGAGGATGCCGAGCGCGACGAGGGGCTCCCACCACTGGTACTGCTCGAGGAAGATGCGCACGGGCATCCCGACCGGGGCCGAGAACGGCACGTACGACATGACGGTCAGCACCGTCTCGTTGTCGTTGAAGAAGATGATGAGGAAGTACGGCAGCATCACGAGCCACGTGACGGGCTGGATGACCGTGCCGACGTCCTCCATGCGCGAGACGAGCGCCGCCGACGCGGCGAACATCGCCGCGAGCAGCACGAAGCCGACCGCGAAGAACACCAGGAACCACAGCGCCGCCGGGCCCAGGTCGGTCAGCAGCACGTCCTGCCCGGTGAGCATGAGCGACAGCGCGGCCGCGACGGCGATGAGCACGATCTGCCCGAGCGCGAGCGCCGAGCTGCCGATGACCTTGCCGGCGAGCAGCGCCTTCGCCGGCACCGCCGTGAGCAGGATCTCGACGATGCGCGTCTGCTTCTCCTCCACGACGCTCTGCGCGACGGTGCCGCCGAACGTGATCGCCGCGGTGAAGAACACGATGCCGAAGGCGAACGAGATCAGGAACCCGAGGCCCTGGTCGACCGGCGACGGGTCGAGCAGCCGCACCTCGGGCGCGATCGAGAGCGCCTGCACGAGCGCGCTGGGCGCATCGGTGAGGGCGACGACCTCCACGGCGGGGGCGCCGGGCTCGGCGTCGGCGAGCGGCACGACGGCCGCCTCGACGTCGCCGTCGCGCACGAGGGCCTCCGCCTCGGCGGTCGTGGCGACCTCCTCGACCTCGACGCCGTCGGCGTCGTCGAGCGCGGCCGCGACCTCGCCGACGGCGGCGACGCGGGTGTCGCCCTGGCTCGACGAGAACAGGTGCGAGCCGACGATGCCGCCGATGACGAACAGCACGAGGATCACGGTGGAGATCAGGAACGACTTCGAGCGCACGCGCGAGGTGATCTCGCGCCCGGCGACGAGCGCGACGGAGGCGCGCAGGCTCGGGCGCGGCAGCGCGGCGGGGGAGGAGGAGCTGGTGGTCATCACTGCACGACCTCTCGGAAGATCTCGGTCAGGGTGGGGCGGCGCGGGGCGAAGCGGGTGACCGCGCCGCGCTCGGAGGCCTCGCGCAGCACCGACTGCGCGGCCTCCGCTTCGGCCTCGAAGAGCACGTAGTCGCCGTCGAACTCGACGACCGCGATGTGCGGCAGGGCGCGCACCCAGCCGGCGTCGTCACCGACCTCAAGCTCCCACTGGCGGCCGGCGTTCGCGGCGCGCAGCTCGTCGCGGGTGCCGGCAGCGCGGATGCGGCCCTCGGCGATGACGACGATGTCGTCGCACAGCCGCTCGACGAGATCGAGCTGGTGGCTGGAGAACAGCACCGGCACTCCGCGGGCGGCCCGCTCGGCGAGCACCCCGAGCACCGTCTCGACCGCCATCGGGTCGAGGCCCGAGAACGGCTCGTCGAGCACGAGCACGCCCGGGTCGTGCACGAGCGCGGCGGCGATCTGCGCGCGCTGCTGGTTGCCGAGCGAGAGCTTCTCGATGGGCTCGTCGCGCCGCTCCGTGAGCTCGAGCCGGTCGATGAGCTCGTCGGCGGCGGCGCTCGCGTCGGCCGCGCGCATGCCGCGCAGCCGGGCCAGGTAGACGAGCTGCTCGTGCACGCGCATCTTCGGGTACAGGCCGCGCTCCTCGGGCATGTAGCCGAACCCGCGCCGGTCATCCGCCCCGATGGCCCTGCCGTCGAGCAGCACCTCGCCCGCGTCGGGCTGCAGCACCCCGAGCAGGATGCGCATGGTCGTGGTCTTGCCCGCCCCGTTGCCGCCGACGAACCCGGTGAGTCGGCCGCGGCCGACCGTGAAGGTCACGTCGTCGAGCACGGTGCGGTCGCCGAAGCGCTTGGTCGCGCCTCTGATCTCGAGCATGGATGCTCCTTCCGTCGTCACCCCACGCTACGAAGTCGAGCGTTCCGCGGCATCCGTCGCACGGCGGGTGCTGCCCGTCGCCCCTCCGCCGCGCGGAGGAGACCCGACGCGGCCCCGAGGCGGAGGCTCAGCCGGCGTCGCCCTCGCCCGGCACGGCGACGCCGTGCTCGTAGGCGAACACGACGGCGTGCACGCGGTCGCGCAGCCCGAGTTTGAGCAGGATCTTCGACACGTGCGTCTTCACGGTCGCCTCGCCGAGCCACAGCTCGCGAGCGATCTCGGCGTTGCTGCGGCCGCGCGCGAGCAGCTCGAGCACCTCCCGCTCGCGCTCGGTGAGCTCGTCGAGCCGCGGGTCGGGCGTGCGCGGGGCCGACGCGCCGCCGTCGCCCTCGCCGCCGCCCGCGGCGCGCTCGATGACGCGCCGCGTCACGTCGGGCGCGAGCAGCGCGTCGCCCGCGGCGACCACCTGCACGGCCTCGATGAGCTTCTCCGGGCTCGCGGTCTTCAGCAGGAACCCGCTTGCGCCCGCCTCGAGCGCCGCGAACAGGTAGTCGTCGCGATCGAAGGTGGTGAGCACGAGCACCGCGGGCGGCGCGGTCGACGCGCTCCGGGCATCCGGTGCGGCGTCGCGGATGCGTCGGGTCGCCTCGAGGCCGTCGAGGCCGGGCATCTGCACGTCCATGCAGATGACATCGGGGCGCAGCTGCGCGGCGGCCTCGACCGCCTCCGCGCCGTCGCGCGCCTCGCCGACGACCTCGATGCCGGGCTCCGACTGCAAGATGACGCGGAAGCCGGCGCGCACGAGCTCCTGGTCGTCGACGAGCAGCACGCGGATCGCCCCCGTCACGCGCGCTCCTCCACGACGAGGGGCACGCGCGCCCGCACGAGGTAGCCGCCGCGGCTACGGGATCCCGCCTCGAGGGTGCCGCCGATGGCCGCGAGCCGCTCGCGCATGCCGAGCTGGCCGAGCCCGCTGCCGGGCGTCGAGGCGGTGGATGCCCGGCGCTCGCCGAGCCCCGTGTCGGCCACCTCGAGCTCAACGGCGTCGGCCGCGAACCGCAGCCGCACGTCGATGCTCGCGCTCGCCCCCGCGTGCTTGAGGCTGTTCGTCACGGCCTCCTGCGCGATGCGGTAGAGGGTCGTGTCGATGACGGGCGAGAGCGGCACGGGGTCGCCGACGACCTGCAGTCGGGCGCGACGCCCGGCGAGCTCGACGTCGTCGACGAGCGCGCCGAGCTGGGCGACGCCGCGCGTGCTGGGCCCGTCGCCGGGGTCGCCGGGGGCGGTGTCGGCGCCGCGGAGGGTCGACACGAGGCGGTGCAGCTCGTCAACGGCGTCGCGCGCCGACTGCTCGATCGCCTCGAGCGCCGTGCTCGCGGCCGCGCGGCCGCCGTCGTCGCCGCCGGCCAGCGCGCGTCGCGCCGCGCCCGCCTGGATGCCCATGACCGAGACGTGGTGGGCGACGACGTCGTGCAGCTCGCGGGCGATGCGCACGCGGTCGAGCGCGACGGCCTGCGCGGCGGTGCGCTCGCGCTCGCGGGCGAGCTCGTCGGTGCGGGCCTCGAGCGTCGCGCGCTCGCGGGCGGCGAGCCAGGCGCGGTCGCCGAACGCCCAGGCGCCGGCGAAGTAGAGCACGTTCGTGATGAGCGTGATGAGGCCGAACGCCACGCCGGGGGCGATGAACCCGATCTCGACGTCGTCGGCGACGAGGCTCGTGTCGAAGGCGGCCCGCGTCGCGCTCCAGAACAGCCAGCCGAACATCGCGGCGACGATGATGATGCGGCTGATCCGCGCCGCGCGGCGGCTGCGGCTCCACGCGCCGATCGAGTACATCGCCGAGAACAGGGCGATGTTGCTGAACAGCACCTCCGGCACCTCGTTGGTGATGCCGAAGAAGTAGACGACCGAGATGACGACCGTGACGGTGATCGGATGCGTGCGCCGCCACACGAGCGGGCCCGAGACGCCGAGCACCATGAGGGCCGCGTGCCACGGCTCCGGCGGCTCGTCGAAGAAGCCGGCCGAGGCGTAGAGCACGATCGCGAAGATCGCGCCGAGCGCGATCGCGAGGGCGAGCAGCCCGTCGGCGCGCATGCCCTCGCGGCCGGGCGAGGGGCGCATCCAGTGCCCGTCGGCGTCGGTCTCGAAGGCGGTCACCCCAGCACCGTAGCGGCGCTGAGCCCGACTCGGCATCCGTCGCGCGACGGAGTCGTCAACGCCCGGCCGTCGCGGGTGGGCCGCTACTCGGCGCTCGCGTCGTCGCCGAGCGTCGCGACGACGCCGTTGAGCTGCTCGTGCGGCAGGCCCCAGAGCGAGGCCACCGACTGCGCGAGCGCGTCGACGACGCCCTCGCCGTCGAGCGACTCGACGACGAACGTCACGGCCGCGGTCGGGGTGCCCTTCACGCGCCAGCCGTTGGCGAGCGCGGCCACCCAGGTCTCGGCGGCCGCCTTGAGGGTCACGTAGTTCACCATGCCCCAGCGGGGCGAGGCGACGGATGCGCTGCTCACGATAGCCAGGCGCCCCGCGCTCGAGGCGCTGAGGTCGTCGCGCAGCTCGCGCGAGGTCACCCGCAGGGTGGTGAGCACTCGCCGCTCGAGCCACTCCCAGTCGTCGTCGGAGGCCCCGGGTCGCCAGCCTCCGACGAGGTGGATGAGGCCATCGATGGAGGGGCGGCGGGTGCGGAGCGCCGTCGCCCACTCGGCCACGGCATCCGCGTCGGAGAGGTCGAGGGCGTGGGTCTCGGCGGCCGCGATCTCCTCGATCGTGTCGGGGCGCGAGCTCACGGCGACGACGTAGGCGCCCGCCGCGGTGAGGGCGGCGCAGACCTCGCGGCCCGCGGCGCCGCCCGCTCCCGCGACGACGACCGTGCGGTCGAGGGCGCTCATGCGGCGTCGGTCGCGGCGGTGTCCATAGACCCCGTGATTCCGGCGGTCGACTCGATGACGACCGCCATCTTCTTCTGCAGCGCCTCGAAGAACATCGACAGCGGGAACTCGTCGTCCAGCACGAGGTCCGTCCAGCCCTTGAGCGGGCCCTCGAGCACCTCCTGCGGCAGGCCCTTCGCCCAGCGCGAGGCGGGGTGCGGGGTCAGCGTCGACGAGACGAGCTCGTACGCGGCGAGCCAGTGCGCGCCCTTCGGGCGGTCGATCGACGCCCAGTAGAGGTCGTTGATCGCGTCGCTGAGGGCGACGACGACGTCGGGCACGGCATCCCAGTCGATCGCGAGCTGCGTGTCCGTCCAGTGCAGCACGCCCTTCTGGTGCATCCATGCGAAGAGCAGCTGGCCGCCGACACCGTCGTAGTTGCGGGTGCGGCTGCCGGTGATCGAGAAGCGGAAGATGCGATCGAAGATGACCGCGTACTGCACCAGCTGGGCGTGCTCGCGCGTGACGGCATCCGTCGCCTCGTCGCGCTGCAGGCGCACGGCCTCGCGGAAAGCGGTGAGGTCGCAGCGCAGCTCCTCCAGCGTGTAGAGGAAGAACGGCATGCGCTGCTTGATCATGAACGGGTCGAACGGCAGGTCGCCGCGCATGTGCGCGCGGTCGTGGATCATGTCCCACATCACGAACGTGCGCTCGGTGAGCTGCTGGTCGTCGAGCATGCGCGCGGCGCCCTCGGGCAGCTCGAGCTTGGTGATCTCGGCGGCGGCGCGCACGACCCGGCGGTAGCGGGCGGCCTCGCGGTCGGCGAAGATCGCGCCCCAGGTGAACTCGGGCAGCTGCGCGGGCGTGCCCTCGGGGGCGCCGGCCGGCACGCGCGGGGTGACGGCGACCGACTCGGGGAAGAGCACGGCCGAGTTGGTGTCGTAGCCCGGCGTGAAGTCGGCGAAGCGCAGACCCAGGTAGAGGGCGTTTCCGTACTCGGTCGCCTCGAGCTCGGCGATGAAGTCGGGCCAGATGACCTCGAACACGACGGCCTCGATGAGGCGGTCGGTCGAGCCGTTCTGCGTGTACATCGGGAAGACGACGAGGTGCGCGACGCCGTCGCGACGCTGCGCGGCGGGCCGGAACGCGTCGAGCGCGTCGTAGAAGTCGGGCACCGCGAAGCCGCCGTCGCGCCAGGCCTCGAAGTCGCGCGCGGCGGCGAGCAGGTAGTCGGTGTCGTAGGGGATGCGCGGCGCGAAGTGCCGCAGGGCCTCGACGATGACACCGAGGTGGTGGGCCGCCTCGGTGTGCACGGCCTCGTCGGGGATCGAGCCGTCCTTGATCTGGTGCGGGCGGATCGCCTCGGCCGCCGTCTTGAGTGCCGCCCACTGCGGGTCGGCGACGATGTCGGCGGCGGTGGGGCCCTCGAGGGTGCGGGCGTCCTCGACGACCTCGGGCTCTCCGATGACGGGCGCGGCGATGCGTGCGGTGTCGGTCATGAGTCCTCCTTCGGTCGCTCGTGAAGGCACCCGAGCACGCCGGAGACGCGCTGAGACGGGTGCTCTACGAGCGTATGCGGGAATCCGCCGGTTTTGGTTGCGCTCAGCGCACGAGAGCCGCGCGGCTGCCGCGACCGATGCAGCTTCGTTGCGTTTGCGGGCCGCTGCACGCTCGGATGGGCGCGCGCACGAAGCGCGCGCGGGCATCCGGAAGACTGGTCGCATGGCCGGAGTGCTGACGGGGTTCGCGATCATCGGCGCGATCGTCGCCGTCGGCTGGCTCTCCGGCCGCACGGGCGTGCTCGGGCCCCACGCCGCGCAGGTGCTCGGCCGCTCGGCGTTCTTCGTATTCTCGCCGGCCCTGCTGTTCACGGTGCTCGCCGACGCCGACGTGCGGCAGATCTTCTCCGCCCTGCTGCCCGTGTCGGCGGCGGCCTCGACGGCGGCGATCGTCGTCTACGTCGTCGTCGCGCGGCTGGTGTGGCGGCGCGGCGCGGCGGAATCCACGATCGGGGCGCTCGCGTCGGGCTACACCAACGCGAACAACATCGGGCTGCCGCTCGCGGCGTACGTGCTCGGCGACCCCGCGCTCGTCGCGCCGGTCATCCTCTGGCAGCTGATCGTGCTGGCGCCCATCGCGCTGACGATCCTCGACGTGTCGACGAGCGGGCGGGTCTCGCTTGGTCGGGTGCTCGCGCAGCCGGTGCGCAACCCGCTCATCATCGGCTCGGCCCTCGGGCTCGTCATCGCCGTCACCGGCCTCGAGGTGCCCGATCCGGTCATGGAGCCGTTCCGGCTGCTGGGGGCCGCGGCCGTGCCGCTCGTGCTGTTCGTGCTCGGGCTCTCGCTCACCGGCCAGCGCATCCTCGCCCCCGGATCGGGGCGCCGCGACGTGCTGCTTGCCTCGACGCTCAAGCTCGTCGGCATGCCGCTCGCGGCGTGGGGCGTCGGCGTCGCGGCCGGGCTCGAGGGGCAGCAGCTGTTCACCGTCGTGACGCTCGCGACGCTGCCGGCGGCGCAGAACGTCTTCCAGTACGCGCAGCGCTTCGACCGCGCCACCGTCGTCGCGCGCGACGCCGTGCTCATCACGACGGCGCTCGCCGTGCCCGCGCTCGTCGTCGTGGCGGCGCTGCTCGCGCCGCGCTGAGTCACCGGTCGTAGACCTCGCGTCGGTGGCCGACACGGACGACCAGGACCGTGAGGATCGTGTCATCGACTTCGTAGATAACCCTGAAGTCACCCACCCGGATGCGCCAGGCCGTGTCGGCGCCAACGAGCTTGCGGGCGCCGGAGGGTCTCGGGTTGTCTGACAGGGTCTGGAGCGCGAGCAGCACGCGTCGCCGCGCTGTGTGCTCGAACTTGCGGAGCTGCTTCGCGACCGGCCCAGCAAGTTCGACCCGGTACTGCTGGCTCACTCGGCGAGTTCGCTCATCAAATCAGCGAGGGGCACGCGCGTGCCGTCGTCCTCCGCCTTGGCCACCCGGTACTCGGCGAGGTCGCGTGCGTCTTCGAGCTGTTCGAGCAGCTCGAGGTCGTCGACGCTGATCATCACCGCGGCGAGTCGGCCATTCTTGGTCACGCCGATGCGCTCGCCGCGGTAGCTCACGCGTGCAACGACGTCGGCGAGATCGTCGCGCAGTTCGCGAGTGCCGACCTTCTTCGAGACAGAGACCATGTCATTAAAGTACCTCGTGTACACAAGAGGCACAAGGGGCGGTGATCGTCAGATGTCGGCGCTGGGGTCGCCCGCCCGGTTCTCGCGGCGGTGGCGACGGATGCGCAGCACGATGATCGCCGCGAGCGCGAGCACCGCGATCACGAGGATCACGCGCGAGTACTGCCCCATGAAGCCCTCGACGACCGTCCAGTTCTCGCCGAGCAGGAACCCGAGGGTGATGAACAGCGTGTTCCACAGCCCCGAGCCGAGCAGCGTCAGCAGCAGGAAGAGGCCCAGGTTCATGCGCTCGACGCCCGCCGGGATCGACACGAGGCTGCGCACGATCGGTACGAACCGGCCCGTGAGCACCGCGACCTTGTCGTGCTTGCCGAACCACACCATCGCCTTGTCGACGTCGTCCGAGCTCATGAGCGGCACTTTGTCGGCCCAGCGGCGCAGGCGCGCGACCCCGACGTAGCGGCCCAGCAGGTACAGCCCGAGGGCGCCCACGAGCGAGCCGGTCGTGGTGGCGATGATCGCGCCGACGAGCGGGAACGAGCCCTGGCTGGCGGTGAACCCGGCCAGCGGCAGGATGATCTCGCTCGGGATCGGCGGGAACAGGCTCTCGATCGCGACGAGCAGCCCGGCGCCGACGACGCCGAGCGACTCCATGATGGCGATGGCCCACTCGTCGATACCCACGGGTGACGAGCCTAGCCGCGACCCCTCGACCGGGCCTCCGGTGCGGCCCGGCGGTCACTCAGAAGATCATCGGGCGGTCGTCGTCATCGTCGTCGCCCGCGAGCTCCACGAGTACGGGAACGTGGTCGCTCGGGGCGTCGCCCTTGCGCTGCTCGCGCTCGATGCGAGCATCCACCACTCGATCGGCGAAGCCGGGCGTGCCGAGGATGAAGTCGATGCGCATGCCCTCGTTGCGCGGGAAGCGCAGCTGCTTGTAGTCCCAGAACGTGTAGCCCTCGGGCACGATCGGCCGCACCACGTCGGTGAGCCCGATGGTCTCGAAGTGCGCGAACGCCTCGCGCTCGCGCGGCGAGATGTGGGTCGAGACGCCGGGCACGAAGCTCGGGTCGCCCATATCGGCGTCGGTCGGCGCGACGTTGAAGTCGCCGGTGAGGGCGAGCGGGGCGCCCGGGTGCTCGCGCATCCACGCCGCGGTGTCGTCGGCGAGGGCGCGCAGCCAGCGCAGCTTGTAGTCGTAGTGCGGGTCGTCGAGGGCGCGGCCGTTGGGAACGTACAGGCTCCACACGCGCACCCCGTCGATCGTGGCGCCGAGCGCGCGAGCCTCGAGCGGGGCATCCGGCCCCTCATGCCCCTTTGCAAAGCCGGGCTGCCCGCGGAAGCCGACCTCGATGTCGGTCATCGGCAGGCGGCTGGCGATCGCGACGCCGTTCCACTGGTTGAGGCCCCACGTGATGACCTCGTAGCCGGCCGCCTCGAAGCCCTCGCGCGGGAACTGCTCGTCCTTGCACTTGATCTCCTGCATCGCGAGCACGTCGACGTCGGCGTTCACGAGCCAGTCGACGACGCGGGCGTGCCGGGTGCGGATCGAGTTGACGTTCCAGGTGGCGATGCGCATGCGGGCAAGCGTATTCGGGGCGGCTGGGTAGGCTGGCCGTCGTGACCGACGCGCGCGAGCAGCTCATCCAGTTCATCCGCGACGAGGCCGTATTCCACGGCGACTTCACGCTCACGAGCGGCAAGAAGGCGTCGTACTACATCGACCTGCGCAAGGTCAGCCTCGACCACCGCGTCGCGCCGCTCATCGGGCGGGTCATGGTCGACCTCATCGACGACATCCCCGACATCGCCGCCGTCGGCGGGCTCACCATGGGCGCCGACCCGATCGCCTCCGCCGTGCTGCACCAGGGCGCTGCCCTCGGCAAGACGTACGACGCGTTCGTCGTGCGCAAGCAGCCGAAGGATCACGGCCGCGGCAAGCAGGTCGAAGGCCCCGACGTCGCTGGCAAGCGTGTCATCGTGCTGGAGGACACCTCGACGACGGGCGGCTCGCCGCTCACCGCGGCGCGCGCCCTCGAGGCCGCCGGCGCGACGGTCGTCGCCGTCGCGGTCGTCGTCGACCGCGCGACCGGTGCGCAGCAGGTGATCGAGGATGCGGGCTACGAGTACCGCGCCGCGATCGAGCTCGCCGACCTCGGGCTCGCGTAGGCCGCACCGCCCATGGATCGCCGCGACGAGAGCCCGGAGACCGAGGCGCTCGACGCGGTCGACGTGCCGACGCAGGCGCTCGCGCTCGCCGATCAGCCGCAGGCCGCGATCGCGAGCCGCCGCGCGCGGGCGCGCGAGACGGCGCGGCGCCGCCCGGGCATCCTCGTCATCGTCGCGATCGCCCTCGGGGCGATCGCCGTGCTCGCGGGGCTGTTCCTGCTCGGCACGCGCATCCCGGAGTGGACCGCCGCGCCCGCCCCCGAGCCGAGCGCGAGCGTCGAGCCGACCCCGAGCGCGACGCCGAGCCTCGAGCCGTCGACCGCGCCGCCCCAGCCGACCGCGCCCGCCGCCCCCGGCGTCGTGGAGTGGACGGCGCTCGCCGGCGGCGAATGCCTCGACCCGTGGGTCGACCCCTGGCAGCTCGAGTACACGGTCGTCGACTGCGCGCAGCCGCACGCCGCGCAGCTGACCTGGCGCGGGCCGATCAGCGAGGATCCGGCGGCGGCGTACCCGGGCGAGGAGGCGCTCGCCGCGCAGGTGCCCATCGTGTGCGGCGGGTCGACCGCGATCGACCTCGCGACCGCCGGCGCCTACGCCGACATCGTCGTGCTCGCCGCCTACCCCGTCTCGGCCGAGGCGTGGGCCGCCGGCGAGCGCGACTGGTTCTGCTTCGTCACCCGCTCGAGCCTCGAGCCGCTCACCGGCTCGGTCGCGCCGGCGCGTTGAGGCCGGGCGCGCCGGGGCCGTCGCGCTAGAGCTCGGCCTCGATCGGCTCGGCGCTCACGAGCTCGTGCACGCCCGCGAGGATCTCGGTCGGCCGGAACGGGTACCGCGCGATCTCGCGCTCATCGGCGATGCCCGTCATGACGAGGATCGTGTACAGGCCCGCCTCGATGCCCGCCACGACGTCGGTGTCCATGCGGTCGCCGATCATCGCCGTGTTCTCGCTGTGCGCGCCGATGCGGTTCATCGCCGAGCGGAACATCATCGGGTTCGGCTTGCCCACGACGTAGGGGTGCTTGCCGGTCGCCTTCGTGATGAGCGCCGAGATCGCGCCCGTCGCCGGAAGCACGCCGTCGGCGCTCGGGCCGGTCGCGTCGGGGTTCGTGGCGATGAACCGGGCTCCGTTGTTGATGAGGCGGATCGCCTTCGTGATGGCCTCGAACGAGTAGTTGCGGGTCTCGCCGACGACGACGTAGTCGGGGTTCGTCTCGGTCATGATGAAGCCCGCCTCGTGCAGGGCCGTCGTGAGGCCCGCCTCGCCGATGACGAAGGCGCTGCCGCCCGGCATCTGGCTGGCGCAGAAGTCGGCCGTCGCGAGGGCGGAGGTCCAGATGGCCTCCTCCGGCACGTCGATGCCGCTCGCGCGCAGGCGCGCGGCGAGATCGCGTGGCGTGAAGATCGAGTTGTTCGTGAGCACCAGGAACGGCGTTCCCGTGTCGCGCCACTGCCTGATGAGGTCGGCGGCCCCCGGCAGCGCGGTGTTCTCGTGGACGAGCACGCCGTCCATGTCGGTGAGCCAGCACTCGATCTCGCGTCGGTCTCGCATGCCATAAACCCTACCCAGGGGGGTCGGGATGCCCGGGGCGGGATTCAGAGGCGATGCGCGGTCAGCGCGAGGCGGCGCTCGATGACGGCCACGGCATCCTCGCTGGCATCGATGCTGATGCTGCGTCGCCCCAGCTCGCGCGCGGCCGCCGCCGTCGTGCCGCTGCCGGCGAAGGGGTCGAGCACCCAGTCGCCCGGCTGCGTCGACGCCTGGATCATGCGGCGCAGGATGCCGAGCGGCTTCTGCGTCGGGTAGCCGGTCTTCTCGCGGCTCGTCGTGCCGACGATCGTGTGCCACCACACGTCAGTGGGCAGCTTGCCGCGCTCCGCCTTCTCGGGGGTCACGAGGCCCGGCGCCATGTACGGCTCGCGGTCGACCGCGGTCGAGTCGAAGAGGTACCGGTCGGGGTCTTTCACGTAGACGAGGATCGTGTCGTGCTTCGTCGGCCAGCGTCGGCGGCTCTTCGCGCCGTAGTCGTACGCCCAGATGAGTTCGTTGAGGAAGTGGTCGCGGCCGAACAGCGCGTCGAGCGCGACCTTCGCGTAGTGCGCCTCGCGGTAGTCCAGGTGCAGGTAGAGGGTGCCGCGGTCGTCGAGCAGGCGGTGCGCCTCCTGCAGGCGCGGGGCGAGGAAGGCCCAGTAGTCGGCGAAGCGGTCGTCGTAGCTCGTGAGCGCCTCGACCGTGCGCACGTAGCTCTCGCCGCCGAAGCCCTGCCAGGCGGCCGGGGCGGGCGCGGGGGCGCTCGGGTCGGCGGGGGCGTCATCGGGGGCGGATGCCCGGCTGTGGCTCGTCGTGCGACGCAGCTGCGCGCGGCCCGTGTTGAATGGCGGGTCGAGGTAGACCATGCGCACGCTCGCGTCGGGCATCCGTCGCATCGGGGTGAGGTTGTCGCCGTGGATCAGCAGCTCGGGCTCGGGGTGGGCGGGGGTCCAGAGCGGGGCGGGCTCCGGCGTCATGGGGCGAGGTTAACAGCCGCGCGGTGCGGCGACGGCCGCCCGCCCTAGCCTGGGGAGGTGACCGAGCCCGCCCAGCCGCACCCCGAGCGCACCACCCACGGCGTCGGCCCGCACGCGGAGCCCTGGCCGACCGGCCCGCAGTTCGACGCCGAGCTGCTGCGCGACGGCGACACCCGCAACGTCATCGACCGCTACCGCTACTGGAGCATGCAGGCGATCGTCGCCGACCTCGACGCCCGTCGGCACCCCTTCCACGTCGCGATCGAGAACTGGCAGCACGACCTCAACATCGGCTCGATCGTGCGCAGCGCCAACGCGTTCCTCGCCGCCGAGGTGCACATCGTCGGCCGCCGCCGCTGGAACAAGCGCGGCGCCATGGTCACCGACCGCTATCAGCACGTGCGGCACCACCCCACCATCGACGACCTCATCGCGTTCGCGCGCGAGGCCGACCTGCCGATCGTGGCGGTCGACAACGTGCCCGGGTCGGTGGCGGTGGATGCCGCGCCGCTGCCGCGCGAGTGCATCCTGCTGTTCGGGCAGGAGGGGCCCGGTCTCTCGCCCGAGGCGCTCGACGCCGCCGACCGGGTCGTCGAGATCCGGCAGTTCGGGTCGACGCGGTCGATCAACGCGAGCGCCGCGGCCGCCATCGTCATGCACGAGTGGGTGCGGGTGCACGCGGCGGCGGGCGAGCATCCGTCGCCCGAGGGGTCGGCGCGCGCCTGACGGCTCGGCGCGTCCGGGCGGGGCCGCGGGCGGTCTAGCCTGTCGGCATGACCGCGATCACCGACGATCTTCCGGCCCAGCTGATCCACCAGGAGCACGAGGGGTGGGACGCGGTCTGCCGAGGCGACGGCGGCACCTTCTACCACCACGCGATGACGCCCGACGGGGTGATGATCGTCGAGGACGGCATCATCGAGCGCGACGCCGTCATCGCCGCCCTCGAAGGCCAGACCTGGGATTCGTACGCCATGAGCGAGCACCGCATCGTGCGGCTCGGCGAGCGGGCGGCCGTGCTCGTCTACCGCGTCGTCGCCCACCGCGGCGCGCAGGTGTTCGAGCGGCGCCTCGCGACGACGTACGTGTACGTCGAGGGGCGCTGGCGGGTGGCGGTGCACCAGCAGACGCGGATCCGGTAGGGGCGCTGCGCCGACGCGCGTCGCTCAGCGCGCGCGACGGATGCGGATCGGACCCTTCGCCGTCGACGGGTCGACGACCCTGCCGCCCTGCGTGATCTCGACCTCGCCCGCGGCGACGAGTCGCCGGGCGGCGCGACGGGCGGGCTCCATCAGCGCGCGCCAGGCGTCGTCGCTCGCGTCGCCCTGCTGGCCGGCGACGGCGCGGGCCGCCTCCGACGGGCAGATCGTCGCGGTCGTGGCGCGCTCCGCGAGCAGGCGCAGGATGCTCGCCTCGAGCTCGCGATCGACCGGCCGCACCCTGCGGGCTCGGCAGGCGTCGCTGCAGTAGGCCACGTCGTCCCAGTTCGTCGCCCAAGCGGCGCGCCACTCGATGCGGCGCCCGCACGAGCGGCACGTCTTGTCGCCGCGCTCGCCCGTGGAGCTGCGCGGCTCGCGCTGTCGGCCCATGCCCGCCATTCTGCGGCGCTCCGCCGAGCGCGCGCCGAGCATCCGCGCACGTCGTTCGTCTGCGGCCGCTCGCCGGCTGGTCAGCGCGCCGGCACGGCCCATGCGATCTGCAGGAGTGAGGGCGAGGATGCACGCGAGCAAGCTGGGAAACTCAGAAGTCTCGCGTCCACGGGCGTGAAGCGCACGCGGAGACTCCTGCATATCGCATCGCGAGGTGTCACGAGATGCGCACGTGCGACAGCACGCAGAGTCGTTGGCGCGCCGCAGCGCGCGCGACCGCGGACGAGCGGCAGCGTCGGCGTGCGGGCATCACAGCGTCAGCGTCGGCGGGCGAGCAGCAGCCCTACGGCGGCGATGAGCGCCACGGCCGCCGCCGTGCCGCCGAACAGCAGCAGCGCCCCGCCGCCCTCGTACGCGAGGCCCGACACGGCGGCGGCGACGGTCGCGGCGGCGAGTCCGATGCCGCGCAGCAGCCCCTGAGCGGAGCCGGCGCGGGTCGGGTCGACGGCGTGCGCCATGGCGGCGGCGGCGCCGATGAAGGCGAGCGCCTGGCCGGTCGATTCGACGAAGCCCATGCCGGTCGCGACGAACGGGTTCGCCACGACGCCGTACAGCAGCACGATCGGCAGCAGGATCAGCAGCCCGCGCGCGTACGCCGAGACGCCGCCGCGGCGGTCGGCGAGTCGCCCCGCCCACCCGGCGACGAGCACGTACGGCACAGCGAAGAGCGCGTAGCTGAGGGCGGTGAGCACGGGGTCGGCGCCGATGTCGGCCATGAAGCGCGGCCAGACGCCGTCGTAGGCTCCCGTCGGCACCATGACGGCGGCGTAGAGCAGCACGATGCCGACGATGCGCGGGTTGCGCAGCAGGTCGAGGCTCGTGCGCGGGGCGCTCGACCCGAACCGCAGGCCTCGGTCGGCGTCGGTGCCGTCGAGCCCGATGACGCCCGCGGCGATGCCGCCGGTGGGGGGATGCGGGTCGTCGCCGACCGCGCGCTCGCTCGCCCCCTGCGCGGTCGCCTCGCGGAACCCCGCCACGACCGGCACGAGGGCGACGAGCACGACGACCGCCGACACGGCGAGGATCGCCGCCGGCGCGGCCACGGCCAGCGCGAGCCCCGAGGCGAGCGGCCCGACCGCGATGCCGGCGAGCTCCGCGGCGCCGAGGCGCCCCAGCAGCTCGCCGCTGCGCGCGGGGTCGAACCGCACAATGAGGGCGCTCGCGGCGATGACGAAGATGCCGAAGCCGAAGCCGCCGATCGCGCGCCCGACGATGAGGTGCCACCCCTCGGTGGCCGCGGCGCTGAGCGCGAGCGAGCCGGCGACCATGATGACGCCGACGACGGCCATGAGGCGCGCGTGCCCGCGGTCGGCGGCGGGCGCCACGAGCAGCTCGGCGACGAGGGCGGCGGCGAAGCCGGCGGCGGCGAGGTAGCCGACCTCGGCCGTGCTGACGCCGAGCGAGCCCTGCAGCGCCGGGATGAGCGGGAACACCACGAATGACGCCGACGACAGCAGCGCCATCGCGGAGACGACGCTCGGCACGAGCAGCCGCGACGCGCGCGCCCCGCCGGCGTCGTGCGCCTCGGTCGCCCCGGTCGTGGGCCCCTGCATGGTCGTCATTCTCCCGCTCCAACATTGTCCAACTGGACAATAACGGTAGCACTTCTTATCCGCGCGGACAACGGGCGCGTAGGCTCGAAGCGTGGCAGAACGCAAGAGCTCGGAGGAGCGTCGCGAGCAGATCATCGGCGCGACCCTCCGCATCGTCGCGCGCAAGGGCTTCGCAAGCGTCACCCTGCGCGACGTCGCGACCGAGGTCGGCATCGCGCACGGGCTGATCCGCCACTACTTCGCCGGCCGCGACGAGCTCGTCGCCGCCGCCTTCGACCACGCCGTGACCGCCGAGCTCGCGAGCGACGAGCAGCTGCTCGCCGGGCTCGACCCGATCGCGGCGCTCGCCGCGTGGTTCTCGACCACCCCGGAGGACCACTACCTGGTCTGGATCGACGCGTGGAGCGAAGCCCCGCGCAACCCCGCGCTCGCGGCCGCGCTCGAGCGCCACCACCGCGATTGCGAGCGGATCCTCGCCGACGTGATCCGGCGCGCGGTCGCCGCGGGAGCCGCATCCAGCACCGACGTCGACGCCGACTCGCGCATGCTCACGGCGCTCGCCGACGGCATGGCCGTGCAGGCCCACGCGATGGGCATCGTGGATGCCCGGGCCGCCGACGAGATCGTCTTCGGCGCCGTCGAGGCCCGCCTCGCGATCGCGCCCGGCAGCCTCGCGGCGGCGGGCCGCGCGCCGGCGCGCGGCCAGTGGCTCGGCTGATGAGCAAAGCTGGCAAAAAAGACCCGCCCTCACAAGGAGGACGGGTTGGTACCAACAAAATAGCACGCTCCGAACGAAGCGCAACTACCAGCTCGAAGGCCGTTGGATACCTGAGACGTTTAGCGGCATCTGATTGGCGAGAACGATGTTCCAGTCGAGACGTCGCCACCAGTGTCGTCCTACTCCCTCCGTCGACACGCCCTTGAGGGCGCCGGCCAGTGGGTTCTTCCCTGGATTGAGAAGGCCAATTGGTACGTGGTCACGGGCGACGCGGATGGGTAGAGCTAGGTCTGAGTCGTTCGAGATAACGATCGCGGCGTCGACCTGACGCGTGAGCACATCAGTGAGGAGGTGAGAGGCGACATTGACATCGGAGCCCTTTTCCTCTCGCTTGCGAATCGTGGCGAGCATTGTTCCGTCAGGGGCGCGTCGAATACGCAGGCCGCTTGACCAGTACTCGTTGCGCCCGGGGTCTCGAAACGTTCTTGGAGCACGTGCGCCTGGCGGATCTTCGGAAAGCGCGGCCTCCTTCGCCCATGAGGCGTAGTAGCCCTCTTCAATCAGGTCGACCGACCCGCTAGCCAGCAGTGCGCGAAGGAAGAAATCCTGACGACGCGTCTGCTCGATATCGTTCGCATCGTTGACTCTCGCGGTGCAATACACGACGCGAGTAACGATGGAGCCGGACCAAGAGGCATAGGTGCTCGCTATGGCGCGGAGGTCCATCCACTTCCATCCGGAATGTCCTGGCAACTGCGACCGACCGCCGTAGTAAAGGTTGAAGCCGTCGATGTATACGCCTACTCGCACGTCACTAAGCTAGCTGAACTCAGTTTCTGGCGCCGTTCCGCACGATCCCGAACTGACCCCGCCCGATAGGCTGGGGTGCAATCCCCATCCACCTGAAGGGACCACCATGCCAGCCGCCGTCATCATCGGCGCCCAGTGGGGCGACGAGGGCAAGGGCAAGGCGACCGACCTGCTCGCCGGCCGCATCGACTACGTCGTGAAGTTCAACGGCGGCAACAACGCCGGCCACACGGTCGTCGTCGGCGACGAGAAGTACGCGCTGCACCTGCTGCCGAGCGGCATCCTGACGCCGGGTGTGACGCCGGTCATCGCCAACGGCGTGGTCATCGACATCGAGGTGCTCTTCCAGGAGCTCGACGCGCTCGCGGCCCGCGGCGTCGACGTGTCGAAGCTGCGCATCAGCGCCAACGCGCACGTCATCACGCACTACCACCGCACGCTCGACAAGGTGACCGAGCGCTTCCTCGGCAAGCGGCAGATCGGCACGACCGGTCGCGGCATCGGCCCGACGTACGCCGACAAGATCAACCGCGTGGGCATCCGCATGCAGGATCTGTTCGACGAGAACATCCTGCGCCAGAAGGTCGAGGGCGCCCTCGACCAGAAGAACCACCTGCTCGTGAAGGTCTACAACCGGCGCGCGATCACCGTCGACGAGATCGTCGACGAGCTGCTGTCGTACGCCGAGCGGCTGCGCCCGATGGTCGTCGACACGGCGCTCGAGCTGCACGAGGCGCTCGAGCGCGGCGAGACCGTGCTCTTCGAGGGCGGCCAGGCGACGATGCTCGACGTCGACCACGGCACCTACCCGTTCGTGACGAGCTCGAACGCGACGTCGGGCGGCGCCGCGACCGGCTCGGGCATCGCGCCGAACCGCATCGACCGCGTCATCGGCATCGTGAAGGCGTACACGACGCGCGTCGGCTCCGGGCCGTTCCCGACCGAGCTGTTCGACGAGTCGGGCGAGTTCCTGCGCGCCAACGGCCACGAGTACGGCACGACGACGGGCCGCCCGCGCCGCTGCGGCTGGTACGACGCCCCCATCGCGCGCTACTCGGCGCGCATCAACGGCGTCACCGACTACGTGATGACCAAGCTCGATGTGCTCACCGGGCTCGAGCGCATCCCCGTCTGCGTCGCCTACGACGTCGACGGCGTGCGGTTCGACGAGCTGCCGGTCTCGCAGAGCGACTTCCACCACGCGACGCCCATCTACGAAGAGCTGCCCGGCTGGTCGGAGGACATCTCGGGGGCCCGCACGTTCGACGATCTGCCGAAGACCGCGCAGGAGTACGTGCTCGCCATCGAGGCGATGAGCGGCGCGCGCATCTCGGCGATCGGCGTCGGGCCCGGCCGCGACGAGATCGTCGTGCGGCACGCCCTGCTCGACTAGCGCCCCGCGACCCGCGCCCGCCGCGAGGCAGCGCGAGCGCGCAGCCGCCGCACGTGCCGCCCCACTGGGTGCTCGCGGGGCCAGTGCCGCGCGAGCGTGTGGAACCCGCGCCGCCAGCGGTGCAGCATCGGCCGCACGCCGTCGAGCGGTCGCGCCGAGATCGGCACCGTGAGCGCGTCGTCGAAGCGCACGACGGCGGCCGGGCCGAGGTGCACGCTGAGATCCATGTCGTCGTGCACGGCGGCGTCGTGCCGGCACACCTCGCCGCTGATCCGTGACCACGTGGAGGCGCGCAGCGCCATCGCCGAGCCGAAGACGGGCCGGTTGCCGAGCGCCGAGCGCACGAGCGCGAAGTACGGCCCCAGGTAGAGCCGCGAGCGCACGGGCTGCGCCTCGCCGTCGTCGGTGACGAGCAGGCCGCTGCCGGTGACCGCCTCCGCCTCCGGATGCTCGGCGAACAGTCGCGCGACCGTGGCGAGCCAGTCCGGCCCCGGTTGGCTGTCGGCGTCGAGCCGCGCGATGACGGCGCCCCGAGCGGCGTCGTAACCGGTCGCGCTCGCGATGGGGATGCCCACCTGCGGCTGCTCGACGACGCGCGCGCCGAGCCTGCGCGCGACGTCACCCGAGCCGTCGGAGCTGCCGTTGTCGACCACGATCACCTCGAGGGGGGCGTGCGACTGCGCGGCGAGCATCCGCAGACAGCGCTCGAGGTAGGCGGCGTCGTCGCGCACCGGAACGACGACCGAGATCGCGAGGTCGACGGATGCCGCGCTCGGCTGGGCGGTCCGCTCGGCCTGGTCGGTCATCGGGCTCCGTTCGTCGTGCGCGGGCTCGCTGCCCGCGGCGCCCCTCGACCCCATCGACCGCTCGCGGCGGTGTCAAGCCCCTGTCAGGGTTTTCACCGTCTGCCTACGGTCGCTGGCATGACCACCCTCTCCGCTGCCCCCGCACCGCGGCTCGCTGCGCGCGAGCCGATGGCCATCCCGACCCCCCGCGGCCCCGTGAGCGCGGCGCTCGTCGCCGTCATCACCGGCCCCGTCGGGCAGCCGCCGATCGTGTCGTCGTTCGACGCCCAGGTCGAACGCGCCGTCATCAACAGCCGCGACATCCTCGTCGACGACGACCTGCAGCTCGCCCTGTTCGTGCTGCACGCCCTCGCCGACACCGGCATCGAGCACGTGGATGCCCGCTGGGCCGACGACGGCATCCTCCGTGACGTGCGCACAACGCTCGAATCCGCGCTCGACGAGGCGTTGCGTGACCAGCTCGAGCGCCGCGGCGCCCGCGACCTCGACGGCGTCGAGAAGCTCGAGGCCTTCCTCGCCGAGGAGGCGACCGAGGCCGAGCTCGACGAGTTCCTCGCCATCGCCGCCGTCACCGCGCAGGGCGTCATGGCGCCCGAGCTCGTGACGGCGCTGCAGCGCGCGGGCCTCGACTGCGGCTCGGGGCACTACGTCGACGCGGTCGACGTGCGCGTGCTCACCGCCCGCACGACGGCGACGATGTACGCCGCGACCGCGCCCGCGCGGCGTCGCCCGCGTGGGGAGGGCTCCGCAGCCGAGTCGGCCGTACCGCTCGCGCTGTGCATCGCCGCGGCCGAGCTGCGCCTCGGCGTGCCCGCCGTCGCAGCCCCGCTGCCCCCCGCGCGCACCGAGGCTCGCAGACTCGTCCGCGACGCCCGCCGCCTCGCCGAGCACGCGGCCGCCGCGCACGCCCTCGACGCGTGGATGCACGCCGAGAGCGCTCTGCGTCCCTGCGACCTCATCGATGAGGATCGCGTGCTGAGCGCCGCGGCGCTCGCCGTGCGCGAGGCCGACGTCTCGCAGCTCGAGCCGGCCGGCTGAGCGCGGGCCGGCCCGAGCCGCGAGCAGTCGATCAGCGGCCGACGACCTCCAGCAGCGCCGAGCACGCCTGCTCGCAGCGACGGCACGCCTCCGCGCACACGCGGCAGTGCTCGTGGTGGTCGGCGTGCTGCTCGCACTCGGAGGCGCACGAGCGACAGGCCTCGACGCACGCCTGCAACTGGGCGCGCATGATCGACGAGTGCTCCTCGGGGGCACCCGCGACCGCCTGCGTGGTCGCCGCGCACACCGCGGCGCACAGCAGGTCGACGCGCACGCACTCGATCATCTCGGCGGCGTTCGGCTCGCTCAGGCACGCGTCTGCGCAGACGGTGCACGCCGTCGCGCAGTCGGCGAGGGCCTGCAGAGCTTCGGCGTAGAGACGGCCCTCGTCGCCGGAACGGGGGTGGCTGAGCGAGATGCGCTCGATGAGGGTCTGGCCGGAAACGGAATCGGGGGATGCGGTGTGGTTGGTCATGCGCGCACTGTAGCCCCGGGCATCCGAGAGCCCCCACCCCGTTGCCGACCGTCGTCGCGGCGGTTACGGTGCCCCCCGTTCGCGGGCGCGCCTCCGGGCGGGGCGGGGAGTACAGTGCGGCCCATGGGGGATCGTCGACTGCTGGGTCTCGCCGCGGGCACCGCCGCGGCCGTGCTGCTCGTGGGCGGCATCGGCACCACCGCGTACGCGGCTGACGTGCGCTCTACCGTCGAGACGGCGCTCGCGTCGCTCGGTGTGGAGGCGAGCGACGAGCTCGTCGACGACCTCGCCGACGAGGAGCTGCTCGACGACGCGCTCGAGGGCGGCGACGAGGAGGGCTCCGAGGACGGGACCGAGGGCGACGGCACCGAGGAGGGCGAGGAGGAGCTCGAGGAGTCGTTCCTCGCCTGGAACGAGCGCGCCGAGCTGTGGCGCACGGCCTTCGCCGAGGTGAAGACCGAGTTCGACGCCTGCCGCGCCGAGGCCGAGGGCGGCAAGGGCGACTGCGCCGTCGCGTTCTCCGGCCGCCTGCAGGTGGCGTTCGCCGAGACGCTCGTGGAGTTCCTGCAGTCGCAGAACGACGCGATCGCCGCGCTGCCGGAGGAGGAGCGCGCCGCGGCCCAGGCCGAGCTCGACCGCCGCCTCGAGAAGGCCCTCACCAAGCTCGAGCGCACGCAGGAGCGCGTCGACGCCCGCGACGCCGCGCGCCTCGAGCGCGCCCTCGACGAGGTCGAGGCGGAGACCGGTGACGCCGAGACCGAGAGCGGCGAGACCGCCGACGCGTCGAAGCCTGGCAAGCCCGAGAAACCGGGGAAGCCCGAGAAGCCCGAGAACCCGGGCAACGGCGGCGGGGGCGGCAAGCCCGACCACGCCGGCAAGCCGGGCGGGAAGTGATGCGGGCGAGGGCATCCCTCGCCGTATCGATCGTCGCGATCGTCGCGCTCGCCCTGACCGCGTGCGCGGGGGTGACGGATGCTGCACCGAGCCCGCACCCGATCCTCGCGAGCGCGCTGCCGAGCGACCTGACGGCGCGCGGCGTGCTGCTCGCGGCGGTGCTGCTGAGTGACGGCGACGTGGAGCAGGCCGTCGCCGACGGGCTCGTGACACCCGCCGAGGTCGACGAGGCGATCAGAGCCATCGAGGCCGACGAGCTCGACGTGTGGGCGCAGCGCGCCGAGACCGAGCTCGACGACGACTGACGCGACCCGGCCGGCCGGATGGGCGGCGCGCGCCGACGACTCCGTCGCGGCCGCGGCGGCCTCGCCCGTACGATCGAGGCATGGACGCCGCGGCCCACGCCGAACTCATCTCGCTGCGCAAGAGCATCGACAACATCGACGCCGCGCTCGTGCACCTGCTCGCCGAGCGGTTCAAGTGCACGCAGGCGGTCGGGCGGCTCAAGGCCACCGTCGGGCTGCCGCCGAGCGACCCGGAGCGCGAGCGCGTGCAGGTCGCGCGGCTGCGCGACCTCGCCGCCGAGGCCGAGCTCGACCCGGCCTTCGCCGAGAAGTTCCTCGCGTTCATCGTCGCCGAGGTGATCCACCACCACGAGCAGATCGCCTCGACGGGCGCCGTCGCGACGCAGGAGCCGTAGGAGTCACCGGCGGCGCGCGCGGGTTCTCGCCGTCGCGCTCGCGCGAGCGTCGTGCCGTCGGTGCGAGCCGCTAGCGTCGGCACGTGAGCAGCCCCGAGAGCGCCAGCGGAGCATCCGCCCCCGCATTGTCGGCCCGCGCCCGGGACGGCTGGGCCGCGGCGCAGTTCGCGCTGTCGGGGCTGGTCTGGGGTGCGAGCTTCCTGTTCATCGCGATCGCGCTCACCGGCATGACGTTCGTGCAGGTCGCCGCCGGGCGCGCGCTGCTCGGCGCGGTCACGCTCGGGCTCATCGTGCTCGTCACGCGAGACCGGCTGCCCGCGTGGGGGCCCATCTACGGACACCTCGCCGTCGTCGGCGTCACCTTCTGCGTGCTGCCGTACCTGCTGTTCGCCTGGGCGCAGCAGTCGGTCGCCTCCGGGCTCGCGAGCGTTTACAACGCGACGACGCCCATCATGACGGCGATCATCGCGGCGCTCGTGCTGCGGGTCGAGCGGCTCACGCGGGCGCAGGTGCTCGGCATCGCGATCGGCATCGTCGGCGTCGTCGTCATCATCGGGCCGTGGCGCGGCATCGAGCTCGGCGGCGACCTCCTGCCGCAGCTCGCCATGCTCGGCGCGACCGCCTGCTACGGCTTCAGCCTGTCGTACATGCGGCGGTACCTCACCGACACCGGAGTCTCGGCCGTCGCGTTCACGTTCGTCTACATCGGGGTCGCGGCGCTGGTGCTGCTCACGATCACGTCGATCGTGAGCCCCGAGCCGCTGCGGCTCGAGCTCGGCGTCATCATCGCCATCGTGCTGCTCGGCGCCCTCGGCACCGGCTTCGCCTACGTGTGGAACCAGAACGTCGTGCGCGCCTGGGGCGCCACTCGGGCGTCGACCGTCACCTACATCACGCCCGTCGTCGGCGTCGTGCTCGGCATCGTCGTGCTCGGCGAGGTGCTCGTCTGGAACGAGCCCGTCGGCGCCGCGCTCGTCATCGTCGGGGTGCTGCTCGCGCAGCGGCGGCTGCGGTGGGGGCGGGGCGCGCTGGGGGCGCGGCGCGCGGGCTGAGGGGCGCCGGTGCGTCGGACGCCGGAGCGCCGGACGCCGGAGCGCCGGACGCGGGATGCGCGGCAGCACTCACTGCGGAAGACGGCACACACCACGGGTTGCGGCGCAGTGAGTGCCGTGAACAGTGGTGTGTGCGGCTCGGGCGGGGGCGCGCGGCTGGGGCGACGCGCGCGACGCGGGCGCGGCACGCGCGCGAAGCGCGCCGCCGCGCTATGCGGCGCCCTCGGGCACGTGCAGCCTCGCGAGGAAGCGCTCCGCGCCGCGGGGCGTGCGGCGCCGGTCGAGGCGCGACACGGCGACGGTGAGGGCGAACGCGAGGGGCACCGTCCACGCCGCGGGTTGGGCGAGCGCGGCGAGCAGCCACGCGGGCGCACCGCCGGCACCCGCCAGGAGCGGCCCGAGCAGGATGGCGGTGCCGCACGCGAGGCCGCCGCCGAGCATCCCCGCGATGGCGCCGCGCGCCGTCAGCCCTCGCCACCAGATGCCGAGCACGAGTACCGGGCACAGGGTCGACGCCGTGAAGGCGAACACGAGCCCGACGCTGCCGGCGAGCCCGCCCGGCTCGAGCAGCAGGGCGACGGCGAGCGGCACGAGCGACGAGGCGATCGCCGCGATGCGGAAGCCGCGCACCGACCCGCCGGCGAGCTCTTGCGAGATGACGCCCGCGAGCGAGACGACGAGACCCGAGGTGGTGGAGAGGAAGGCGCCGAAGGCTCCCGCGATGACGAGCGCGGTGAGCAGGTCGCCCAGCCAGCCTCCGACAACCATGCCCGGCAGCACGAGCACGAGCGCGTCGGCCTCGCCCGCCGACGCGAGCTCGGGGGCGAGCGCCCGCCCCAGCAGCCCCACGATGGTCGGGAACACGTAGAACACCGACAGCAGGCCCAGCACGATGAGCGTCGTGCGCCGCGCGGCCGGCCCGTCGGGGTTCGTGTAGAACCGCACGAGCACGTGCGGCAGGCCCATCGTGCCGAGCAGCAGCGCGATGACGAGCGACGCCGTCGCGTACAGGTCGAGGGATGCGGGGCCCAGCGCCGCCGGGAACGCCACCGCCGGGTCGACGACCGGCTCGCCGTCGCCCGCCACCGTGATGAGCAGGAACACGACCGGTACCGCGATCGCCGTGAGCTTGAGCCAGAACTGGAACGCCTGCACGAACGTGATGGAGCGCATGCCGCCCGCCGCGACGATGAGGCCGACGATCACGGCCACGGCGAGGGCGCCCGTCCACGACGGCAGTCCCGTCGTGATGCGGATCGTCAGCGCGGCCCCCTGCAGCTGCGGCACGATGTAGAACCAGCCGATGAGGATCACGAGCACCGTCGTGATGCGTCGCACCGCGAGCGACTCCAGCCGCGCGCCCGTGAAGTCGGGGATCGTGTACGCCCCCGACCGCCGCAGCGGCGCCGCCACGAACAGCAGCAGCATGAGGTAGCCCGCCGTGTACCCGATCGGGAACCACAGCCCGCCCGAGCCCTGCAGCAGGATGAGCCCCGCGATGCCGAGCACGCTCGCCGCCGACAGGTACTCGCCACCGATCGCCGAGGCGTTCCACCACGGCCGCACGGTGCGCGAGGCGACGTAGAAGTCCTGCGTCGTGCGCGAGATGCGCAGACCGAAGAAGCCGATGAGTGCGGTCGCGACCGTGACCGCGGCGATCGCGACGTACCCGAGGACGGGGTTCACGACTCGGGCTCCGCGCTCATGAGCGAGCGGTATCCCGCTTCGTTGCGGGTGCTCGCGACGACGAAGATGACGGCGAAGACGAGGATCGCCGGGTAGGCACCGAACGCCAGCAGCAACCACGACACGGGTGCGCCGGCGATGACGACCGCCTCGAGCGCGGGGGCGGCGGCGAGCACGAGCCAGAGCATCCCGAGGCTCACCACGAATCCGGTCGCGCAGATGATCGCGAGGCGCAGCTGCGACCGGATGAGCGACCGCACGTAGACGGTCGCCGTGTCGCTGCGCTCGATCGACGGATGCTCCGCCGGGGCCGCGATCGGCTCGCCGGGTCGCGGCGCCGTCACCCGCACGCGCGCGGGCCGCGCCGGCTCGGAGTCGGGCGCGGCCGTCGGCTGCTCGGCGCCCGCGCTCACGCCCGCGGCCTGATGCGGTTCGCCGCCACGCGGTCGCGCAGCGCCGGCAGCAGGCGGCGGCTCACCGGCAGCTCGGTGCCGCCGACGAGCACGGTGGGGCTGCTGGCCCCGAGCCGCAGGCGCGACACGTGCGCGAGCGACACCAGGTACGAGCGGTGGATGCGCACGAACCCAGCCGCCGACCACTGCCGCTCGAGGTCGCTCATGGGCACGCGCACGAGGTAGCTGCCGTCGTCGGTGTGCAGGCGCGCGTAGTCGCCCTGCGCCTGTACGTACTGGATGGCGTCCTGCCGGATCATGCGCGTCGTGCCGCCGAGGCTCACCGCGACGAGCGCGGGGGTGGTCGCCGTGGGCGCGGCGGCGGCTGCGGCGCTCGCCGGCACCGTCGTCGACCCGGAGCCGTCGAGGTCGGATGCTCGATCCGCCGCCGCCCGGGAATCCAGCAGCCGCGTCACGGCGCGATCGAGCCGTTCGGCGCGCACCGGCTTCAGCACGTAGTCGACCGCCGAGAGGTCGAAGGCCTCGAGCGCCCGCTCCTCGTCGGCGGTGACGAACACGAACGGCGGCCGCCGGTCGAAGCGGCCGAGCGCCTGCGCGAGGTCGATGCCGCTGAGACCGGGCATGTGGATGTCGAGGAAGACGGCGTCGACCGCCTCCTGCGTGAGCGTGCGCAGCGCGTCGGCCCCGTTCGAGGCGCGCAGGATGCGCCCGATGCGCGCGTCGTGCCCGAGCAGGTACACCAGCTCGTCGAGCGCGGGCTGCTCGTCGTCGGCGACGAGTACGGTCATCGGGTCGGTCACGGCTGACATCCTCGCACCCGGCTCGCCTCAGCCGGCAGACCGGGGCGCGGTCGTGTTCTGCGGCTGCGACTTCGGTACGCGCATGCGCACGAGCGTGCCCGCGTCGAGATTCGTCTCGACGACGAGGCCGTGCTCGTCGCCGTAGAGCTGCCGGAGGCGGGCATCCACGTTGCGCACCCCCACGTGGTCGGCCGACGGCCGCCCGGCGAGGATGCCCCGCAGCCGCTCGGGATCGATGCCGACCCCGTCGTCTTCGACCTCGATGAGCGCGAACGCGCCGGCGTCGCTCGCGCGGATCGTGATGCGGCCGCCGTCGGGCTTCGGCTCGAGGCCGTGCCGCACCGCGTTCTCGACGAGCGGCTGCACGCTGAGGAACGGGATGACCGTGCTGAGCACCTCGGGCGCGACCTGCAGCGTCAGGGTGAGGCGGTCGCCGAAGCGCGCGCGCTCGAGCTGCAGGTAGCTGTCGACGCTGCGCAGCTCGTCGGCGAGGGTCGTGAAGTCGCCCTGCCGCCGGAACGAGTACCGCGTGAAGTCGGCGAACTCGAGCACGAGGTCGCGGGCGCGCGGCGGGTTCGTCGTGATCGTGCTCGCGATGGCGGTGAGCGCGTTGTAGATGAAGTGCGGGCTGATCTGGCTGCGCAGTGCCTTCACCTCGGCCTCGGCGAGCGCGGCGCGGCTCGCGTCGAGCTCGCCGAGCTCGAGCTGCGCCGCGAGCCACTCGGCCACCTCGCCCGTCGCGCGCACGAGCCCCGGCTTCACCGCGGGCGAGAACGCGACGATCGCACCCGCGGTGCGGTCGCCGGCGATGATCGGGGCGGCCACGGCATCCGTCGCCTGCACGCCGCGGCCGGTCGGGTCGATGCCGCGGAACACCTGCGGCCGATCGCCGGCCCGCACCTCGGCGGCGAGCCGCTCGGCGGTCGCGCGCAGGTGGTCGGCGAGGCGCTGGTCGGCCGGGCCGGCGTCGATCGCGAGCACGCCGTGGTCGTCGGCGAGCGCGAGCACGCGGCAGTCGAGCAGCTGCCGCAGCGGGCGCACGGCGCGCTGCGGGTCGCCCGAGTCGAGGCCGCCGCGCACGTGCGTCGCCGCTTGGCTCGCCAGGTGCAACGTCTGGTAGGTGGCGCGCTCGGCGGCCGTGCCCATCTCGCGCGAGAGCCGGATCACCCGCCACGCGACGACGAGCAGCACCGCCGCGGCGACGCCGACGAGCACGCCGACGGCGAGGGCGAGCAGCACTGACTCGGTCATCGGGCTCCACGGTAGGCGATCGAGGCGCGGGGCGGGGGCGCTGGGCGGCGGCCTGCGCGCCGTTCGTCGCACGCACGACGCCGCCCGCCGACGACGAGCGCGCATCCGGATGCCCGTGGCCCGTCATCGGGGGATGCTGACGGGCGTTCCGCCACCAGAATCGGCAGCGTCGCCGTCGTCGCTGCCGCGACCTCTCGAGGAGATCCCATGGGCAACGACGCCCTGAACGTGGAGCACTCGTCCGGCCACTCGGCCGAGGTGTTCCGAGAGACCCAGGAATCGGAGCAGTTTCGGCGCCTGAAGCGCAAGCACCGCAGCTTCGTGCTGCCGGTGACCGCGGTGTGCCTGCTCTGGTACCTCACCTACGTGCTGCTCGCCGGCTACGCCCCCGACTTCATGGCGACGCCGGTGTTCGGCAGCGTCAACATCGGCATCCTGCTGGGCCTCGCCCAGGTCGCGACGACGTTCATCATCACGATGGTCTACGTCTCGTACGCCAACAAGCACCTCGACCCTGACGCCGCGGCCATCCGCGACCGTCTCGAGACGAAGGAGGGTGTGCGCTGATGCTGCAGCTCACCGTCGCTCCGCCGGCCGCGCCCGGCGACCCCATCCTCAACATCGCGATCTTCGGCGTCTTCGTCGCGATCACGATGGTCATCGTGTTCCGCGCCTCGCGGAACAACAAGACCGCCGCCGATTACTACGCCGCCGGCCGCTCGTTCACGGGCGGCCAGAACGGCTCGGCGATCGCGGGTGACTACCTCTCGGCGGCGTCGTTCCTCGGCATCGTCGGCGCGATCGCGATCAACGGCTACGACGGGTTCCTCTACTCGATCGGCTTCCTCGTCGCGTGGGTGGTCGCGCTGCTGCTCGTCGCCGAGCTGCTGCGCAACACCGGCAAGTTCACGATGGCCGACGTGCTCGCGTTCCGCCTCAAGCAGCGCCCCGTGCGCATCGCCGCCGCGATCTCGACGCTCGTCGTCTGCTTCTTCTACCTGCTGGCCCAGATGGCGGGCGCGGGTGGCCTCGTCGCCCTGCTGCTCGGCATCAACGATCGCATCGGCCAGTCCGTCGTCATCGCCGTCGTCGGCGCGCTCATGATCCTCTACGTGCTCGTGGGCGGCATGAAGGGCACCACGTGGGTGCAGATCATCAAGGCGGTGCTGCTCATCGCCGGCGCCGGCATCATGACGATCTGGGTGCTCGCGCTCAACGGCTTCAACCTGTCGACGCTGCTCGACAACGCCGTCGAGACCTCCGGCAACCCGGCGGTGCTTGCGCCGGGCCTGCAGTACGGCCTCACCGACCTGACGCGCCTGGACTTCCTGTCGCTCGGCCTCGCGCTCGTGCTCGGCACCGCGGCCCTGCCGCACGTGCTCATGCGCTTCTACACGGTGCCGACGGCGAAGGAGGCCCGCAAGAGCGTCGTGTGGGCGATCTGGCTCATCGGCATCTTCTACCTGTTTACGCTCGTGCTCGGGTACGGAGCATCCGCCCTCATCGGCGCCGAGCGCATCGCCGCCGCACCGGGCGGACCGAACTCGGCCGCCCCGCTGCTCGCCTTCGAGCTCGGCGGCTCGGTGCTGCTCGGCATCATCTCGGCGATCGCGTTCGCGACGATCCTCGCCGTGGTCGCCGGCCTCACGATCACCGCGGCGGCGTCGTTCTCGCACGACATCTACGCGAGCGTCGTGAAGAAGGGCAACCCGGCGCCGGGTGCCGAGGTGAAGGTCGCGCGCCGCACCGTCGTCGTCATCGGCATCGTCGCCATCCTCGGTGGCATCGGCGCGAACGGGCAGAACGTGGCGTTCCTCGTCGCGCTCGCCTTCGCCGTCGCCGCCTCGGCGAACCTGCCGACGATCGTCTACTCGCTGTTCTGGAAGAAGTTCACCACCCAGGGCGCGCTGTGGAGCATGTACGGCGGTCTCGCCTCGGCGATCATCCTCATCTCGCTCTCGCCGGTCGTGTCGGGAGCCGAGAAGTCGATGATCCAGGGCGTCGACTTCGCCGTCTTCCCGCTGTCGAACCCCGGCATTGTGTCGATCCCGCTGGCGTTCTTCCTCGGCTGGCTCGGGTCGGTGCTCGACCGCAGCGCGGAGGACCCGGCGAAGCAGACCGAGATGGAGGTGCGCTCGCTCACGGGCGTCGGCGCTGAGAAGTCGGTCGCGCACTAGCGGCACAGGGTTCGGGGCGGGTGGAAGCCTGGTCCGCCCGCCCCGCAACGACACGGAGGGCCCTCACCGGGTGGTGGTGAGGGCCCTCCGTCATGCGGCGCGGATGCTCGGCGCGGGCGCCACGGAGGTGATCGGGTCGACAGCGCAGCAGTTCGGTGAGCGCGCGCTAGTTCGAACCGCTGCGCCGTCGCCGAAGTGCTGCGCTGTCGGGGCGCGCGGCGCGGCCGCCGCTCAGCGGGTCGTGCGGCGGATCGCGCGGTGCAGCACCTCGAGCGCGAGCGAGCAGGCGAGCGAGGCGCCGACCGCGACGACGAGCAGCTCGGTCGGCGGGGGCGCCGCGAGCTGCAGGAAGTCGGTCGCGAGCGGGATCGACAGCACGACCACGAGCCCCGCGTACGCGGCCAGCACGATCGGCAGCGTGATGCGCGAGAGCGGCCGAGCGAGGATCACGAGCACCCACAGCGCCGACAGCGTGAGCGTGATGACGGCGGTGGTCTGCACGGCGTCGGCGGGAGCATCCACGACCGCGTACGCGTACGTCACCACCCCGATGACGGTCGCGGCGACGAGCACCCCCGACGGGATGCAGAACCGCGCCGCTCGCCGCAGGAACCCAGGCCGGTACACCTGCGCGTTCGGCAGCAGCGCGAGCACGATCGCGGGCAGCCCGATCGTGAGTCCATCGACGACCGAGAGCTGGCGCGGCAGGAACGGGAACGGCCACAGCAGCGCTCCGAACACCACGGCGAACAGGATCGCGTAGACCGTCTTCGACAGGAACAGCTTCGCCAGTCGCTCGACATTCGCGATCACCTGCCGCCCCTCGGCGACGATGCGCGGCAGCCGGCTGAACTGCCCGTCGAGCAGCACGAGGCGCGCGACCGCCCGCGTCGCCGGCGCCCCCGACCCCATGGCGATGCCCATGTCAGCGTGCTTGAGCGCGAGCGCGTCGTTGACCCCGTCGCCCGTCATCGCGACGGTGTAGCCGAGCCTCTGCAGCGATTTCACCATCGCCTTCTTCTGCTCGGGGGTGACGCGCCCGAACACGTGCTCGCGCGCCATGACCTCGTCGAGCTCGGCGACTCCCTCGGGCAGCTGCCGCGCGTCGAATCCGTCGCCGGCGTGGTCGACGCCCGCCTCGCGCGCGACGGCGGCGACCGTTCGCGGGTCGTCGCCCGAGATGATGCGGATGCTCACCCCCTGCTCGCGGAAGAACTGCAGCGTCTCGTGCGCATCCGCCCGCACGCGCTCGCGGAAGGTGACCACGGCCACCGGCTCGAGCCCGGCAGGGAGGGCGGCCTCGCGCGCCTCGATCACCCCGTGCTCGTCGGCCCCGTCACCGGCCGCCGTCGTGAGCAGCGCGCTCGAGCGCGCGAGCACGAGCGTGCGCAGGCCGCTCGCGGCGAGCTCGCGGCACCGCGCGAGCGTGGCGTCGACCGCCTCGCCCGTCGTCGACCCGAGCACGATGTCGGGGGCGCCGAGCAGCCAGCTGCCGGCGGGGTCGGCGAGCTGCGCGGCGCTCCACTTGCGCAGGGAGGAGAAGGGCATGCGCGCGACGATCGCCGGCAGGGCCGCGAGGCTCGGTGCCGCTGCGGCGAGAGCCGGGTCGACCGCGGCAGCGGAGGCCGAGCCCCCGCGCGCGCCGAAGCGCTCGCCGAGGGCGCGGGCCGTGGCGTTGGCGTCGCGATCGTCCGCGAAGCAGGCGAGCGCAGCATCCCGCGCCGCGCGCAGCGCCTCGTCGGCCGTGACGCCCGGCGCGTCGTCGACGTCGGCGAGCGCCAGCCCGCCCTCGGTGAGCGTGCCCGTCTTGTCGAGGCAGAGCATGTCGACGCGGGCGAGGCCCTCGACGGCGGCGAGCTCCTGCACGAGCACCTCGCGGCGCGACAGCTTGACGGCGCCGACGGCGAGCGCGACCGAGGTCATGAACACGAGGCCCTGCGGCACCATCGCGATGATGCTCGCGGTCGCGGCGACGACCGCTTCTCGCCACGCCCCCGACGACAGCGCGGCCTCCCACCCGCCGACCGCCTGCATCTGCCCGTTGACGACGATCGCGCCGACCGGCAGCAGGCCGATGCTGATCCAGCGGATGATGCGCGCGATCGAGTCGCGCAGCTCGCTGCCGACGAGCGAGAACTGCTTCGCCTCGGCCGTGATGCGGCTCGCGTACGAGTCGGCGCCGACACGGATCACCCGCGCGAGCCCGCTGCCGCCGACCACCGTCGACCCCGACAGCAGCTCGCGGCCCGCGGGCGACGGCACGGGGTCGGCCTCGCCGGTCAGCAGCGACTCGTCGACGTCGAGTCCCGACGACTGCAGCACGACCGCGTCGGCGACGACCTGGTCTCCGGCGGCGAGCACGAGCACGTCGTCGAGCACGACATCGGCGATGGCGACCTCGTCGACTTCGTCGTCATGGTCAGCGGATGCCCGGCGCAGGACTCTCGCCCGCGGAGCGTTGAGCACCGCCAGCCGGCTGAGGGTCACCTTGGCCCGGAACTCCTGCGCGACCCCGATGGCGACGTTCGCAATGACGAAGAAGCCGAACAGGGCATCCTGCCAGTAGCCGAGGACGAGTAGCACGAGGAAGCTGCCGCCGACGATCGCGTTGAAGAGCGTGAAGAGGTTCGCCTGCAGGATGCGCCAGAGCGAGCGGCCGGTGTCGTTCGGCAGGGTGTTGACCTCGCCGCGCTCGCGTCGCTCGCGCACGTCGGCGTGGCTGAGCCCCGTGATGCTCGTCACGAGCGCGAGCCTAGCCCGCGGGGTCAGTGTCATCGCGCTCCGCCAAGCCGCAGCACGCACTACTGAATGCGGCATGCACGACCGCTCGCGGCGCAGTGAGTGCCGTGAGCAGTAGTGCGTGCGGAACGGCCCGTCGCCCGCTGTGGGCCGGAGGGCCTACCCCCCGACGACCGCGCCGAACCGCTCGGGCAGCGTCGCGCGGTGCGCGTGACCCAGCTCGGCGTGCGTGAGCGTGAAGCGGTCCTGGATCTCGAGACCGTCGACCTCGGCATCCGTGACGCCGATGCGCAGCACGGGCACGTCGCGCCCCTCGCACAGGCCGCGGAACTTCACGTCGTCCTCGCGGGCCACCGACACGAGCACGCGGGCCTGCGACTCCGACAGCAGTGCGGCGAGAGCATCCACGCCATCGCGCTCCATGAGCTCGGTGAGCCAGACGCGCGCGCCGACTCCGAAGCGCAGAACGCCCTCGGCGAGGGTCGCGAGCAGACCGCCCTCCGAGAGGTCGTGCGCCGACGTGACGAGCCCCTCCTCGGCCGCGGCCGACATGAGGCCAGCGAGGTTCTTCTCGGCCGCGAGGTCGAGCTGCGGCGGCAGGCCGCCGAGGTGGCCGTGGACGACGTCGGCCCACACCGAGCCGTCGAGCTCGTCGCGCGTGGTGCCCATGAGGTAGAGGTTCTCGCCCTCGTCCTGCCAGCCTGAGGGCAGGCGGCGGTCGACGTGGTCGATGACGCCCATGACCGCGACGACGGGCGTCGGGTGGATAGGAACGTCGCCGGTCTGGTTGTAGAACGACACGTTGCCGCCGGTGACGGGGATGCCCAGCTCGAGGCACGCGTCGGCCAGGCCCGTGACGGCCCGCTCGAACTGCCACATCACCTCGGGGTTCTCGGGGCTGCCGAAGTTGAGGCAGTCGGAGACGGCGAGCGGAGTCGCTCCCGAGGTCGCGACGTTGCGGTACGCCTCGGCGAGCGCGAGCTGCGCGCCCACGTACGGGTCGAGCTGGCAGTAGCGTCCGTTCGCGTCGGTCGCGAGGGCGACGCCGAGGCCGCTCTCCTCGTCGACGCGGATCATGCCGGCGTCGTCGGGCGTCGCGAGGGCCGTGTTGCCCATGACGTAGTAGTCGTACTGGTTGGTGATCCACGCCGTGTCGGCGAGGTTCGGGCCGCCCAGCACCTGCAGCGCCTGCGCGCGCAGCTCGGCGTCGTCGGCCGGCCGGGCGAGTCGAGCGGCGCTGTCGGCCTGCAGAGCATCCAGCCATTCGGGGCGGTGGTACGGCCGGTGGTAGACGGGGCCGTCGACGGCAACGGTGGTCGGGTCGACGTCGACGATCGTCTCGCCGCGCCAGTGGATGACCAGGCGACCCGTATCGGTGACCTCGCCGAGCACGCTCGTCTCGACATCCCACTTGGCGGTCACCGCGAGGAACGCCTCGAGCTTCGAGGGCTGCACGATCGCCATCATGCGCTCCTGGCTCTCCGACATGAGGATCTCCTCCGCCGTGAGCGAGGGGTCGCGCAGCAGCACGGCGTCGAGGTCGATCACCATGCCGCCGTCGCCGTTGCTCGCGAGCTCGGAGGTCGCGCACGAGATGCCGGCTGCGCCGAGATCCTGGATGCCCTCCACGAGGTCGCCGCGGTACAGCTCGAGGCAGCACTCGATGAGCACCTTCTCGGCGAACGGGTCGCCCACCTGCACGGCCGGGCGCTTCGTCGGTCCGCCCTCGCTGAACGTGTCGGAGGCAAGGATCGACGCGCCGCCGATGCCGTCGCCGCCCGTGCGGGCACCGAACAGCACGACCTTGTTGCCGACGCCGCGCGCGTTCGCGAGGTGCAGGTCTTCGTGCCGCAGCACGCCGACCGCGAGTGCGTTGACGAGCGGGTTCGCCTGGTACACCGAGTCGAAGACGGTCTCGCCGCCGATGTTGGGCAGGCCGAGGCAGTTGCCGTAGTGGCTGATGCCGCTGACGACGCCGGGTACGACGCGAGCCGTGTCGGGGTGGTCGATGGCGCCGAAGCGCAGAGCATCCATGACCGCCACCGGCCGCGCGCCCATCGAGATGATGTCGCGCACGATGCCGCCGACGCCCGTCGCGGCGCCCTGGAACGGCTCGATGTAGCTCGGGTGGTTGTGGCTCTCGATCTTGAACGTGACCGCCCAGCCCTCGCCGATGTCGACGACGCCGGCGTTCTCGCCCATGCCCACCATGAGGTGGCGCTTCATCTCGTCGCTGACCTTCTGGCCGAACTGGCGCAGGTGCACCTTGCTCGACTTGTACGAGCAGTGCTCGCTCCACATGACGGAGTACATGGCGAGCTCGCCGCTCGTCGGGCGGCGGCCGAGCAGCTGCTTGATGGCCTCATACTCGTCGGCCTTGAGGCCGAGCGCCTCGAACGGCTGGTGCTTGTCGGGCGTCGCGATGGCGTTCTCGACGGTGTCAGGAACGTGCGTGGTGGGGGTGGTCACGGTGGCGAGGGCTCCTGTGTCGAGGGCGTGCCGGATGCCCTCTCAGCCTACCCGCGCGAATGAGCACGCCGACGCGGGGCAGGGGTTGGAGGCCGGGGCCGCTCTCCCCGGCCCCCGAGCCGTTCAGTGCCCGGTCGTCGGCAGTGAACGGCGGTCTCGGATGCGGTGCGCGCCCATCGAGGCGGCGCCCAGCAGCAGCATGAGCAGTGCGATCGCGGCGAGGGGCGATACGTCGCTCGCACCGGTCGCAGCCAGCGCGGGCGCACCCGGTCGCGCGGGCGCGGCCGCGGGCTGTACCTCGATCGTCACCTGCGCGCTCACCTCGCCGACCGTCACGGTGAGGACGTGCGGGCTCGCTGTCGGGAAGGTGACGCGCAGGCCGTCGATGACGTCGGTCTGGACCGAACTGGTCACCGTGATGTCGCCCTGCAGGATGGTCAGCTCGTTGCCGAACTCGTCGCGGCCGGTCACCTGCAGCAGCACCGATCCGCCCTGCGGCACCGTGGTCGCCGACGGCGTGATCTCGAGCGAGGCGAGCGCCGTGGGCGCGACGACGATCGTCACGTCGTCGGTGGCGACGAAGGGCTCGCTCTCGATGAGGTAGTCGACGCTCGCGGTGACCGTCTTCTCGCCCTGCTCGGCGAACGACAGCTCGCCGTTCGTCGCGCCGGGCGTCTGACCCTCGTCGCTGAACGCCGCACGGTCGGTCAGGTCGATCGTCGTCGTGTTCGACAGGGGCCACGGGCCGGTGACCTCGAGCGTGGTGGTCTCGCCGGCGTCGACAGCGCTGGGCGTCGCCGTGGCGGTGATCTCGGCCGGAACCATCGTCGGCCAGAGGGTGCCCGATCCGGTCGGCACCACGTCAGCCAGGAGCGTCTCCTCCGTCACGAAGGGCCCCGAGCCGTCCTCGGTGAGTGTCCACCCAACGTTGATGAGCGGGGTCGTCTCGCCGTCGGGCAGGTACGAGACGTCGGGGAGCGCCCGGCAGCTGAACTCCATCGCCACCGCGTAGACGACGTTGGTGACGGTGACGCCGCTCGGGTACCGATACGGCAGGTAGTAGGCGTTGCCGCTGACCGTGAGGCCGGCCGAAGGGTCGAGAGGGTCGACTGCCTCGTCGTCGATGGCGGCACAGATCGCACCGTTGTTCACGACGGCGCCCTCGCCGGTGAATGAGCCCGGTCCCGTGATGAAGCCGCTGTTCCTCACCGATGCGCCGGGGCGGATGACGACCTCGTTCTCGATGGTCAGCGTCCCCGTGGTCACGAGCGAGCCGAGGAGGTACGTGGGGTTCGTCCCGCGGAGGGTCCATGCCACGCCGTCGATCTTCCAGATCTCGCCGGTGAGTCCCGAGACTTCGAGCGTGGAAGTTCCTTGAATCGTCGTCACGCCGTCGTAGGTGAACTCGTTGGTCGTCGCCCCATGACCGATACCGGAACCACCCTGCTCCGACCTCGCTGTGACGTCGGAGCGGACGATCAGGACGTCGGCCGCATCTCCGTAGGTGCCCCCGCCGATGCCGGCTCCGTTCCCGGCTCCGAGCGCGGTCACCGTGCTGTCCCTGATCGTCACCGAGCCGCCGCCGCCGGAGTCGCCGCCGCCGATGCCAGCGCCTTCGGCGCCTCCGGTCGCGAGCACCTCGGAGGCGTTCGTGATGGTGATCGCACCAGCATCCTGGTTCGCGCGGCCGCCGATGCCTGCGGCGTTCCGTCCGCCCACCGCGGTGACGTCGACGGCGTCGAGCACGAGCGAGCGCCCGAGCTCCACCTCGATGCCGGGTACGGTGTCGACACCGTCAGCGATGCCGGCGATGAGGCGACCGCCCGTGATGAGCACTTCGCCGGTGCCGGCGATCTCCACGCCGGCTGACGTCAGGGTGCCGCCGTTCAGATCGAGCGTCGCGGGCGCCGCGATGACGATGCGCTGGCCGGTCGTGATCTCGGCCTCCTCGGTGAGCACGATCGTGTCCGCGTCGGTCGCGGCGTTCGCCGCGGTGAGGGCGTCGAGCAGCTGCTGCTCCGAGGCGATCTGATCGAACGTGGAGGCCTGCGCCGGCGTGGCGCCGACCAGGCAGAGAGTCGCCAGGAGGAGGAAGGACGTCGTGGGGGCGCCGACCGCCCGGATCGGCGATGGGCGACGAGTCATGGGGTCCTCCGCGAGCGCGACGGCCTCGGATCGGGTCATCCGAGCGCGACTCACCCACGATAAGCGCACTCGGTGCCAGAGCACGACCTGTCTGTTGACCCCCGTTCGGGGGTGGATGCCCGCGCTCAGCCCTTCGGCACGGGCGGGCCGAGCTGCAGCAGCACGACGAACAGCACCACCACGGCGGCGAGGATCAGCGCGCCCAGCAGGTACGGGTGCCGGAGCATCCACCGGACCAGTCGGTCGAACCAGACCGCGTCACGCGGGTCGTCCGTCGCCTCGCGCCGCCAGTCGCCCTCGAGCCGGCCCGAGCGGTGCGCCCAGATGTCGAACGGGATCGTCGCGTAGGGGATGACCGCGGTGACGACTGCCAGGAGGCCGAGGCCGACGCCCCACCGCTGATTGATCGCCGTGAGCACGGCCGTGGCGCCGTAGGCGAGGAAGACGAAGCCGTGGATGCTGCCGCCGACCCGCACGGCGAGGTCGCCGGTCTCCCCGCCGACGACGGCGCGCGTCACGAGCCCGCCGATGAGGAGGGTCCAGGTGATCGCCTCGGCGATCGCGACGACGCGATAGAGGCGCTTCGGGGTGAGACCAGCGGTGCGAGCGGGGTCCGTGGGGCGGTGCTCGGGCATGAGTCCATTCCACCACCTTGCGCGGGGGTCCGGTCGCGTGGGAGCATCGCCCACCACAACTCAACGGCTCTGTCATGGCTACCGTGCAACCGCGTCTCAGCGATCAACAATTCCGCTGGTGCGTTCGCACCCCGAGCACGAAGGTGACCCATGACATCTCGACCCATCCACGACGCGGACGATTTCGAGCAGCTGACGGCGTCGCTCACGGCGGCGGTGCGCGATCACCCTGCGTTGAGCGGACTCGTGTTCCTCGGGTCGAGCTCGCAGGAGGCCGCGGCTCGGCGCGATGAGTGGTCCGACCACGACTTCTTCGCGATCGCGAATCCGGGGGCCGCGTCCGAGGCCCGCCGCTCCCTCGACTGGCTGCCGCGACAGGAGACCCTCGTTCTCACCGCTCGGGAGGGAGGGATCGGCTTCGTCGCGCTCTACGCCGACGGCCACGTGCTCGAGTTCGCCGTCGGGGATGCCGCGGAGCTGCAGGGCGCCCTTGCCGAGGAGGCGACCGTCGCGGTCGATGACGACCACCATGCGACGCAGCGGCTCATCGCCGACGCCCAGAGCCGTGTGATCGGAATGTCCGCGCCCGACCCTCTCAACGACGCTCGTCTCGTGCTCGTGAAGCTGCTGATCGGCACCGGACGGGTGCGACGGGGCGAGACCATCAACGGAGGACAGTTCATCAGGCACTGGGCGGTGAAGCACCTGATCTCGGCCGTTCGAGCGAGATCAGCGCTCGCAGAGGGGCGCGAGCCCGCGCCGATCGAGCCGACCCGCAGGTTCGAGACCGATTTCCCCGTCATCGCAGCGGACATCGAGGCCGCGATCGCCCGGCCCGCCGAGGCGGCCGCAGTGCGGCTCTTCGAAGTGACTCGGCGAGTGCTCGAGCCCGGGTGGGACGACTTCCCCTCTGCCGCGGCCGATGCCGTGGCGCGGCGACTCGGGTGGTGACGCCCCGATCCCTTAGGAGAGAACAGAGGCGGTGAGCACGCTCGTGAAGAAGGTCAGGCCGTCGACGCCCGAGCGCATCGCCTCGCGGGTGTCGGGGCCGAAGCCCGGCTCGACCGCGTGTTCGGGGTGCGGCATGAGGCCGACGACGTTCCCGCGCTCGTTGCGCAGCCCCGCGATGTCGCGCAGCGAGCCGTTCGGGTTCACGTCGAGGTAGCGGAAGGCGACGAGACCCTCGCCCTCGAGCCGGTCGAGCGTCGCCTCGTCGGCGATGTAGCCGCCCTCGCCGTTCTTCAGCGGGATGGTGATCTCCTGCCCGACCTCGAAGCCGTTCGTCCACGCGGAGTCGGTCGACTCGACGCGCAGGCGCTGGTCGCGGCGGATGAAGTCGCCATGGTCGTTGCGGATCAGCCCGCCCGGCAGCAGGTGCGCCTCGACGAGGATCTGGAAGCCGTTGCAGATGCCGAGCACCGGGGTGCCCGCGTTCGCGGCGTCGATGACCTCGGCCATGATCGGCGAGCGGGCCGCGATCGCCCCGCAGCGCAGGTAGTCGCCGTAGCTGAAGCCGCCGGGCAGCACGATCGCGTCGACGCCGTGCAGGTCGTGCTCGCCGTGCCACAGCGCGACGGGCTCGCCGCCGGCCAGGCGCACGGCCCGCATCGCATCCCGGTCGTCGAGCGAGCCGGGGAAGGTGACGACGCCGACGCGCATCAGGCCGACGCCCCGGCGGTCTCGCCGCGCACCTCGACCGCCACGACATCCTCGATGACGGTGTTGGCGAGCATGTCGGTCGCCACCTTCTCGACGGCGGCGAGCAGCTCGGCGTCGACCTCGCCGTCGACGTGCAGCTCGAAGCGCTTGCCGATGCGCACGTCGCTGATGCGGTCGTGGCCCAGGCGGTGCAGGGCACCCGCGACGGCCTTGCCGGCCGGGTCGAGCAGCTCGGCCTTCGGCATGACCTCGACGACGATGGTGGGCACGGCGACTCCCGTTCGTTCAGGGGTGGATGCGCCCAGTCTACGCGTGCTCATCCGCGCGCGGCGGCCGCCGGCGGGCGGGCGCCGCGCCCACCCGAAGCGCCGTCAGGAGGCGAGCAGCACGTCGGCGCGCTGCAGCGTCGCCGCGATCGCGGCCGCGTTGCGCTCGTCGGGGCCGAGCGCCCAGGCGGCCGCCGCATCCGGCGTCTTGCCGAAGGCGATGTGGCGCGCGATGAGGCGCTCGCGACGCACCGCGTCGTCGACGACGAGGCCGACCGTCAGGTCGAGCAGCCCGGCGACCGGTGCCCAGCCGTCGCGCTCGAGCAGCAGGTAGTTGCCCTCGACGATGACGAGCCGGCGCTCGGGCGGCAGCGCGATCGCGTCGGGCACCGGCTCTTCGACGGTGCGGTCGAAGCCCGGCGCGCGCACCACCTCCCCGGCGCTCGCCGCGTCGCGCAGGCGGCGCAGCAGCGCGACGAACGCCGCCGCGTCGAACGTGTCGGGAGCGCCCATGCGGTCGCGCCGACCCAGCTCGACGAGCCGCGCCTGCGGCAGATGGAAGCCGTCCATCGGCAGCGCCACGGAGCCCGGCAGCCGGGCCGCGAGCGCGGCGGCGACCGTCGACTTGCCCGCGCCGGGAGCGCCGGCCACCCCGACGAGCAGGCGACCGGATGCGGCTGACGCCGCCCCGCGCATCCCCTCGATGACCGCGGCGAGGGCCTCGATGCCGGCGAGGGTGCGGGCGGCCATCAGCCGCGCGGCCCCTGCCGGCGCTCGCGCCGCGGCGCGGCGAGCAGGTGCGGCGGTACCGCCTCGAGCTCGGGGTGCGCGCGCTGCTCGCCGACCCACGCCCGCACCATCTCGGTGAAGAGCCGCGGGTTCTCGACGTTCCAGACGTGGTGCATGCCCGGAGCGAGGCGCACCTCGGCGTGCGGGGCGCGCAGGAAGAAGCGCAGGGCGCCCGTGACGACGCGCGACTCGCGGCCGCCGGCCACCCCGAGGATCGGCACAGGGTTGCCGTCGAAGCCGCCCAGCTCGCTCACCATGCCGGCGTTCGTCTGCTCGACCATGCGGCGGGCGCTGCGCGGGTTGATGCCGACGCCGCCCTCGACGAACGCCTTCAGCGCGTCGGGATCGAGGTGATAGCCGCGGCCCATCGTCGTCCAGTAGGCGGCGCTCTGCCACAGCTTCAGCTGCACGCGCGCGAGCCACGCCATGAACGGGCCGAGGCCGCGCAGGGGCGCGCCGCTCAGCACCGCACTGCGCACCGCGCTCGGGTGCCGGGCGACGAGCAGCGCGCCGACGAGGCCGCCGAGCGAGAGGCCGACCACGTGGGCGCGGCCGTCGTGCGCCCGCTCGCGGATGACCGCGGCGATGCGGTCGGCGGTCTCGGCCATCGAGCGCCAGGGCACCTGGTTCGACAGCCCGAAGCCGGGCATGTCGGGCACGAGGTGGTGAAAGTCGGTGAGCTCGTCGCGCTGCGGGCCCCACATCCAGCCGGAGACGTTGCCGCCGTGCAGGAAGACGATCGTCTCGGCGTCGCGAGGGCCCGACTCGTCGACGTGCAGTCGGCCGGCGGGCACGGCGTCGCCCGGCGCCGGGGCGGAGGGCACGGAGCTCATAGCCACCCCATGATGCCCGCGAGCTCGGCGTCGTCGACGGCGAACTCGGCCCAGTCGCGGTAGCCGAGCGCACTGGGGTGGAAGTCGTCGCTCGCGAAGAAGCCCTCCGTGTACGGCGGGGGCGGCGGCGACATGTGCGCTCGGTCGCGGGCGACGACGAGCCGGCGGGCGGCCGACTCGAGTGCCTGCGAATGCCGGTACAGGGTGCCGCGCAGCGGCTCGGGCAGCAGTCGGAACCGGAAGAACGCGGGCAGGCTCGACATGAGCACGACCGCGTGCGGGTGCAGCTGGGTCGTGCGGTCGAGGATGCGCCGGACATCCCGGGCGAATGCCCGAGCCGACCGCAAGGCGAGCGCATCGTTCGCGCCGATCGTGAGGAACAGCAGGTCGACGGGCGCGGCGAGCGCCTCGTCGAGGTGGTCGCGCACGACGTCGCGGGCCGTCGCGCCGTTGCGGCCGCGAGCCCGCCAGTGCACGGGGCGGCCGGTGCGCGCGGCGAGCGCCTCCGCGAGTCGGCCGGCGAGGCCCAGGTCGGCGTGGTCGACGCCGACGCTCGCGGCGGTCGAGTCGCCGAGCACGAGCAGGTGCAGGGGGCGGTCGCCGTCGCCGACCGTGCCCTCCCAGGGCAGCGGCGCGTCGGGCAGGCGCGGCGTCTCGCGGCGCAGCCGACGACCCTGACGCAGGATGACCGGCGCCTGTGCGACCGCGATCGCCCTGCTCAGCCGCAGCGCGCGGGGTCGGCGGGTCTCGGTCACCCGCCGAGCCTACGACGCGCGGCTACGCGCTCGGCGCGACCGTCACCCGCAGCAGGTTGCCCCACGGGTCGTCGACGTGCATGGCCCGACCGTCGTCGCGCACCTCGTGCCCGTAGTGGGCGAGGCGCTCGCCGAGGGCGCCGATCTCGTCGGCGTGCGGCAGCACGATGTCGACGCGCCCGAGCCCGAGCGTGGGCTGGCGACGCCCGGCGCCCTGGCTGCGCCAGACGTTCATCGCCATGTGGTGGTGGTAGCCGCCGGCGCTGACGAAGATCGCCTGCCCGCCGTAGGTGGTGGTGAGGTCGAAGCCGAGCTCGTCGACGTAGAAGCGCTTCGCCGTAACGACATCGCCGACCGAGAGGTGCACGTGCCCGACGACGGCCGGAGCGGTCGCGTGCGCGGCGAGCGCCTCCTCGGTGAGGTGTTGCCGCAGGAAGGCGTTCGGGTCGAGGTAGAGGGTCGACATCTCGACCTGGCCGTGGGTCCAGCTCCACTGGGTGCGGTCGCGATCCCAGTACAGCTCGACGCCGTTGCCCTCGGGGTCGTCGAAGTAGAAGGCCTGGCTGACGAGGTGGTCGCTCGAGCCGGTGAACGTGCCCGGGTGCCGCTGCGCGACGGTCGCGACGGCGGCGGCGAGCGCGGCCTGGGTCTCGAACAGGATCGCGGTGTGGAAGAGCCCGGCATCCCGCGGCCCCGCGTGCCGCAGGGTCGGGCTGTGCCGCAGCACGACGAGGGGGATGCTCGCCGCCGTCGTGCCTGCTGCGTCGCGTCGCGTGCGCCCGAGCGTCACGATCGCGGGCTCGCCGTCGCGGGCGGGCTCGCTCGTGAGCACCTCGAGCCCGACGCCGTCGCGGTAGTAGGCGGTGAGCGCGTCGAGGTCGGCGACGTCGAGCGTCACGGCGCCCATCGAGGTGTCGGGGGCGAGGCGCGGGGTGGCGGTCATGCCCCTCTCAACCGCCGAGCAGGCGGAATCGTTCCCGGCAGGCCGCGCGTTCGCCTCAGGCGTGGGTCAGCCGCTCGATGAGCTCGCGGTAGCGGGCCGCCGTGCGCTCGACGATCTCGTCGGGCAGGCGCGGCGGTTCGCCCTGCCTGTCCCAGTGCGCGGCGAGCCAGTCGCGCACGATCTGCTTGTCGAAGCTCGCCAGGCGGTCGGGGCCGCCCGCGGCGTAGAGCTCCGCGTCCCAGTAGCGCGAGCTGTCGGAGGTGAGCACCTCGTCGGCGAGCGTCAGCCGGCCCGTGGCGGGGTCGTCGCCGAATTCGAACTTCGTGTCGGCGAGGATCACCCCGCGCTCCTCGGCGATCGCGCTCGCACGCTGGAAGAGGTCGAGCGCAGCATCCCGCAGCGCCGTCGCGGTCTCGAGGCCCACGAGCTCGACGCTGCGCTCGAAAGTGATGTTCTCGTCGTGCTCGCCGAGCGGCGCCTTGTAGGCGGGCGTGTAGATCGGCTCGGGCAGGCGGTCGCCGTCGCTGAGACCGGCGGGTAGCGGGATGCCGCACACGCTCTGCGACCGCTGGTACTCGACCCAGCCCGAGCCCGAGAGGTACCCGCGCACCACGCACTCGACCGGGTGCATGTCGAGACGGCGGGCGATGACGGCGCGGTCGGCGACGGCGGCCGGCACGTCCTGCACGGGGTCGAGGTGGGTCGGGAAGCCCAGGCGGTCGAACCACCACCGCGTCAGCTGCGTCAGCAGCGCGCCCTTGCCGGGGATGCCCGGCTCGAGCACGTGATCGAACGCGCTCACCCGGTCGCTCGCGACCATGAGCACGCGCTGCGCGCTCGCGAGGTCGGATGCTCCCTGCTCGATGTACAGATCGCGCACCTTGCCCGAGTACGCGCGACGCCATCCCGGCAGCTGCTGCGCGTCGACGTCGAGCCCGGCTCCCTGCTCGCTCATGCCGCTCAGCCCTCGACGACGCGCAGCGCGATGTCGGTGCGGTACTGGCCGCCCTCGAGCCCGATGCGGCCGATCGCTTCGTACGCGCGGGCGCGGGCCTGGCCGAAGTCGGCGCCGGTGGCGACGACGCTGAGCACGCGGCCGCCGGTGGCGACGAAGCCGTCGTCGGTGCGGGCGGTCGCGGCGTGGGCGAGGTGCACGCCCTCGACCTGCTCGGCCTCGGCGAGGCCGGTGAGGGCGCGACCGGTGTGCGGGGTGTCGGGGTAGCCCTCGCTCGCGAGCACGACGGTGACGGCGACCTCGCTGCTGAACTCGGGGCGGGGAACCCCGGCGAGCTGCCCGGTCGCGGCGGCGAACAGCAGGCCGCTCAGCGGGGTGACGAGGCGCGGCAGCACGACCTGCGTCTCGGGGTCGCCGAAGCGCGCGTTGAACTCGATGACGCGCGTGCCCCGCTCGGTGACGATGAGGCCGCAGTAGAGCAGGCCGATGAAGGGGGTGCCCTCGTCGGCGAGCTGCCGCACGGTGGGCTGCGCGATGGTGGCGATGACCTCGTCGACGAAGCCGGGCGCGGCCCACGGCAGCGGCGAGTAGGCGCCCATGCCGCCGGTGTTCGGGCCGGTGTCGCCGTCGCCGATGCGCTTGTAGTCCTGCGCGGGGCTCAGCGGCACGACGGTGTGGCCGTCGCTGAGCAGGAAGAGGCTGACCTCCTGGCCGGCGAGGAACTCTTCGACGAGCACGCCGCCCTGCTGCAGGTAGTGCTCTGCGTGGGCGCGGGCGGCGTCGCGGTCGTCGGTGACGATGACGCCCTTGCCGGCGGCGAGGCCGTCGGCCTTCACGACGTAGGGGGCGCCCATCTCGTCGAGCGCCGCATCCGCTTCGGCGAGGGTGCCGGCGCGCACGGCGCGACCGGTCGGAACCGCCGCGGCGTCCATGATGCGCTTGGCGAAGGTCTTCGAGCCCTCGAGCTGCGCGGCGGCCTTGCCCGGGCCGAAGGTCGCGATGCCGCGCGAGCGCAGCGCGTCGGCGACGCCCTCGACGAGCGGGGCCTCGGGGCCGATGACGACGAGCTCGATGTCGTTGTCGACGGCGTAGTCGGCGACGACCGCGGCCTTCGTCGGGTCGAGCGCGACGGTCTCGACGACCTGCGCGATGCCCGCGTTGCCGGGGGCGGCGGTGATCTGGTGGCCCGCGTTCTCGCGAAGGAGCGCCGTGATGATGGCGTGCTCGCGCGCGCCCGATCCGAGGACGAGGATTCTCACCCGGTCAGCCTACCCAGCGTGCGCGGATGAGCAGACCGGCCCCCGTCGCCCCGCCCGCGTACCCTCGAAGGATGCCCCGCGCCCGCATCGACGAGACCGCCGGCCGGGCGGCCGTGCGGGCCGCGATCGCGGCCTTCGCCGCGCGGCGCGACGACGCGAGCGCCCCGCCCCCGGCGCGTGACGAGCTCGCCACCGCCGTGCGCTACCTGCTGCAGTGCCTCAGCGATGCGGCCCCCGGGAAGAGCGTCGAGGTGCGCGTGCCGCCGTTCGGCGCCGCGCAGATCGTCGAGGGCCCGCGCCACACGCGCGGCACCCCGCCGAATGTGGTCGAGCTCGACGCCGAGACCTTCATCGCGATCGCGGCGGCGGGCCTCGACGACTGGGCGAGCGCGGTGGCGGCGGGGCGCATCCACGCCTCGGGTTCGAGGGCCGACCTCTCGCACCTGCTGCCCATCCCGTGGTGAGCGGGCACCCAACCGGGGTGCGCGAGAATGGGGGCGTGAGCGACCCCACGCCCCACGAGCAGGCCCGCCCGAGCGCGGCCCCCTCGGCGCAGCCCCAGCCGGCCGCAGCGCAGCCGCCGCAGCAAGTGCAGCCGGCGCAGCCCGAGCAGGTCACGGTGCGTCGGGCCCCGAAGATCCCGGCCTTCCTCGTCGTCGGCGGCCTGCTCGGGTTCCTCGGCACGCTCATCGCGACGAGCCTGTTCCCGGCCGACGAGGAGGTCGGGTTCGCGACCCTCGTGGCCTACTTCTCGCTCTACGGCATCACCTTCGGCGTGCTCGTCGGCGCGATCGTCGGCATTGTGCTCGACCGGCGCTCGCGCAAGCGCGCCCGCACCCTGCAGGCCGAGCGAGAGACGGTCGACCCGGCTCCGATCGAGGGCGAGCTCGAGCAGTAGCCGCCGCGCGGCTCGCGCCGAGCATCCGTCGCCGACGACAGCCGAGACTGCGGCCGCTCAACTGTTCTGGTTGCGCTCGACCCAGTCGAGGTACTCGGGGCTGACCGTGCCGGTGACGTAGTCGCCCGTGAAGCAGCTCATCTCGAGGCCCTCGATGTCGGTGCCCTCGATGATGGCGGCCTCCATGTCGGCGACCTCCTGGTAGATGAGGGCGTCGGCGCCGAGCTCCTGCGCGATCTCCGGGATCTTGCGGCCGTGCGCGATGAGCTCGCGCGACGTCGGCATGTTGATGCCGTACACGTGCGGGTAGCGCACCGGCGGCGCCGCCGACGTGAACGTCACCTTGCGCGCGCCGGCGGCCCGCGCCATCTCGACGATCTCCTTCGAGGTCGTGCCGCGCACGATCGAGTCGTCGACGATGAGGATGCTCTTGCCCTGGAACTCGGAGGACATCGCGTTGAGCTTCTGCTTCACGCTCTTCTTGCGCTCCGCCTGGCCGGGCATGATGAAGGTGCGGCCGACATAGCGGTTCTTGTAGAACCCCTCGCGGTACTCGATGCCGAGCTTCTGCGCCACCTGCATCGCCGCGGGTCGCGAGGAGTCGGGGATGGGCATGACGACGTCGACGTCGCCTCCCGGCAGGTGCTGCTGGATCGTCGAGGCGAGCCGGTCGCCGAGCCGCAGGCGCGCCTCGTACACCGAGATGCCGTTCATGACCGAGTCGGGGCGGGCGAGGTAGACGTACTCGAACGAGCAGGGGATCAGGCGCGGGTTCGCGGCGCACTGCCGCGACACCATCTCGCCGTTCATCGAGATGAAGACGGCCTCGCCGGGCGCGACGTCGCGCACGATCTCGTAGCCGCCGTGCTCGAGCACGAGCGACTCGCTCGCCACGACCCACTCGTCGCCGACGAGCCCCGTCGACCGCCGACCGAGCACGAGTGGCCGGATGCCGAACGGGTCGCGGAAGGCCAGCAGGCCGTGCCCCGCGATGAGGGCGATCGCCGCGTACGAGCCCTCGACGCGCTCGTGCAGGCGGCCGATCGCCGCGAAGACCTGGTCGGGGTCGAGGTCGTCGCCCGAGACCTGCTGCTGCAGCTCGTGCGCGAGCACGTTCACGAGCAGCTCGGTGTCGGAGTTCGTGTTGAGGTGGCGGCGGTCGATCTCGTGCAGCTCGCGGGTGAGCTCGCGCGTGTTCGTCAGGTTGCCGTTGTGCACGAGGATGATGCCGTACGGCGCGTTCACGTAGAACGGCTGCGCCTCCTCCTCGCTCGAGGCCGAGCCACGGGTCGCGTAGCGCACGTGGCCGAGTCCCATCGTGCCGAGCAGCGAGCGCATGTCGCGCGTGCGGTAGGCCTCGCGCACCTGCCCCTTCGCCTTGTGGATGTGCATGACGCGGCCCTCGGCCGTGGCGATGCCGGTGGAATCCTGGCCGCGGTGCTGCAGCAGCGACAGCGCGTCGTAGACCTGCTGGTTGACGGGGCTGGACGAGACGAGTCCGACGATGCCGCACATGCGCGAGCGAGCTCCCAGAGGGGTGGTGGAACGGCTCGATCGAGCCGGTTCCAGTCTGGCACACGCGCTCATTCGCGCGCGCCGCGGCCGATAGCCTGGGGTTCGTGAACGAGAACGCTTCCAGCTACGCGGCCGCCGGCGTCGACACCGCCGCGGGCGACCTCGCCGTCGAGCTCATGAAGGCCGCCGTCGGCGCGACGCACGGCCCGCAGGTGCTCGGCGGGGTCGGCGGCTTCGCCGGCCTCTGGGACGCCTCGGCGCTCACCGCCTACCGTCGCCCGCTGCTCGCCACGAGCACCGACGGCGTCGGCACGAAGGTCGCGATCGCGCAGGCCCTCGACATCCACGACACCATCGGGCAGGACCTCGTCGCGATGGTCGTCGACGACATCGTCGTCGTCGGCGCGAAGCCGCTGTTCATGACCGACTACATCGCGTGCGGCAAGGTGCATCCGCAGCGCATCGCCGACATCGTGCGCGGTATCGCCGAGGCCTGCACCGCGACCGGCACGGCGCTCGTCGGCGGCGAGACCGCCGAGCACCCGGGCCTGCTGGGCGTCGACGACTACGACGTCGCGGGCGCCGCGGTCGGCGTCGTCGAGGCCGACGAGGTGCTCGGCCCGGAGCGCGTGCAGCACGGCGATCTCGTCATCGCGATGGCGAGCTCGGGGCTGCACTCGAACGGCTTCTCGCTCGTGCGGCACATCCTCGCCCAGAAGGGCATCGGCTACCACGACGACCTCGCCGAGCTCGGCGGCACCGTGGGTCGCGCGCTGCTCGAGCCCACGCGCCTCTACACCGCACCCCTGCTCGACGTGCTCGCCGAGCTGCCCGGCGCCGTGCACGCCCTCAGCCACGTCACCGGCGGCGGAATCGCCGCGAACCTCGCGCGCGTGCTCCCCGTCGGCAGCTGGGTGGAGGTCGACCGCGGCTCGTGGTCGCCGCCTGCGGTGTTCCGCGTGCTCGCCGACCTCGCCGGCGACAGCCTCGAATCGACCGAGGGCACGTGGAATCTGGGCATCGGGATGCTCGCGGTCGTCGCGCAGGACGCCGCGTCGTCGGTCATCCGCGCCCTCGAATCGCGGGCCATCCCCGCGTGGGTGGCAGGTGCGGTGTCGACCCACGCGCGCGACCTCGTCGGCTTCGAGCAGGGCGCCAAGGGCGTCGACGGCGGCGCCGTGCGCCTCGTCGGCGCGTACGCGGGCTAGGGCGTGTCTCGTAAGCCTTTGAGCCATCGGATGATGGCATTGAGCACGGCAGCCCCGCGATAGACAACGGCGAGCTTGTCGTAGCGGGTCGCAAGCCCCCGCCACTGCTTCAGGACACTGAAGGATCCCTCCACGACGTTGCGGCCCTTGTAGTCCTCCGCGTCGAACCCGGGCGGCCGACCGCCCTGGGAGCCGCGTCTCTTCCGGTGCGCGATCTGATCGCGCGGTTCCGGAATGGTGGCCGCAATCCCGCGGGAGCGCAGCAACTGCCGGTGCCCGCGGGAGGAGTAGGCCTTATCGCCGCGCAGCCCATCGGGTCGCGTGCGTGGCTTGCGGGCCCGGGCCGGGCGACCTTGAGGTGGTCCAGCAGCACCGGCAGCATCGGGGAATCTCCGCTCTGCCCTGGAG